>Ga0224505_10000148_pt1 | contig 54184 bp, 45 predicted proteins | sample SF_Jan12_sed_USG_FD_169102 | JGI IMG/M metagenome (GOLD analysis project Ga0224505, IMG submission 169102) | Sediment microbial communities from San Francisco Bay, California, United States - SF_Jan12_sed_USGS_4_1 | ecosystem: Environmental > Aquatic > Marine > Sediment | place: USA: California...
TGGCGCCAATTGAAGAGCGACACCGGTGTCGAATTCGACAAGTCGGTAACGGTACGGGGCAATTCGCTGCAGCCGATGGTTACCTTCGGGACCAACCCGGGCATGGTGGTGCCGGTGGATGCCGCTGTTCCGCACGGCGACGGCAGTTCCGGATTCCGCAAAGCACTCGATTACATGCAACTGCGGCCGGGCCAGCCACTGAGCGAGGTCGACGTTGACGTGGTATTTATCGGTAGTTGCACCAATTCCCGGCTGTCGGACCTGCAGCAGGCGGCCGAAATTCTGCGCGGCAGGAAAGTGGCCACAGGCGTCCGAATGCTGGTCGTACCCGGATCGCAGCAAATCAAAAAGGAAGCAGAATCAATCGGCCTCGACGAAGTATTCCGCTCCGCAGGCGCCGAGTGGCGTGAATCGGGCTGTTCCATGTGCCTCGGTATGAACGGCGATACGGTCGGGCGCGGCAAACTCAGTGTCAGCACAAGCAATCGTAACTTCGAAGGCCGCCAGGGCATCGGCGCCCGAACTATCCTGGCAAGCCCGCTAACGGCAACAGCATCCGCAATCACCGGTAAAGTGGCGGATCCCCGCCGCTTTCTTTAGGCGCCGGAGCCAGCATGCAATCCATACAGCAACTAACTTCCCGAACCGTCGTTCTGCCGGTCAATGACGTCGACACCGACCAGATCATCCCTGCTCGATTTCTTACGACTACCTCCCGCGACGGCCTGGGCGAAAACCTGTTTCACGACTGGCGCTACAAGGAAGACGGACGGCTGAACGAGGACTTTCCGCTCAACTCCCCGCAAGCGAAAGGCTGCCGTGTGCTGGTCGCCGGCAGGAATTTCGGCTGCGGATCGTCACGCGAACATGCCCCCTGGGCACTGCTCGATTTCGGTATCAAGGCTGTTATCAGCACCGACATTGCCGATATTTTCCGCAGCAATTCATTGAAGAACGGTTTGTTGCCGGTCCTGGTTTCTACCGACGTACACCAGCACCTGCTGAAGAACCCTGGCGAAACTGTCAGGATCGATCTCTCGGACACGACCCTGACACTCGAGGACGGGTCGTCGATTTCGTTTCCGATAGACGGTTTTGCCCGATATTGCCTGATTGAAGGGATCGATCAGCTGGGGTACCTGCAAAAGCACTCGCATGAAATCCAAAGATTCGAGGAGACAAGACCCTGGAAGCCCTGATTACCGTTTTGCCGGGTGACGGCATCGGCCCCGAAGTTGCTGACGCCGGCGTCGCCGTAATGCAACGAATAGCGGATTCCTTCGGCCACCGATTTCGCTTCTCGAACCAGTTGATCGGCGGCGCTGCTATAGACACCAGAGGCGATCCGCTGCCACCGGATACGATCGCCAGTTGTCGCGAAAGTGACGCCGTATTGCTCGGTGCGGTCGGCGGACCGAAGTGGTCGGACCCGAACGCCCAAATTCGACCGGAGCAGGGATTGCTTAAAATTCGCGCCGAGCTCGGTGTTTTCGCCAATCTGCGCCCGGTTCGCGTCATCGACGAACTGGCGGCTGCGTCACCGTTGAAGGCCGAGTTGCTGAAAAACGTTGATTTGATGGTCGTGCGTGAACTGACCGGCGGCATTTACTTCGGAGAGAAAAAGCGAACGCCGGATTTCGCCAGCGATCTGTGCGTCTATCAGACTTTCGAAGTCGAGCGCATTGTGCGCGTCGCGGCGCGGCTTGCTGTGGCGCGAAGTGGCAAGCTTTGCTCGGTCGACAAAGCCAATGTTTTAGAGACCTCCCGGCTCTGGCGCGATGTCACGATTCGAACGATGGCAAACGAATTCCCGAACGTCGCGTTGGAACACATGCTGGTTGACGCAGCCGCTATGCACCTCCTGGCAAGGCCTCGGGATTTCGACGTCATCGTCACCGAGAACATGTTTGGCGATATTCTGACCGACGAGGCGTCCATGCTAGCCGGCTCTCTCGGCATGTTGCCGTCGGCGTCCCTTGGGGATTCGAAACGGGGATTGTACGAACCTATCCACGGTTCCGCTCCCGACATCGCCGGCCGCGGCATTGCAAATCCCTGCGGCACCATCGCAAGCACCGCCCTGCTCCTGAGGCACAGCCTCGGTCTCGAGGAAGAAGCGGCGCTCATCGAAAAAGCCCTGCTGGATGTTATCGCCGCCGGCGCAAGGACCGCCGATATCGCCCGGGGCAATGACACGGTTCTGACCACCAGCGAAATGACCAACGCGATTCTGGCGCAGCTGGAATGAGCTGACTCAAGCTTCGAACCGCCTGACATCCTGGTCAGCAGGACCCACTGACGCTTCTCAACGTCACCGCGTGCGACGCTGCGTCCAGCGCCAGCAGGATGTCATTCAGCAGGTCGTCCGTGTCTTCCAGGCCGACAGACAGGCGTATCAGGCTCTCGCCGATTCCGGCTTCCGCCAGTGCCTTTCTGCTGACCGGCGCATGCGTCATCGATGGCGGATGACAGACCAGGCTCTCGACGCCTCCCAGTGACTCGGCCAGCGAGAAGTGCCGCAATGCCTCGACGAAGGCCCTTACCGCTGCTTCGCCGCCCTTGATATCGAAGCTCACCATGCCACCGAAACCGCGTTGCTGAATTTTTGCGATTTCGTGGCCGGGGTGGTCGGCAAGACCGGGGTAATAGACCCGCGATACGGACGCATGTTGATGCAGAACTTGAGCAATTCGATTCGCGCTTTCTTCATGCTGGCGCATCCTGACGTGCAGAGTCCGGATGCCACGCAAGGTCAAATAGCTGTCGAACGGTGCGCCGGTCAGCCCAAGGCAGTTTGCCCACCAGGCGAGCGTCTCGGCCAGCTCGTTGGAAGCGGCAATGACAGCGCCGCCCACCACGTCGCTGTGGCCGTTCAGGTACTTCGTTGTCGAATGCAGCACGATGTCCGCGCCCAGACCAATCGGTTGCTGCAAAACCGGCGACAGAAACGTGTTATCGACGGCAAGCAAGGTGCCGTGCTTCTTCGCGAGTCTCGACAAGGCCGCGATATCGACGATTCTCAGCAACGGATTGGACGGCGTTTCAACGAGAATCAACGCAGGGTCCCTCGCAAATGCCACATCCAACGCTGCCGGGTCCGTCTGGTCGATAAAGCACACCTCGAAATGGCCTTTTGCGGCCAGGTGTTCGAACAGGCGATAGGTACCGCCGTAGCAGTCGTGTGGCGCGACCAGGAGATCACCAGGCTGCAACAGGTGCGTAAGCAGGGTCAACGACGCCATCCCGGATGCTGTTACAACCGCGCCGGCACCGCCCTCCAGAGCGCTCAGGGCGTCGGCCAGGGAATCGCGGGTCGGATTGCCGCTGCGCGAGTAATCGTATCTGCGTTTTACGCCGAAGCGCTCGAACGTGTAGTTTGACGACAGGTGCAGCGGCGGCACGACGGCGCCGTGCTGACTGTCAGATTCGAGTGCGGCGCGTACTGCCAGCGTGGCGGGGTCGGCTGGGGAAGTCATGTTCGGGTCTCCACAAGAAATTCGATTCCAATGAAGCGACAAACGTCGCCGTTTCTCATCAGAATCCTGCAGAAACCGCAAGAAAGGGTGCTGTGCCCTGCGCTCATTTCGGACCGTGGTCCGATTGCTGCGTTACACCGCCCCTCATCTCTCGAAAGCAGCAACCGTTTCCGGCATTTGCTCCGCAGGAGTTGGCACCTTTTCAGGATGGTTAGTCCTGAAGGTTGCCCCGGCTTCAATGGGCCTTTCCCTCAGCCGGTCTCGATGAGTCGACTGCAGTCTAGTGGCAGTTGTGGAAAATGGTCAAGTCGGGCCATCACATCTTTTTGGTTTCAGCGGAAACCCTGGGTACGCACTTCGCGGGCCAGTCCATCAAGCAATAATTCTGCTTGATTCGGTTCATATCTTGTATTAGCGTACTAGCGCATTAATACATTAATACATAGATAAACCCGAAATCGACCCAATGAAACCCAATCGCAAGGAGTCCGCAAACCAGCAAAAGCGCGCCGAAGACGCGCTGTTTCGCGCCGTGGCTTCGCTAAGAACCGTAGCCGAGTGCCGCAACTTCCTGAAGGACCTGTGTACGCCAGCAGAGTTGCAGGCACTGGCCGATCGCTGGCAGGTCGTCGAATTATTGCTGCAGGACATGCCTTACAGGCAGATTCATGACAAGACCGGGGTCAGCGTAACCACGATTGGTCGTGTCGCACGCTTTCTCAGCGACGGCTTTGGCGGCTATCACACTGCTATCGAACGTTCCCAGCGCAAGCATCCACCGCGAAAATCAAGCGCCTCCCACTAAGGAATCCCGATGAATACCAAGGAGCAGCGCATCAAGATTGCGGTGCAGAAATCCGGTCGTCTGACAGATCACTCACTTGATCTGCTGGAGCGATGCGGCCTCAAATTTACGCAAAGCAAAGATCAGCTTTTTTGTTATGGCGAAAACATGCCGGTCGATCTGTTGCTGGTTCGTGACGACGACATTCCCGCACTCGTCAGTGACGATGTCTGTGATCTCGGAATCGTCGGGCTCAATGTCGTCGAGGAAAAGCGCCTGCAATTTGAAAACAACGGAGGCGAGGGACAATTCGACCGCGTGTTTCAACTGGACTTCGGGCACTGCCACCTGGCAATCGCAGCGCCTGAAGCCGCGTCCTACGATGGCGTTGCAAGCCTGCAGAATACCCGCATTGCAACCAGTTATACCGGCATTCTGACGGACTTCCTGGCTCGCAATAACATCCAGGCAGAGATTGTGTATTTTTCCGGCGCCGTGGAAATCGCGCCGAAGCTCGGGCGCGCCGATTTTGTTTGTGATCTCGTGTCCAGCGGCGCGACGCTGTCCGCAAATCAACTGCGCGAAGTGGAAACCGTTTTCGAGAGTGAGGCTGTTGTTATCCAGACACGCGCTCCATTGTCGGACCTGAAGCAGGAGTGGGTTGCGAGAATCCTGCAGCGGCTCGACGGCGTACTGCAGGTCCGCGAGAGCAAGTACATCATGTTGCACGCACCGCGAGCAGCGCTGGCTGAAATCACCCGGCTGCTGCCAGGGTCGGAATTTCCGACTGTGATTCCGCTTGAAGGCCAACCGGACAAAGTAGCGGTTCACGCGGTTTGCCGTGAATTCGTCTTCTGGGAAACCCTCGAGAACCTGAAGAGCGCCGGCGCCAGTTCCCTGCTGGTGCTGCCCGTCGAAAAGATGCTGGCCTGAAAAAATGACCTACGACGCGGCGAAAGGAACCATCCGCTGGAACAAGCTGAGTGCCGAAGGGCAAGCCGACCTGCTGCGACGGCCGCTGTATTCCGTGCATGCCAATACACGACGCGAGGCAGCCAATATCGTGGCACAGGTACGCGATCGCGGAGACAGCGCGCTGCGCGAGTTGACGCTGGAACTCGATGGCGTGGCGCTCGGCAGGTTGCAGGTTACGGATGAGGAGTACGAGGCTGCAGCAGCGACCCTGTCATCGTCCGCGCTCGCGGCGATCGATACGGCGATTTCAAACGTGCGTCGATTTCACGAAAAGCAAATCCCCGCGGCAATCGACATCGAAACCATGCCGGGAATTCGCTGCCAACGCGTGGCGCATCCAATCGACGCAGTCGGTCTCTACGTACCCGCCGGCAGCGCCCCGCTACCGTCTGCCGCCATCATGCTTTCGGTACCGGCCCGAATTGCGGCCTGTCCGCAGATCGTGCTGTGCACACCGCCGCGTGCGGACGGCGGAGCGGATCCGGCCGTGTTAACTGCCGCCCGCCGCTGCGGAGTCCACTCGATATACAAAGTCGGCGGTGCGCAGGCTATTGCGGCCATGGCCTACGGCACGGAATCCATTCCACAGGTCGCCAAGATATTCGGACCGGGGAATGCCTGGGTGACCGCAGCGAAGGCGCTGGTCACTGCTGAAACCGGTGGACCGGCCATCGACATGCCCGCCGGACCGTCCGAAGTGCTGGTGATCGCCGATGCCAGTGCCGATGCGGCATTTGTTGCGTCCGACCTGCTGGCCCAGGCCGAGCATGGACCGGACTCGCAGGTCATACTGCTTACGAACTGCGATAGCCTCGCGACGGAGGTCAAGTCACAGATCGAAAAGCAGCTCGGCCAATTGAGCAGAGCGGACGTCGCCAGGCGCGCACTGCAACACAGTCGCATTGTGCTTGTAGAAAATCTTGCGACAGCAATTGACATCAGTAACCGCTACGCGCCCGAACACCTGATCTTGCAGGTCGCCGAAGCGCGACGTTGGCTTGCCAGCGTGCGAAACGCCGGTTCTGTCTTTCTTGGGCGCTGGTCGCCGGAGTCGGTCGGTGACTATTGCAGCGGCACGAATCACGTGCTGCCGACTTACGGCGCGGCGCGCAGCTACAGCGGTCTCGGCGTCGATCAGTTCATGCGCCAGATGACGGTTCAGGAACTCAGCGAGGACGGGCTTCGATCGATCGCGCCTGCAGTCCGGGAACTCGCCGGGCTTGAAGGACTGGATGCGCACGCAGCGGCGGTGAGTATCCGCATCGACGGTACTGCAAGGAGCGATTCATGACAGTCGCAAGCCTTGCCCGACCGGAGATCGCCTCGCTCAGCGCGTACGCAGCTGCAACACAGGCGAACCTGACCATTCGCCTGAATGCCAACGAGATGCCGTCGAATGCAAACTCCGCGGTTGATACCGAACTCAATCGCTACCCGCCCGTTCGCCCGTGGAAATTGCGTGAGCGGCTAGCGGAAATCTACAGCGTATTGGCCGAGCAGGTCCTTGTAACGCGCGGTAGCAGTGAAGCCATCGATCTCCTGCTGCGAGTTTTTTGCCGGCCCGCGATAGACAACATCGTAATCTCCACGCCGACTTTCGGCATGTACAAGGTCTATGCCGATATTCAGGGTGCGGAGGTCCGCTGCATAAATACTTCGGCCGGAAGTGACTTCGCCCCGGACGTGTGCGCATTGCTGGAAGCCTGCGACGCCGCCACTAAACTGGTTTTCGTCTGTTCGCCGAACAATCCCACCGGCAATTCCATTCGGTCGGACGATCTTCTGCGACTGCTGCGGAACCGCAAAGGAAAATCGCTGGTTGTCGTTGACGAGGCATATGTCGAATTCACCAGTAAAGAATCGACTGTCGGCCTGATGGCCCGGCACGAAAATCTTGTGGTCTTGCGCACGATGTCGAAAGCATACGGACTCGCCGCCGCCAGGGTTGGCTCGGTAATCGCCGAGGCATCCGTGATCGCCCTGCTGGACAGCGTAATGGCTCCCTACGCGATTGCTACGCCGATTATCGAGCTGGCACTCTCGGCCCTGACTGGCGACCGGCTAGCGTGCACTGCCGCACAGATCGAGGCGCTTCGCGCCGAACGTCGCAGGCTGGAAACCGCGTTGCCGGACTGTACCGACGTGGAGCGGGTCTGGCCGAGCGATGCCAATTTCCTGCTGGTCCGATTTCGCAACCTGGCCGGGGTCACCAGGCGGCTGGCGGAACACAGGATTCTGATTCGCGATTTCTCGACGGATCCGGGCTTGCATGACTGCGCCCGTATCACGATCGGGTCAACTGATGAAAACGATTTGTTGCTAAAGGCGCTGACCAACAGCGATGCATGACATGAATAAGGTTCTATTTATAGACCGCGACGGTACGCTGATCGAGGAACCGGGCGATTTCCAGGTCGATCGACTGGACAAGGTGCGGCTGCTTCCGGCGGTAATTCCATCACTGATTTCATTGCGACAGGCCGGATTCAGCCTTGTCATGGTGAGCAACCAGGACGGCCTCGGCAGCGACGGCTATCCGCTCGCCGCTTTCGAGGCGGTACAAGCTCATATCGTCGACATATTCGCCAGCCAGGGGATCGTGTTCGACGAGGTATTCATCTGCCCGCACCTGCCGGCAGAAAACTGCGATTGCCGCAAGCCGAGAACGGGCTTGCTGACGCGCTTCCTGGCATCGACCAGCATCGATACTCACGCCTCGGCTGTGATCGGTGACCGGGACACGGACTTGCAGCTCGCCGACAAACTCGGACTTCGCGGATTTCGGGTAATGCAGGGCGGCGATCCGGATAAGCAATGGCCGGCCGTCACGCGGGAGCTGCTGGCGCAGTCACGGCGCGGGATTGTAAATCGAAAGACCAGGGAAACAGAGATCGCCGCTCGCGTGGATCTGGACGCGACAGAGCCGGTGCGCATCGACACCGGGATAGGCTTCTACGATCACATGCTGGAGCAGATCGCGCGACATGGCGGCTTCAGCCTGACATTGGAATGTCGCGGCGATTTGCAGGTCGACGAGCACCACACCGTTGAAGATACGGCGATCTGTCTTGGTACCGCGCTGCGCCATGCGCTGGGAAACAAGCGCGGCATCGAGCGTTACGGCTTTCTGTTACCTATGGACGAAAGCGAGGCACGTGTTGCCCTCGATCTTTCAGGTCGCGCGGCATTCGAGTTCAAGGGCGATTTTCCACGGCCCAGCGTCGGCGAACTACCCAGCGAACTGGTACCGCATTTTTTCCGCTCGCTGGCCGACTCACTGGGTGCGGCGTTGCATATCGAAGTCCGTGGCGAAAACGCACATCACATGATCGAAGCCTGTTTCAAATCGGTCGGACGAACGCTTCGGCAGGCGATTCGCGCCGGCGGAGCCGACGTTCCGTCCACCAAAGGTACGTTGAGCTGACATGGCTGCGATTCAGGTTGCCATCATCGACAGCGGCGGTGCGAACATCGCTTCGCTTCGCTTTGCGCTCGACCGCCTGCGCGCAGAATCGGTGCTGACGACGGATCCACAGCTCATCCGCAATGCGAGCCACGTTATCCTGCCCGGGGTCGGCGCTGCGGCAGATGCCATGTCGAAACTGCGTGACAGGCGGCTCGACACTGTAGTGCCGCAACTGACGCAACCGGTGCTCGGCATCTGCCTCGGCATGCAACTGCTTGCCGAGGCTTCACAGGAAGACGATGCAACCTGCCTCGGTATCGTTCCCGTCATCGCCAGCAAGCTGACCGGTTCAAGCAGGAACCCGGTTCCCAACATGGGCTGGTGTCCGATCCGGGTAACGCGGTCACATCCCCTGCTGGATGGAATCACGACCGGCAGCTATTTTTATTTCATCCACAGCTATGCTCTCCCGCCCGGTGACTTCTCACTGGCGACGGCAGATCACGAATCGGAGATAACCGCGGTACTCGCACGAGAAAATTTCTACGCAACGCAGTTTCATCCGGAGCGCTCATCGACCGCCGGTGCGCGATTGCTGCAGAATTTCCTGAGTATCTGACGATGCAGCTGATACCCGCAATCGACTTGCAAGACGGGCGCTGTGTCAGGCTGTTCCAGGGCGATTTCGCCCGGCAAACGGTCTACAGCGACATGCCTCAGCAGGTCGCGAAACAATTCGAGAGGATGGGACTCAAATCCCTGCATGTGGTTGACCTGGACGGCGCAAAACTGGGGATCCAGCACAACCAGGCGAGTGTACGCAAGATCGCGGATGCCACCGGACTGGCGATTCAGCTGGGCGGCGGTATCCGCGATGCCGACACGTTTCGCCAGTGGCTGGAGTTCGGCGTCAAGCGCTGTGTCATCGGAAGCCTGGCGGTCACGGCACCGGATACAGTCAGATCCTGGTTCGCCGAATTCGGTCCGGCAAGAATCGTGCTCGCACTGGACGTCCGAGTGGAAGCGGATGGTATGCCGATGCTGGCGACCCACGGCTGGACCAGGACCGCAAATACAAGCCTGTGGGAGTGCATCGAGTCCTACCTCGGCGTCGGACTGTGTCACGTCCTGTGCACCGACATCAGCCGCGACGGCGCACTGAGCGGCCCGAATGCGCAGCTCTATCGCGACCTGATGACTCGCTATCCTGCGCTGCAACTTCAGGCGTCCGGCGGCGTCCGGCATGTGGCAGACCTGCAAACTCTGAGCGACGCGGGGGTCCACGCGGCAATAACCGGACGCGCCCTGCTCGACGGCAGGATCAGTAGCGAGGAGATCAGGTCATTCCTGCCCGCCGCATAATTCCCTGCCTGGACGTTCGCGATGGCAAAGTCGTCAAGGGGGTGCAATTTCGTGATCACCGGATCGTAGGCGACATCCTGCCGCTCGCTGCACGTTACAGTCGAGAGGGCGCGGACGAACTCGTTTTCTACGACATCACCGCCAGTCCGGATTGCCGGACCGTCGACAGGCAGTGGGTTGCCGAAGTAGCAGCGGTCCTCGACATTCCCTTTTGCGTTGCCGGCGGTATTGGCAGCGTGGCCGACGCCGAGGACGTATTGAACAAGGGCGCAGACAAGATATCGATCAATACCCCCGCATTGCAGTCTCCGAAGCTGATCACGGAGCTTGCAAAGCGCTTCGGTTCGCAATGTGTCGTGGTCGGAATCGACAGCATGGAAAAGGACAGCGACTTTTTCGTCTACAAGTTTACCGGCGACTCATCGAGGACGGTGGCAGCACGCCGGCGAACACTTGATTGGGTTAACGAGGTACAGGATCTCGGTGCCGGTGAAATCGTCCTGAATTGCATGAACAGGGACGGCGTCAGAAAGGGCTACGATACGACCCAGCTGCGACGGGTTCGGGACATCTGCACGGTGCCGCTTGTCGCGTCAGGTGGCGCCGGCTCGGCCGACCATTTTCGACAGGTCTTCCGGGAAGCGGAAGTCGACGGCGCGCTCGCAGCCAGCGTTTTTCACAGCGGAGAAATCGACATTCAAGAATTGAAGCATTTCCTGCATGACGCCGGCGTACATGTCCGCAGCCGGCTAAACAAAGAGTGGAACTGAAATGAATTTCCTATACGAATTGGAACAGATCATTCGGCATCGCATAGACGAAAACTCGACCGGTAGCTATACCTCGCAGCTGGTGGTTTCGGGAACCCGTCGCGTGGCGCAAAAGGTCGGCGAAGAGGCGGTGGAACTTGCATTGGCTGCCGTCGCCGGCAGTCGTTCCGACCAGCTTGAGGAGGCGGCTGACCTGATGTTTCACTTCCAGGTACTTCTGGCCTCACTCGATCTGTCGCTCGCTGAAGTCGCCGATTGCCTGCAGGCACGTCACAAGGAATAAACGAACTCGTTATCAGAAGACAGCATCGGGCCTCTTCTCGAGCGGTTCAGATGACAAGTTCGCCGGCGGGTTCTCTCAGATTGTAGTTCGAGCTCATCGCGTACCCGTAGGCGCCCGCATTGGCAATTAGCAGTACGTCGTTTTCGAGCGTGTGCGGCAGCAACCTGTCGCTGCCGAGTTTGTCACCAGACTCGCAAATCGGACCGACAATCGTCGCGGTCTCCACTGCAGGTTCGTTGAATCGAGTCAGGTTGACGATTTCATGGTACGCGCCGTAAAGAGCGGGACGAATAAGGGAGTTCATGCCGGTCCCGATCCCGATATAACGCATTTCCGACTTGCCTTTGATCTGCGACACGCGGCTGAGCAACACGCCGGCTTGTGCAACAAGGTAGCGGCCAGGTTCCAGCCAGAGCCGGTATTGCGGGTGGCGATTTTTGAACTCCGCTAACATCCTGTCGAGTGTCGGCAGGTCGAATACAGCATCGCCGAGCTTCTCCGGCACGCCAATGCCGCCGCCCAGGTCCAGAACGCTGACCTGCGGAAAGCGTTGCGCGACCTGTGCGAGCTTTTCTGCCACAGCCAGCCAGTTGTCCGGATCGTGTATACCGCTGCCGCTGTGGGCATGCAGACCGACCACCGTCGCATTGGCCCTGTCCAGACTCTCGACCAGCTCGTCGATTTCGAAGAGTGGCACGCCGAACTTCGAGTGAATACCCGCGGTTTTTACATGATCGTGATGACCCTGCCCCTTTCCGGGATCAAGGCGGATAAACAGCTGGCTTCCATCGAACAGATCCGGCCATGCCTGCAACGGATACAGGCTGTCCAGTGTGAGCCGAAGTCCCTCCTCAATCGCCCAAGCGTATTCGTCTCGCGCTGCAAAATTCGGTGTGTAGAGAATTCGATCGAGATCGAGATCCGCAACAACCTCGCGCAAATGAGCAACCTCGCCCGGCGAAACGCAATCGAAATCAACTCCGGTTTGCGCAAGCAGCCTGATTACCTCGGGATTGAAGTTGGCCTTCATCGCATACAGGACCCTGTCGACCGACTTCAAAGACAGTATATTTCTCGCGGCTGCCTCGATACTCTTGCTGTCATAAACGTAAGCGCTGCCGTGGCGCGACGCGATTTCCAACAGCTCCTTGCGGCGCCCTGCCCACCAGGCACTCTGCGCCTTATCTTTGTCAATGACTGGCTTGAACAATTGTTCCCAGCTGGGACCGAATATCGGGCCGCTGCCGGACGTTCGTATCATCGTCGAATGCAGTTTCGGCATTAACTTGGGAACCTGGTCCTCATCGATGACGAAACTGAAATTCAGGTCGCTGGCTCCCTGGGACACCAGGTGAATCTTTTCTTCCTCGAAAACCGATAACGCCGGCGACATGCGCGACAGATTGCTGCGAATCCTGCGACCGACCAGACTGACGACCGCGCAATTCGGTATCAGGCGTACCCGACACAGTTTCTTCAGGTCGGCCAGCAGCTTGTTTCGAATCGGCTCCGGAAACATGCCATCGATGTTGTCGACCGACACCGTGACATTCGACTCGGATGTCGACACAAGATCGATAGATACACCGTGCTTTGCAAATTGCGCGAACGCATCGGCAAGAAATCCCACCTCGTGCCACATGGCCATGCCGTCCATCGAAATCAGCGTCACACCCTTGCGGGCCGAAATCCCCTTGACCTGGGGCGCCGACTCCCTGGGTGCCGCCGAAATGATCGTTCCCTGAATTTGCGGCGCGGCGAGGCATCGAATAAAGAGCGGAATGCCATGCCGGCTCAGGGGGGAAAGACAGCGTGGATGCAATACCGTGCTTCCCGTAGACGCGAGTTCCCTGGCCTCATCGTAATGCAGGTCGACCAGCAATCGGGCTGACGGTACGAGGCGAGGATCAGCGGAAAACATGCCCGGTACGTCTTTCCAGATCTCCAGGCGACGCGCCTGCAAACATGCAGCAAGATAGGCAGCGGATGTATCCGAGCCCTCACGACCCAGCAGGACTGTATCGCCGTTTTCGTCTGACGCTATGAACCCTTGCGTCAGAATGACTTCTCCCGCTGCGGCAAACCGGTCCTGCAGATCCCTGTCCGGCTCGTGGCCGCAGGTTGCTGAAAGATACCGCTGTGTCGGTGAACGATGCATCCGCTCGTCGCTCTTGAGAAGGTGCCGCGCATCCTGCCAACTGACCTGCAGACCTTGTCGCTGTAAATAGGCAGCACCGATGGCCGTTGCCAGCAGTTCCCCCTGCGACAGAATTGACGCTTGCAGCCGAGGCGTCGAGCTTGCCGTCGACCGCAACTCCTCCAATAAGTTGTCGAGGATTCGGAAATGTGCAGACAGCAGCATTTCGTCGAACACGCCCAATGCGACGGCCAGCGTCCGGTGTTGTTCACGGAGTTGTTTCACATCGCTGGAATGATCGACATTGCCGGCTTTGGCGGCGATACCGGCAAGCTTATTGGACACGCCTTGCAGTGCGGAGTGCACAACAACCGGCCGCAGACCGGCTGCGAGCCTGGCCCTGACAAGCGTCGCAACCGTCAACCAGCTGTCCACTGACGTAACACTGCTGCCGCCGAACTTCATTACTACCCAGGGTGAATCGGCGATTGGCTTGTCGGCACCGAGAGTGGTGCTGTCTGCAAATGCTGCCTCGGCTATGTCGTTCACCGCCACGATCCCTGCCTCTGACTGTTAATCGCAAATTCCTTCCGCCAGACTGTGTTGGCGATACAAAAAAAAACCCGCAGGAACAGTCCTTGCGGGTCGTGTGGTGATAGCTGGCTCTTGTCTAGCCGTTACTACCGCCATGGCCACCCGCGCACCTCTGGCGCGCCATTCGTTTTAATGGTTTTCGGGCCATACCTACTTCATGACCACGGCACATTACGCGGATGACAAATAGAACCTGTCTCAAAATTGCCCCCTAGGGGCACAGCAGGGTTTTGAGATAGGTATTAGCTGCAAGCTGGAAGTAAATCCGACCAGCCAATCGAGGTCAAGAGCATTTTACTGCTGTCGTTCGTGGCGGAGCCGCTCGACAGACTTACCAATCCGGCGCGACCGTTACCGCACCACTGGACGCTGATTGCACTTCGGCTCGGTATTTCGCCAGCAGACCCCTGATGACGTTGGATTCAGGACGAACCCAGGCCTTGCGACGCCGTTCCAGCTCGGTTGCAGGAATGTCGACGTCGATTGTCTTTTTTGCAGCATCAATGACAATGCTGTCTCCGTCTTCGAGTAGCGCGATCGGGCCGCCGACAGCTGCCTCCGGCGCGACATGACCCACAACAAAACCGTGGCTGCCACCGGAAAAACGTCCGTCCGTAATCAGCGCAACGTCCTTGCCCAGGCCTTTACCCATGATGGCAGACGTCGGACTGAGCATCTCACGCATACCGGGGCCGCCTTTGGGTCCTTCGTAGCGCACCACGACAACGTCTCCTGCCTTGATTTTGCCGTCGAGAATTGCCTGCAGCGCCTCCTCTTCGGCATGAAAAATCCTCGCCACACCCTTGAAAACCAATCCTTCCTTTCCACTGATCTTCGCCACCGCACCCTCCGGTGCCAGATTGCCGCGCAGAATTACCAGATGGCTGTCGGGTTTCACCGGATTGCTAAAGCTCCGAACAATGTCCTGCCCCGGTGGATAATCTTCGACATCAGCAAGGTTATCCGCCACGGTCCGGCCGGTTACTGTCAAACATTCGCCGTGCAGCAATCCTTTCTGCAGCAAGCGTTTCATCAACGGCTGGATTCCACCGATCCCGATCAGTTCCGACATCAGATACTGTCCACTGGGTTTAACGTCAGCCAGCACCGGTACTCTCGCACCAATTCGCGAGAAGTCTTCAAGCGTCAGATCGACGCCCGCTTCGTAAGCAATCGCAAGCAAATGCAAAACGGCGTTAGTCGAACCACCGAGTGCAATGACGACCGTAATGGCGTTCTCGAACGCCTCTTTCGTCAGGATATCGGACGGCCGGATATTTTCCTTCAACAGATTGACGACGGCCGCACCCGCTCGCTGGCAATCAGCAATCTTGTTAGGGGAAACGGCTTCCTGGGCAGAACTGTTCGCGAGACTCAAGCCGAGCGCTTCAATCGCCGAAGCCATCGTGTTCGCGGTATACATGCCCCCGCAACTTCCCGGACCGGGGATCGCCGTTTTTTCGACTTCGTCGAGCTCTGCGGCGCTGATTTTTCCGCCGGCGAACGCGCCTACCGCCTCGAACACCGACACGATGTCACGACGCTTGATTCCGGGCTTGATCGTGCCGCCGTAGACAAATACGGAGGGCCGATTCAGGCGGGCCATGGCCATGACGCATGCCGGCATGTTTTTGTCGCAGCCGCCAATGGTTACCAGCCCATCGAATCCCTGCGCTCCCGCCACCGTCTCTATTGAATCGGCGATAACTTCCCGCGATACCAGTGAATAACGCATTCCCGGCGTTCCCATGGAAATGCCATCCGACACGGTAATCGTATTGAATATGACAGCTTTCGCACCGGCGATGTCCGCGCCGGAGGCCGCCTGCCTGGCAAGCTCGTCGATATGCATGTTGCATGGCGTGACCATGCTCCATGTCGACGCAATTCCAACCTGGGGCCGGGCGAAATCGTCTTCCTTGAAACCGACTGCGCGAAGCATTGCCCGACTCGGAGCATGCTCAACTCCGTCGACAACGACGCGCGAATAGCGCCGTAGCTCCTTGTCACTCATGTTATCGCTCTTCGGATCTTGGTCTTGTTTACGGTTCGATCGTAGTGCATCGAATCAGGAATCATCATCCCTGATCATAACCGCGATTCGTACGAAAATGTTGGCATCATCGTCGCGAATTGAAGGATCGAGCTCGAGCATGAAAGCTTCATCCGTTTCTTTGAGTACGTCCTGCACCAGGGGAATGAAGATTCTCGCTGTTCTCTGGCCGGGGCCGAAGCTGACCGTCCCGGTCGGCGGCGCAAAATAGTCTTCGCCCTCCGTCGCCGTAACATCGCGCACAAAGTAAGCAACGTCCAGATTGCTCGCATCCGGTTTGAACCTCAATACATCGATCTGCACCGCGGGATCCCGCTCGCGCACCGATACCTGGCTCACCGCAAATGCCACCGTGTTCGGCTTAAGCCCCGCTTCGAATCTGCGCTGGTCGTCATCCATCAGGTTCAGTCGCAACAACGCAAAGTCTGAGTCCGGATAGTCTGCATCGCGTACTCGCAGCACGACATCGCGGTCCGGTTCGCGCAAGGGATCCGATGCCATGGTAATCATTGTTCGAGCGCGCGACTGGCCTGCCGCGAAGCGAATCTGTCCATTGTCCTGCATTCTGTACTGACCTGACTCCCACGGCGATCGGTTGCCGCTATAGCTGGCCTCCTCGAGGCGAAGCGTCAAGGGCAGTGCGACGTTCGCACTTCGAATAAAGTCGATTATGGCGCCGTCTCCGTCCTCGATCAGCTCCAGCCCGGCCTCGACCGCTTTCGAGCCCGGCATTCCCAGGCTGACGACGAGCCTGGCCGGGGGCAGCTGTGAGAAATCGATTTCGCCCGGCGGCGTCGCTTCGACTTGGGACGTGTCCGCGATCTCGTTGACGACATCTGAAATGTCGGGTTCGACCGGTGTTGCGACCCCCGTTTCGGCCTCAATGAACTCCGGCTGGTCGGTTTGTAATCCCGAAAATTCACTTTGCGTTTCGGACGGCACGATCGCAACCGGCTCCGTGTTTATAACGCGACTTCCGAGGAACTGGTCAACAAGACCCAATTGCTGCGCGATGACGCCCCCGACCACAAGAGCCAAAATCGGGATCACTATTCGCCAAAGAGAGGTGCCGCGCGAGGTTTCGATCACATCGGGCAGTGTTTGGGTTTCTGTCAATGGCTTGCTGTCGCCATCTAACGCCTTGAGGAAATCGGCAACGGACGGGTAACGCGAAACACGCGAATAGGCCAGCGATTTTTTCAATGCGCTCCACTGCACCTGACTGATGCCCTGCAAGCGCTGTGGCTCCATACCCGCTTCCGCAGCTTCCGCTGCATTTCGCGGTCCGAAAGCCCGGTAGCCGGCGAGCAATCGGTACAAGAGGCAGCCGAGCGAAAAGACGTCGTCGGCCGGCACAGGATCTTCGCCCGTCAGAACCTGCATGCTCGAATAAATCGGCGTTGCCGCATTCATCACACCCGCATCGAAGTCCGCCTGGCTCGAATGTTGCTTTTGCCGGATTCTTGCAACACCAAAATCAAACAGTTTTGCCTGCCCGGACGGCGTGATCATTATATTGCCGGGTTTCACATCCGCGTGCACCACTCCGCAGCGATGCGCGTAGTCCAAAGCCTGGCCAATCTGTCGCACGATATCGAAGGCGGTTGCACTATCGATCTTGCTGTTACGGCCGTCATCCAGTATGTCCGCGAGGGATCGGCCATCAAGCCACTCCATGACGATGAAATACAGATCGTCATCCCTGTCCAGGTCGATAAACCTGACAATGTTCGGGTGCGACAGGCAACGACCTTTTGCCGCTTCCTGCTGCAGGGCACGCAACGCATTGCCGTTCCGGGACAGCTTGGGTGCAAGTACCTTGATGGCTACAAACGAACTCTCCGAGCCGACTTCCGCAAGCCTTCTGTCAAGCGCCTTGTAAACCGCCCCCATGCTGCCGCCGGCCACCTTTTCCTGCAGAAGAAAACGGTCCCGAAGCACCGATCCGACTTGCAGTCTTTCCTCTGCCGGGATCGGAATAAATGTATCACTTGGAATGATGGTCGTATCACTGAACGAATCGGGCGAATTGGAATCGGGTGAACTGGAATCGGGCTCAGCAATGGTCGCACCGGGTTCCGTCGCCAGGTTCTCGCTGACGATGCGATTCAGAATTTGCCGTACGAGTTCAAAGGTTTCCTTGCGAAGCTGTCCGTTCGAGAACTGCCGCTGCAAAACCATTCTGATATCTTTTTCCGCTTCGCCGCTGCCCGCCAGTAACGTTTCGAACGCCCGCTGGATATCATGCAAGGTCGATTCGTCGTCGATTTGCGCCTGGAGTCGCTGCTCGAGCGCTGCCAACTGCTCGTGATACAACTTTACTTTTTCAGAACCGATACTCATTTCCGGACAAGAGCCCTGATCTTTGGCTTCCTCGGCGACGAGGTGCAAGGAAAGAATACGATTCTAGCCTCATCCGGGCGCCTGGCACTGGGAACTGGTCGTCAGAAAACCGAGCGTCATGCCTTCAAAGTGGCAGAAATTACAGGACTTTTCCCGGATTCATGATGTTGGCCGGATCCAGCGCCTGCTTGACCGCCCGCATAAGCGACAGTTCGGTTTCACCGCGAACTTTCCGCAGCAGCTCGCGTTTGGCCTTGCCTATTCCGTGTTCGGCACTGATGCTGCCGTTGAATGCAAGAGTCACGGAATACACAGCATCACTCAATGCTGCGGCGTACCCGCCGAATTGCTCGAGCGACTGCGATTTTGGCTGACTGATATTGAAGTGTACGTTGCCATCACCTACATGACCGAATGCAACAACCCGGGCGTCTGCCAATACTTTTTGAACTGCAGACTCGGCACTCCGGATGAAATCGCCGATTCTGCCGACCGGGACTGAAACATCGTGCTTGAGGCTGGCGCCCTCGGACTTTTGCGCTTCCGAAATCGAATGACGCAGCCGCCAGAACTCGTCTGCTTCCCGCAGGCTGCCAGCAACTATCGCATTGAGCGCAAGGCCGCGGTCCATCGTGTTCATCAGAACGGTGTCAAAACCTTTCTGCCCTCCAGGGACGCTGCCTTCGATGAGGACATACCAGGGGTGATTCTCCGCAAAGGGTGCACGAACTCCCGCAATGTGACGCATCACGAAACGCAATGCGCGATCGGAAATCAATTCGAAAGCCTGGATCTGATCCGACAGCTGCGATCGAAGGTCTGAGAGCAGCGCCACGGCATCGCCGGGGCTTGCCACGGCAATGATGGCGGTATGCAAGTCGCGCGGCAGCGGAAAGAGCCTCAGACTCGCAGCAGTGATGATCCCGAGCGTCCCTTCTGCGCCAATAAAAAGCTGCTTCAGATCGTAACCCGCCGTGTCCTTTCTCAGAGATCGGATTCCGTCCCAGATGCTGCCATCGGCCAGCACCACTTCAAGACCCAGCACCTGCTCTCTCGCCGTGCCGAATCGAAGCACGTTTGTGCCGCCGGCGTTGGTCGAAATGTTCCCCCCGATCTGGCAGCTGCCCTCGGCAGCCAGGCTCAACGCAAACAGGCGATTGATCTCACGTGCCTGGCTCTGTACGTCCGCGAGGACGCAGCCCGCTTCGGCGACCAGCGAGTAGTCGTCCGGACTGACCGACCGAATCCTGTTGAGGCGTGCCAGCGACAAGAGTATCTGCGTATTGCTCGAATCCGGAATCGCCCCACCGCATAGGCCCGTGTTACCCCCCTGTGGCACAATCGCGGTGCGTTCAGCGGCGCAGGCGCGCACCAGTTCGGAGACTTCCGAAGTCGTGCGGGGCACGACCATCAGGGGCGTCTTTCCCCGGTAGGCTCCCCGCCATTCGGTCAGGTGAGATTCAAGAACGGCCGGCTCGTCAACCCAGCCTTCCACGCCGACAATCGATTTCAGTTTTTCAATGAGCAATGGCCGCGTCCAGGTCAGCGTCCCGCGCGAACGTCGCCCAATCAATGTTGCTGCCGCAAAAAATGATCACGACACTGCGCCCCCGAAGCCGACCGGCCAATGGACCAAGCAGGGCGGCCGTACTGGCAGCGCAAGCCGGTTCAACGGCGATCTTCAGGCTGTGGTAGAGCAATGCCATCGCACGCTTGAGCGCAGCGTCATCGACTGTTACTAGTGCGTCGACATACGCCTTGCAGAGAGCGTAGGAATACGGCAACGCATAGGGTGCGCCCAGACTGTCGGCGATGGTCCGGACCTTGTCGATTTTTGCCGGCGCGCCCGCGGCGAAGCTCCGATGCATCGAATCGGCTCCGCTGGGTTCGACGCCAAAAATCTCGCAATGCGGTCGAAGCTGCTTGACGGCACAAGAAAGCCCGCCGCAGAGTCCGCCGCCGCCGATGGGCACGACCAGGGAATCGAAGTGCTCCAGCTGATTGCACAATTCCAGCCCCATCGTGCCCGTGCCGGCGGCAATCTGAGGCCCTTCGAAAGGATGTACAAGGTAGCGGTCTTCACTGTCCCGGATGCCCTGCGCCAGTGCGAAAGCAGAATGTACGTCGTCGGCCAGGACGACCTCTGCGCCGAAATCCTGGCATGCACGTATTCTGCTCGGGCTGGCGGTCTTCAACATGACGACCTTGGCGGAAGTACCCAGCTTGCCTGCGGCGTAGGCAACAGCAATAGCATGGTTTCCCGCACTTACCGCAGTTACGCCCTGTTTCAACTGTTCCGCCGACAGCGCAAGCATTGTCGACAACGCGCCGCGAAGCTTGAAAGTCCCGGTACCCTGCAGAAACTCGAGTTTCGCGTACACCTTCGTGCCGCCACCCAGTCGCTGTTCCAGCGCGGCACAGCGCAAGATCGGTGTTTCGACCACCCATTCCGAAAGCCGGCTGTGCAATGCCCGCAAGGCGTCGATGCGGGGGAAGTCTTCTGTCAATCGGCACCTGCCCGTGCATTCAATACGCTGGCAGGCAATGCCCTATTGCTTGCCAGCCCGATCCATAGCTTATGTAAAACAGCGGATTCTGCGTACAACATCATTCTTTGAAATTTGAATAAGCTACAGTTGATTCCTGATAATACTTGCGCTGTTCAGGATTGTTGATTAATTTGCCAAGACGATAGCGATGCACTGCTGGATGCCGTCCTTCGTTGGGGAATATAAGCTGTAGCACCTGATCTGGTCGCAACGTGCGACGGGAAACCACGAGCCGTGGTAACCCCGGCGCCCCTATCCGACCCTGCTCAGTCCTACCAAGCCAGGCGAACCGCATGGAATATGACGAACTTTCGCAGTCCGGTATACGGCGAATCGCCAATTATTCGCCCTACCTGGACCAGCTGGCTGGCCTTGCCAGCGAAATGGGCCTGCGGCAACGCAGCAACCTGGTCCATCTCGAACGCTGCCTCAATGAAGAATGGTGCCTCGGGCAGAACAGCATTCTCAGCTGGACGCCACTCGATGACGGAATGCTGGTCCTGGTTGTGCCGCACTACGCGATAGCCGAGTACACGGCAGCCCCGGGAGGCGATTCCCGGCTACCGCAGCGTGTTTCGGCAACTTTCATAACTGAACTGATTTCGGGCAATCGTCAGCTCACCTTGCTGCAGATGCAAAAGGTTGCGCGCCTGCTGCAGGTTGAGCCGAAATTCATTGCGCTTCGCCAGCCATTGGATAACCACCCGGTAGAAACGCAAATCATCGAAAAAATGATTCGTCGCTACGGCATCAACTATGTCGCCAGTCGAGCGGTGACCCTGTTCGATATCGTGGGTTTCGGGTTGTTGACGCCGTTCGAACAGATGACCCAATTGAACAGCCTGTCTTATTCGCTGAATTCAGCTCACGCAAAAATGCTTGAGCTGGATGTAGGAATTAACTTTGCGCGATCGTCGAGTGGCGACGGTTTCTATATCTGGAATCGGGACCACGGCCTGGAAGCAAACGTAAATCTGTACCATTTCATGCACCTGGTGCTTGCCGACAACGCGATCGCCAGGAGCAAGTCCGTTTCAAAAACCGTTCCGCGGCTTCGGGCGTGCTTTCATGTCGGCAGTTGCTACGAATTTCACCAGGCGGAAGGCTTGAATCCAACCATTCACGATTTCATCGTCGGCGACGTAACTATCGAACTGGCGCGAATGATTGAAGCAGCCATGCCGGGCCAGATACTGGTTGGGGACTTCATGGCCGAACTGAATGGCCAGACTCTCGACCCTGCCGAGTCGCAATTGAATCTGGACGCCGTAACGTTCCTGCAGCGCGCGCAAGGAAACCTGTCAAAGCTGAGCGGGTTGATTCTGTCCGGGGAACGCGTTTCGGCAATCAAGTGCTACCTGACAGGCGAACGCATGGAAAGCGGCGAATTCAATATCAGGAAGCTAAGCATTCGCGACAAACACGGTCTGACCCGATCGGCTTACAACGCCAAGGTAAACATCTATCGGGAGAAGGCCGAGCCGATTCTGCTGGGTATCGAGGACAGAAAACTGACCGCGAATCGAAATCCGTCAGGCGCACGGCAGGAAGCGCGACCCGTTTAGAACCGAAGCCGCCCTTGTCTGCGGCCAGACTCGCCAATTGAAAAATGGTCGGGGCGGGGAGATTCGAACTCCCGACCCCCACAACCCCATTGTGGTGCGCTACCAGGCTGCGCTACGCCCCGACCGTATGCCTTTGGACGAAGAAATTCTGGACGCCGACGATACGCTGATCTCGCGGCCCATTCCAACCGGGAAGATTGTGGCGTCGCAGGTCGATGTCCGGCGACGGCCGGACCCTGCTACGGCTACCTGCGCAGGATTTTGAGTACCTGCTCGAGCTCCAGCCGCAACTGCTTGATAATTTGCTGGCTCTGGCTGACGTCGGTTTTGGCCTGGTCACCGGTCAGGCGCTGCCTTGCGCCGCCGATGGTAAAACCGTCGTCGTAAAGTAGGCTACGAATCTGACGAATGATGAGCACATCCTGTCGCTGATAATAACGGCGATTGCCGCGCCGCTTCACCGGCTTCAGCTGAGGAAACTCCTGCTCCCAATAGCGCAGCACATGCGGCTTTACAGCACACAGGTCACTGACTTCACCTATGGTGAAATAGCGTTTTCCTGGGATTGGTGGTAATTCGTCGTTATTCCCCGGTTCCAGCATAGGCCTCTACTCGGGCTTTTAGTTTTTGTCCCGGTCTGAAAGTTACAACTCGTCTTGCGGTGATAGGAATTTCTTCACCAGTCTTTGGATTTCGTCCCGGTCGTTGATTCTTGTCCCGAAGATCAAAGTTCCCGAAGCCGGAAAGTTTAATCTGCTCCCCAACTGCGAGCGACGCTCGCAGCTCTTCAAAATACAGATCCACCAATTCTCGCGCTTCGCGCTTGTTAAGGCCAAGCTCGTTAAACAGGGATTCCGCCATATCTGCTTTGGTAAGCGCCATTTCTTTTAGTCTCTTAGTTCCGCGCCGAATTCCTGCTCCAACTTGCGCACTGCCTGTTGCATTGCCGAGTCCGCATCTTGGTCGGTAAGCGTGCGGGATGTTTCTTGCAAAATCAAGCCTAAAGCGACGCTTTTTAGCCCGGCTTCTATGCCCTGGCCCCGATAGATATCAAAGACTCTAACCTCGCGAATCAATTCCGGCACCGCGGCCGCAACGGCCTGTTGCAGCTCTGCGGCCAAAACCTCCTCCTTGACGACTACAGCAATATCACGCCGGATCGACGGAAAGCGGGAAATTGGCCCGGCTATTGCAATGCTTGCCGCAAACGCCGCATCCGCATCGAGTTCAAAAAGAAACGCGTCTTTGCGGATGTCGAGTTCCTTTGCGATTGCCGGATGCAACTTGCCGATCATTCCGACCAGCGCGCCGTCTCGCCAGATGCCGGCCGATTGTCCGGGTTGAAGTGCGGCATGTTCCTGGGCCGCAAATGTAAAATGCTGCGCGCTACCGGTCAGATGCAGTACCGCCATCAAGTCTGACTTTATGTCAAAGAAATCAACAGGACGGGGTTTGCTACCCCACTGTTCTCCGTGCACTGCACCAATAGCGAGCCCGGAAACCCGCAGGATTTCAACCGGTTCTGCCAGAGTGCCATGAAAGGATTTGCCGATCTCGAAAACGCGGACGCGTTCCTGTTGCCGTGCGAGGTTTATCGCGGCAGAGCCGAGCATCCCACCCCACAAACTGCCGCGCATGACAGCCATTTCCGATGAAATCGGGTTTGCCAGAACGAGTTCGGACAACTGGCCGGTGACCAGCCGATCTGTCTTCGAATCGACAAAGCTGTAAGTGACGACTTCGCGGTAATCGCGGGCTACCAGTGTGTCGGCCACCCGTTCCAGATCGGTGTGCTTTTCGGAAACGGCCGACAGTGGCAATGCCGCCGTTTCCGTTTTTTCTGGAATCCGGTCGTAGCCATGGATTCTCGCAATCTCCTCGATCAAATCGTGCTCAATGGCCAGATCGAAGCGGTAGCGGGGAACCCGTGTCGACCAGCCATCGCTCTTCGATTTGACGTCGATCTGCAGACTGTCGAGAATTTTCTCGACGTCTTCTGACGGAATTTCGGTACCGAGCAACCGTGCAAGTTGCGAACGTCGCAATTCGATTGTCCGGACGCCTGGCAAATGGTTTTCGTCACGCACATCGGTCAATGGCCCTGCCGCACCGCCGGCGATGCTCAACAAAAGCCCCGTTGCGCGGTCCACTGCCCGGGCCTGAATACCTGGATCCACTCCTCGCTCGAAACGCATCGACGCGTCTGTGTGCAAACTGTAGTGTCGGGCCCTTCCGGAGATTACGTCTTGCGGCCAGAACGCTGCTTCGAAAAACACATCCTGCGTTTCATCCGACACTGCCGTAGAGAGCCCGCCCATGATTCCAGCCAGGCCAATCGGGCCGGAATCATCGCTGATAACCAACGTTTCTTCGTGGAGTTCGATTTCGCGCTCGTCGAGCAACACCAGAATCTCGCCTGCCTTGGCAAATCGCGGTTCAATCGCCCCGTTCAGCTTCGCGAAATCATAAGCATGCAGAGGCTGGCCCAGCTCCAGCATCACGTAGTTCGTAATATCTACAACCGGATGAATTGCCCGAAGGCCGGCGCGTCTCAGCCTCTCTATCATCCACAACGGGCTGGTCGCACTCGGGTCGATATTGCGAACCACCCGACCGGCGAATCGGGGGCAGGCAGACGGCGTGCCGATCCGCACCGGGTGGGAGGTGTCTGAGGTAACCGGGACGGCAGGCAGCACCGGGCTGACCAGCTTCGCGCCGGTCATCGCCGCAATGTCCCGGGCAATGCCGGCAACGCTGAAGCAGTCACCCCTGTTGGGCGTCAGGTTGATATCGAGAACCGCGTCCGGCAGCGCCAGGTATTTTGTCAATGGCTTGCCGGTCGGTGCATCCGCAGGCAGCTCGATGATCCCGTCAGATTCATCTCCCAGACCCAGTTCGATCGCCGAACACAACATACCGTTGGAAACGACGCCACGAATTTTCGAACGCCGCAATTTCATTCCGTTCGGCAAGCTTGTGCCGGGCCCGGCAAAGGCTGCCTTCATTCCCTGTCGGACGTTTGGAGCGCCGCAAACCACCTCGACAGGCGCATCTTCACCGTAAGTAACCTGACACACGCTCAGGCGGTCCGCGTCGGGATGACGTATGACCGACAGGACCTCCGCGACGACCACGCCGTCGAGGTTTGCGCCCTGCACGGTGATTTCGTCGACTTCGTGTCCGGCCATGGTCAGCTGGTGCGCAAGTGCAGCCGTATCGAGTTCGGGGTTTACCCATTCGCGCAACCAGTTCTCTGGGAATTTCACTGCACGAATCCCCTCAACGAAATTGTCGTAGGAACTGCAGGTCGTTTTCGAAAAACGACCTGAGGTCGGTTACGCCGTAGCGAAGCATTGCCATTCGCTCGACACCGATGCCGAATGCGTAGCCTGTGAACTTATCCGCGTCGATTCCAGCACTTTCGAGAACGTTCGGGTGCACCATCCCGCAACCCAGAATCTCGAGCCATCGCCCTTCTTCCCACAAAACGTCTACTTCAGCAGACGGTTCCGTGAACGGGAAATACGATGGGCGAAATCTCAGTTGCGCATCCCGTTCGAAGAAGCACTCGACGAACTGGTGCAGCACCGCTTTGAGATTGGCAAAGCTGATGTTGTGGTCGATGACCAGCCCTTCCACCTGGTGAAACATCGGTGTGTGAGTCTGATCCGAATCGCATCGATAGACCCTGCCGGGGGCAATGATTCTGATCGGCACGCCTTCTACCGCCATCGAGCGAATCTGCACCGGCGATGTGTGGGTGCGAAGGAGATTACCACCGGGAAAATAGAAGGTGTCGTGCATCGCACGGGCCGGATGATCATCAGGAATATTCAGAGCAGTAAAATTATGGAAATCGTCCTCGATTTCCGGGCCAGACCGAACGCCGAATCCGGCGTTCCTGAATATCCGCTCGATCCTCGCCATGGTCCTTGTGACCGGATGGCGGCCGCCCAGGGCGAGCCCCCGCCCCGGCAGCGTGATATCAATAGCGTCGGCATGCAGTTGCGTTTCGAGTGCCTTGCGCTCCAGTATGCCGCGCCGGGTCTCGATGAGTTCCTGCAGTTCTTTCTTTATCCGGTTGATTTCCTGGCCCGCGGCCGGACGTTGATCCGCCGGTAGCGCGCTCAGGTTTTTCAGGCAAACGGTCAGTTCGCCCTTCTTACCGAGAAATGCAACTCGCACCGCATCGAGTGCAGCAAGATTGTTGGCATCCGCAATCCGGGATTGCGCCGCCGCGAAAAGCTCGCCTGGTGCCCGCATGATTTGCCTGGTGTGCCCGGCAGGACGTCGGCAATCGCCGAGATCCTGCCCGGTCAGGATTACGCGAGTGCCGCTTTCGCCTGCGCGGCAATTGCAGCAAAGGCCTGCGGATCGTGAATAGCGATGTCAGACAAGACCTTGCGATCGATTTCCATCTCGGCACGATTCATGCCGTTGATCAGCTTGCTGTAGGACATGCCATGCAGACGCGCGGCAGCATTGATACGCGCAATCCACAGCGCGCGAAACTGGCGTTTGCGCTGTCGGCGATCGCGGTACTCGTATTGTCCGGCTTTGATGACGGCTTGTTTGGCGACCCGATAGACCTTGCTTCGGGCACCGTAGTAGCCCTTCGCCTTGTCGAGGATCTTTTTGTGGCGCGCGCCAGCGATGACGCCGCGTTTTACTCTAGCCATTGCTCAATCTCCTCAACTGTAAGGGAGCATGCGACGCACGCTCTTGACGTCGCAATCCGCGACCTGCTGGGTAAGACCCAGCTGACGCTTACGCTTCGACTTCTTTTTCGTCAGGATGTGATTGAGATGGGATTGGGCTCTCTTAAAGCCGCCCTTGCCCGTCCGGCGGAAGCGCTTGGCAGCGCCCCGGTTGGTCTTCATTTTCGACATTGTCGTCTCCGATTTTCTAGCCTTGCCATGTGCAAGCGTTTGCTTGCCGCGACAGGCGGGTATTAGCTCGCAGGCTTCTTTCGAGGCCCTTAGCCGTTACTCACTTTTTCTTTGGTGACATCACCATGATCATCTGCCGCCCTTCCAATTGCGGCATTTGTTCAACGACACCAAATTCTTCAAGGTCATCCCTGACCCTTGCCAGCAGCTTTGCACCCAATTCCTGGTGCGCCATCTCCCGGCCCCTGAATCTCAAGGTGACTTTTGCCTTGTCACCGTCTTCGAGGAACTCGATGAGCTTCCTCAACTTGATTTTGTAGTCGCCCGAATCCGTACCGGGACGAAACTTGATTTCCTTTACGTGCACCTGCTTTTGCTTGCGCTTGGCAGTCTGCGCCTTCTTGTTCAGTTCGAAGATGTACTTTCCGAAGTCCATCACTCGGCAAACCGGTGGATCCGCCGTTGGTGATACTTCGACAAGATCCAGCTCGTCGTCTCTTGCTATCTGCAGTGCGGCGGACAGTGACATTACGCCGGCTTGCTCGCCGTCGGCTCCGATCACCCTGACTTTCGCTGCGTCGATTTCTTCGTTACGCCTGACACGCTTTGTGGCTGCGATCCTTGTATCCTCCAAACAACAAAAAGGCCACGGCCTGCCAAAGCAGACCGCGGGACGCGAATTCTATAGAGCTGACAGGCAAGAAACAAGGCCTGCTACGCCCGGAAATACCTGAAAATTCATCGAAAAATGCCAGAATTGCGACTTGCTCGCCGATACTGAATCCGGCGTCGGGCCCGTCCCCGTTACGCCTCGCCAACGAGCCCGTTAATTGGCGCTGCGGCAACAAGCGAACGGCAGGATGGTGGGCGATGATGGTTTCGAACCAACGACCTCCACGATGTCAACGTGGCGCTCTACCCCTGAGCTAATCGCCCCCTGAAAATCCTTTGCCTTCGCTTGAATGCCCCTGAGCTAATCGCCCCCTGAAAATCCTTTGCCTTCGCTTGAATGCCCCTGAGCTAATCGCCCCCTGAAAAAATCGCCCCTCCAGCGGCGGGCGCACAAAGATACTCAAGGCCCCCACGCTCTGCAAGAATTGAATAATGGCCTGCCCGGGTCAATCTGCAGGCGTGTTGCCCAGTCCCAGGCTCATCTGTCGAACCGCTCTGATTTCGTCTCGAAGGCGCGCAGCCTCTTCAAATTCCAGGTCTCTCGCGTGTTTCAGCATTTTGCGTTCCATTGTCGCTGCTTTGCGAAGCAGCTGCTCGGACGTCATCGCCGAATAACCTTGACCGTCTTCAGCAACTCGCCGGGAGCCCCGCCCCGGGATCGGATAGGCGGCCTCCATGATGTCGGCTACTTGCTTGACAATGGTCGCAGGTTCGATGCCATGTGTTTCGTTGTAGACCAGCTGACGTTCACGCCGTCGGTTGGTTTCGTCAATCGCTCGCGTCATCGATCCGGTCATCCTGTCGGCATACAGGATTGCCGTGCCGTGCAAGTGCCTCGCGGCCCGCCCGATGGTCTGGATCAATGACCGCTCCGAGCGCAGGAATCCTTCCTTGTCGGCATCAAGAATGGCGACCAGCGAGACTTCCGGCATGTCCAGGCCTTCCCGGAGCAAATTGATTCCGACCAGTACGTCGAAAGCGCCGAGGCGCAGATCACGAATGATCTCCGTTCTTTCGACCGTGCCGATGTCGGAATGCAGGTAGCGTACCCGGACCTGGTGCTCCTGAAGGTAGTCGGTCAGATCCTCCGCCATGCGCTTGGTCAGCGTTGTAATCAGCACCCGTTCGTCCACCGCAGCACGCTTACGGATCTCTGACAGCACATCGTCAACCTGGGTGCGTGCCGGGCGAACCTCGAGCATTGGATCGACCAGCCCGGTCGGTCGGACCAGCTGTTCGACGACATTGTCGGCATGCGCTTTCTCGAAATCACCGGGCGTCGCCGAGACGTAAATGGTTTGCGGCGCCAGGTGCTCGAATTCATCGAATCTGAGTGGCCGGTTGTCGAGCGCGGACGGCAAACGAAAACCGTACTCCACCAGGGTTTCCTTTCGCGACCGGTCGCCGCGGTACATGCCGCCGAGCTGCGGGATCGTGACGTGACTCTCGTCGATGATAAGGAGTGCATTTGGCGGCAGGTAGTCGAACAGGCATGGCGGCGGCTCACCCTCGGATCGACCGGACAGGTAGCGCGAGTAGTTTTCGATACCCTGGCAATATCCCAACTCGCGAATCATCTCGATATCAAATAAAGTTCTTTGTTCAAGCCTTTGAGCTTCAAGGAGTTTATTTACTCCACGAAGGTACTCGAGTCGATCTTTCAGCTCGACTTTTATGTCATCGACGGCCGCCAGCAACTTCTCGCGCGGAGTCACGTAATGCGTCTTGGGGAAAACGGTCAGCCGCGGCACGCGCCGCAACACCTCACCGGTCAACGGATCAAAATACGACAGCGACTCGATTTCTTCATCGAACAGCTCGATACGTACGGCATCCCGCTCGGATTCCGCAGGGAAGATATCGATGACATCCCCGCGGACCCGGTAGTTTCCCTGGGCAAGCTCGATCTCATTGCGCTTGTACTGCATCTCCGCGAGTCGCCGCAGCAATGTTCGCTGATCGATCCTGTCGCCTCGATCCAGGTGCAAGACCATGCTGAAGTAGGCTTCCGGATCGCCAAGGCCGTAGATGGCGGATACGGTCGCAACGATAATGGCGTCCGGTCTTTCGATCAGTGCCTTGGTCGCCGAAAGTCGCATTTGCTCGATGTGCTGGTTGATCGATGCGTCTTTCTCTATGTAGGTGTCGGAGCTCGGCATATAAGCTTCCGGCTGATAGTAGTCGTAGTACGAGACGAAATACTCCACGGCATTTCGCGGGAAATACTCACGCATTTCCCCGTAGAGTTGAGCCGCCAGCGTCTTGTTGGGCGCCAGCACTATCGCCGGCCGCTGCACTGCCTGAATCACACTGGCAACAGTAAAGGTCTTTCCTGAACCGGTCACCCCGAGCAAGGTCTGGCGGGCCAGGCCATCGTTCAGGCCTTCGACGAGACCGGCAATGGCCGCTGCCTGGTCGCCTGCCGGCTGGTAGCCGGATACCAGTGTCAGCCGGTCCCGCTCGTCCGACAAAGTCTTCTTGGGAAGGGTTACAGATTCACGTACCATGTGCGCCGGTTTTTCGGAGACAAACAGTTGAGTTTATCAGTTTCGGAACGGATGACACGGGTACGGCCGTCGCCGACCAGCGCCGCCCTGGCACTCGCCGCCGAGCTCAAGGCAGCCGGACGCGATGTCGTTAGCCTGGGGGCCGGCGAGCCGGATTTCGATACTCCTGCTCACGTCAAGCAGGCGGCCATCGACGCTATCCATGCCGGTATGACCAAATACACGCCGATCGACGGTACGGCTGAGCTCAAAGCGGCGATTCAACGCAAGTTCGTGCGGGATAACAACCTGCACTATGAGCCCGGGCAGATTCTCGTATCCAGCGGCGCCAAACAGACCCTGTTCAATGTGTGTCAGGCAGTTCTGAGCCCGGGCGATGAGGCCATTGTGCCCGCGCCTTACTGGGTGTCGTATCCGGATATGGTGCGCCTGGCCGACGCCGAGCCGGTCATTATCGAGACAGATATCGAGGCCGAATTCAAGATTTCGGCCAACGCTTTGAAAGCGGCACTAACAGACCGGACGCGGCTACTGTTCCTGAACAGTCCGTCCAATCCTACCGGCAGCTGTTATTCGAAAGCCGAACTGGAAAAGCTTGGCAGCGTGCTCGCGAAATTCCCGCAGGTAGTCATTGCGGCCGACGACATCTACGAAAAAATCTACTGGGCAGACGAGCCCTTTTGCAGCTTCGCTAGCGCGTGCCCTGAATTGGCGGATCGCACAGTCACAATTAATGGCGTCTCGAAAAGCCACGCCATGACCGGCTGGCGCATTGGTTACGCCGGCGGTCCAGCCGCCGTCATTGGCGCGATGAAGACTATACAGAGCCAATGCACGTCGAATCCCTGCAGCATTTCGCAGGCCGCCGCGATTGCCGCGCTGGACGGCGACCAGACCTGCGTCGAAGAAATGGTCGCTGCCTATCGGGAGCGCAGCCGCTTTATCTCCATGGCCCTGAACGAATTGCCCGGATTTCAATGCCGGGAGGGTCAGGGAGCTTTCTATGCGTTTCCACGCGTGGAGTCGGCGATTAAGAGTTTGAAGCTCGAGGACGACGGCGAATTCGTCCGGTACCTACTGCAGAAAGCGGACGTTGCCATGGTTCAGGGAAGCGCTTTCGGCGCGCCCGGCTACGTGCGTATCTCCTTTGCCTGTTCCATGTCCGATCTTGAGACCGCCGTCGAAAGAATTCGCAACGTATTGGTGTAAAATGCCCGCAGTTCAACGGAAATAGGCGAAAAAACGCACTCCGGCTGCTTGCTTGACACGCTCCGGCTGCTGGACCAGAATGCCGCCCCGTGTGCTGGACGGCAGCACGAAATTCCTCGGTAGCTCAGTTGGTAGAGCGATTGACTGTTAATCAATTGGTCGCTGGTTCGAGTCCGGCCCGAGGAGCCAAATATTGAAAGAGCCCCCAAACCTGGGGGCTTTTTTTCAGTTTTCGCTAGTACGCAATCAGCTCAAGAAAGTCCTTGAGGCTGTCTCTGGCAGCCTGCTGATCGTTCCACGGCTCAAACGATACGCCGTCGATGCCTCCCGTACGCAAGCGGACGTCCGAGGCTTGGACCAGCAATCGAATAACATCCGGCGTGACTTCGTAATAGGCATCGATTGCCGAGGCGACCGGCTTCGTGTAAATCCCTTCACTCGCTCCGATCGACTCGGGCGTCCAGCCCGCCAGCACCAACTGGAAAGGCTCGCCGTCGATATACAACACCGGTTCCTCAAAGTTGTCTCTGCGGCGAGTGTCAGCGCTCTCCTGCCCGGTACTCCAGATTCCAACCCACAGAAAGTACCGGTACCGACCACTCTGGTTAACCTGGATCGGCCCGAGATTGGCGAAGTCCTTTGCGTATGCCGCCCGTCCGGAATTGTCCCGGTAAAAAATCATCGGCGTCTTGACGGCCGTCAGCGTAACGCTGGTCAGCGGATCGAGTTTTTCGATAGTTGACGCGCCGAAAGACGCGCAACTGGAAACGAAAAACAGGAACACGACTCCGAGCGCCTGCTTGACGCCTGTCGTTCGCATTAGTACGGACATATTTATTGGAAAATTAATTGGTATCCGAAATTGATGAAATATGAATCTCGATCGAGGTCTATGGTCTCCGCGCTGCGTTTGGAAATCTGCTTTCCACCCTCCAGGTCGATTCGACCCCGCCGGCCCATCCGATATTGAAGTCGCAAGCCTGGAGTATAGATCCACTCGGTGCTCATATCCGAGAGTATTTCCCTGTAATCAACGCGCAACCTGGGATTGATTCGAAGCCCGTTGCCGAACGGATAGCGCGTGTCGAGATTCACTGAATATACGCGGGTACTGCTCGAATCCGACATTCTCAGGCCGATGATCGAAACGTCACCTTCCTTGATCAGGCTGCTGGCAAGCAGGCTCGTCGAATAATACCGATACGTCGACTGCGGATTGCCGGGCACTCCGCCGGACTCTGGCGTTGCGTCGATGACGGACTGCGAAGCATCGGCGGTTAGTTGCAGTCTCGGTGTCAGCGACCGTGAAAATCCGAGTGTGTACGTGGTGCTGATGGCAGTTCGATCAAGGCTTAACTGCCGCAACTCCTCTTCGGTCAAGGTTGAGGCCAAGTCTGTAAAAGTTTCGAATTGCTGACCAATCAATGCGTTACTGGTACTGAGGAACGGGCTTCGGCGTCTGTCGATCAAAGCATTCAGTGTCAGATCGGACTCGAAACGCCAGCTGCCCTGAAGAAAGACACTACCAAGTTCCTGATACGAAATATCGTAGTCGAGCATTCCCCACAAGCTCTTGCCGTTTGCAAAGTAACGCATCTCAGCGCCCACGGCCTGGCGATCCGTCATTCCAGAAACAGTTTGTTGGACAAAAAACGCGCCCAGGTCCAGGCCGTCGCCTACCGGGCCATAGTTCGCGCTAAGGCCGTAAAACGTCCGCTCATCGTCGACGCCGTCCGACGTCGAATTGACAGGCTTGCCTACCACGGTATTCAGCAACACTTTCTCGCCGAGCCGGTACGCCAGATTCGCGCCGTCAAATCTACCGAGAACCCCTCCGGTATTGCGTGACTGCCGCCCCAGCCTGCCGCGAAGGCCCGTCCGCGAGTCCGCGAGGTCGGCATAAGCGTAAGAAAGACGAGTATCGTTACCCGAGCTGGACTCTTCGTCGAGCATATCGTGTTGATAGCCGACCGATATCCTCGAGCTGAAATCGTATCGCTCGCCCCGCCGACGAAGATCGAAATTGACGTCCGTAAAGACTGCGGACTGACTGATAACCTGATCTTGCTCATTTAACTGGTTAACATCGCGGCGGTAGTATTGCGTGAGGAATGTGTTTGAACTCCACGGACTCCGGGTTGCCGCAGTACCGGATGATCTGGAAGCGAGGCTTTGAGTTGACCTGCTTCCGGGATTGGCAACGGACACCAGCGCCGACAGCCTTTGTCGAACGCGCGCGGCACCTTCGCCGTCCGGATACGTAGCCAGGTAACGTTGGTACTCCGCAGTCGCATGCGCGATCTGCCCGTTACGCTCACGTGCAAGTCCGAGATACTCGAGCGCGACGGGTGACTGATCCGTTGGCGGCATCTGCAGGATCTTGGTGTAGATCTGAACAGCCCGCGATACCTCGCCATCGGTCATGGCCTGACGTGCATCCGCCATTAACTGTTGCACTTTCGCATTGGCATCCGGCGGAGTCCCTACATCGCCAAGTGCTGCCACCGTAGCTGGCACCGCGGCGGTGTTTGCGCTGGCCTCAATACCGGACATGCCCCCTGTCGAATCCATTGCAGCGGCAGAGGCTGCCACGTCCTTCTCGGCAAGGCGGTCGATCCAGGCACCGGGATACTGTAGCCGGAGTTTCGACACAGCAGCCGACGCTGCATCAGCAGTTGGGAAGTAACCGAGGCGCAGCCGATACCAGGTTTTCTCGCCGACGAGCGCCTCGGTTTCGAACACTACCTGTCCTGATTCGGCGCTCACAGCCGCCATTTCCGCGCGGCTGCTCGGCTTCAGTGAGGAGCGCAGATTGATAACGTATTTCTGCCCGGTCGATTCGTCGCGAGGCTTCAATCGGGTCTCCGCCGTCGAGCTTGCGGCGGACCTGGACGGCTCGATGCCCACCACTGGCGGATTCAAATAGATCCGTACGGATAACCCGTCGCCGGCCGCGGGTGCAGAAACTTCATAGCGCACGTCTTCACTGAAATTTACCGTGAGAGTGGGGCCGGCTGCCATCGTGCCGTCATACTCGAAATCGACAATCTTGGCATCGTCGGCGCCGCTAGGCCGGTGTTGCTCCCTGTCTTCCGCCACGGTCGGGGAAACGCCGCTGCAGATACCTGTAGATTCCACGTGAATTCGCAGAATAGCGCCATGATTTCCTGGCTCGTGTGACTGGTAGGATATTCGGCAATTGAAACGAATATTGAGTTGCGCCAGCGACGAACCGCTCTTAATGTCTGCTCCTGCAACGAATCCCGGCCCAGCGTATCCCTGCTGCATTGCTAGTAACAGAATGAAACCGCAAAAAAATTGCAGCAAACTCTGAAATATTCCGCTTCTGATTACCATCAGATAAGCAAACCTTAATGGATGACGCGCTGCAGGCTCGCCCCAAACCAGCCTAGGTGACTACCATTCATTGTCGGAAATCCTGTGACAGCCACTGTTGGCACAATTCTGGTCGTTGTTGATACCGTTGTGCTTGTCGACGCTTGCCTTGTAGTCATTTGCATGACAGCCGGCGCAATTTGGCAGGTACTGCGGAGATTGCCAATTTACGATTTGTGAATTCCCTTGGTGGCAGCGCGAATTATTGCAATTCAGATTTCGCCTGTGATCCAGGGGCTCGTACGGCAAGGCCGAGTGCTGAAATGTGTGAGGTAGCCACGCCGTAGTGTCGTGACAAACGTTGCATTCCATCGGAGTAACAAAATGCCCGAGATTCTTGCCGGTTGCGTCTGTTCCATTGTGGCAAGACGAGCAAGAACCTAGAACCTGCGAATGGTCAACGGTAACCACAGGTATCCATGTCAGTTTGCTATGACAGTCTTCGCAGACGTTGGTCGTATTGACGTGCGTCGGGTTCTTGCCCGTCGCGTCCGTGCCGTTATGGCAGCTGACGCATCCGCTGGTTATCCCGGCATGGTCAAAGTTCGCAGGGATCCAGGCGACTGTCGTATGGCAATCATCACAATTGTTCCCGCTTGCGATGTGCGTCGGATGCTTGCCGGTTGCTGTCGTGCCGTTATGGCAGGATCCGCAGGTACCGGTTACCTGGGTGTGATCGACCGTGTCGGCTGGCACCCATACCGTGTTGTTGTGGCAATCTTCGCAGACATTGGTCGTATTGATGTGCGTCGGGTTCTTGCCGGTCGCATCCGTGCCGTTGTGGCAGCTGATGCATCCGCTGGTTATCCCGGCATGGTCAAAGTTCGCAGGGATCCAGGCGACTGTCGTATGGCAATCATCACAATTGTTCCCGCTTGCGATGTGCGTCGGATGCTTGCCGGTTGCTGTCGTGCCGTTATGGCAGGATCCGCAGGTACCGGTTACCTGGGTGTGATCGACCGTGTCGGCTGGCACCCATACCGTGTTGTTGTGGCAATCTTCGCAGACATTGGTCGTATTGATGTGCGTCGGGTTCTTGCCGGTCGCATCCGTGCCGTTGTGGCAGCTGATGCAGTTGCTCGCAATGCCGGAATGATCAAAAGCCGCCGGAATCCACGCGACCGTGGTGTGACAATCGTCGCAATTATTGCCACTGGCAATATGAATGGGATGCTTGCCGGTTGCTGTCGTGCCGTTATGGCAGGATCCGCAGGTACCGGTTACCTGGGTGTGATCGACCGTGTCGGCTGGCACCCATACCGTGTTGTTGTGGCAATCTTCGCAGACGTTGGTCGTATTGATGTGCGTCGGGTTCTTGCCGGTCGCATCCGTGCCGTTGTGGCAGCCGAAGCAGTTACCGGAGACGTTGGCATGGTCGAACCGAGCCGGAACCCAGACAGACGACTGATGACAATCGTCGCAGGTGTTACTGGACGGTACGTGATCCGGCGTCTTTCCTGTTGCGATTACGCCATTGTGACAGGATCCGCAGCTTCCGGTTACAGCCGTATGATCCATGAACGCAATCGGATTCCATGTAGCAGTGGTATGGCAGTCCGCGCAGACCTCGGTAGTCTGTACATGGTTTGCTGGCTTGGCCGTGGATCGCACAAGGCCCTGGGATGAATGACAGGAGGCACAAACCGGACTCGTACCTTCGAATACGCCGCCGGCATGGCAACGTTCGCAGGTCACGCCCGTGTGCGCGCTGTCCAGCGGAAAGCCGGTGCTGAAATGATCGAAGGTTTCCTGCGCCCCGACGTTCATTGCTAACAGTAGCAACAGAATAAATATCGATAAGGCGATCCCGCATTCCAATTGCCCCGATGCACGCCGGTGCTTGGTTCCCTTGCATAGTCTGCTCATCGCACTGACCTCACTTCGCGAAACGAAGCCGAACTGTGGCAGCGCCCACAATCCGGTCCGAATTCACCATCATGAACATCATCAAGTTTGTGGCAATCGCCGCACTGGTTCCCTAGCCTGGACATCGCTGTCAGCGATTGTCGATGACAGTCGTCGCAGGCGACCCGTACGTGCGCTCCGTCCAGAATGAAGTCAGTCTGTGCGTTGTGATCGAACAGCCACAGCTCCCAGTCGACCGGGTTATGGCAGAGGCCGCAGTTGTCGCCGTAACGATTTTCGTGGTGATCGTCTTCGGCATGGCAGGCCAGGCATTCCGTTTCCGCTAACCTGAACTCCTGGGTCTCATGGCAGTCTTCGCATTCGATATCCATGTGCTTGCCCAGCAATGGAAATCGCGTCAGGCCGTGGTCGAAGCGGACATTCTCTGTCCATGCGTATTCGTTATGGCAGTCCTGACATTGCTCTCCCTGCTCTGACTTGTGGACATCATCGTCCCTGTGGCAGGAAATGCAGGACGATTCCAGGGTAACGTCGAAAACCGGCTCGACGTGACAGTCGATGCATGCAGATTTCCTGTGCGCACCTCTTATCAGGTAGTCGGTGTCCCGGTCATGATCGAACGCAATGGTGGGCCAATCCTGGGTGACGTGACATGTATCGCATTTTTCGCCGAAGTGACCTTCATGATTGTCATCCTCAACGTGACAGGAGATACAGGTCGTTTCAAGCTGATCCGAGAACGGGTCGTCGCTGTGGCAAGCGTCACAGGCTAACTTCGCGTGTCCGCCATCAAGCGGAAATCTTGTATCGCGATCATGATCAAAACTGGTGTCCTGCCAATCCTTCGGATTGTGACACTTTCCGCAATCAGTACCACTTCGGCCATCGTGTGCATCGTCTTTCTCATGACAGCCGAAGCAGGTATTTGGCGTGACCCGAAAAGTAGCATCGGCGTGGCAGTCCAGACATACAACTTCGCGATGCTTGCCGAGCAACGGATAGTCCGTTGTGTCGTGATCGAAGTCCACTTCTTCCCAATCCATCGGCGTGTGGCAATTCGCACATACATCGCCGAGTTGGCCATCGTGGATATCGTCATCGCGGTGGCAATCGAAGCAGGCGCCCGGTGCTTCACGGTGCCTTTTTCCATCCTCGTGACAAGCATCGCATTCGGCATCCAAATGCTTGCCGACCAAGTGAAAGTTCGTAAACTTATGATCGAATACATTTTTGTCTAGGACCACAATAGTCGCATCGCGACCGATGTGCTCCGTGTGACAATCCTTGCACTGCCGATCTCTTACATCCGGATAAAGACCATGGAATCCTGCCTTTTGATCAATGTCACTCCCAACCTCTTCATGGCACTCCAAACACAGGCCGTTCTGACTCCCCTTTTCGAACGCGGTATGGCATGACGAGCATTGACCTTCAACATCCGCATGCGACAGCACCACCTGGCCCGGCATGACCAACTTTTCGATCTCAATGGCTGCAGCCGAAGAATATCCGAATTGTGTCAACATAAGCGCCACACCAATGACCGCTCCGTATCTCATTGCCCGGAAGTTTGGCAACTTGCGTTAGTACATGTGCACGGCTAGCACGTGCACAAGCGCGGCCAACACCATGATGAAAAATATCGGCAGATGAAATACATGCCACAAAGAAAACAGTCGGTCGTAAAAAGAGAACTGAGCGACGCGGCCCAACAAGCTGACATACGAAGATACATAACTGCTCGCGCTGCTACGCAATCGCTTGTAGTCCTTCGCAAGAGTCGACGACTGGGCTGCCTTTGTCTGCAGCTCCCTTCTTGCCAGGCGATGCAGCGAAAAATGAATTGCATATCGCTGCACAGTCCATTTGAGGCTCTGTCGCACGCCAATGGTCCCCGTCACCTTGTCACCCTGAAACTCGTTCGACAGACGTCCCATTTCAGTGACCAAATCGGGCATCAGCGCCGCCACTCCATGGCTATTTTCTAGCGATTTTTCCAGCTCCGCCTGTAACTCCTGTAACGACATTTTCTGGCCGTAAAGCCCACGGTGAATGCGTGCATAAAAGTAGCGGCCGATGATCCCACTTCCTGCAACAAGCAACATCGAGTACAACGCGACAGTACTATTGAATGACTGGACCTGAAAATTGCAGTGATACAGGACTAATAGCGGGCCGCAAAGCCCGAATACCATATGCATTCGAAACCAGTCCTTGGTCGATCCAAGAATCTTCAGGAATCGAATACGCTTTCGCAGCGGATAAATCAGCAGGATCAACATCATCGAACCGCCGATGATCCCCAACCAGTACCCGAGCCCGTGCTCGGGATCGACCAGCGTTTTGTCGCGCGCCAACCATCCCGCCCACATAGTGATTATCAGAACGACGTAACCGTAGTAGGCCATGCTCTTCGGCTTTTCGTCTTTGCCTGCCGTTGCATTTGCCTTGGGCACACGCATCGTTTCTCGTAACGCCGCTTCATTTACCGCCATGACCTTTGCCAATCCTCCTTGTTCTACTTCTTCCGTGTAATCTGCAACTCGAGATATTCGGCGTCGGCAACCTTGATCGCACCGCTGTTTGCTTCAATACCTTCATCCGGCTGCATAGCGTTTCCGGTCGAAGATATCTTGGCCGACACTTCGACTTGCTCCGCACTTGAAATTGTCATTCCGGCGACCATTGCCAGGGAATCATCAAGTGCAAACTCGAACGGCAACTCGGAAACTGATCTACGAACTACGGCGAGTGGCATTGCTGACCCGTTAACAGCTTTCGCAAAGACAAAGACTGTCGCCATTGGCTCGATCTCAACTGCAACCTCGTCGGCAATACTGACCCTGCCTTTGATCGTCAACCCAGTCGACGAGTGGTCGACGGCTTTGGTGTCGCCTGTTTCGGCCCTTAACAACTTCTCGAAGGCAGTATCCGTCTTGCCGAGCGCCACTGCTTTTTCGTACGCCACCCCAGCATCGGAAATTCTATCCAGATGGTGGTACGACCTCGCAAGGAGTAGCCAACCGCCCGCATCGTCTGGCTCGCCTTCCAGTCGTCGTTCAAGTCTTTCAAGCATGTTGCCAACGGAATCCACCTTTTTTGGCGCAGTCGATGATCGAGAACTGGTGGCGACTTCACCATTATCAGACATGACATTCCCTTGCGAACTGGCAGCCTGGGGTGTGCCGAGCATCGTATACAGCGATAGAGCCAGCGCCGGTACTAACAATGCAACGACGATGGCGATGCGCGGCAAACGCGTCGAATCACTTGTCAGCGGACGCGTCACTATCATGAGCGCTACGGCGCCCATGCCGGCGGCAATTATCCAAAACAGATTTGTCATCGTCTGATCACTGTTGCTATGACATCGAGAAAACGGGCACTCATAAAACGTACTCTTCGGACAACGGGACAGCTGCAGGATTTTCGAAGGCGAGGCGCGATTCGACACTCATTAGACACATACACGACCAGCCATACCAAAAGGTTCCAAATTCCTGCCTGAAGGCCGTATATCTCAATGAGGTTGAAAATGACATACGGCCACTTCGTCGCCATTTGGCGACATACGTTATGTTTCCCTTCATTTCGGGAACGTCAGCTTTCAAGTCGATCCTCGTTTCCGACAAGAGACGCGCATCGGCACGCATGCACTCGAAGTAGGTGTTTTCGACCAGCGAATAGGAGGTTCTTGCAGCTCTCACCCGCCACACTTTCTGTTGCAGAGCCAGAAACTCCTTCGCGTTTAGATACTGTGGCGTATGTGAGCGGCATATTCCAGACGTCGCCGATCAGCAACAGTCGGATTCGGATTTCTCTACAAGAAACGCTTCCACAACGCTGTTGCAATAGCGAACCGTCTAAAATCCCATCTAACGAATCGAACTTCATTCGCCAAAATGCACGTGCTACATAGAGGTACGACACGCCAGGTGTCCACCACTGTTAGTCTCAGTACGGCAGTACTACTTGAAAACCGCAGCAAAAACGTGAACGAAATCACACTTCGGAGATGGAGCAACTATATGCTTCCTAATCAGATATCCCGTGGGAACATCGCAGTTGGATAACCATTATTTGCTCATTCTTTACGCTCTGCCGATCATGGCAATTCTGATCTTGTATGCGCGTAGTCACAGCCGTAAAGAACGCCAGAATCAGGAAGTTCTGCTGGAGGCCCACAATGCCGGATTGATAGAACCGCCATCACTGCACCCGGAGATCGATCCCACAATCTGTGTCGGCTGCAAGTCCTGTGTAGCCGCATGCCCGGAACAGCCTGCACATCGGGTTCTTGGCATGATCAACAACAAAGCCCGACTCATCGGTCCGTCGGATTGCATTGGACACGGCGCCTGCAAGACCGCTTGCCCAGTCGGCGCTATCAAGCTGGTATTCGGTACTGCAACACGTGGAATCGACCTGCCTGTTGTCAAGCCGGATTTCGAAACGGATGTACCCGGCCTGTTTATTGCGGGCGAACTCGGTGGCATGGGCCTGATTCGAAACGCTGTGGAACAGGGACGCCAGGCAATGGACTCGATTGAGAGAATAGCTTCAGGAAACCATTCTTGTGACCTGGATGTTGTCGTCGTAGGTGCCGGTCCGGCAGGAATATCCGCCACTCTCGGCGCTAAAGCGAAAAAACTCAGATATGCGACTATCGAGCAGGACTCGCTCGGCGGTACCGTTGCACACTTTCCCCGTAGAAAACTGGTTATGACACAGCCGGCCGAACTGCCAATCGTCGGTATGGTGAAATTCAAGGAAGTCAGCAAAGAAACGTTGATCGAATTCTGGCAGGAGGTCGTGAAGAAGACAGGATTGAAGATACATTACGGAGAACGTGTCGACGCAATCGATCCGATACCGGGCGGCGGCTTTACGGTTAAGACGACGGCCAAAAATTACAAAGCGCGTGCCGTACTGCTATCGATAGGCCGACGAGGAACACCGCGAACTTTGGGCGTCCCGGGAGAGGATTTGCCGAAAGTCGTCTATCGCCTCATTGATCCAGAGCAGTACCGGAACATGCATGTTCTGGTTGTCGGCGGCGGCGACAGTGCGCTGGAAGCAGCAACTACGATATCAGATGAGCCTGGCACAACGGTTACGTTATCCTATCGATCCGATGCATTCAGTCGGGCAAAACAAAAGAACAGGCAACGAGCTGAAACTGCCGTCGGTGACGGTCGATTGAAAATTCTCTACAGCTCAAACGTCAGATGCATCAGTAAAGACAGCGTAACGATTGCAATCGGCCAGGGTGAGTTCGAGCTGCCAAATGATGCAGTCATTGTCTCGGCGGGAGGTATTCTTCCGACCGCATTTTTGAAAAAAGCCGGAATAAACGTTGTAACAAAATGGGGGCAGGAGTAAAGAAAGACTGACGCGAATTCACGAAATTGTACTGCGCAGAAACTCGTCAAATTTCTCACCAGTCTCCGCATGGGCAAGTCCGTAGGCGACGGTTGCTTTCAAGTAGCCGAGCTTGTTGCCGCAGTCGTAGCGTGTGCCTTTGAACGGATATGCAAATACCGGTAACTCGGACATCAGGGCCGCAATTCCGTCCGTCAGCTGAATTTCGCCGCCGGCACCGCGGCCGATGGTTTCTAGCTTGTCGAAAATCGATCCGGACAATAAGTATCGGCCCACAACCGCAAGATTGGATGGTGCGTTTTCGGGGGCTGGCTTTTCGACGATCTTCGTCAACTGATGGTTGCTGTCGATTGCTACGATTCCATAGCTCGAAGTGTCGGCTTTCGGCACTCGCTCGACTGCAACGATACTGCCTCCGTGGCGCTGGTACTCGGACGCCATCTGCGCGAGGCAGCCGGGTTTGCCGGAGATCAGGTCGTCTGCAAGATGCACGAAGAAAGGCTCGTTTCCCACGGCAGGCCTGGCGCACAGCACGGCGTGTCCAAGTCCGAGGGGCTCTCCCTGACGGATATAAATGCAGGAAACGCCGGGCGGGACTATGCCTCGAATTGACTCGAGGAGCTGGTCTTTTCCGGACTGCCGCAGTGCCGATTCCAGCTCCGCGTCGGTATCGAAGTGATCTTCGATTGCCCGTTTGGAACTGCCGGTGACGAACACCAGCTTGGTTGCTCCGGCAGCAACGGCCTCTTCAACCGCATACTGGATCAGCGGCTTGTCGACGATGGGCAGCATCTCTTTCGGACTCGCCTTGGTTGCCGGCAGGAAACGGGTGCCACGACCGGCAACCGGAAACACCGCTGTTCGAACTGATTTGGACAAAGTCATCGCCAGGGAAGGTAAACGATGCTGAATGATAGCGAATGATCGGGCCCGCCGGGACCCTCAGCGCCCTTTTATGTGACGGGGTTCCAACTTCCGGTGACTCGGTCGGTAGAAACTGTGCCAGATATGTCCGGCACAGTTTCTACCGCAACCTAGTTTCTTTTCGGCGCTGCCGGCCCTTCCACCAGGATGTTTTCGCGGTTTATTTCCAGCGTCCTTTCACCGATTCCCTTGACGGCTATCAGGTCCTCGGCGGACTTGAACGGTCCGTTTGCCTTCCTGTATTCGACGATGGCCTGAGCCCTGGACAGGCCGACACCCTGAAGTTCCTGGGATATGGTTTCAGCATCGGCGGTGTTTACGTTGACAGGACCGGCGAAAACCATGACGGGTAACAAAAGGCACGCAGCGGTTCCGGCAAAAAGTCTCTTGTACATCTTCATTCCAATCTCCTTCACTGACGAATTGGCTAAAGCGAGCAATTGACGCTCGCGCCGGCGACGGTTGTGCAGCGGCGACACAACAGTAATCGGATGCGGCTGCGCTGGCCGCGCCTAAAAGTCAGCGGTTTGATGGGAAATGCCCGTTTCGGGCCTAAGCTGCGCTATGGCTTCTCTGCAGCAGCGAATCGAACTGGACCCGACTGAAGGGCCGTTGGGTCTCCCAGTCCTTGCAGCTCGGGCACTGCCATAGCAATCGTTGACTGGAAAAGCCACATTCCTTGCACTGATAGCGCGGCGTCGACTGAGCAATCTTGCACAGCGCCGACCGCACCCGCGCAAGTGCAGCCGATCGCTCTGCCGAATCTTCGGCGCCAATGATTTGCATGTCGACGAACTCCGCAAGCGTCGGTTCGTGCAGCAGATACTCTTCGACGCAGTCATCAATAACCTTGACGCCACCGATATTGTTAACGATTGCCGAATACGCAATGTCGGTTTTCAGATCCGGGTTCTTCTTAAGTGCCGCTTCGAGGCTCCTTTCGAGCTGATCCGTGGCCCCCTCCTTGCTGTAGGTCCTGACGAGTTGTGGCAACGCTTCGGTCATCAGATAGGTATTTTCGTCGATGATTCGGTGATACAGACGCAGCGCCGTCTTTGTGTCATCGGTATCTCTGGCAATTTCTGCGCGAGTCAGCGCTCCGCGGTGCGTCCTGGGCCGCCCGCTCTGGGCTTTTTTGACGAAGGCACGCGCGGCACTGTAGTCCTTGTTTGCGGCGGCCTGCTCGGCAAGTTCGCAATAGTAGTGTGCAATTTCCAGTTCCAGTGAACGCCCGCTCAGAACCTCGAGCTTCTGCCCGGCGTCTATGGCTTTTTGCCATTCGTGCTCCTGTTCGTAAATGCGACACAACTGTTCGAGCGCTTCAACCTGGTAGCGCGATCCCTGCGACAGCTTCACGAAAAGCTTCTCGGCCCTGTCCAGCAGGCCGGCTCGAAGGTAGTCCTTCGCCAAGGAAAACAAAGCCTGGTCACGCTGCTCGGATGCCAGGTCCGGGCGAGCAATGATGTTCTGATGAATACGAATCGCGCGATCGATTTCGCCGCGACGACGAAACAGGCTTCCCAGTGCAAAGTGAGTTTCGATGGTCCGATCGTCGACCCGAACCATTTTGAGGAAGTGCTCCAACGCCTGGTCTGTTTGCTCGTTCAGCAGAAAATTCAGGCCCTTCAGGTAGTCGATATTGGGCGGTGGTGCCGCCGCTTCGTCATAGTCCCGCTCGCCAAATCGCCCGAGAGCCCAGCCGGCGGCCGCCAGGAGCAGAAACAATCCTGCAAGGAAAAAGGTCGATTCAGTCGGCATCGGAAATCGGCAGACTGCGCAGGCTGCTGACTTCGGTCTCGGACAACCTCAACGAACGCCGCAGCTGGCGCCTTTCGTTTATAAGGCGCACGACGAATATTGCGCCGCAAAGAATTCCGAAGGCCCAACCGGCGATAAATGTCAGTGTAAAAGCGACCGGAATGGAAGTTTCGACCGCAGCGAATGCCAGATCGATCTTCAACAGACCCGGATTCAGTCGCGTGAAAACCAGCATCGCGACCAGAACGAGCAGGAAAATCAGTAGTACGCCAATCTTCTTAAACATCTGCTTACCTAAGCAAAGCAATGGCTGACCGTGATCGTGCGGCGTCAGGCGACCGGAATATGGTAACTGGATGGGGATCAAAGAACACCTGCGGAGCGGCGCTCACAGGCTGTCCCTCAGGTCTTTATAGGGAAATCCTGGCTGGCGTTGACCCGTTCACGCAAGTCCTTGCCCGGCTTGAAATGGGGAACGTACTTGCCTGAAAGCGCCACCGCTTCGCCCGTCTTCGGGTTGCGGCCGATCCTCGGAGGCCGGAAATGCAGCGAAAAACTGCCGAAACCGCGAATTTCGATGCGCTCGCCGCGAGCCAGCGAATCGCTCATCAGGTCCAGCAGGTGCTTGACCGCCAGCTCGACGTCCTTAGCCGGTAAATGCTTCTGCTTTCGCGCGATCAATTCAATGAGTTCTGATTTTGTCATAACGCGTTTCGCTTATTCTTCTGCCAGGACCATTGCATAAGCTGCCGATTATAAAAGAAATATAGCCCGGACCGGGAGGTCCGGGCCAGCTTTTTTTTCTATTCGGCCCCGCCGGACATTTTCTCCTTGAGGAGTTCGCCCAGCGTCGTACCGGTGGGCGCACCGGCACCCTCGGATTTGTAGCTACTCAGCGCCTCGGCCTCCTCGTGCACTTCCTTGGCCTTGATCGACAGCGCCACCGAGCGATTCTTGCGATCCACGTTGGTGAATCTCGCCTCGACCTCGTCACCGACCTTGAGGACCATGCGCGCGTCCTCGACCCGGCCGCGGGCCAGTTCGGATGCGCGGAGGGTGCCGATCACGCCGTCGCCAAGATCAACAACCGCGCCGCGCACGTCGACTTCTGTGACGACACCTTTGACAACCGAGTTTTTCGGATGCTCGGCGAGCCAGGCCGAGAACGGATCCTTGTCCAGCTGCTTGATGCCCAGCGAAATGCGTTCGCGCTCGGAATCGATTGCCAGAACGGCTGCTTCGATCTCTTGCCCTTTCTTGTAGTTGTGCACGGCTTCTTCTCCAGGAACATCCCAGGAGATGTCTGACAGGTGCACCAGGCCGTCAATTCCACCGTCCAGACCGATGAAGATTCCGAAATCGGTAATCGACTTGATCTGGCCCTTGACCTTGTCACCTCGATTGACGGTCGCCGAGAACTCAGCCCAGGGATTCGACTTGCACTGCTTGATGCCGAGCGAAATACGGCGCCGTTCTTCGTCGATTTCCAGGACCAGCACTTCAACTTCTTCGCCGATCTGCACGACCTTGGATGGATTGACGTTCTTGTTGGTCCAGTCCATCTCGGACACGTGCACCAGGCCTTCCACGCCTTCCTCGATTTCGACGAAGCAGCCGTAGTCGGCGATGTTGGTGATCTTGCCGAACAGTCGTGACTGCGGCGGATAACGACGCGCCAGATCGTGCCACGGGTCGTCACCCAGCTGCTTGATGCCGAGCGATACACGCTGCCGCTCACGGTCGAACTTCAGGATCTTGACCTCAACTTCCTCGCCGACGTTGACCACTTCCGACGGGTGTTTGACGCGTTTCCACGCCATATCTGTAATGTGCAGCAGGCCGTCGATTCCACCCAGATCGACAAATGCGCCGTAATCCGTGAGGTTTTTGACCACGCCCTTGACCGTATTGCCTTCCTGCAGGGTCTCCAGCAGCGCCTCGCGCTCCTCGCTGTATTCCTGCTCGACGACCGCCCGCCGCGACACCACGACGTTGTTGCGTCGCTGATCAAGCTTGATGACCTTGAACTCGAGCGTCTTGCCTTCGAGATAGGCCGGATCGCGTACCGGACGAACGTCCACGAGCGAACCCGGCAGGAACGCGCGAACGTTGTCGATTTCAACGGTGAATCCACCCTTGACGCGGCCGTTGATGATGCCGTTGACGACCTCACTGTTCTCGAACGCTTTTTCGAGCTCGGTCCAGGTGCGCGCACGAATGGCCTTTTCACGAGACAGGCGGGTTTCGCCAAATCCATCCTCGACGGCGTCGAGCGCGACTTCGATCTCGTCGCCGATAGAGACGTCGGATTCGCCTTTCTCGTTCTGAAACTGTTCGATTGGAATGACGGCCTCGGACTTGAGGCCCGCACTGACGATGACTACATCGTTATTTACCGCGACTACAGTGCCGGTAATGATAGCGCCGGGTTTTATTTGCTGGCTGGCAAAGCTCTGTTCAAAAAGATCTGCGAAGTTTTCGGAGTTTGAATCAGAGGCTTGTTCAGTTAATTGTTCAGACATTGAATTTAGACCAGAGAATCGCTTTCGCAATTCCTACCTTTTGTCGTCTCGCTGCTTCCTGCAGAGGACGGTGACATAAATAAAGAACCGGGCAATCCCGTCCGGTTCCGACCAAAAAACTCGTACAAAATCTAGTTCGTTGCGTGCTTTTCCCGAACCCATTCGAGCACCGTCCGGGTCACTTCGTCGATTGTCAGTTTGCTGGAATCCAGCACACGGGCATCGTCGGCGGGCCGCAACGGGGCAAGCGATCGCTCGGAATCCCGTCTGTCGCGGTCCTCGATGTCCCGCGAAAGGGCGGCAAGGCTAACACCAATACCCTTGTCTTTCAACTGCTTATAGCGCCTCTTCGCGCGCTCGCCGGCGCTGGCCGTGAGGAACACCTTCAGGTCCGCATCCGGGAACACCTGTGTGCCCATGTCGCGACCATCCGCAACCAGCCCGGGCGGCTTTCGGAAGCTCTGCTGGACGCTTTGCAGCGCCTGGCGCACCAGCCCCAGTAGCGCCACCCTGGACGCCAGGCGGCCGCATTCCTCCGTTCGAACCTCCGTTGTAACGTCCTCGCCGTCCAGCAGGATTTGCTCTTCGCCCTGCTCATCGGTCAGAAAACGAATCTCCATGCCGGCAGCAATGGCGGCGATGTCGGCCTCGGGGGCCCCGGTCTTTCCCTGACGCTCCGCTGCAAGGCCAACCAACCGGTACAAAGCACCGCTGTCCAGCAGGTGCCAGCCCAGCGCCTCGGCCAGGCGCCTTGCAATAGTGCCCTTGCCCGATCCGCTGGGTCCGTCGATTGTCAGAACCGGGGCAGACCGCGTCATAACGCGACAGCATCCGCAATTTCGATGCGCGCGCCAATCGATTGCATACAGCCGACGAATCCGGGAAAGGAGGTTGTGACAGCCGCGGTATTGAGGATGTTCAAGGGCGCACTCGCAACCGTTCCGGCGACGGCGAACGCCATGGCAATCCGGTGGTCACCGAAACTGTCGATCGTACCGCCTGCGAGCTTGCCGCCATGAACGACAGCTCCGTCGGGCGTCTCGCTGACCTCGATACCCAGAGTGCGCAATCCGCTTGCCATCGCGGCAATCCGGTCGCTTTCTTTCACTCGCAATTCGCCGATCCCGCGAAAAGAGGTGCTGCCTTTGGCCAGCGCCGCCGCAACGAAAAGCAGGGGAAATTCGTCGATCGCCAACGAAACGACGTCCGGGTCCACGTCGATTCCCTTCAGGGTCGACGAACGAACCCGCAAGTCCGCAATGGGCTCAGCCCCGCACAAGTCGGTATTTTCTAATTCAATGCTTGCGCCCATCTGCCGCAGGACGTCAATGAAGCCGGTGCGTGTCGGATTGACTCCAACACCCCTCACAATGACCTCGACATTCTGGCCGACGATCGCCGCCAGAACAGGAAAAGCGGCCGACGACAAATCCGCCGGTACCACGATATCGGTGGCCCGCAGAGTTTGTTGCCCGACGATGCCGATGCATCCGTCTGTAACCTCGACGCTTACACCCATCGATTCCAGCATGCGCTCCGTGTGGTCTCTCGTAACGGCGGGTTCCGTAACGCTGGTCCGGCCATCGGCGAAAAGACCGGCAAGCAGTATTGCGGACTTGACCTGTGCGCTGGCAACCGGTAACGCGTAGTGGACCGGTTGTAGTTGTTGCTCACCGTACAGTCTCAACGGTGGTTTGCCGTTTTCTGAGGTCATTTTTGCGCCCATGGCCTGAAGCGGTTCGATAACCCGGTTCATGGGTCGGCGTGATAGCGATTCGTCCCCGGTGAGGCAACTGTCGAACGCCTGGCCACTCAACAATCCGGCAAAGAGCCGCATTGCCGTGCCTGAATTGCCCATGTCCAGCGGCCCGGCCGGTTCACTAAATCCGTGCAGGCCGACCCCGTGCACCGTCAGTACCGATTCCGACTCGGTGTCGATTCGCACCCCGAGCGCTCGCAACGCGGCCAAAGTGCACAGGCAGTCCTCGCCGGCCAGAAAGCCGGAAATCTTCGACCGGCCATCGGCTATCGACGTTAGCATCAATGCCCGATGCGAGATGGATTTGTCGCCCGGTACGCTGATATCACCACCGGTGAGCGCCGAGGGTATTACCCTGTAGTGCATATTTCGCGCCCGCTACCTGATGGCTTTCGGGTAGGCGCCGACGATTCTGAACAGTGAGCTGTTTTTTTCCAACTCGACGAGGGCAACGGAAAGCGGTTTTTCCTCGGCATGACCTTCGAGGTCAATGAAAAACACATAGTCCCAATTCTTTTTTCGTGACGGCCGGGACTCGATTCGGGTCATGTTGATGCCGTGCTTCGCGAAGGGCTGCAACAAAGTGTGCAACACGCCGGCGCCACCAGTACCGGATGTCGAAACGAGGACCGTTGTCTTGTCATCACCGCTCGCACTGAGCAGTTCCCTACCGATAACCAGGAAGCGCGTCGAATTGTCGGCGCTGTCCTCTATATTGTTCACAAGCACCTTGAGGTCGTAGACTTCCGCGGCCGCTTCACCGCCTATCGCTGCCGTGCCCTTTTCGTCCCGCGCGCGCCGCGCGCCAGCCGCATTGCTGCTTACGCCGATCAGCTCAACATGCGGGAGGTATTCGCGAAGCCAGCCGCGACATTGCGCAAGCGATTGCTGGTGCGCACAAATCCGTTCGACGTCTTTTAGCGACTGCATGGAGCCCAACAGATGCTGCTCTATGCGAAGTTCGATCTCGCCTCCTATTTTCAACGGCGACGTAAGGAACATATCGAGCGTATGGTTGACCGTGCCTTCGGTCGAATTCTCAATAGGCACGACGCCAAAATCGGCCGCACCGCTTTCGACTTCCTGAAAGACTTCATCGATCGACGAAAATGGCAGTCCTCGAACGGAATGCCCGAAGTGCTTATAGACGGCGGTTTGGGTGAAGGTCCCCTCGGGTCCGAGGTATCCCACTTTCAGGGGTTCCTGCTGCGCCAGGCATGCCGACATGATTTCGCGAAACAGGCGCAGCATCTCCTCGTCGCGCAACGGCCCCTTGTTTCGCTCAAGGACCGCGCGCAATACCTCTGCCTCTCGTTCCGGGCGATAGTAGTCAACTGCGGCCGCCAACGGACCCTTGCTGATGCCGACCTGCTGAGCAAATTTTGCTCGCTCGCTTATAAGCGACTGGATCTCCCGGTCGACTTCGTCGATGCGTTGGCGAATAGCCGCGAGATCCGGCGTTGGGAGTTTGTTGCTGGGTGGCTTGGCCATTTTTCCGGACCCCGGGACAGGCAGACCCTATTTCAGAAATCTGCAGCAGATCCGCTCAGGATAATGGCTTGCCAAGGTTTCGCAAAGTCAGAACGCCCTTTATCTGTCGAAGCGACTCGAGAGTGGCGTCGGAAGCCGGGGACGCCAGGTCCACCACCGTGTAGGCGATCTCGCCCAGCGACTTGTTCAGAAGATCCTCGATGTTCAGTCCGGCATCCCCGAGGCGGCTCGAAATTTGTCCGACCATATTCGGGACGTTCGCATTGGCAATGGTGATCCGGTAGGCATCGGTGCGCGGCATGATGGCTTCCGGAAAATTGACGGAAGACCGAATGTTGCCGTTCTCCAGATATTCGCGGATATTCTCCGCAACCATAATGGCGCAGTTTTCTTCGGCCTCCGTTGTCGACGCGCCGAGATGCGGCAAAGCGATGACTTTCGGGTGCGCAATGAGCTCGGGTGTCGGAAAGTCGCAAACGTAGGCATGCAATCGTCCACGATCAAGCGACTCAAGCACGGCCGCATTGTCTGCGACGCCGCCACGCGCGAAATTGATCAGCACGCTGTTTTCGGGCATCAGGGCGAGCCTGTCACGACTGACCATGTTTCGTGTAGCGTCCACCAGCGGCACGTGGATCGTAATCGCGTCCGACTTTTTGAACAGGCGATCCAGCGTGTCGACCTGTTGCACACCGGGCGACAATTGCCAGGCGCTTTTCACCGTAATTTTCGGGTCGAAACCCACGACCTTCATTCCCAGTGACAACGCAACGTTTGCCACCTGAACACCAATCGAGCCCAGGCCTATGACACCCAGAGTGCGACCCGGCAATTCGAATCCGACAAATTGCTTTTTTCCCGCCTCCACTGCTTTCGACAGAGCATCACCTTCGGATTTCAGGCTGCGCACATAGTCGCGTGCGTCGCAGATGTTTCGAGCGGCTATCAGGAGTCCGGCAACAGCCAGTTCCTTGACTGCATTGGCATTCGCGCCCGGTGCATTGAATACCGGTATGCCGCGCTTGCTCATCGCATCGACCGGGATGTTGTTTACGCCCGCACCTGCACGGCCGATCGCCGCAACCGATTTGGGAATCTCCATATCGTGCATATTGTGCGAGCGGACGATGACCGCATCCGGGTTCTTCAATTCAGAAGCAACTTCGTAAAGGTCCCGCGGTAGGCGCCGTAATCCTGCAACAGCAATGTTATTGAGCGTCAGTACTTTGTACATTTGATTTACCAGTGAGTGTCAGGCGTTGCTACGTTCGAATTCGGACATGAATTCGATCAGCGCATCGACCGCCGATTCGTCGGTTGCGTTGTAGATCGACGCACGCATGCCACCGACCGAGCGGTGACCTTTCAGGTTGGTCAACCCGGCGCGTTCCGCCTTCGCCAGGAACTGGCCGTCGAGCGATGGATCCGCAAGGACGAACGGGACATTCATCCAGGATCGGCTGTCGACCTGTACCGGATTGCTGTAAAAATCGGACCGGTCGATTGCCGCATAAAGTTTGACTGCCTTGCGCTCGTTACGCCGCGCCATGACCGCTAGCCCCCCCTGCTCTTTCAGGTATTCGAAAACCAGGCCCGCTACATACCAGGCGAAGGTCGGCGGCGTGTTCGTCATTGAGTCGGATTCGGCGTAGACCTTGTAACCGAGCAATGACGGGATATCTCCGCGCGCCCGATCGAGCAACGACTTCCGGATGATAACCAGGGTAATTCCTGCCGGCCCGATATTCTTCTGTGCTCCGGCATAGATGATGCCGAAACGGCTGACGTCGACCGGCCGCGAGAGGATCGTGCTCGACATATCGGCAACCAGCGGCACTTCGCCCGATTGCGGAATGAAATGGAACTCGACACCACCGATCGTCTCGTTGGGTGTGTAGTGCAGGTACGCCGCTTGCGGGTTCAGCTGCCACTCGCTCTGCGGCGGGACATGAGTGAAGTTCTGCGCTGCGCCGTCGGCCGCCACGTTAACCGTGCAGAATCGACGTGCTTCGGCTACGGCCTTTTTCGACCAGCTACCGGTCTGGATGTAATCGACCGATTGCCCTGGCGCCGATAGATTGAGGGGCACCATCGAGAACTGCATGGTTGCGCCGCCCTGGAGAAACAGGACACTGTAATCGTCCGGGACATGCATCAGGTCGCGCAGGTCCTGCTCGGCCTTTGCGGCCGTGGCCATGAACGGTTTGCCGCGGTGGCTGACTTCCATGACCGACATCCCGGTGCCGTTCCAGTCCGGGATATCGTCGCGAACCCGCTCCAGCACATTCAGGGGCAATGCTGCGGGACCAGCGCTAAAGTTGTAAACGCGCGACATGTCGCAATTTTCCTTGTTGGGGGTAGGAACCAATCAGTTCAATCGGAGCGGCTGCTCATTGATGAATCGGCAGTAGCGTTACCAGGCTATTCCTCTTCGTCCTCGATGAACTCGATGCGTGCAAGACCGACCAGTCTCTGCTCTTCTTCAACGCGGATCAAACGCACGCCCTGAGTATTTCTACCGATAACCGAAATGTCACTGACCGGCGTTCTTACCAGCGTGCCATTGGAACTTATCAGCATGATTTCGTCTTCGTCCATGACCTGCAGCGCGCCAACCGTTCGACCGTTGCGTGCCGTTGTCTGGATGGCAATGACACCCAGACCGCCACGACCCTGTACCGGGAACTCGTCGATGGCAGTACGTTTGCCGTAGCCGTTCTCGGTTGCAGACAACAGCAGTCCATCGCCGACGATGGTCAGCGCGATTACTTCGTGTCCCTCAGCAAGCTTGATTCCCCGGACCCCGGCTGCACCGCGACCCATCGGCCGAACGTCCTTTTCATTGAAGCGGATGGCCTTGCCACTGCTCGCAACCAGGATGATTTCACGACTGCCGTCCGTGACCGCGACGTCAACCAACTTGTCGTCATTTCGCAAGTCGATGGCAATGATGCCGCTGGTCCTGGGTCGCGAAAACAGGCTGAGTGGCGTCTTCTTGACCGTGCCGCCGCTGGTGGCCATGAAGATAAAGCTATCCTTGTCAAATTCGCGAATCGGCAATACGGCGTTGATACGTTCGCCATCTTCGAGCGGCAACAGGTTGACAATCGGCTTTCCGCGCGAACCGCGGCTGGCCTGCGGCACCTGGTACACCTTGAGCCAGTACATTTTGCCGCGACTGGAGAAGCACAGAATCGTGTCGTGAGCGCTGGCGACGAACAATTTGTCGATGAAGTCCTCGTCCTTGACTTTGGCCGCCGAACGGCCACGGCCGCCTCGACGTTGCGCCTGGTAGGCGTCTACCGGCTGCGCCTTGGCATAGCCACCATGCGACAGCGTGACGACCACTTCCTCGTCCGGAATAAGGTCTTCGACCTGCAAGTCGCTGTGATCCTGAACGATCTCGGTGCGGCGCGCGTCGCCATAGCTATCGCGAACCTCGCCCAGCTCCTTGCGAATCACTGCAAGCAGTTTGTCGGGGTCCGCCAGGATATCAGAGTATTCTTTAATTT
>Ga0224505_10000149_pt1 | contig 53412 bp, 47 predicted proteins | sample SF_Jan12_sed_USG_FD_169102 | JGI IMG/M metagenome (GOLD analysis project Ga0224505, IMG submission 169102) | Sediment microbial communities from San Francisco Bay, California, United States - SF_Jan12_sed_USGS_4_1 | ecosystem: Environmental > Aquatic > Marine > Sediment | place: USA: California...
CAATATACTGTATGACTGGGGCAGGCTGAATGAGGCTGAGGCCAGTTACCGTCGAGCCCTGGAGCTGATACCGGGCTACGCTGTGACTCACAATAACCTGGGCAATTCCTTACAGGGGCTTGGCCGTCTTGACGAGGCTGAAGTTTGTTTCCGGCAGGCAATACTGCTTAAGCCTGATTATCTTGAGGCCCATAATAATCTGGGGAGTGTCCTTAAGGACCTTGGTCGTCTTGACGAAGCCGAGGCGAGCTTCCGTAGAGCACTGCAGATCAATCCCGATTATGCGGATGCCTTCGATAATATGCTGTTTACTTTAAACTATCAGCCGAACCTGAGTGCTGAAGAGATTTACCGGGTGTATCAGGAGTTCGATGCGACTAGATGCATGCCCTTGCGATCAACCTGGCGCACTCATCATAATGACAGGAGCCCCGACCGTCGTCTGCGGGTAGGCTATGTCTCTCCCGATTTTCGGCTTCACTCATGTCGCTATTTCCTGGAGCCGCTACTGGCACATCATGACAAGACGCAGGTAGAAGTATACGCTTACGCCGAACTGATCAAGGAAGACCACATGACCGCCCGCTACAAGAACTACGTTGATCACTGGATTCCTACCAAGGGGATGAGTGACGAAGACCTCGCCGAGAGGGTGCGTGCTGACGGCATAGATATTCTGGTCGAGCTGGCGGGTCACACCGCAGCTAACCGCTTGCTCACCTTCGCCCGAAAACCAGCCCCTGTTTCTCTCAGTTGGCTTGGCTACGGCTATACGACAGGAGTCAGCGCAATAGATTACTATCTCACGGACGAAATAAGCGCGCCGCCGGGCAGCGAAGGGCTTTTCGCCGAAAAACCATGGCGTGTCACTACGCCATCCCATGTGTACCGCCCGACTGAGGGTATGGGAGGAGTCAATAGTCTGCCTGCGCTCCAACGAGGCTATATTACCTTTGGTACTTTGACTCGTTCCGTACGGGTCAACCATCGCACAATACGGGCATGGGCGGCAATCCTTAATGCGGTGCCCAATTCACGGTTTATCATGGACAGCGCGAACTTCAGTGACCCCATAACACAGGAACGGATGGCGCTGCGTTTTGCACAATACGGCATTACCCGTAACCGTCTGGAAATCGGGTTTCACAGCCCGCCGTGGGATACCTTACGCAGTATGGACATTGGCCTGGACTGCTTCCCACATAATTCAGGCACTACCCTCTATGAAACCATCTATATGGGTGTACCCTACATCACGCTGGCGGAGCGACCGTCGGTCGGGCGCCTTGGCAGCAGCATACTGCATGGGGTTGGGCATCCGGAATGGATAGCTAAGGATGAAGATGAATATGTAACAAAGGCTGTTGAGTTGGCAAGCGACGTCCACCGACTGGCAAAGATACGCTCTTCCTTGCGAGGCCAGATGGAATTGAGTCCATTAAGAGATGAGGAGGGGTTTACGCGCAAGATGGAAGATGTGTATCGAAAGATGTGGAGAATATGGTGTGAAAGGGGTGATCATTCATGAAGGCAGTTATTCTCGCAGGCGGCCTCGGTACCAGGATCAGCGAAGAAACCCACCTTAAACCCAAGCCGATGATTGAGGTCGGCGGCAAGCCCATCCTCTGGCATATTATGAAAACCTATTCCACTCACGGTATCAACGACTTCATCATCTGCTGCGGCTACAAAGGGTATGTGATCAAGGAGTATTTCGCCAACTATTTTCTCCACATGTCGGATGTCACTTTTGATATGTCTTCCAACAAGATGGAGGTGCACCATAACAGCGTTGAGCCGTGGCGGGTTACGCTGGTGGACACCGGCGAGAATACCCTGACCGGAGGTCGGCTCAAGCGAGTAAGAGAATATCTCGATGATGAAGATTTCTGTTTCACCTACGGCGATGGCGTGAGTGATGTCGATATCAAGAAACTGGTCGCCTTTCACAAGAAACAGGGAACTCTGGCTACTCTTACCGCTGTGCAGCCGCCCGGCCGATACGGAGCGCTGAACATCGAGGAGAAAAGAGTTGTCAGTTTCCTGGAGAAACCCCAGGGCGATGGCGGCTGGATAAACGGCGGCTACTTTGTCCTTTCTCCCAAGGTTATCGACTACATCAAGGGAGATGCCACTCCGTGGGAGCTGGAGCCGCTTCAGCGGCTTGCGAAGGAGAAGAACCTTTCGCCGTATCTGCATAAAGGGTTCTGGCATCCCATGGATACGCTGCGCGACAAGAATTATCTCGAAGAATTATGGGCGTCAGGCAATGCGCCGTGGCAAATATGGTGAGAGTCCGGTGATGAATCCTGAATTCTGGAAAGGGAAACGGGTACTGATCACTGGCCACACAGGTTTTAAAGGGGGGTGGCTCTCCCTGTGGCTCCAGCGTGTTGGCGCGGAGGTCATTGGTTATGCCCTCGAACCACCGACAACACCAAACCTCTTTGACGCTGCATCCGTAGCTCAAGGCATGACATCAGTCCACGGAGACGTCCGCAACCTGGATCATCTCGCATCAACACTGATCAAGCACAAACCAGAAATAGTCTTCCACATGGCGGCCCAGTCACTGGTGCGGACCTCATACGATGAGCCGGTCGAAACATATGCCGTCAACGTCATGGGAACGGTGAACCTTCTTGAAGCGGTGCGGCAATATGGAGGCATCCGCGTTGTCATCAACGTCACCAGCGACAAGTGTTACGAAAACAGTGGACTCGATCGGGGATATAGTGAAGATGATCCTATGGGCGGCTATGATCCGTACTCCAGCAGCAAAGGATGCGCCGAACTTGTAACCGCCGCTTATCGTCGGTCTTTCTTTCATGACAACAGTACGGCCGTCGCCAGCGTCCGGGCAGGGAACGTTATCGGCGGAGGCGATTGGGCCGACTACAGGTTGCTACCTGACATAATGAAGGCCCTTATGAACGGTCAGGTAGTAAAGATACGGAACCCCCATTCAGTCAGGCCCTGGCAGCATGTACTGGAGCCCTTGAACGGCTATCTCTGTTTGGCAGAGCGGCTGTGGGAAGATGGGCGACGATTTGCTGATGGATGGAACTTTGGCCCCGCTGACGAGGATGCACGTCCGGTATCATGGATCGTGGAAAGGGCGACAGCCCTCTGGGGAGAGGCCACGCTGTGGGAACAGGATGGTATACCGCAGCCGCACGAAGCGCATACCTTGCGGCTTGATAGCGCCAAGGCCAGGAATCTCCTGGGGTGGTCGCCCGAGCTTGATCTTGCCGAGGCACTGGAATGGACGGTTCATTGGTATAAGCAGTTTCAACGGGACAAGTCTTCAGTACGGCTAATCACTGAAGAGCAGATCGACAGGTTTCTGGCAAAGGGGAACTCATGAAAGCTCCGACATGCCGGTTTTGCGGAACACCGCTGACTCATACCTTTGTGGATCTCGGCATGTCGCCGCTCTCCAATTCCTATCTGTGTTCCGAGGATTTGGGACAGATGGAGCCGTTCTATCCTCTTCATGCCCGCGTGTGCGACCAGTGCTGGCTGGTGCAACTCGAAGAATTCGAGAGCCCGCAGACCATCTTCAGCGACTATGCTTATTTCTCTTCATGGTCCGATACGTGGCTTGCCCACGCCCGCGCATATACCGAACAGATGATCAGCCGGTTCGGCTTTAACCAATCCAGTCAAATAGTGGAGATCGCCAGTAACGATGGTTATCTCCTGCGTAACTTCAAGGAGAAGGGGATACCGGTGCTTGGTATCGAACCCGCCGCCAACGTGGCGAAGGTGGCTGAAGAGGCGGGGATCCCCACGCTGGTAAAGTTCTTCGGCACGGAGACAGCGCGGGAGCTTGCCGCGAAGGGCAGGCAGGCCGACCTGTTGTTGGGGAACAATGTTCTTGCCCATGTGCCGGACATCAACGACTTTGTGGCAGGGATGAAGATACTGCTGAAGCCGGGCGGCATAATTACCATGGAGTTCCCCCATCTGCTGCAATTGATGGACAAGAACCAGTTCGACACCATTTATCATGAGCACTTTTTCTATCTCTCCTTCACTACCGTTCAAAGGATTTTTGCGAAGCACGGTCTGACACTGTTCGATGTAGATGAGTTGTCCACTCACGGTGGTTCGCTGCGTATCTATGCATGTCACACGGAGAACGGTAATCTCCCGGTTTCAGCAACCGTTGAGAGACTTGTTAACAGTGAGGTCGAGGCCGGGCTGACGCAACTTGAAGCGTACGGAGGTTTCTCCGAAAGGGTCAGAGAAACCAAGCGCCGATTGCTGGAGTTTCTGATTCAGGCAAAGAGAGAGGGAAAGAGCATCGTTGGCTACGGCGCTCCAGCCAAAGGGAATACCCTGCTCAACTATTGCGGTATCCGCACCGACTTTATTGACTATACCGTCGATAGAAGTACATATAAGCAGGGGCGTTTCCTCCCCGGCACGCATATACCGATTTATCATCCGGATCGGGTACGAGAGACAAAGCCTGATTACCTCCTGATCCTGCCGTGGAATATCAAGGATGAAATTATGGGGCAGATGGCACACATAAAGGACTGGGGCGGAAAGTTTGTCATCCCCATACCCGGCGTAGAGGTGGTCCAATGAAGTTTATGGAGACCATGCTGAAAGGGGTGTGGGTTATTGATCTTGAACCCATTGAGGACGAGAGAGGATTCTTTGCCCGGAGTTGGTGCGCAAAGGAGTTTGAGGAGCATGGACTCAACCCGCGCTTGGCGCAGTGCAATATCTCCTTCAATCTGAAGAAGGGAACAATCCGGGGGATGCATTATCAGGCGGCTCCTTTTGAAGAGGTCAAGCTTGTGCGATGTATCAGAGGAGCCATATTCGATGTCGTCATCGACTTGAGACCGGATTCTCCAACGTATACGCAGTGGGTCGGGGTCGAGCTTACCGAAGAAAACAGGAAAGCGCTTTACGTGCCTGAAAAATTCGCCCACGGCTTTCAGACACTGATTGACAATACCGAGGTCTTTTATCAGATGTCTGAGTTTTATCATCCTGACTGTGCGCGCGGCGTACGGTGGGATGATTCGGTGTTCGGGATAGAGTGGCCGGACCAGATATCACGAATTGTTTCACCGCAAGACAGTAATTTCCCCTCTTTTGTCGAGGATGAGCCTTTATGAATATCGCGCTTTTTGCAGCCGGGAATGTGGGGTACGAAGTCGCTCGCGTCTTTGGAGATAACAATGTAGAGCCCCTTTGCCTTGTCCTGGATTCAAAGGCATCCAGCGAAATGAAAGGCAAAATCATCGAGGCTGCAAAGGTGCCTGAGGACCGTGTCTACTACAGCGACGAGCTCTACAGCAAAGAAATACTGAATACCCTTGAGAAGATGCGCCCGGATCTCATCATCCTTTGCTGGTGGCCGTACATTATAAAGGAGCCCCTTATAAGCCTGCCCCGTCACGGCTGTCTCAACTTTCACCCCAGTCTCCTGCCAAACAACAGGGGTAAGCACTATAATTTCTGGGCACTCGTCGAAGAAGCCCCATTCGGTGTGACGCTGCATTTTGTCGATGAGGGGGTTGATACGGGCGACATTGCCTTCCAATCTCGGATTGAAACTACATGGGAAGACACTGGTGAAACCTTGTACTATAAGGCACAGCAGGAAATTGTCCGTCTGTTCAAGGATAATTTCAGCCGAATCGTGAACGGAGATATCCCGAGGACACCACAGAACCATGAGGAAGGCAGCTTTCACAGAGCAAGCGAGCTTGACCCGGCTTCTGAAATAGTTCTCGATAGCCATTGCCGTGCCCGTAATCTTTTGAATATGATCCGTGCGCGGACATTTCCGCCTCATCCGGCGGCATGGTTTGTAGAGAACGGTTCACGGTATGAAGTGAGAATTGAGATTAAAAAAATCGATTCAGGGGGCTCAGATGGATGAATTTGAGAAGCGAAATGCCGACATGATACGGGGGATGGCTTCAGATACCGATTTGAAAAGGAAAAGCCATGAGTGGTTCATGGCCGGCTCGCGATACGAATATTCTTACCACTTTACCTGGCTGGGCCGCCCTATAATTCAGTTCCCTCAGGATATAGTGGCTCTGCAGGAGATAATCTGGAGCGTAAAACCCGATTTGATCATAGAAACGGGTATAGCCCGCGGCGGCTCCCTGATTTTTTCGGCGTCAATGCTGGAGTTGCTGGGCGGCGACGGAGAAGTAATAGGTATCGACATCGACATCAGGGAACATAACCGTCGCGAAATAGAGAAGCATCCTCTCTTCAAGCGAATAACAATGCTTGAGGGATCTTCCATCGACGACGCTATGGCCAAAAGAATATATGAGCTCGCAAAAGGTCGGACACGAATTCTGGTTATCCTCGATTCAAACCACACTCACGAGCATGTGCTTAGAGAGCTGGAGTTATATTCTCCACTTGTGGCGAAAGATAGCTATCTTGTGGTTTTTGACACTATTGTGGAAGAGATGCCCGATGATTTTTTCCCGAACAGACCGTGGGGACGGGGAAACAACCCGAAGACCGCCGTGCGGGAATTCCTTAAGAAGAACGACCGCTTTGAAATAGATAGTGAGTTCGAAAACAAGCTTCTCATTACCGTGGCTCCAAGTGGCTATCTGCGCTGCGTGAAGGACTGACGCCGATGGAAAAATTACCCGTCTTTGTGCCGCACATTCATGTTGATACGCTCAAACACCTGACCGATGCCCTCCATGTGGGCTGGCTGGGAATGGGGGCCACCACCAAGGAGTTTGAAGAAAGAATTGCTGCCTATCTCGATCTATCGGACCGTTTTGTCGCTACTACAAATACCGGGACTTCGGCGCTGCATATCGCCCTGTTGGCGGCAGGGGTCGGCTCTGGCGATGAAGTGATAACCCCGTCATTCAACTATGTGGCCGACCACCAGGCCATCCGCATGACCGGCGCCGACGTGGTCATGTGCGACATCCGCGAAGACAATCTCGGCATCGATTGCGAGAAGGCCGAGCAGCTGATAAGCGAGAGGACAAAGGCGATCATCCCGTTGCACTTCGCCGGGATACCCTGCGACCAGGACGGCGTATATCGCCTTGCGCAAAAATACAACCTGCGCGTAATAGAAGACGGTTGTCATGCCTTCGGCTCTTCAATCGGCGGCCGGAAGATCGGGAGTTACGGCGATATAACCTGTTTCAGTTTTGACCCGGTCAAGATAATTACCTCCATAGACGGTGGTTGCGTCGTGGTAAACAGCCGGGAAGAACTGGAGCAGCTTCACCGGCTGCGCCTGCTGGGCGTGGACAAGGACACGACCGAGCGATACAAGAACAGCCGGGCCTGGGACTACGATGTGGTGAGTGAGGGGTACAGATATCACCTTACCAATATCATGGCCAGCGTCGGGATATCTCAGCTCAAGCGAATAGACGAGTTTGTTAATAGCCGGCGCCGGGTTTGCCGGGCATATAGCGAAGCATTCAAGGATATAGACGGACTCAAAGTCCCCGAGTCCGATTTCGACGGGGTCTCTCCATTTATCTACAGCCTGCGGGTCCTTGGCGGCGAGCGGGAAGCCCTCATCGAACACATGCGTCAACGTGACATTGACGTGGGCATTCATTTCGTGCCGGTTCACCGGCATACCTATTTTGCCAATGCCCGCCGCGGCGACATGGAAGTGACTGAAAGGGTCGTAAAACAGGTGTTGACCCTGCCGCTGCATTCCAATATGAAGCCGGACTTTGTAGAGCGGGTAATTGACGGTGTATGCGGATTTTTCAAGGTTTTGTGACGAGAATGCTTATGGGAAAAGGTTTTCCAGGGTAATTTTGCCGGCTCTCAAGTTTTAATATTTACAACCGATAAATGTAGTAAGCCTAATGCTAACCCTTTACTGGAAGGTTTGAAATGGCAGGTGTAGGTTCAGCGGCAAGTTCGCTCGATATAAACAACATCGTCTCGCAGCTCATGCAGGTTGAGAGTCGCAGAAAAACATTGCTCCAGCGCGACGAAGCTTCCTATCAGGTAAAGCTTTCTGCCGTGGGAAGCTTGTCGTCGTCGATGTCTTCTTTTCAAGCTGCTCTTAACAGTTTGAAAAATGCATCTAATTTCCAGTCTATCAGGGCAACCTCGGGAGATAATGCGGTCCTGACCGCGACCGCTTCGTCATCTGCCGCTCCAGGCACTTACAGCCTTGAAGTGACGCAGTTGGCCAAGGCCAACATGCTCGCCTCATCGGCCCATACCGATACCACCTCCGCCATTGCCACGGGAACCCTTACCATCAAGGTGGGTGCGGGGGCGGCAAAAGATGTCACCATTGATACCTCCAACAACACGCTGGCGGGCATTAGAGATGCCATCAACAAGGCGGGTGCCGACGTTACCGCCTCGATCATTAACGATGGCTCCGGCTATAAGCTGATCATGACAGCTAACAAGATGGGTGATGCAAATGATATAAAGGTTACCGTTACCGGTGATAGCGTGGGGACAGACACTGACGCGGACGGGCTTTCAAGCCTGATGTACGATCCGGTCGGTACTAAAAACATGACCGAGATACAGGCCGCGAAGTCCGCGATCTTAAAAATGGGGTCAGGGCTTTCAGCGATGGAGATTACAAAGGACTCCAACACTGTCACCGATGTAATTCAGGGTGTTACGCTGAACCTTCTCAAGGAACAGGTAGGTACGCCGGTCAGTATTACCGTGACCAATGATACCAGCGTGGTAAACGCCAATATCACCAAGTTCGTTGGGGAGTTCAACAAGCTGGTCAAGTCCCTCAAGGATATAGGGGGATATGACCCGACAACCAAGAAGAGCGGCCCCCTTGCCGGCGATGGCATGATACGCCAGGTGGAGTCTCAGATAAGGAGTGTCATCGCTGCTACCATTCCGGGGCTGTCCGGCGGAGTTAATTCCCTCTCGCAGATTGGTATAACTACGCAAACGGACGGTACCTTGTCGATAAACAGCACCAAGCTCAGTGCGGCGCTGTCCAACAATTTCAACGATATTGTAAAGCTCTTTGCAACGGCGGGGACCGCGACCGACGCGAATATCAGCATGTCGTCATCTACCAGCAAAACAATTGCAGGGAGCTATGCGGTCAACATTACCCAGGCGGCGACCCAGGGCAAGTTTGTTGGTGGCAACATAAGTGCCGGGATTCCGCTGGCAATCAGCGCGGGTTCCAATGATGCTTTAGCCCTCTCCATAAACGGTATTGCCGGCTCAATAACCCTGTCCGCCGGCACCTACAACTCGGGCGCTGACCTGGCGGCGGAGCTGCAATCGAAGATAAATGGCGTCTCGGCCTTCAGTGCGGCAGGGATAAGCGCGACGGTCTCTTATGATACCGGAACCGGCAAGCTTACTATCACCTCCAGCACATATGGGTCGGAGTCAAAGATAAGCGGTATAATCGGTAATGCCGCGACCGACCTCGGGTTTGATGTTGGGACAAGCACCGATGGTGTTGATGTGGCCGGTACTATCGGCGGTCACTCGGCAACGGGCTCGGGGCAGAAGCTGACCGGCGGTGCCGGAACGGCGGTAGAAGGCCTTACCCTTACCATATTGGGGAGCGCAACGGGAGACAGAGGGACTTTTAGCTTCTCTACCGGGGTAGCTGAAACCATATTGGCCAAAATGGATGTATGGCTCGATTCGAGCAGCGGGGTCATAAAATCCAAGACCGACAGCCTGAACTCAACTATCAAGCGCATTCAGAATGCCACTGAGCAGGAAGATGCAAGGCTTCTGGCGAGAGAGAAGACCCTGAGGGCACAATTTATCACCCTCCAGCAGACCCTTGACAGGCTGAACAGCGTCGGAACCTTCCTTACCAATCAGAGTGCCGGACTCGAAAACCTCATTAAAGGGTAATAAAAGAATCCCATGACCGGCATCTTCTCCGAAAAACGACAGGCGCTCGAAACGCTACTGCATGAGATGGAAAATCTCAAGGGCGCAGTTTGTGACGGACTCTTTGAGGATGTCGATGCAATTACTGTGCGGCAGGCGGAGATTATTGAAAAAGTTACAGCGCTTGACCGAAAGCATGAAAAGGCCGACGGCCGGGAAAAGTGCTCAGGGGAACTGGCGGAGGAGTTGAAAGAGTTGCTGGGTCGAATCGCTGAGATTAACAACGGCCTGATTGCTGAATTAACAAAGCGGTCCCGGGATATCCAGCAGGAACTCGGCGGCTTGCACCGGGGAGCGGATGCAGCCGCAGGATATCGGAAACAGGCCGGTGCCAAGATTTGACAGCCGGCCTGGCAGATTTTGGCAGCGTACTGGCAAACTTTGACATCGCTTTTAGGCTTAAGTTTCCACCGAACGATCCGATACATGAATTAACAGACTGAACAGGTCCATAAACCAATTAACTGGAAAGGAGGTTTAGGGAAGCAGAAAGCAGGAATCACAAGGGGCAAGGGTCTCCCCCAAATGACTCGCCAATCAACAGTTTCACTTCATAACCGGGCAAGGAAGCCCAAAACCAACAATCAAGGAGGATTGTCATGGCTCTCGGAATTAACACCAACATTGCATCATTAATCGCCCAGAGGAACCTTACCACTTCCGCTGACAAGCTGTCAGTTGCGGTACAGCGTCTTTCTTCGGGTCTTCGTATCAACAGCGCCAAGGACGACGCCGCCGGTCTGGGTATCTCTGAAAGGATGACCACTCAGATCAGGGGTCTCGACCAGGCCGCCCGTAACTCCAACGACGGTGTGTCGCTGGCGCAGACGGGTGAAGGCGCTCTGGCTGAGATTTCCAACAACCTGCAGCGTATCAGGGAACTGGCCGTACAGGCCGCCAACTCTACCAACAGTGCCAGCGACCGCGCCGCCCTGGACGCCGAAGTCCAGCAGCGTATCGCTGAAATCGACCGTACCGCTTCCACTGCATCGTTCAACAACCAGAAGATCCTCGACGGTAACTTTGGTAGCGCTACCTTCCAGGTTGGCGCCAATGTCGGCGAAACCATCAGCGTTGCCCTTTCTACCAGTATGCGCACCACGGCGATTGGCAAAACGGCGGATTACGTGAATGGTTCAACCCAGTACGTTTCAACTAAAGCAGTTGGTCAGCAGGGTACGGGCGTGGATGTCGCCAATGCCCTTGCTACCAGTGATCTCACTATTCAGATTGGTAGCGAAACTGCTGTTGCCGTACCGGCGTCCTCCGGTTATGCCGGTTCCGGCCAGGGCCAGGGTGCTACGAGTGCCTATGCCAAGGTCGCGGCGATCAATGCTGCCGGTGTCGGTGGCCTTACCGCTACCGCGGATACCACGGTTCTATTTGATTTCGTGGCAGTAACCGATACTGCTTCGGATTATACCTTAAACGTTAATGGTCAGGCGATCTACTCAGCCTATACTACCGCTATTAGCGGTTCCGACATGGCTACGGCGATCAATACCAATTCATCCGCCACAGGGGTGACGGCGAGCTTTGACAGCGCCAATAACCGCATGACCCTGACTGCTACGGATGGCCGTAATATTACGGTAAGCCAGACTACCGGCTTGGCGGACGCGGGCCTCGGGCAGGGTTTGACGACGACCAGCGCAGGTCTTAACAACACCAGCAACGACGCCAAAACTGCGATCACTGTGACATCGGCTGCGGCGGTTTCAAACACCTTTGGTGGCACTATCCGCCTGACCGCTGCAAACTCCATAACACTGAGTGGAGCTAATGAAGCTTATATCGGTTATGCTGACAACAGCTCGATGGCTCTCGGCAGCTCGGCTCTCAACTCAGCTTCGGTTACAACCGTGTCGAATGCCAATACGACTATTACCAAGGTCGATGCGGCAATCAACTCGGTTAATACGCTGCGCGGTACCTTCGGTTCTATCCAGAACCGTTTTGCATCGGTTGTCGCGAGCTTGATGTCGATGTCGGAGAACCTGTCAGCTGCCCGGAGCCGTATCCTTGATGCGGACTTCGCCGCGGAGACAGCATCCCTGACCAAGGCGTCAATCGCGCAGCAGGCCGGTGTGGCCATGCTTGCCCAGGCCAATGCCCTGCCGCAGCAGGTATTGTCCCTTCTGAGGGGCTAACAGGATTCAGGTAAGCGGGGACGGGCGATAAGCCCGTCCCTGTAATCCTGAGGGGAGGCGTATATGACTACTATACCGCCATTAACTATAAAACCTGTTAACCCGGAGACTGCTTCGGCGAGTCCTTCACCAGCCAAAGGCAAGGCTGCCCCGGTTCAAAAGGTCCCTGCGGTGACCCAAGGGCAGACGCAGAAGGCACAGGAAGGGCAAAAACCTGAAGTTACGGTCGACACCCAGCGGATGACCGAGGAGTTGAACAGGATCATCGAGAAGCTGGGGGTGGAACTCTCTTTCTCGGTTGACCACGACCTTGATGTGGTGGTTGCCAAGATTACAAAGGCCGGATCAGACGAAGTTATCCGTCAGATCCCGTCCGAAGAGATGCTCGATCTTGCCAGGAGATTAAAGGAGATGGAGGCGCGTGGAGATTCAAAAGGCGCGCTGCTTGACAGTCTCCAGGGGTAAGTGTTCCGGACCTCTTTTAAGGTGAGAAGCGTGGCGTGGCATGATATGCGCCGCGCGACACCGGGTACGATACACGGGGTGTATCCGGACGATGGGTTGAAATTGCATGACAAGCGTGAGCAATCGCGCGGTTTTACTAAAACATCAGCCAGCCGATATGAGGCGATTATGATAAACGCACAGATCAACAAGTATCAAAACATGGGGGTAACGACGGCCAGCAAGGAGATGCTCATCCTTCTGGCGTACGAAGGTGCCATACGGTTTCTGAACGAGGCCCGGATGCATATAGAGAAGGGCAACGTCGCGCAAAAGTGCGAAAGGATCTCCCGCACCATGGCCATTATCGAGGAACTGTCTTCTTCGCTGAACATGGAGCAGGGCGGCGAGATCGCCCAGAACCTGAGGTCGCTCTATGAATATATGCTGATTCGCTTGCCCGAGGCCAACCTCAACTCGGATGTGAAGATTCTGCATGAGGTGTCTTCTCTTCTGCAACAGCTCCATGAAGGATGGTCCGAGGCGATGGCCAAAGCCGCCGCCCCGGCCCCGGAAGTGAAGAAAGTCGCCTCGGCTCCCTTGGCCTATGTCCACGGGTAACCGGCGGTATCAGCTTTAAAGGCGGCGGTTTGGAGCCGCCTGTTGTTGACGCGGGATGGCATTATGAAGATTACTCAGTCCCAGGCAATGAACATTGTCAGGACGTATAACAAGCAGTTGCGAGTTGGCTCCATGGGGCAGGCCGAGGCCGGCGCCCCCCAGGACAAGGTATCGCTCTCCGCCGAAGCGAAGAGGCTGGGGAATGGTGTGCCGACTCCTCTTGCCGCGGACAAACCTGCTCCCAATGCGTCGCAGTCGGTTGAGACGCAGGTAAAATCCCACACTGACTTCACTGTACAAAGAAATCTGCCGTTTGATTGATTTGTTGCGGACCTCCTGCTTTTCAATACATTCAGTCGGTTGATATCGGGCAATTTTTTCCCTCTTCTTTCTTTCCCCACCAGTGACCCGTCGCGGGTCTCATCGTTGAATCTCATTGTAAAACAAGACAAAATCGCCATTTCGCCAGTTGCGTAAATGCCGTGCCGTCATTGGCAACATGCTTGCATAAGTGACTATCGATGGTTTCAAATCGTCACACCGGTGAAAACCGGTGTCCAGAGGTTTTCTGGTTGGATGTAAAGACTGGATTCCGGCTTTCGCCGGAATGACGATAAATGGTCGCCCTGATTTTTGCCGTCACTATTCAGGTAGATAGGTTGAATAGTGACAGCGCAGCATGAACTGAGGTGCCTACGTGGCTGAAGACGATCAGGAACGGACAGAACGCGCAACCGATAAGAAGCGGGAAGAGGCCCGAAAAAAGGGGCAGGTCGCCCGCAGCCAGGAGGTCCTCTCGGCGCTGGTGCTTTTCGGCGGCATGATGACGCTCTATTTCATGGGTGCCTATATCGTGCATCAGATGGCGAGTTACATGAAGCCCGCGCTTGTTCAGTCCACCAGTCTTCATCTGAACCAGGCCAATGTTTACGGTCTTCTTATCAAGCACCTGTCGAACCTGCTTTACATGCTGATTCCGCTGTGGCTGGTGGTGATCATGCTGGGAGTGGCGGGCAACATCATGCAGGTGGGGGTCAGCTTCTCCAGCGAGGTGCTTTCTCCGAAGTTCGAGAGGCTCGACCCGATAAAGGGGCTGAAGAACATCTTCTCGGTCCGCACGCTGATGGAGGCGGCCAAATCGCTGCTCAAGGTGGGATTTCTTGCCTACGCCTCGTGGTGGCTCATCAAAAAGCAGATTGCCGAGTTCCCGGCGCTTACCCATCTCAGTGTGTGGGACATCCTTGTCTACACCGGGAAGTTTTCCTTCAGGCTCTTTCTGGTGCTGGGCGTGGTGATGGTCGCCATTGCGGTGATCGATTATGCCATCCAGAAGTATAATTTTGAAAAGAGCATCCGGATGACCAAAAAAGAGATCAGGGACGAGATGAAGGAGAGCGAGGGCGACCCGCAGGTGAAGGCCAGGATTCGTTCGCTGCAGCGGGAGATGGCGAAAAAGCGTATGATGCAGGAGGTCCCCAAGGCCGATGTGGTAATCACCAACCCGACCCACTTCGCCATCGCCATCAAGTACGACCCTCTCTCCATGGCGGCGCCGCAGGTGGTTGCCAAGGGGACGGAGCTGATCGCCCAGAAAATAAAGGAGATCGCAAAGGAGCACAAGGTTCCGGTGGTCGAAAACAAGCCCCTTGCTCAGACGCTTTACAAAACAGTCGAGATAGGCCAGTTTATCCCGCCTAACCTCTTCCAGGCGGTGGCGGAGGTGCTGGCCTATGTGTACAAGCTTAAAAAGAAGATACCGGGGAATCTGGGCAGGCAGAGAGTCATCCCTTCCCCGCGCCCGGCTACCTATTGATAAAAGGACTACTCTATGGCTGACACCGGCACTGCCGCACTGCCCTCGCTGAAAAGGGCCAACTTCGACATCTATCTGGCATTTGCCGTGGTGGGAATTCTGCTGGTCATGCTTGTCCCGCTCCCGCCGCTGCTGCTGGACATCTTCCTCTCCATCTCGATTACGCTCTCGCTGATCATCATCCTGGTCTCCATGTATGTGGTACGTCCGCTGGAGTTCTCGGTCTTCCCGTCGCTGCTTCTCATCGTGACCCTCTACCGGCTGGCCCTGAACGTGGCGTCCACCCGTCTTATCCTGCTGAAGGGTAATGAAGGGCCGTCGGCGGCGGGACACGTGATCCAGTCCTTCGGCCAGTTCGTGGTAGGGGGCGAGCTGGTGGTCGGGGCGATCATGTTCCTGATCCTCGTCGTTATCAACTTTGTGGTTATTACCAAGGGCGCGGGCCGTATCTCGGAAGTGGCGGCCCGCTTCACCCTCGACGCCATGCCCGGCAAGCAGATGGCCATTGACGCCGACCTTAACGCCGGCCTTATTTCCGACACCGAGGCCAGGAACCGCCGGAAGGAGATCGCCCGGGAGGCGGACTTCTACGGCGCCATGGACGGTGCCAGCAAGTTTGTGCGCGGCGATGCCATTGCGGCGGTGATCATCACCTTCATCAACATACTGGGCGGCCTTGCCATAGGCGTGCTGCAGAAGGGGATGGATATCGGGGCGGCGGCGCACACCTATACGCTGTTGACGGTGGGCGAAGGGCTGGTCGCCCAGATACCGGCGCTGATCGTGTCGACGGCGGCGGGTATGATCGTCACCCGGGCGGCCTCCGACTCCAATCTCGGCTCGGAGATCGCCAGGCAGGTGCTTGTCGACCCGCGGGTCTTGGCCTCGACGGCGGGGATTCTCACCTTCTTCGGCTTGATCCCCGGCCTTCCGCACCTCGCCTTTTTCTCGCTCGCGGCGGTGACGGGCGGCGCGGCCTATATGATAACCCAGGCGAAAAAGACCGTCCCCGCCGAGGCGGAGGAGGTTGAAGCGGCGCCGGCCAAGCCTGAAGAACCGGAGGTGGTACATTCTCTCCTTGCCGTCGACGCGCTGGAGATAGAGGTGGGATACGGGCTTATCTCCCTGGTGGATACCAGCCAGGGCGGCGACCTGCTGGAGAGGATCAAGTCGATCCGCCGCCAGTGCGCCCTGGAGTTGGGTATCGTCATTCCGCCCATACGAATACGGGACAACCTGCAATTAAAGCCGAACCAGTACTCGATCCTCATCAAGGGGGTAGAGGTGGCGGGCGGCGAGGTGATGCCCAATTACTATCTGGCCATGAACCCGGGTACTGCCGAGGGAAGGCTGGAAGGGGTGGAGACCAAGGAGCCTGCGTTCGGACTGCCGGCGGTATGGATCGACGAGCGGAGCAGGGAGCGGGCATCGGTGCTCGGCTATACGGTGGTTGACCCGTCGACGGTAGCGGCGACGCACCTCACGGAGGTTATCAAGAGCAGTGCCGCCGACCTTCTCGGACGGCAGGATGTGCAGGGGCTTCTCGACAACCTGGCCAGGAACTATCCGAAGGTGGTGGAGGAACTGGTACCGAACTACCTGACACTGGGCGGGGTCCAGAAGGTGCTCCAGAACCTGCTCCGCGAACGGGTGTCGATCCGCGACCTCCTGAGCATCCTCGAGGCCCTGGCCGATGCCGCATCCTTCACCAAGGACCTCGACGCCCTTACGGAATACACGCGCCAGTCAATCGGACGGAGTATCTGCAAGCAGTACCAGGGACCGGACGGCAAGATTTATCTCTTTACCTTCGACCCCGAACTGGAGGGTACCATCGGCGAGGCCATCCACTCGTCGGACCAGGGGTCTTACCTGGCCCTGGAGCCCAAGCTGGCACAGCGTATGATCAGGGCTTTATCGGCTGCGTCTGAAAATGCTGTTTCCGCGGGGCACCAACCAGTGCTATTATGTTCTCCACGGACAAGGCCCCATGTAAGGAGGCTTGTGGAGCGCTTCATCCCTGCGCTGGCGGTACTCTCTCACAGTGAGATACCCCAGAACATAGATATAAACATAACGGAGGTGGTTGGTCTTGCAGATTAAGCGGTACGAAGTTGACAATATCCAGGAGGCAATGAAGCAGATCAAGGTGGAGATGGGGCCCGATGCGGTGATCCTCTCCACGAGGCGCGTCCGGCGGACGGGCGGCAAATACGGCCTGCTCGGGAAATCGGTCCTCGAGGTGGTGGCGGCTATTGACGGTATTCCACCGGGACTGGCCGGTGATGGAGCAATTCCCGAGCCGGTCATGCGCGGTCAGACCGTGGATACCCGTATCCATGACGACCTCGACGACCTGCGTGATGCCATCCGCAAGGCTGGTGCGGGCGGAAGGTCTGAGGAAAAAGGGGATAACGGCAAAAGCGGCGACGGGTTGAAGGTCTTCCAGAAGGATATTGCCGAGATCAAGGGGATTATCTATTCCATGGCGGCCCAGAACCGGATCAACCGGCTGTCGACGGGCAACGGTGTTCTCTTCAAGGTATTTGCCTATCTGAAGAATGTGGACATGGAGGAGAGTCTCGCCCTGGACCTGGTGGAACGCTACGCCGCTACCGTGCCCGACACCGGTGCACTGGACGAGAAGTCAGCGGCTGCCGGGATACGGGACCTGATCATCCAGGACCTGACCGACTGCACCGGAGAAGGGGATGGCGGCAATAACGCAAGGGTCGTTGCCCTCATTGGCCCTACCGGCGTGGGCAAGACGACTACCATTGCAAAGCTGGCGGCCAGGAGCGCCATCAAGGACAAGGAAAAGGTGGCGATGATCACCATCGACACCTACCGGATCGCCGCCGTGGAGCAGCTGAAGACCTATGCAAAGATCATCGGCGTGCCTGTCGAGGTTGTCCAGACCCCCGAGGAGCTGACCCGGGCGCTGAAAAAGCACAAGGCCATGGACCGCATCTACATCGACACCATCGGACAGAGCCAGAAGGACCTCGAGCAGATGCAGGAGCTCAAAGGCTTTTTCAACCATCGGGACGAAGTGCGGATCAACCTTGTCCTCTCCGCGACGACGAAGAACAAGGACATGATGAACATTATCGAGAACTTCGGCCAGGTCCCCTTCAACGGCATCATCTTCTCAAAGATCGATGAAAGCAACGACTTCGGAACCCTCTACAACGGGCTGCTCTGGACCCGGCGTCCGATCTCCTTCCTTACCACCGGCCAGAATGTGCCGGACGACATCGAAACAGGGAGTTGCGAGCGGGTCGCCGACTTGCTTCTGCGACAACTGGTGACACAATGACGCATGATCAGGCTTCCGACCTTCGGCGACTGGCGGAGCAGGCCTTCAGCCGGGAGAAGGCCCGTCCGGCCCGCGGCGCTTCATGCCGGATGATCGCCGTTACCAGCGGCAAGGGCGGCGTCGGCAAGTCTAATGTCATCCTCAACACGGCCTGCGCCCTCTCGCAGCTGGGCAAGAAGGTGCTGGTGTTCGACGCCGATTTCGGTCTCGCCAACATCGACGTTCTGGCGGGGATTACGGTACGCTCTACCATCGCCAACGTGGTAAGCGGGGAGAGCAGCATCTCTGAAATCCTTGTCGACGGCCCCTTCGGGATAAAGATCGTGCCCGCCAGTTCAGGTCTGCAGGAAATGGCCGATATGTCCGTCAGTGACAGGGAATCGCTCATAGAGAGCATGTCGACCCTCGATTGGGACGGAGATTTTATCCTCATCGACACGGGCGCGGGGATCGCCGCTAATGTGGTCGATATCCTGCTGGCAGTCCCCGAGGTAATTGTGGTAACATTACCGGAGCCGACAGCAATTACCGATGCCTATGCCGTCATCAAGGTCCTGAGCCAGAAAGGGGCCGGCGCCAGAATAAGGCTGTTGGTGAACAGGGCCAATAACCCGCAGGAAGGGGCCGATACGTTTGACAGGCTTCAGCGGGTGGTAAAGCGGTTTCTCCCCATTGAGATAGAATATATGGGGTATGTGGCATCCGACGACCGCCTTGTCGAGGCGGTCATGCGGCAGACGCCCTTAATGGAGGCATTCCCACGGTCCGCGGCTGCCCACTGCTTCAATGACCTTGCCCGTAAAATAGCCAACCTTCCGGTGGAAGAGCGATCTACCGGCGGGTTCCAGCAGTTTTGGAGAAATTTTCTCAGAGGAAACGGAAAGGCCAGGCTCTGACTTCCGCCGTCTCCGGCATCTCCGCGGAGGGTACCGGCAAAATTTGCCCGGCGGACCGGCCCTTTCCGGAAAGGAGACTCACAATGGAAGTAGGATCCCCCAATATTCAGGATATTCTCTCAAAGGTCGGTGATCTGCCCGCCATGCCCCAGATTGCGGCAAAGGTGAGCGAGATGATCAGCGACCCCAATTCATCTCCCCGCTCAATGCAAACGGTCATTCAGGCCGATCCCGCCCTCTCCGCCAAGATCCTCAAAATGGCCAATTCGGCCTTCTACGGCGGCAGAAAAAGCGCCACTATCGTCGAGGCGATCATGGTGCTGGGATACGAAACCCTCAAGACCCTGGTTATCGCCAGCTCCACGGAGGCAATTTTTGCCAAAGGGGGGCGGGCGTCGCTGAAAGAGACCCTTCTCTGGGAGCATTCACTGGGGTGTGCCCTGGGAGCGAGGTTGATCTCCGACAAGCTGAAATTCCCTGGAAAAGAAAAGGCTTTTCTCTGCGGACTTCTGCACGATATCGGCAAAACCATCCTCAGCCAGCGCATGCCGCAGGCCTACGACCAGATCATCCAGCGGGTATACGAAGAGGGTGTGGAGGGGGTGGCTCTGGAGCGCCAGGCCTTCGGTTTCGACCATACTGAGATCGGCATGGCCGTTGCCGCCAAGTGGAACTTCCCTTCGGAGCTCCAGGAGGCGATAAGGCTTCACCATGCCCCTGAAAATGCAACGGAAAACCCCACCCTGGCCGCTATAGTGGCCTTTTCCAATGCCCTCTGCATAAGGGCAGGGATAGGTCCGGAGAGCCGGGACGATCTGGGACCAATTGGAGAGAAGGCAATGGGGATTCTCCAGATTCAGGATGCCAACCTTGAGCTCTGGGTATTAGAATTGCAAGAAATATTGACAGAGCAGAAGATTTTCTTCAAATAGCGCCGTTTTTCATGTATTGACGGCCCTGCTCATGGACGAGGCAGATCTAAACATTATACCGGATAGCGGGCAAAAATTGCCGGTCACAGGATGGTGAAGATCATGGGAAAAAACCTCAGGACGGGAGGGCAGGACATGTTGGCCACTACACACCATACGGAAACTCATTACACATTCGATCCCGAACAGCGTGAGCGACTGATCCTGGAGCATGCTCCGATGATCAAGTATATCGCCAACAGGATCGCAGCCCGCCTTCCTTCCCATGTTGATGTGGACGACCTTATAAATTCAGGGGTTATCGGCCTGATCGACGCCCTCGAAAAATTCGACCCCAGCCGGGGGATAAAATTCAAGTCATATGCCGAATCCCGTATCCGGGGAGCCATTCTCGACAACCTCCGTTCGCTGGACTGGGTATCCCGTTCAGTGCGGCGCAAGTCGAGGCTGCTCGAACAGACCTTCTCGGAGCTGGAAAAAAAGCTCGGCAGGCCTGCCACTGAAGAAGAGGTGGCCGAGGTTATGGGGGTGGAGCTCGAGGAGCTTCTCAAGATTATGGGTGAGGTCAATAGTGTCTCCCTCGTTTATCTCGACGAGGTGCTCAACGACGACTCCGGCGACAAGGAGCAGACCCTCGCTGAATATCTCAGTAATCCCGACGAGGAAGACCCCTATTCGCTTCTGGCGACGCAGGAGATAAAGGAATCTCTCGTGGAGGGTATCGACGCCCTGCCCGAGAAGGAGCGGCTTGTTCTTTCGCTCTATTACTATGAGGAGCTGACGATGAAGGAGATCGGCAAGGTGCTTGACGTGACCGAGTCGCGGGTCTCCCAGCTCCATACCCAGGCGATTCTTCGGTTGAGAGGCAAGCTCTCGCCTGCTTTCGGGGAGACGCCCGGAGAAAAGTAGTGCCATGATAAACCCGATTGACCCTTTTGTTCTGGCCGGACAGATAGCCGCCAGCGAGAAGGTGCAGGAAATGCACCAGCATCAGGCTGCGGTTCAGCAAAAGAACCTTGCGCAGCAGGTCAAGGAGGATGCCAGCCATAAGCAGGCAAGCGTTTCCGCCAAGACCCCCGCGGAAGAGATCGTAGTGAAAGATGAAGCCGGCAAGCATGACAAGGACAAGCGTTCCCACCACGGGGATCATGGCGGTCATGATGAGGATAAAGGCAATAAGGCCTCGGCGGACATCCCCGAAGTGGAAGAGGGTAGGATCATCGATATAAAAATCTAGGCGATACGACTATGCTCAATCTCTCGACGGAATCTATAGTTATCATTGTATCTTTCCTGGTCAACCTGGCGGTCATCGCCATGCTTGTGCTCCATGTGGCAAGGGATGGCAAGATAAGCAGGTTTGAAAAACAGGGAAAGCTTGACGAGGAGGGTCTCAAGTCGCTGGTGGCCCATCTGGAAGACCTGATAATAGAATGTGAACGGGTCTCCAAGGATATGTGCGACCGCCTTTCCGGCAAGGAGGCAGATTGCAAGGACCTTCTCCGGCGCATGGAGCTGAAGAAAGAAGCAATTATTGCCCAGTATGCAGGGCTTCGTAATCGGGCCTCTCTGGGGAACAATGATAATATGGATATGCTCTTCGATGAGGAAGTCGAAATCAGCGATGCGGAAAGGGTCAGAACCCTCGCCGAGTCGGGTCTTTCTCAGGCGGAAATTGCGCATCGATTGCAGATACCGGCGGGAGAAGTGAAGCTTATGCTCAGTCTGCAACAGCAGTGAATCTCTGCGATCTCTGAATAATAGATGCGGCTTATACGACTCTCCAACCTAAAAACCGGCATGATTGCCGGATCAAACCAGTATGACAGCGCGGGTAACTGTATCCTGCGATGCGGTCAGACTATCGGAAAATCCCACCAGAAAAAACTCGCCGAACTCGGACTGGCTGAGATATATGTCAAGAAGAAAAATGACGAGGACCGTCATGACAATATTTTCAGCGACGACCTCTATGGAGAGGCCCAGGGTATTTTCGGGGAGGTTGCCCAGGGGATACTCTCTCATGCCCATGGCGAACGGATCGATGCCTCCCTTGAAAAAATAGAAGGCATTGTCGGGAAGTTTGCTGATGCACTTCAGGCGAACGGCAAAACCTTTATCTCCTATCTCCCTCAAAACCCTGCCCGTGATTACTTGTCCTTCCACAGCATCAATGTCTGCCTTTATTCATTACTGGCAGGCATGGAGCTTGGCTTAGACCGTGAAGAGCTCATCGGCATGGGGGTTGGCGCCTTTCTTCATGACATCGGGCTCGTGTTTCTGGAGCAGGAGCTCTATTCCAGGGAGGATGAGTTTGCCCGGCAGGAAATAATGGAGCACTCCTGGCGCGGATATGAGTTGTTCAAGCGCAGTTCGCGTATGCGGCTGGAGTCGCTCTATGTGATCCTCCAGCACCATGAAAGGTTTGACGGGAGTGGATACCCCCAGGGGCTTCAGGGGACTGCGATACCCGAGGTATGCCGGGTTGTCGCCGTCGCCGACTGTTACGACGCTCTCACGACGAGCCGCTGTTACCGCCCTCGGGTTTTGCCGTCGGAGGCGGTGCAGTATGTCCGGAATTCGGCGGCCGCCGGTTTTGACCAGACAGTAACCGCGGCGTTGTTCAGAAATATCTCTCTCTATCCCGTAGGGCTCCATGTTACCTTGAATAACGGTGCCTCGGGATATGTGGTATCGGCCAATCCCGGTCACCCGTCGAGGCCGGTAGTCAGGGTGGGTACGGAGAGAAAGTTTGTTGAGTACGATTTGAGTCGGGAATATGCGCTCTTCATCGAGCGTGCGGAGGTGGACGGAGAATGATCCGGTTTGTGCGGACATGCCATATACAGGAAGGGGATATGCTGGCACTGCCGGTGGAGAGTGCTTCCGGCACTATTTTGCTCGCCCCGGGCGTGGAGCTGAATGCGTACTACGTTGAGCGCCTCGAATCGATGGGCTTCTTCGAGGTCTATGTCACCGACGGCGATATCCCTGATCTGAACGAATATCAGATAGTCAGTCCGGAAACCCGTCGACTCATGCTTTCCCTGAGCAGAAGGGTCTACGACGGATTTCAGAAAACCTCTCATCGGAAGGTTTTCAGTTTTCGCGAGTCGGAACTGGAACGGGCCATGGAAAGGCTCCTGGCCGAGGTGAAGAAAAACCGGCGCAAGGTGGTCGGTTTCGCTGACGTGAAGTCGGTCGACGAATATATTTATCACCATGCGGTCAACGTCAGCATTTACGCCCTCCTGGTCGGGTTGGAGTTGAAATATACCCACGATATGCTGATAGACCTGGGGATAGGCGCAATGCTTCTCGATGTAGGGAAGATGCTCATGTCCAGATACCTCCTCGAGAAAAAGGAGTTTTACACGTCGGAAGAATACGGCGAAATGAAGGAGCATACCTCACGGGGCTTTGACTTCCTGAGCGGAAACAGGTCGCTCAAGGCATCGGTTATCACTTTGCAGCACCACGAGCGTATTGACGGGTCCGGCTACCCCCGAGGGCTGACGGGGGACCGTATCCATAATTACGCCAAGATCGTGGGCATCGCCGATGTCTATGACGCCCTCACCTCAAACACGACCTTCAGGAAGAGAATCCTCCCGTGCAAAGCGGTGGAATACCTGCAGAATGAAGGTCGCGACCAGTTTGACCCACTCCTGCTTAAGCACTTTACAAGCCATATTGCCCTTTATCCCATAGGGGTGCAGGTTGAACTGAGCAACGGAGCTGAAGGTGTGGTCACCGGTTATGCGAAAGAGGACGGCAGGACCATTGTCACCCTTGTAGGAGAACACGCCGCCATGGGGGCGATCACGCTGGATGAACAACGAAGGATATTTATCCGTAACGTCAAATGGTGAGAGGAAGTGCCCATGACTGAGATTCTTCGGGCAGGCCTGCTTAATATTCTTGGCGAACTTGGCGGTAAAAAGGGACTCCAGGGCCTCAAGGTCGGCGATATCCTTGCGGCTACCGTGCTGGAAAAGTCGACCGGCGAGGTCCTCCTGAGCCTGAAAGGGGAAAAGATCGCCGCGAGGAGCGAGGTGGCCCTCTCTGTTGGCGACCGTATCTTCCTGAAGGTGGAAGACCTCTCCGGAAAGGTCGTGCTGAAGGTTGTGGGAGGAGAGGCTTCGGGGCCGCGGCAGGCCGGAGACCTCATACGAGAGAGGGCTCCGCAGGCGATGAACGTTGGCGGAGACTACTCGGAGCTACGGGGTGCGTTAAAGGAACTTTTGCAAAAATCGCCCGCACTCAGGGAAGGGTCTCTCGGCGCCCTCCTCGGCCAGCTGGAACAACTGTTGCCGGAAGAAGGGGCGTCGCCGGCAAAACTCAAGGCCTTTGTGGAGAATTCGGGTATATTCTACGAGCGTAAGCTGGCCGCCTCCTTCGGCAAGGAAACTGGTGCTCCGCCGTCTTCCGGTCTCCCAACCGACCTGAAGTCGCTTATCCTTGAAGCGAAGGTTCTGGCCAGAAATGCCATGGAGTCTCATCCTGCCCTTCAGCAGGACATCGGCAGGTTTATTGATGTTTCTGAAAAAGTTTTGAAGCAGGCCGAGGTGGCCCGCCCCGACACAGCTCCACCTGTCAGGGAAGGGGCCCAGACTACTCCGCGGGGCGGCATTACGATGCAGGAGGGGGAAGGTGCGAAGGGTGGTTTCACGAGGCAGGCGGCGGCAGACTTTTCCGACCTCCGGATAGTAGTCTCACACCTGCTTGAAAAGGCCCCGGCCCTCAAGAATGGTCCTCTCGGGGAACTCCTGGTCCGCCTGGAGCAGGCTATGTCACAGGAGGAGACCCCGACAGGAAAGCCTGAGGCCCTGACAGGAAAGCCTGAAGCCCCTGTGAAAAGCGAAAATATCTCCGCGGCGCAACAAAGGGGCGTGATGGCAAGAGAAGCGGAGCCGGGGCTGCCGGCGACCGACCTCAAGGCACTGATCCTCGACGCCAAGGAATCGGCCAAAGCGGTGCTGGAGCGTAATCCTGGCCTTCGGGGAGAGTTGGACCGGTTCCTCGATGTCTCCGAAAGGGTGCTCAGGAATACGGAAATTGTCCAGCTGGCCAACAGCCTGACACCCGCATCGCAGAATGCCTTCTGGGTTGTCCTGCCTTACGGTGAAGGCGACAAGACCGGCTCGGTGGAATGGGAAATGCATCAGGGCAGCGATATCGAAGGTGTGGAGAACCAGTCTTTTTCCCTCACGTTTAACCTGAGCGGACTGGGGCATCTCAAGGTTGACGGTCTCCTGTCCGGTGGCAGGCTTAACTGCCATTTCTGGGGCGCCGATGAAGAGAAGGCCCGCTTCATGGAAGACCATCTCGCGGAGTTCTCCCGCTCCGCTGAAGCAGGTGGTGTGACTGTAGGCAGCCTGGCCTGCGGAGTTAGCCGGGACAGCGGGGGGAGTCATCTGCACCGGGTCATGACGAGCTCCGGAACCAGGCTGGTCGACCGGCGCGCATAAGGAGAGAGGATGTCCGAAACGGAGAAGATTCTTATTCTCGAACAGGACGAAGAACTGGCATCCGCGATTGCGGAAAGTCTTTCCGCCGAAGGCTTGTCTGCCGACATCTTGCAGGTTGCCTCCCTCGCCTCAAATGCCTATCCGGTGGAAGGGCATGAGTACGACCTGCTCGTCGTTGATCTCGACGGCAACGAAAATATCCTTGGTTTCTACGAAAAATTCCGTACTTTCAACCCCAATGCGGCGATCATTGTTACTGCCTCCTCACCCAACCTTGAATCGGCGGTCCGCTGTCTCAAGGGGGGGGCATACGACTATCTTACCAAGCCGATCCTTCCGGAAACCGTGGTCCAGTCGGCCAGAAACGCCCTTGAGAACAGAAAGCTTTTTATCAACATCATCAATTTATCGGAGGAGCTCAAGGAAGCCAATTCGCTTCTTGCCAAACAGAAGGACGAGATCGAAAGGGAGAAAAACCTCCTTGACCGCCTTCTGACGGAGTCGAACCTGGCCAGTGATACCCGCAAGCTGGCATCGCTCGTTATCAACCGTGAGAGGCTCATCGAGGAGTTTTTTTCGCTTTTGGGGAGCTTTACTTCCTACGATGCTGCGGCCCTTATCCTCTGCTCGGGAAGCAAGCCGTTTCTCGTGATTGACGAGAAGAAGGCCCTCAGTGAAGAGGATATCCAGCAGATAAGGGAGATCATGCTCAGCGGCGCCGGCATAGGCCCCCGCGTAGAAGGCCGGGAGATAGAATCCTTCGAAAGGGAAAGCAGTGAGAGCAGCCGCAAGGCCGCCATCACCTATCGTCAGCTTATACCGCTGATGATCAACGACGAATTTCTCGGCAGCATTGCGGTATTCAGTTCGAAGAAGACGCAGTTTTCCAGCAACGTCAAGAACCTGCTGCGCATGATGGCGGCCGAGTTTGCCATGGTCGCCAAGCTCTTCTCCCTCTACGAAGAAAACAAGATGCTCTCCGTTACCGACGGGCTCACCAAGATATTCAACAACCGCTATTTCCAGGAGATGCTTGCCCGCGATTTCGACAGGATAAAGCGGTACAACGGGCGGCTCTCCCTTCTTCTCCTGGACGTGGACAACTTCAAGTCGATCAATGACACTTACGGTCATCAGCAGGGGGACATCATCCTTATCGAGCTTGCCCAGCTCCTCAAAAAGAATACGCGAAAATCCGACCTGGTCGCCCGCTACGGAGGCGAAGAGTTTGTGGTGGTCATGCCCGAGACCGACGCCGAGCGAGGGGTATTCCTGGCCGAGACGCTCAGGAAGAAGGTAGCGGAACACTGCTTCTCGGGTCAGGGGAGCTGCAGAAAGGTTACCGTCAGCATCGGTATTTCGGAAATCGAGGATAACATGCGGGACCAGTTCGAGCTGATAGGACGGGCGGACCAGGCGTTGTACCGGGCGAAGCGGACAGGAAAGAACAAGGTCTGTCTCTCTCATGGGGAGAGGATCATCGACGACCCGCTGCTGGGGGCCGCCCAGCAACACCTCTCTCTCTAATCGATTGTTTGATCGAGAAGCCCGGGTACCGCTAAAAATAGTGCGGTCCCGGGTTTTTTTGTCTGGTATACTGTCGCTGTAAGAGCACTGAATTGAAAAGAGGGGCGGATGCGATTGAGGCGCAATGTTCGAGGCATTGTATCATCAACCCTTTCCGGGGAGCCCCGGTTTCTTCTTCTTTTGGCCCGAAAAGGGTACTGGCAGTGCCCTAACGGCGGGATGGACGACGGAGAAAGCGAAGTCCAGGCGCTCATCCGCGAGATAGCTGAGGAAACCGGGCTGCTCAGGGTGAAGGTACTGGAGGAGACGCGGACTACCCGAGAGTACGACGCAGAGCGCCACGGCGAGCCGATCCATGTGATGCTGGCGGCCTACCTGGTCGAGGCTGACATGGCCGAGACCGTTACCATCGGCAACTCTGAAGACCGGCACCTCGAGTCGCGCTGGGTGGCCTACGATGAGGCGCTGACCATGCTCAACCGGTATCCCGAGCAGCGGCCGGTCTTTGAAGAGGTGTGTAAAAAGGGTGGGCTGGTTCGTTAGAGTGAGCAGGTTTACAGGTCCCCTATGGATGGTTGAAAGGGAAATATGCCGCAACTGAGAGCAACCCTCCCCGAATGGAACCTCGATGATCTCTACCGGTCACTGGACGACCCGGCGATAGAGACCGATCTTGCCGAGGCGCTGCGGCGTGCCGAAGGGTTTGAAAAGGCCTTTCGCGGCCGGATTACCGATGCATCCATCGCCCCCGATACCCTTCATGAGGCCCTCGGCGAACTCGAATTTATCCACGAACTGAAAGACAGGCTCCTCTCCTATGCCTACCTCCTCTTTGCCGGGGACACATCGAACCCGCGGCACGGCGCCTTCATGCAGAAGGTGCAGGAGCGATGCACCGCCATCAACCGGCATCTTATCTTCTTCGAATTGGAATGGATAAACCTTGCCGATGACAGGGCGTCTCTGCTTATCAAGGATCCGCTTCTCGACCGCTATCGCCATTATCTCGAAAATGAACGGCGCTACAGGCCGCATCGGCTGTCGGAGGGCGAAGAGACCATTCTCGGCGACAAGGCGGATACCGGCAAGAATGCCTTCGTGCGTCTCTTTGAGGAACAGCTTAGCGGGATAAGCCTTTCCCTTGAAACGGGGGGAGAGAGTCGTAAGACGAGCATGGAAGAGGCCCTTTCCCTCCTTTACGACGCCGACAGGGAGATGCGCGCATCGGCGGCCAAGGCGATAACCGCGGGCCTCAAGGAAAACAGCCGGGTACTGAGCTATATCTTCAACGTCCTGGTCCAGGACCATGCCAGCGACGACAGGTTGCGTTCATTCCCCGATCCGATGAGTTCCCGGCACATGGCCAACGAGATAGACGGAGGGACCGTGCGGGTGCTTCTGGACTGCTGCCGGAGCAACTACACGCTGGTTGCCCGTTATTACGCCCTCAAGCGACGTATTCTCGGCCTCGATCGCGTCTACGACTATGATCGCTATGCGCCGGTAGCAGCCGACACGAAAGCCTTCGGTTTCGAGGAGGCGCGGGAGACGGTCCTTTCGTCGTTCTCCCGTTTCTCGCCCGACATGGCGGCGACAGCGAAACAGTTCTTCGACAAGCGCTGGATCGATGCCGCCCTTCGGCCGGGAAAGCGCGGTGGCGCATTTTCCCATCCGGTTGTCCCGTCGGTGCATCCCTATATCCTTGTCAATTACACCGGCCGGCAGCGCGACGTCATGACCCTGGCCCACGAACTGGGGCACGGTGTTCACCAGTGCCTGGCGGCAAAACAGGGGTATTTTCACAGCCAGACGCCGCTGACCACCGCCGAGATGGCGTCGGTCTTCGGCGAGATGCTGGTCTTCCATTCACTCAAGGAACGGGAGACCGATCCAAAGGCGCGGCTGGCCCTTCTCTGCGGAAAGATCGAGGACACCATCGCCACGGTGTTTCGACAGGTCGCCCTCACTACCTTCGAAGAAGCCCTGCACAGGGCGCGACGGGAAGAAGGGGAACTGCCGCCGGACCGGATCAACGGGCTCTGGCTGGAGGCCAACCGGGCCATGTTCGGCGATTCGGTGGCGCTTACCGACGACTACTCCTGCTGGTGGCTCTACATATCCCACTTTATCCACGCCCCGTTCTACTGCTACGCCTATGCCTTCGGCGAACTGCTGGTAATGGCCCTCTATCGGCGCTACCTCGAAGAAGGGGCCCCCTTTGTCCCCCGCTATCTCGCACTACTGGAGTCGGGCGGCCGCGACTCCCCCGACAGGCTCCTGAACAGCATTGGCGTGAATATCCTCGACCCCGGTTTTTGGCAGGGAGGGGTGGATATCATCGCTAAAATGGTGGCAGAGGCGGAACAGCTGGCTCAATAGCAAGGGCCAGGGGCGTAAGGGACCTAAGCGACGCAAGGAACCAAGTCCCTTGTCCCTTTCGGCCTTTGCGTCCCTTTTGTCCCTTACCTTCAGCGTGTCCTCTGACCCATCAAACCCCTTGAAATTATTTCCCCATTGTGGTATTGTCCCCGCTGCTTTTTCCGCATGGGGCGGAAATACATCACACACATCTCCGGATTCCGGCGCAGGTGCCCGTCAGAGGCGGGTTTCGCCGGGAGATGAAGGAGATGGAGGCAAAAACCGTAAAAGGGAGGTAACGCAGTATGGCAGCAATCAAGATGAATGAACTTCTCGAGGCGGGTGTCCATTTCGGTCACCAGGCCAAGAGGTGGAACCCCAAGATGAAGAAGTATATCTTCGGGGAGCGCAACGGAATCTACATCGTTGACCTGAAGAAGACCCTCCGGAAGTTCAAGGAGGCCAGCGAGTTTGTGGCCGACGTCGCGGCGCAGGGCAAGCCGGTGCTGTTCGTTGGCACCAAGAAGCAGGCCCAGGACACCATCGCCGAGGAGGCGAAGCGGTGCAACATGTACTACGTCAATGCCCGCTGGCTGGGCGGCATGCTCACCAACTTCAGCACCATCAAGAAGAGCATCAACAAGCTGAAAAACTACGAAAAGATGCGCGATGACGGGACCTTCAGCGTGCTTACCAAGAAGGAAGTCGCGAAGATCAACAAGGAAATGGAAGTGCTGGAGAGAAATCTCAACGGCATCAAGAACATGTCGGCCCTTCCCGGCGCCATCTTTGTCGTCGATCCGCGCAAGGAAAAGATTGCCGTGGCCGAAGCCAACACGCTGGGAATTCCGGTGGTGGCCGTGGTCGATACCAACTGTGACCCCGACTGCATCGACTATGTAATCCCCGGTAACGATGACGCCATCCGGGCTATCAAGCTCCTTACCTCTCGCATTGCCGACAGCGTTGCCGAGGGTCAGGCCAAGGCCGGCACGGCGAAGCCCTCGACAACCACTGCCGATATCGCGGCCGAGCTGATTGCATCGGCGGAAGAGCCCGCGGGCGAGGCTGAAGAAGAAAACGTAGAGGCCTAAGCCTTACGGTTTACAAGCATATTCCGGAAGACCCGCTCTTCGGGTTTTAAATCACGATAGATATTAACCTGGAGAGGGACCCTGTCATGAAGATCGTCAGGGTTCCTCTTTTTTTTGGAGGTACGGTAGATGTCAGTTTCAGCTGCAGTGGTAAAAGAGCTTCGGGACAAGACCGGGGCAGGCATGATGGATTGCAAGAAGGCGCTTGCCGAGACCAATGGCGACCTGGAAAAGGCTATCGATTTTCTCCGCCAGAAAGGGTTGGCGGCGGCCGCCAAGAAGGCGGACCGGGTAGCCGCTGAAGGCGTGGCGGCAGTGGTACTGAGCGATGCGGGCACGGAAGGCGTGGTCCTCGAGCTCAACTGCGAGACCGACTTCGTCGCCAAGACCGACGAGTACAGGCAGATCGCCGAGACACTGGCAAAGAAGGCCCTGGAGAGCAAGGCTGCCTCTGTTGATGCCCTGCTGAATACCGCTGCCGGTGACGGCAAGACAGTGGGCGACATCGTAAAAGAGGCGGTGGCCAAGATGGGAGAAAACATCCAGGTGCGCCGTTTCGAGCGGGCGACCGGTGATGTCCTCGCCGCGTATATCCACGGTGGCGGCAAGATCGGCGTGCTGGTTTCCGGCAAGGGACCTGCTACCGATGCGGCAAGGAATGCGCTGAAGGATGTGGCGATGCAGGTGGCAGCAGCCCGTCCGCTGGCGGTTGTCCGCGAGGATATAGCGCAGGATGTACTGATCCGCGAGAAGGAGATCTTCTCGGCGCAGGCGGCCGAATCGGGCAAGCCGGCGAATATCATCGAGAAGATGGTGGAAGGCCGCATTCAGAAGTTCTATGCCGAGTCGTGCCTTGTGGAGCAGGTCTACATCAAGGATCCTGCCGGCAAGCAGACAGTGGCAGCCTACCTCAAGTCCGTTGACGCTGGTCTTGCCGTGACCGGCTTCACCAGGTTCGAGGTCGGCGAAGGGATTCAGAAGAAGGAGACCGATTTCGCGGCCGAGGTTCAGGCACAACTTGCCTGATTTTCGGTTGGGTCCCCCTTGTAGCCGTATCTGACATTTGATTGAACTTACTGGGAGAGGTCTATATGGCGCCGGCATATAAAAGGGTACTGCTGAAGCTTTCGGGCGAGGCATTGATGGGGGACATGGGGTATGGCATCGATCCCGAGATCGTGGGAAGCCTGGCCGATGAGATCAGGGAAGTCCAGTCCCTCGGGATCGAAATAGCCGTCGTCATCGGCGGCGGCAACATCTTCCGCGGGATCGCCGGGAGCGCCAAGGGGATGGAGCGGGCGTCCGCCGACTACATGGGGATGCTCGCCACCGTGCTCAATGCACTGGCCCTCCAGAATGCCCTGGAGCAGCGGCAGGTGTTTACCCGGGTGCAGTCGGCCATCGAGATGAGAGAGCTGGCCGAGCCGTATATCCGGCGCAGGGCGGTCCGTCATCTCGAAAAGAAACGGGTCGTCATCTTTGCTGCGGGCACCGGCAACCCTTACTTCACCACCGATACTGCCGCAGCCCTGAGGGCCATGGAGATCGGGGCCCAGGTAATCCTGAAGGGGACCAAGGTCGATGGCGTGTACGACGCCGACCCGGTAACCAACCCCCAGGCAGTCCGCTACGACAGCGTCGACTATATGGAGGTGCTGGCCAAGGGGCTCAAGGTGATGGATGCCACCGCCATATCGCTCTGCATGGACAACAAGCTCCCCATAATCGTTTACAGCTTGAAGGAAAACGGTAATTTCAAGCGTATTGTGGAGGGCGAGAGAATAGGAACGCTGGTAGGAGGAAAACGATGACCACCGCTGAGGTGAAGGCTAAAGCCACGACACAGATGGACGGGGCAATCGATGCCCTGCGCAGGGAGTTTGCCACATTGCGGACAGGGAGGGCGTCTACGGCACTGCTCGACGGCATTCAGGTCGATTATTACGATGTGCTGACCCCTCTCCCCCAGGTGGCTACCCTTACCACGCCCGACAGCCGGACCCTCGCGATCCAGCCGTGGGAATCGCGGATCATCCCCGATATCGAAAAGGCGATCCTCAAGTCGGGCCTCGGTCTTACCCCATCCAACGACGGCAAACTCATCAGGATCGTCATCCCTTCCCTTACCGAGGAACGGCGTAAGGAACTGGTAAAGTTGGCCAAGAAAATGGCCGAAGAGTCAAAGGTCGCCGTCAGAAACATCCGGCGCGACAGGAACGAAGACATCAAAAAACTTGAAAAGGAAAAGACGATTACGGAGGATGACTGTCGTCGAGTCCTTGACGAGATCCAGAAGCTTACCGACGACCATGTCCGGCGTATCGACGAGGTGTTTTCTCACAAGGAAAAGGAAATAATGGAGGTGTAGCCCGCGTTGCTTCGCCTCCATCGACCTTCCTCTCCTTCCCGAGGTTGCCAAGGAAGGTGATCCATTGAAATATCTAGGAAACCTGCTTCTGCTTTCCCTCCCGTTTTTCGCGGCATGCGCCGCCCTTGACGCCCCTGATCAACCCTCCGTGGACCCGGCCCCGATACAGGCATCAAAAAACCAGAAATTGTCTTTTCAGGACAGGTTGGAGATGGCGGAGGCGTATGACCGGCACGGCCTTTCCGACAAGGCTTATGAAGAGTACAAGACGGCCCTGTCTCTGGAGCCGGATAATGAAAAAGTATTGGTTGCGCTGGTAAGAAACGCCAGCAACACTACGAGGTACGAAGAGGCGGAGACCTATTGCCGGAGGGCCCTGGAGCTCAACCCCCGTCAACAGGAGATGCTTTATTATCAGGGATGGCTGTCGGTAAAGCTCAGAGAGGATTATGGCGCAGCCCAGGCTTCCATTGACAGGGCCATTGAGATGGCTACGCTGAAGAAGCCGTTTTTCATGCAGACAAAGGGGCTGTTTCTTGTCGAGGAAGGACGGAATGAGGAGGCGGCCGCCATATTCAGGGCGGCAATCACCGAGGCCGACAGAACACAAATGCCGGACAAGGAGCGCGCATACCTGAAGCTGAGCCTGTACAAAAATCTGGGGCGTGCCTTAAGAAAGATGGGACGGGAAGACGAGGCTCAGGAGGCCCTTACCCATGCCTATGGTATTGCAAACAGTCTTGGGGTTAGTTCGATAGATTGACATTGGCGGCAGCAGTTGATTTTGCCCTGCTGTTGTGCGATATTTCTTTTATTTATCGGGTGTTGCGGAGGGTGAATGCCTCGTTATTTCTGCAAGCTTGGGCGTCCTGACGGGAGGATTGAGGAGCAGGTCATAGAGGCGATCGATGCCGACTCCCTCCGGATGAGCCTTGAAGACAAGGGGTTTCTTGTCCTGAGCTTTCGTGAAAAGGGCGGTCTCCCCCTGCACCTCGACGAACTGCTTTTAAAGAAAGGGGTAAGCTCCAAGGAATTTCTGGTCTACAACCAGGAGTTCATCACCCTTGTAAGGGCGGGGATGCCTATCGTCAATGCCCTTGACGTGGTTTCGCGCAGGGTTGCCAACAAGCATTTCAAGGCGGTCCTCGACGAGATGAAAAAAGAGATCAGGGCCGGGCTTGCCCTCTCCGATGCGGCCTCGCGCCACCCCTCGATATTCCCCGATCTTTATGTGGCAACCGTCAGGTCGGGAGAGAAGAGCGGCGACCTGGTAGTGGTCCTGGGGCGCTACGTGCGCTATCTGAAAAGGTTGATCGCCCTGCGCCGCAAGGTGTTGAGCGCCATGACCTACCCGGTCTTTCTGCTTTTGATACTGGGTGCGCTCCTTGCCTTCCTTCTTCTGTATCTGGTGCCGACCTTCTCCGGCATCTACGCCGATTTCAAAGGCGACCTGCCGCTGGCAACGAAGATCCTTATCACGACCACTCAGGCAGGAAAGGCTTTTGCCCTGCCGATCATACTGGCGCTGATATCCTTGGTAGTTGCGGCAGTACTCTGGTACAGGACCGATAAGGGACGCCTGTTCTTCGATTCGGCGAAGTTGCGGGTACCTTTTCTCGGGTCGGTGCTGGAGCTTTATGCCGTCTCCCAGTTTACCCGTACCCTTGGCTCGCTGCTGGGGGGCGGTGTGCCGCCGGTAGGCGCCCTCGATATGGCATCGGCTTCGATCCCCAACCGGGCGCTTTCCGCAAAATTGATCGAGGCGGTCTCCCGGGTGCGGGAAGGGGGGAGTATCTCCGCGGCGCTGGAGAAGACCGGTGTAGTCCCCGAGATGACGGTACGGATGATCGAAGTCGGCGAATCATCGGGAGCGCTCGAGGACATGCTGGGCGAGATCTCCGATTTTTACGAGGATGAGATCGAGACGAAGCTCTCGACGCTTACTTCCCTGATCGAACCGGTGCTCCTCCTTTTCATGGGAATCGTCATAGGGGGGATTGTGGTTGTAATGTATCTGCCGATATTTAATCTGGCGGGGACAGTACGTTAATCGACGGAAGCAGATGATGAAGAAAAAGCTTGCTGAAATCCTGGAAGAGATGGGCTTCATCGATGCCGACCAGATGAGAGGGCTGCTCCCCCTCGCTGAGGAAGCGGGCAAGAAGCTTGGGACGCTCCTGCTTGAAAAAGGGGTGGTGACCGATGTCCAGCTGGCCCAGGCACTGGCGGCCCAGCGGGGGATGCGTTACCTCGACCTGACCGGTTTCCGGATATCGCCGGTCTTCTTCGAGTCGATACCGGTGGATATCATGTACCGCTACCAGTTCGTCCCCTGCGAGGAGAAAGACGGACGGCTTATCGTGGCCATCGCCGACCCGGGCGACCTCTTCAGGATGGACGAGCTGGAGGTCCTGCTGGAGATGCCGGTCGATTTCGTGGTCTCCACGGCGCGGGAGATCGGCGAGACGCTGAAGCGAAGCGAGGGGACCCAGGCGATCCTCAAGGAGGTGTCGGAGGACTTCGTCATCGGCGCAGCCGCCGAGGACGAGGAAACGGTCCTCGCTGAGGATCTGATCAAGGGTACCAGCCCCATCATCAAGCTGGTGGACACCATCGTCCTCAACGCGATCCAGAAGCGGGCCAGCGATATTCATATAGAGGCGACCGACAAGGGGGTAATCGTTAAATACCGTATCGACGGCGTCCTCTACAATGCCATGGACCCCATCGACTCCCAGCACCACCGCACCATCGTCTCCCGCATCAAGGTCATGTCCGAACTCGATATCGCCGAGACGCGGATCCCGCAGGACGGCCGCTTCAAGGTCCGGCTCAAGAACAAGGGGATCGACTGCCGTGTCTCCATACTGCCCAGCGTCTTCGGCGAGGACGTGGTCATCCGTATCCTCGACAAGGAATACCTGATGACCGAGTTCGCGCAGCTCAAACTGGAGCCGCTCGGCTTCGACGAGGAGGACCTGCGCAAGTTCAGGAAGAGCATCCTTGAGCCCTACGGCATGGTGTTGGTGACCGGCCCTACGGGAAGCGGCAAGACCACGACGCTCTACGCCGCCATCTCGGAGATATATACGGACGAGGACAAGATCATCACCATCGAAGACCCGGTGGAATACCAGTTGCGGGGCATTCTGCAGATACCGGTCAACGAGAAGAAGGGGCTTACCTTTGCGAGGGGACTGCGCTCCATCCTCCGCCACGACCCCGACAAGATCATGGTGGGAGAAATCCGCGACCCCGAAACGGCCCAGATAGCCGTCCAGTCGGCCCTTACCGGTCACCTCGTCTTTACCACGGTGCATGCCAACAATGCCTTTGACGTCATCGGCCGCTTCACCAACATGGGGATCGAGCCGTACAATTTTGTCTCGTGCCTTAACTGCATCCTGGCCCAGCGTCTGGTGCGTTCGATCTGCCTCAACTGCAAGACGACGGTGGAACATCCCGAACAGGTTTTTGTCGATGCCGGCCTGGACTACAACAACTACCGGGACCATCCTTTCTATGAGGGCAAGGGGTGTGTCGAGTGCAACTGGACGGGGTACAAGGGGCGGCAGGCCATTACCGAATTTCTCGACCTTTCCGACCGCATCCGCGAACTGATCCTCGACAAGCGGCCGTCGTCGGAGATCCGTCGCATTGCCGTGGAAGAGGGGATGACGTCTCTGAGGGCTTCGGCAGTGAGAAAGGTGCTGGCGGGGATTACTACCATCAAGGAAATCAACAGGGTCACCTTCGTTGAATAGTCGATAATGTTGCCATACGGGAGATAACGGGTTTCGCTATGATCTTTTTTTCTTCGACGGCGCCATCGGTGGGCATTGAAGTTACTGCCACCTCCCTCAGGGGGGTACGGTTGGCTGCAAAGGGGCGGCAACGGGTGGTGGCGGCCAGGGCCTTCGTGGACCTGCCGTCCGGCCTGGTTACCGGGACCTTCAGCCGACCGAACGTAGCCGACGGCGCTCTTTTCCGGGAGCACCTGGCGCGTCTTTGCACCAATCTCGGTGCCGGACAGGACAGGGTAGCTCTTGCCCTTCCCGATGCCGCGGCCAGGGTGCATCTTATGGCCTTTGAGACCCTCCCGCGCAAGGAGAGTGAGCTGCGGGATATTATCGTCTGGCGGCTCAAGCGGGACAACCTCCTGCCCTTTGAACCCGAGGAGGCCCGCGTCGTCTATCAGATCATGGGCGGCGAGAAGGCCAAAGGGGAGATTCCCGTATTGGCGTCGATCATGAGACGTGATGTGCTTGAGCAGTATGTCTCTCTGTGCCAGGAGGCCTCGCTGGAGCCGATGACGGTGGATATCGCGTCGTTTCAGGGCGCCAATTTCTTCCACGACGAGATGCGGCGGCATGTCCCCGGCAGTGAAACCAGGGCGCTTGTTCAGTGTGAGGAAAAGCGGGCCAGCCTCATGGTCTTCGATGGTGATATCCTTGTCTTTTTCCGTTCCAAGGAGACGGGGGCGGGGACGGAAGGGGCTGCCGATGCCGTAATGGCAACATTGCAGTCGTCGCTGCACTATTACAATGAGCAGCGGAAGAATGAAAAGCCGATTGCGGCGTATTGTATTGCCGGCCATGAAAAGAGGATGGACTGGTGCGGGTGGCTGCGAAATGAACCCGGAGTCCGCCTGATCTCGCTGGATGCGGAAAAGTGCGTGGAGCGGGAGGCTGGCGTTTCGGAAGACCGGTCCGGTGAATACTGCGCGGCGACAGGGGCGGCGCTGGGGAACAGGGGATAGGCAGGGGAGCCCGGATGAGATTTCAGACCAATTTTCTGAGAGAACGGGAACAGCAGACAAGGAGGGCAGGTACGGCGCTCTCCGTGGTGTTGGTGGTTCTTGTCCTGATCTTTCTCGCCAATATCGTCATGTACTTCACCTATCGGGACAGGGCGGGCGAGGCGAGCAAGCAGGAAGCCCTTCTCGAAAACCAGATACGGCAGTATGAGCAGGAGGTGAAGGCGGGGCCGGACCGAGCATTCCTCGCCCGTTTCAAGGGGGAGGTGGCTTTTGCCAATTCGCTCATTCTCAGAAAGAGTTTTTCATGGACCAGCCTGCTGGGCCGGATCGAGAAGGCCGTGCCCAAGGGCATATCCGTGACGAAGATTGCGCCGGATTTCAAGACCATCGAGGGTAAGGAGGAGGAAGAGGTCGTCATGCTGTCCGGCACGGCGCGGTCGCTGGAGGCCTTGACAGGGCTCATTATCAACCTTGAGGATTCGGTGCATTTCCGGGAGGTGTTTCTCCTGAACCAGTCCTTAAGAGACGACAAAAGCGGACGCGAGCTGATTGCCTTCGATATCCGTATGCAGTACCTCCCCGGCGGCGAGGAGGGCGGCGAATGAAATTTTTTCTCCAAAAAGAGCGCAAGCTTGTGATGGCGACCATCGCCCTCGCCGTGGTGAACCTGTTGTTTTACCTCGCGCTGGTCTATCCGATGCAGAGCATGGTCCACAACAAGGAAGACGACTATAGCCGTGAGCGGCAGCGTCTGGTGGACCTCAGAAATCAGGCGGCACTGGCAAAAACGGTGGTGGAGAGCAAGGCGGCGCTTGCCGAATTGTGGGAGCGGTTGCCCGAGAAGGATGATCTGCCGGCGTTCATAGGCAGCTTCCACGCCCTTGCGAAGGAGTACGACCTGAGGATTCCTACGGTAAAGTACGAGCCTAAAAAGGAGAAGGGGGAGGTAATGACCAGTCTCTTCATTACCTTGCCGGTGACGGGGAATTATCCCGATATCCGCGGTTTTATCCAGGACATGGAGTTGTCCGACAGGCTGATCATGCTCGAGAATATCGGGATTTCCGCGTCGGGCAGCGACGGCGGTGGAGGCACCCAGCTTCAATTGACCATGACGACCTATATCAGGCCCGCGATCATGCCGGAGTTTACGGTGCCGATGCCTGCCGAACAACAGGAAAGAACGAGAGGCAGAAGGTGAGAGGAAAACAGCTGCTCTTTAGCGCACTTCTGGTAATGCTGTTGGGGCTGGCTGCCTACCGCTTCTATTCCCCTGATATGCCTGCGGGCGTTTTGAGGGCTCCGGCGGAAGGGAGGCGGGCTGCCGCAGACCTCAAGGATTATACGGTGAGGATCGATCTTTTGCGGGTGGCCCGGGAGGAATTGGCGGATGGGGTCGTCAATATCTTTGCTTCCATTTCCCGATCGGGTGGGTCGAAAGGCGAAAAGGCGGGGGCAAAAGGGGCCGATGAAGTAAAGCCCCCCGCTCCGTCCGAACAGCCGGCGGTACAGCTTCCGCCGCCTCCTCCGCCGAAGACGCCGGAGCAGCTGGCCGCCGAGCGGTCGGTGCAGGAACTGGAGCGTTTTCGCTTCCTCGGGTTTGTGCGAAAGGGCGACGGCAGGAGCCTGTTTCTGGGCCGGGGCGACGAACTGCTCGTGGTGGGAGAGACGGAGAAGGTAAAAGGGCTTTACAATATCAAGCTTATGGGCAAGGATTACCTGATCCTGGCGGACCCGGCAACCGGGGTGGAAAAAAGGATCGAATTGACAGGGAAGTAGGAAAATCCTTATCCTGTAACGATGGCATTGAGAAGATTGCGAAATCATGGTGAGGAGGCGTAATGGGCGCTTTTAAGCGGGTGGGAGTATTGCTGGCGATGCTGGCGGCATTGGCCGGATGCGGTACCTCCCGGGTCGTCGAACGGGGAGAGACCTACCTTCAGAACCAGCAGTGGGACCTGGCGTGGGCGGAATACAAGGATGCCTACCAGCGAGACCCATCGAACAAGACTTACCGGGCGGGATACGAGCGCGCAACCATCGAGGCCACCAACCTTCATCTGAGGCAGGGGGCGGAAGCCCTTCGTCAGGGCCGGTTTGAAGAGGCGATCGAAGAACTGAAGAAGGGGCTGATGGTCTCTCCGGCCCATGAAGGGATGCAGACTGCCATGAGGGAGGCCCTGGCGAAGAAGGAGGCCAGGGAGCGCTATGCAACGGGAAGGTCCCTCGCCGACGGCGGCAGGCTCAAGGACGCGATGAGGGAGCTGAAGAAGGCCTCGGAACTTGATCCTGACTACCAGGAACCCGGGAAGCTGATCGGGCAGATAGAGGATGTTCTTTCGAAAGAGAAGTCCGAAGATCCGCTGACCCTGGCATCGGACAAGCCCATTACCCTCAACTTCAAGAATACCAATGTTAGGGACGCCTTCGAACTGCTGGCCAAGATGGCCAGCATCAACGTCCTCTTCGATGAAGAGGTGCGGTCGCAACAGGTAACGGTCTTTGCCAAGGACATCACCTTCAAGCAGGCCCTCCGGCTCCTCCTTTCGACCAACAAGCTTATTATGAAGCGGGTGACGCGGGATACCATCATCATCATCCCGAAGAACCGGGCCAAGATAGACCAGTATCAGGACCTTCAGATCCGCACCTTCTACCTCAACAATATCGAGGCGAAGGATATGGTCAATATCCTCAGGACCATGCTGGAGACCAAGAAGATACTGATCAATGCCAAGAGCAATACGATCATCCTGCGGGACTCCCCGGAGAAGCTGAAGCTGGCGGAGAAGATCATCGAGGCCAACGACCGCGCCGATGCGGAGATCATGCTCGACGTGGAAATACTGGAAGTCGGCCGCACCGACACCTACAAGTCGGGCATAAAGCTGGGTTCCACGACTCCTGCGGCGGCAACCTGGATCAAGGATTCGGTGGGGACCATAGGGACTACAGGCATCGACCTGTTTACCCTGAAAAATCTTGGACCTGAGTCGTTCCTCTTTGTTCTGCCCAGCCTTACCATCGACCTGCTCAAGACTAATTCCAACGCCAAGACCCTGGCCAATCCCAAGCTGCGGGTCATCCACAAGAAGCCCGCCAAGATACTCATAGGCCAGAGGGTGCCGATCCAGGTCTCGACGACCACAACCTCCGCAGGCACCTCGTCGGGGACGACCTCGTCGAACTTTGAATACAAGGACGTTGGTATCAAGCTCAATGTGGAGCCCGATGTCCATCTCAACAACGAGATCACCATGAAGCTGGGCCTCGAGGTGAGCACCCTGGGGAACCTTGTGGAGTTCGGCGGCGGTTCCAAGCAGTATATCTTCGGTACCCGCAGTGCCGACACGGTGGTACAGCTCCGGGATGGAGAGACCACCATCATTGGCGGCCTTATACAGGATGACGAGAGAAAGACGGGGAACCGCATCCCCGGCCTTGCCGATGCACCGGTGGTCGGGCGGATGTTCGCGGCACGGGATGATGAGACGGTCAAGACCGATATCCTCATGTCGATCACTCCGCATCTGGTGAGGAGGATGGAGCTGCCCAGTGTCGACGTCCAGTCGTTCTGGTCGGGGACCGACGACTCCTACGATACCGAGCCGGTCTTCTACTTTGACGACGAGGTCGAGATTCCCGATGATGCACCGGCTGGCGCGCCGACGGTCAAGATGCCCGGCAAGACCCCGGCACAGGCTCCTCCGACGCCGATGCCCGCTCCCACGCTTCTTCCCGCTCCGGCCGTGAAGCCCCAGGCAGCTCCGGCGCCTGCCGCCCCGGTTACGCAACCGGCCCCGGCTCCTGCACCGCTGGCCCCTGTTCGTCCCGAGCCTGTTCCTGCACCGGCGCCCGCTCCAGCTCCCGCACCCGCTCCAGCCGCGCCTGCTGCTCCCGAGCCTGTAAAGGCCCCGGAGCCGCCGTCTCAGCCGACCTCTGCCGTCGAGGAACCGGAACCGGCCCCGCCGGCAGTTGAGGAAGTTCAGCCTGTAGCAAAGGCGGCAGCTCCCGCCCCCCAACCCCAACTGGTGGCGCCTGCTCCTGCTCCTCAATCGGTACCCGTACCAGCTCCCGCGCCTGTGCCCGCTCCTCAGGTACCGGCAGTTCCCGTGACTGCACCGTTGCCAACGGCAGAGGCAGCGACCCCGCTGTCGCTCTCCCTGGCGAGCATAGGGGTCAAGCCGAACAGTATCCAGATGACTGCCGGGGCCTCGGTAGGGGTTGAGATCACCGCGGCTGACGTGAAGAACCTTGCCCTTGCGGATATCTCCGTGACCTACGACCCCGAGGTCGCCTCTTTCCAGAATATTACCGAAGGGGGATTTCTCAGGAGCGACGGCAAGCCGACCTCCTTCCTTTTTTCCGTAAACAGCAAGGCCGGAAAGGTAGATATTTCCCTCAGCCGGGTGGGAATGGAAAAAGGGGTGAACGGTGCGGGGACGCTGGCATTCCTGGTGTTTCAGGGGAAAAAGGCAGGCGATTCAACGATAAACCTGAAAGTCAACAAGCTGCAGAATGCAGACCGGGGTAACCTCGACCACAAGGTGGTCAATGCCAGCCTGACGGTAAAGTAGGCCGAAAATGGAGAGGACCGGAATCAGCCGCAACAGCGGGCTGACGCTTATCGAACTGGTGGTCGTCGTGGCGGTGCTGAGTATCCTGGCCGCCGTTGCGCTGCCGGTGGCCAAGGCCACGGTAAAGCGGACCAAGGAGATAGAGCTGCGCCGCACCTTGCGGGAGATGCGCACCGCCATCGACGAGTACAAGAAGTTCTACGATGAAAAGAAGATTTCCCAGATTTCGGGCGGCACCGGCTATCCCAAGGACCTCGATACGCTGGTGCAGGGTGTGGACATTGTGGGACAGGTGAATCTGAAGAAGAAGTTTCTCAGAAGGATCCCGCCCGATCCCATAACCGGTACGACCGAGTGGGGGATGCGGTCGTACGCCGATGCCCCCGACTCAACGGCATGGGGGGGGGAGGATGTCTATGACATCTACACCACCAGCGAGGAAACGGCCCTGGACGGCTCACAGTACAATACATGGTAATGCTCTGGACGCGATCGGTTGTCATTCCGGCGAAAGCCGGAATCCAGCCTTCCCGAGTATCACAAGGCTACTGGACACCGGTTTTCACCGGTGTGACGTCTTTTACGAAACTATATTGATATGACACCATTAAATAAAAACCAGCGCGGTTTTACGCTTCTCGAACTGATGATCGTCATCGCCATCGTGGGTATTCTGGTGACGCTGGCCGTCCCCAGTTTCAGGACGGCGACGATAAAGGCTCGCGAGGCGGTCCTCAAGGAAGACCTCTACGTCATAAGGAGCGTCATCGACCAGTATTACGCCGATAATGGCACCTATCCCCCCACTCTCCAGGACCTTGTGGCCAAACAGTACCTCAGAAGCATTCCCATTGACCCGTTTACCTCGTCTGCAAGCACGTGGGAGGAGGTCATCGATACGGCGGCGGAAACGTCCGGGGTGTTCGATGTCAAGAGCGGCTCGGACAAGGTCGGTCTCAATGGCGTACCCTACAGGGAATGGTAGGCCGGGGCGTCTGCCCTGGATTTCATATCTCAAATTTCATACCTCAGATTTTTGCCTGGACAATCGCGGCTTCACCTTTGTCGCGCTGGCCGTCATCATCTTCATCATGGGGATATCCCTCCTCGCGGTAAGGCCCACCTGGACCGTGATCATGAAGATAGAGAAGGAGCAGGAGCTTCTCTATGTCGGAAAGGCGTTCAAGGATGCCATAAAGCGCTATCATGATGCCGGCCCACCCAACAACAAGACATTGCCTGCGCGCCTGGAAGACCTCCTCAGCGATCCCCGTTCACCAAGCGCGAAAAAATATCTGCGGAAGATATATCGCGACCCCATGACGGGCGAGGACGACTGGGTCGTGGTGATGGACGGGGCCCAGCGCATAAGGGGTATCCACAGCCGCAGCGAGGAGGAGCCCTTCAAGCAGGACCACTTCCCCGACGAATTTCAGCAGTTTGCCAACAAGAAGAAATACAGCGAGTGGGTGTTCGAGTATAATCCCGTGCCGGCCGGGACAACGACCGGCCAGGGTCAGTCGACGGCTACCGGAAATCTGACCACGCAAACCTCTCCCTCATCGCAGTAATCACGGCGGAATCCACTTTCTCAAGAAGTTATAGTTTCATATCTCCCAAAGGGAGTTCTGTCATTCCGGCGAAAGCCGGAATCCAGTCTTCTTGTCTAACTGCTGGGTCATAGGATATCGGTTTGCGCTGATGTCGCGGCCTTTTGCGGGGACGAGAAGATTTGTCGAAAAAAGTTCTTGACTCCGATTGCCCCCATTCTTTAATCTGCCCGTTAACTTTGCTTAACGCTTTGGTCCGGTAGCTCAACCACACAAACAGAGGTACGATTGTTTATAACTTCAGGTGGATAGGCTGAAGACTGAAGGTTGAAGGAAAACCGCGTGCTTTCAGGTTCTAGCCTTCAGTCTTCGGCCTTCAGCCTTCAGCCTGACCTAACCCCCCGCGAGGTCCGCTATGCTCCAACGCTCAGCATTCCGGAAGTCCCTGCTTGTAACTGTCTCATCATTCGTTCTTCTGGCATCGACCGCTTTCGCCGACGTAGCACCCGTAACCGTCTCTTCCGTCCAGTCCTCCGCCAACACCGGCGCGGCGGCCACCAGCATACCCATCGACGTGCCTCCGGGGCGCAAAGGCATTCAGCCGAATCTCGCGCTTACCTATAATTCCAACAGCCCCAACGGCTGGCTTGGGGTGGGGTGGAGCCTCGACATGGGCGCCATTCAGCGGTCCACCAAGCGGGGGGTCAGCTATAGCGCTAACGACTATGTTTTTACCTCGGGCGGTGGTTCGTCTGAACTTGTGGCGCGTGGGGATTGGGGCAGCAACTACTACGGCGCGAAGAGCGAAGGGGCGTTTTCGAAATACTATTACGATTCATCCACCGGCGGCTGGGTCGTTACCACCAAAGACGGCACCAAGTACTACTACGGCACGACCGCTGCGTCACGGCAGGACAGCGCGCTTGGCGTGTTCAAGTGGAGCCTCGACAAGGTGGTGGATACCAACGGCAACTACATGACGGTGAGTTACTGGAAGGACCAGGGGGAGATATACCTCGACCGGATTGATTACACGGGGAATGGTGGGGTAAGCCCGACGAATTATGTGAAGTTTTATCGAGAGGCGAGGACTGATGCGCCAGCCATGTATGGAAGTGGCTCTAGCGTCAAAACTGCCTATCGCTTGAAGACAATTGATATTGTGGCGAGTGGAAGCAGGGTACACGTCACTACGTTGTCATATGTAAATAGCGGGACATCAAATGTTTCTCTCCTGCTTGGTGTGCAGCATTTCGGTGAAGATGCAACAATAGATGCAGGCGGTACGGTAACAAGTGGTTCTTCCTTGCCGGCGACAAGCGTTGCAAATCACACCGCTGTCAATGGTTCATACACTGGTTGGAAGTTTCCCTATATTCTCAGGTCGGTCTGCTCGCCATATGTGGGGGATTTTAATGGTGATGGTAAAGCTGATGTATTAAGAGCGTGTGATGATCCTAATGATAACTATGTATTCCTCTCAACTGGCACTGGCATTACACCCGGCTGGCCGTTTAATTATAATCTTCGGGCGTCCAGCGTGCCTTATCTAGGTGATTTTAACGGTGATGGGAAAACTGATGTTCTAAGGGTCCATGACAATCCGGCATACAACTATGTGTTTCTTTCGACAGGCAGCGGGTTTGATCTCACGCTCAACTGGCCGTTTAATTATAATTTGAAAACAGGCTGTGAAGGTCGCCTGGGTGATTTCAACGGAGACGGTAAGACAGATGTGCTGCGGGCTTGCGACAATGCAGCTTCAAATTATGTATTTTTGTCCACAGGCAGCAGCTTTGTTGAAGGCTGGCCGTTTGGCTATAATCTTCGGGCAGCCAGCGTGCCTTATCTAGGTGATTTTAACGGTGATGGGAAAACTGATGTTCTAAGGGTGCATGACAATCCTGCGTACAATTATGTGTTTCTTTCAACGGGCAGCGGGTTCGATCTCACGCTCAACTGGCCGTTTAATTATAATATGAAAACAGGCTGTGAAGGTCATTTGGGTGATTTCAACGGAGACGGCAAGACGGATGTGCTCAGGGCTTGCGACAATGCAGCTTCAAATTATGTATTTTTGTCCTCGGGCAGCCGCTTTATTGAAGGCTGGCCGTTTAATTATAATCTTCGGGCGTCCAGCGTGCCGTACCTGGGTGACTTCAACGGAGATGGAAAGACGGATGTTTTGCGTGCACATGACAATCCTGCATACAACTATGTGTTTCTTTCAACGGGCAACGGGTTTGATCTTTCGCTCAATTGGTCGTTCAATCGTGATATTAAAACAACCTGTCTTCCGTATTTAGGTGATTTCAATGGTGAGGGTAAGGTTGATGTACTTAGGGCTTGCGCTAATGCATGGTTGAATGATGTCTGGTTGTCAACACCATCTGTAACAGACTTAATCTCCACCCTCACCAACGGCCAAGGCGCCACCACCACCATCACCTATAAGCCTTCATCGTCCTACACCAACGGCCTGCTCCCCTTCATCGTCCAGACCGTGCAATCCATCGCTGTCAACGACGGCAACGGCAACACCTCCACCACCAACTACACCTATTCCGGCGGCCAGTACGACCCCACCGACCGCGAGTTCCGCGGCTTCAGTTACGTAAAGGCCACCGCGCCCAACGGCGCCACCACCGAGACCTGGTTCAAGCAGGACGCAGTATACAAGGGGCTGCCCTACGACCAGATCGTCAAGGACTCATCGGGCAACACCTACAGCCGCACGGTGAACAGCTATCTCTCAACCACGCCCTACACCGGCGTCAGTTTCCCGTATCTTTCCCAGCGTGATGACTACGTTTACGACGGCGGCACGACCTACAAGCGCCTCACCACCGGCTTCACCTACGACAGCTACGGCAACCTCACCCGCAAGTACCACTACGGCGATGCGGCCGTATCCGGCGACGAGCGGGACGAGAACACCGAGTATAGCTACGACACCGCCAACTGGATCGTCTCACTACCCAGCCACAGCTGGGTGCTCGACTCCGGCGGGGTAAAGAAGGCCGAAGGCTGGTTTGCCTATGATGTAAAAGGCAACCTCCTCACCGAGACCCGCTGGTTAAGCGGCGGCGCCAATCCGGTGACCACCTACACCTACGACAGCTACGGCAACCGCGCAACGGTGAAGGACGCCAAAAACAATACCACCACCATCGCCTACGACACCGTTGCCCAGACCTACCCTGTAACCATCACCAATGCCCTGGGGCATTCGGCCACCAAGACCTATGATTACCGCTACGGCAAGCCCCTCACCGAGACCGACGCCAACGGCAACAGCACGTCGTACACCTACGACGTCTTCGGCCGGGCAACCAGGGTCACCGGCCCGCTGGATTCCGGCTCCACCTACGGTACCGTGACTTACTCCTACGATAACTTCGGCACCGTCGGCAGCCAGAGGGTAACCACCTACGCCACCGAGCAGAGCGGAACATCAAACGTCATCTGGAGCGAGAGCTACTTCGACGGCCTCGGCCGCACCTTCAAGACCCGCAAAGAAGGCCCCGACAGCAAGGTAATCGTAAGCCAGAATACCTTTGACCAGCGCGGCCTCGTCACCGCCAAGTCGCTGCCCTACTTCGAAGGGCAGGAGACCGCCCGCTGGACCACCTTTACCTACGACGCCGTAGGCCGGGCAACCCGGGCCACCAATCCCGACGCCACCTATGCCACCACCGCCTACGACAAAGGCCGCACCACCATCATCAACGCCAACGGTCAGCAGAAGGTGGAAGAGAAAGACGTCTACGGCAGGCTGGTAAAGGTGGAGGAGTATAACGGCGGCTCGCTCTACGCCACCACCAATTACCAGTACGACGTAATGGGTAACCTCAGAGGCACCACCGACGCCAAGGGCAACCAGAGCGTCATCAACTACGACACCCTGGGCAGAAAGACCTCCATGAACGACCCCGACATGGGAAGCTGGACCTACGCCTACGATGCCAACGGCAACCTCACCACCCAGACCGACGCCAAGGGCCAGACCATCACCTTTGCCTACGACGCGCTCAATCGCATAACCCTTAAGGATTACCCCGCCGGGGCCGGTACCGACGCCGTCTACACCTACGACGAAACCACCTCCACCAACGGCAAGGGCAGGCTCACCACCCTCACCGACGCATCCGGAACCAGCAAGTACTGGTACGACGCCATGGGCCGGGCCACCAAAAGCACCCGCACCATCGACAGCGTAGCCTACACCACCGAGACCACCTACGACGCCCTGTCGCGCATCACCAGCGTCAAGTACCCCGACAACGAGACCGTCACCTACAGCTACGACACCGGCGGCAACCTCTCACAGATAGGGAGCTACGGCACCTACGCAGGCTACAACGCCCTCGGCCAGGCAAGCACCATCACCTACGCCAACGGCGTCACCACCACCTACCAGTATCTCAGCACCAACAACCGACTCTACAGCATCACCACGGGCATCGGTACCCGGGGGCTCATGAACACCAGCTACGCTTACGACAACGTCGGCAACATCCTCGGCATCACCGACTACCTCGACAGCGGCAGAAACCAGACCTTCGGCTACGACCACCTCAACCGCCTCACCCAGGCCGCCAGCACCGCCTACGGCACGCTAAGCTATGGGTATAACGAGATCGGCAACATGACCGCCAAGGAAGGGGTAATCTACACCTATCCCGCAAACGGCAGCGCCCGGCCCCACGCCGTCACCGCCACCTCCGACGGCAAGAGCTACGCCTACGACAACAACGGCAACATGACCACCGACGGCCTGCGGACCATCGCCTACGACTACGACAACATGCCGTCGTCCGTAACCCTTGGCGCAACCACCACCAGCTTCGTCTACGACGCCTCGGGCCAGCGGGTAAAGAAGATCACGCCGACCGCCACCACCGTCTACGTCGGCAAGCTCTACGAGTGCGTGGGTACAAGCTGCACCAAGTACATAATGGCAAACGGCAACAAGCTGGCGTGGAAGAACAGCGCGGGCACCTTCTACTACCATCAGGACCACCTGGGCTCCAGCCGGGTCATCACCGACGCCAGCGGCACCAAGGCCGAGGAGATCACCTACCTGCCCTACGGCGCCACCCTCACCGACAGCGGCAACGGCACGGTATCGGTGGAGCACCGCTTCACCTCGCAGGCGTACGATGCCGAGACGGGGCTTTACTACTACAATGCGAGGTACTACAATCCGGGGCTGGGGAGGTTTGTGAGTGCGGATAGTATTGTGCCCGACCCTGAAGACCCGCAGGCGTTTAACCGGTACAGCTATACGCTGAACAACCCGGTGATTTATACTGATCCGACGGGGAATGCGACTGAGTTCTACGCGACGGTTTCGCAGACAGCTTATAGTGGTTCGAGTATCTCGATCAGTTCAAGCTCGTCTTGGTTCTATACCCCGAGCTTTTACAGGCCTGCACCGGCACCTGCAACGAAGCCAGCCCCAAAACCAGCACCAGCGCCTGCGCGGAGCAGTAACGTTGCAAGCACTGTCGGGAACAGCTATAGTAATTTCTCTCTGCCGACGCCGGTTGTAAATTCGATAAGCGGCCTTGTAAATAATGTGCTCATTCCTGTCGGGAGCGCGGTTATTCCGGGCTGGGGCGCCTATGACGAGTTTTCGGAAGGCAATTACCTTTATGGCCTGTTCTCCCTTGGAACAGATCTGCCTATATTTAAGCCGGCAAAGTGGCTAGTAAAAGGTGCAGGTGCTGTCGGGGATGCAATAAAGGGCGCAAATAGGTTTGCGACTCGGCCAGGTGAGGCCGTATTCTGGTCAGGCATTCGGAATGGTGATGTAGCCGCTTCAAAATGGGTTGCTCAACACGGAGGCGCAACCCTTGAGACAACAGTGGCTGCTCGCGGAATCGAATTACCCGTTTGGGATCCGAGTAGTCCAACGGTAGTTGACGCTTGGCGACAGGCGTCTAAGACCTTTGCGACTGGGGCGAGTGGGAATGTACGCGTCCTACAGACAGATTATGTCCGCATAAATTCGGCGTGGGCAGAGGTTGAGTTTCCTGCGCTTAAAGCCAATCCGAACGTGACCTCAATTAGAGCGGTAAACCCGGAGACCGGCGTGGAGACGTTGTTATGGTCGAAGTAAATAGTTTGAAATCACCTCAACTTGTTGAAGCTATCGTCGTTTGGACAGGTTGGGGCAGGGCTCAGATGCCGAGTCGTGATGATGCGCGGCTGGTAGATCATTTCGGCGCGGATGTTGCGACCAAACTGCTGCCGATAATCAAGGCATTGGAGGACGATTTTTATTCGTCCAACGCGCGATTTATTGCGAGCGATATTGCGGAAATGGAGAAACTGGCGGCGGCGCAATTTAGGCAGAAACAGCCGGAAGTCGCCGAAGAAATCGTTAAAGCTTTTTCGTGGTGCTATACTTTTGACTTCAGGTAGGGGGTGGCTATGGGAGGTCTCTGGGAAGGCTCTGGGGTCACCCATTAGGTGCCCCCTGTCAAGAGCACAAATTACCACTGTAGCCAGGCAGGAAGTCAATGGGGACGTTGTTACCGAATGACACTAACTCTTGACATCCAGCCAAGGGAGTTGTAGATTCGGCCCATGCCACGCCAAGCCGGCTCTGGGGTCAATTCTTTATTATTGACAAAACCGTCTGCTGAAAGATTTATAGAGCCATGTCCCGTCCCTTGAGAATCCAGTATCCCGGTGCAGTCTATCACGTCACCTGCCGCGGCAACGAACGGAAGGACATCTTCCGCGACGACGCCGACCGGGAGCGGTTTGTGTCGCTATTGGAGCAGTCTGCGGAGATATACTCGGTGACGGTGTACGCCTATGTGCTGATGACGAACCATTTTCATCTGCTGGTGGAGACGCCGCTGGGCAACCTTGGTGAATTCATGCGGCGGTTCAATATCAGCTATACGGGGTACTTCAACCGTCGGCACGGCCGGGTGGGGCATTTGTACCAGGGGCGCTACACAAGCCTTTTGGTGGACAAGGATGAATACCTGACGACGGTGTCGCGGTATATCCATCTGAACCCGGTGCGGACAAAGGTATGGAGCGGCAAGACGGTGGAAGAGAAAGCCTCTTTCCTTGACGGCTACCAATGGAGCAGCCTGCCGGGGTATTGCGAGAAGAAGAAGCGAGAGAAGTTTATCGATTACGCGCTTGTGCTTGAGCCCTACGGGGGAGACAGTGCCGGCGCCCGACGCCGGTATCGGGATGCGCTGCTGGGCGAGATATCGTCGCCGCAGGAGTTGAAGAAGCAGGTGGTGGGGCAGAGCATCCTTGGGGGCGATGAGTTTGTCCGCTGGGTGAAGGAAAAGCTTGGCGATCGGGGCGCCGACCGGGAATGCCCGCCACTGCGGGCGGTGGTGTCATATAACGCACAGGATGAAATACTTGCGGCCGTGGCGTCGGCGACCGGCAAGACGATAGGGCAGATAAAGTCCGATCGGGGTGTTGTACGTCAGATAGCCATGGAGCTTTTGGCGCGGGTTGGGGGCCTCAAGGGCAAGGAGATAGGCGAACTCTTGGGGGTTGACTACAGCACGGTAAGCGTGGGGCGAAAGCGGCTGCGGGACACACTAGCGAGCGACAGGGCGGCAAAGCGGCTTTTGGAGAGGGTTGAGGGGACTTTGTCAATAATAAAGAATTGACCCCCCGTGGGGGGCCCCCTATGGAGGACCCCCAGCATAGGGAGTATATTTTACTTGCTCCCACTTTGGGAGCATGGTAAGGTTTGCCTATGCGAATTATAGCCCGGAAGGCCTTGAGAGAGTTCTGGTCGCTGCACTCAGACGCCGAGCAGCCATTGAGGGCATGGTATGAAGATGCAAGGCATGCTGAATGGGAAACCCCGTCGGACATCAAGGCTGCCTATCGCAATGCCAGTATTGTTGGCAACAACAGGGTTGTGTTCAATATTAAAGGTAACACTTACCGCCTTGTCGTCGCGGTGAACTATGCTGTGGGTGTGGTTTATATCCGCTTCGTTGGCACGCATCAGGAATACGACAGGATTGACGCTGCGATTGTTTAGGATGGAGAAACAAGATGCTGAAAATTAAACCAATCAGGACTTCAAAGGACCATGAGGCGGCGCTTGCCGAGATTGATCGGCTGTTTAGCGCTACGCCGGGCACACCGGACGGAGATCGTCTGGAGATACTGATAACGCTGGTTGAGGCCTATGAGGAGAAGAACCAGCCTGTTCTCCCCCCCGATCCTGTCGAAGCAATACTGTACCATATGGAGAGCCGGGGTCTTACAAGAAGCGACCTCGAACCTTATATCGGCAGCAGGGCCAGGGTCTCGGAGGTGTTAAACCGCAGACGCCCGCTTTCCATTGAAATGATCCGACGCCTGCATCAAGGATTGGGTATCCCACTGGAATCTCTGATTCAGCCGTATCAACTGAAGGCGGCGTGACTATCCAGGAAAACTCCACGCCTGAACCTTGTCGTTCATATAGAAAGCCCCTGTTCTATTGCGAAATATAACCCTTAAAAAGAACGAAGAACGCCGCGTCCTCGGTGGTCATCCGTGGATATTCAGCAATGAGATTGCCGATGGCCTGAAGCAGATCGCGCCGGGCGAAGTTGTGGAGATATACGACTGGCGCGGCCGATTTGTGGGGAGGGGGTATGCCAACCCCCGGTCGCTCATTGCGGTAAGGATACTGAGCCGCGACCGGGCCACGGCAATAGGTCGGGATTTTTTCCGGCAGCGGCTGGAAGAGGCCCTTGCCTATCGACGTCGCGTGGCGCCTGGCGAAACCGCGTATCGCCTGGTATTCGGAGAGGGTGACTTTCTGCCGGGACTTATCATCGACCGCTACGGCGATTATCTGGTGATCCAGAGCCTTACCGCCGGCATGGAGCAGTGGCTGGAGGTGATCGCCGATATCCTCGAAGAGCTTCTTTCGCCTGTTGCCATTATCCTTCGGAACGATGCATCGGTGCGAGAGCTGGAGGGGATGCCGCAGGAGAAAAGGGTCTTGAGGGGCACGCTTGAAGGGCCGGTGGAGATACGGGAAGGGGGGCTGCGGCTTCGGGTGAATCTGCTGGAAGGGCAGAAGACCGGCTTCTTTCTCGACCAGCGGGAGAACCGGTTTGTGCTGGAGAAGGAAAGCCGGGGGCTGCGCGTGCTGGACTGCTTTACCTATGTGGGTGCATGGGCTCTACATGCCGCCCTTGGGGGTGCGACAGAGGTGATCGGGCTGGATGCCTCGGCCCGGGCGGTGGAGGATGCCACGGCCAACGCGGCGCTGAACGGTCTGGAGAACATCTGCCGGTTTGGCCGGGCGGATGTCTTTGATGAGCTGCCCCGTCTTGCAGCGGCCGGGGAGAAGTTCGATTGCGTGGTCCTCGACCCCCCTGCCTTTGTAAAGAGCAAGGCCAAGATAAAGGAGGCGGTGAAAGGGTACCGCGAAATAAACCTCCGGGGGCTCAAGCTTATTGAACCCGGTGGCCTGCTTGTTACCTGTTCATGTTCCTATCATATTGACAGAAGCACCTTTCTCGCTATCATAGCCGATGCCGCCGCCGATGCGGGGCGACGTCTCCGTCTCGTGGAATGCAGATCGCAAGGGCGGGACCACCCGGTAAACCCGGCGGTGCCGGA
>Ga0224505_10000150_pt1 | contig 53411 bp, 45 predicted proteins | sample SF_Jan12_sed_USG_FD_169102 | JGI IMG/M metagenome (GOLD analysis project Ga0224505, IMG submission 169102) | Sediment microbial communities from San Francisco Bay, California, United States - SF_Jan12_sed_USGS_4_1 | ecosystem: Environmental > Aquatic > Marine > Sediment | place: USA: California...
AGCGACACGCAACAAGGCCATGCACGAGGTCATCGCCACGGTGGAAAAGATCGCCCCGTCACACATCACCGTCCTCATGCACGGCGAGACCGGGACCGGCAAGGAAGTGTACGCGCGGGCCATCCACCGCCTGAGTCCACGCTCGGGCCGTCCCTTCATCCCGGTCAACTGCAGTGGCATGCCCCACGAACTGGTCGAGAGCATCCTGTTTGGCCACGTCAGGGGGGCGTTCTCCGGCGCGGTCGCGGATCGCCCGGGACTGTTCGAGGCGGCCGACGGCGGGACGCTCTTCCTGGACGAAATCGGCGACATGCCTCTGGCGACGCAGCCCAAGTTGCTGCGCGTGCTGGAGACCCGCGAGGTGGCCCGGGTTGGAGACGAGAGCGTGTTCCGGAAGGTCGACGTGCGCATCATCGCCGCCACCCACCGGGACCTCTCCGCGGCGGTGGAATCCAGGGCGTTCCGTGACGATCTGTTCAGCCGTCTCAACGGAGCGCAGATCCACCTGCCGCCCTTGCGCGAACGCCGCGAGGACATCATTCCCCTGGCGGAGTACTTCCTGGCGCGCAGTTCCGCCGAGTCCGGTATTCCCCAGCCGCTGCTCTCCGCGGGTGCGCGCGCGCTCCTGCTGGCGAACCCGTGGGCGGGAAACGTGCGCGGACTCAAGGGCGCCATCGAGTTCGGCGTGCACTTCCGCGACGAGCGCAACGTGATCCAGGCCGGGGCGATTGAACGATTCCTGGGGGCTGCCGGCGCCGCGCCGCCGCCGCGCGACAGCAGCACCCTGAAAGCGCAGATGGAGCGCTACGAAGAGAGCCTGCTCCGCCAGGCGCTGGCCGAGCACGGTGGCAACGTGTCGCGCACGGCCGAGGCGCTCGGTCTGAGCCGCCAGCAGTTGCACGCCAAGATCAACAAGTACGGCATCCTCCCCCCCCGCGAGGCTTGATCAACGCCGCGCGAACCGCCGCGCGGCCACCGTCAACACCAGCAACCCCGCCAGCGCCGTGATCACGGTGGGCCCTGCCGGGAGGTCCCATGCAACCGACGCGATCACCCCGATCAGAGATCCAGCCGTCGCGACCCCCCAGCCCAGCGCGAGGCGCCGGCCGGTGCTGGTGGTCACCAGCAGCGCGCACACCGGCGGGATGACCAGCAGCGAGAACACCAGCAGCACGCCCGCCACCGCCACCGACGACGTCACCACCACCGCGAAGGCCGCGTAGAACAGGAAGTCCCACCACACCAGGTTCCATCCCTTCGCCGCCGCCGCCGCGCGATCGGTACTTATCAGATTGAAGCGGTGGCGGAAGCGATAGAAGAAGGCTCCGATCACCGCGTACAGAATGGTGATCTTGATGAGTTCGTGCGGCGACACCGTGAGCAGCGATCCCGCGATCATGTGGTGCAGCATCTCCGCCCCCTCCGCGTGGTGCGAGAGCAGCAGCAGCGGGAAAGACCCCGCCGCCGCGTACAGGATGCCGATGAAGGCCTCGGGCGGAACGCGGTCGTCGCGGGTACGCGACAGGGATATCAGCAGCGCGCCGGCGAGCGTGAACAACAGGGATATCACATAGGCGGGCACCGGATCGCGAACCCCCAGGCAGAAGGCGATGGTGGCGCCCAGCGCCGAGACCTGCGCGAGAGACAGGTCCACGAAGATCACGTCGCGGCTGACCACGTGATACCCCAGGTAGGCGTGGATTCCCGCCAGGACCAGCACCGTCAACACGGCCAGCTGCACAAAGTGAAAGCCCAGCAGTTCAAGCATGGCTATTCTGCTCCCTCCAGCAGGCGGTCGATGAGGACGTCGAAGAGGCTGAAGTAGTCATCCGCGCCCGGCGCCCCGCCCACCGAAGGCGGGAGCTCGACGATCTCTGCTCCCGTCGCGCGCTCGATGGCCTCGGGCGTGCGGCGCGACTTGTATGGTTCCAGTCCAATGATCTTCACACCCCGCGTCTTGATCAACTCGATCAGCGAGGCGGTGTGGGACGGCGTGGGTTCGATTCCCGGCCACGGCTCGATGAACCCGATCACGTCCACCCCGAATGCCCTGCAGAAATATGGCCATGTGTCGTGGTAGGTGACGATCTCCATGTGCTCGAGCGGTTTTGCCTTCTGCAGCCACGCCGTCCGGTGCACTTCGAGCTCGGTGCGGAATCGCTCCAGCCCGGCCTGGTAGGCATCCGCGTGCTCGGGATCCACGCGGGCGAGCGCGTCCGCGATGGTTGCGGCGATGATCAGCCCGTTGTCGGGGTCGAGCCAGTAGTGGGGATTGCCCTGCGGGTGCACGTCGCCCATGGACGCGTCCACCTTGCCGGTGGGCCGGTTGACCGGCGCGATACTGGCGGAACAATCCACCACCAGCAACGACGCATTGCGCGACCCGTCGATGATGGGAAGCGCCCAGCGGTCCAGGTCCAGGCCGGCACGCAGGTACAGCTTCGCCTTCTTCACCTTGATCATGTAGCTGGGCAGCACCTCCACGAAGTGTGGATCCGCGTTGCCCGCGGCCAGCGAAGTCACTTCCACCAGTTCGCCACCGACGAGCCGGGTGATCGATGCCAGATCGGTGGTCGATGTGACCACTTTGACCCCGGCGGACGCGCTGGAAGCGCCCAGCACGAGGATGAGCAGCGAAACGAGCGTTGTCTTCATCGCATGTCTCCTCATTAGAATGTGTGTGGCTTGTGCGGGCCGAGCGACCACAGGAACTGCAGCGTCAGGCTGTTGTCCGCGAACGCGTACATGTCCGATGTCTGATGCCGGTACACCAGACTGAAGCGTGCCGTCTCCTCGGCGGGGGAGAAGGCGAGGAAGGCGCCCGTGGCGGTCGCCTCCACGCCGGCGATGGTGGCGTTCTGGGACCAGTCGTAGTAGACACCCGCCGACCAGCGGCGGCGCCATTGCAGCTCGGCGGAGGAGAAGATGCCGTTTGCTTCCACGGTGGCAATGGCACCGGTGCTGTCGTCGGGGACCTCCCGGTTGCTGTGCATGAACTCGGCAATCCAATTCAGCGAACGGTAGGCATCGGGTCGCCAGTGCAGCTTGGCGTCCGCATCGGCGATGCGCAGGTCGAGGTTCTCTCCTGCGTCGTAGACGCCACCCAGATACGAGCCGGCCACTTCCAGTGACCAGGTATCGGCGATCTGGCGGAACGCGGAAAGCCGTCCCGAGCCCATGATCTTCACCGTTTCCCCCTCGTGGGTGTCCCCGTCCGCCTCATGTTCGTGCTCATGGAAAGCATCGCCGTTGAAAGCGCTTGCCGAGATGGTTACCGCGGTCTCCCCGACAGCCACCAGCGTTGTGGCGCGCAGCCCCACGGCGCGCAGCCCCTCTTCGCCCAGCATGGTCTGCTGCATGAGCGGACGTTCGATCCACGCCCACTGGTGCGGGTGCTGGGGGTTGATGCGCCCGAAATCGAGCAGGTACGCCCCCGCGCTCAGTTGCAGGGAGAGCGGCAGCCCGCGCAGTACGGTGAGATACGCCTCCTCGATTTCGATGTCGGGGCCGAGCCCATGGATGCCGAGGAAGACGTCCGCGCGCATGAAGGGATTTAGGTACGCGTTGAGGGCGAGCTCGAGCTCGGCGAAGTCGAACTCCAGTTGCTCGCGGCCCAGCGAATCGGCTGCCTCTGACGCGCGCGCGATCACGCGCATGTCGCCGATCGCGCTCAGGTCCGGATTGGTGAGTGTCTGGCTGCGGGCCGTACCCGCGGTTGCGATCAGTATCCCCGCGATCCATGTCGCGGCGTTCCGCCCATGTTTCATGACGGATCCTCCTCACGCTGGGTGGACGTTGTGTCCGGAAGAGAAGTTCGGGAGAACTAGATTGCGAGGTGGCGGGGAGGCGCGCGCGAAGCGTGTTTGCGCGCCGGCGTGGAGGTGACCCGGGTGTCGGGCGAAGGTGCATGCAGGCGGGTGCCGGGACCGGGCCCGGTACCGGTGCCATGGATGCCGCTTTGGCCGGCCGCGGGTGCGTGGAATTGACAGGTTGTGCACGCGGGGTGCGTGGCGGACGCTTCGTCCGCGGCGTGCGCGTGCGTGGCGTGCACCATGCCCATCACCACAAACGCGACGGCGAGGACGACGGCGACGAAACGGGCCGAATTGGAATGCATGCGCGGAGCATGCACCTCCCGATGGCGCGTGTCAAGCGGGCGCTTCACCGGTCCGCCATTCGCTCGGTCAGGCGCTTGAGGCGTGATGCCGCGTGCTGCAGCGAGCGTTTGCGGTAGAGGCTGGCCGCCGCCATGAGCAGAAACACCGCCACGGTCAACATCTTCCATAGCGACACGCCGTCGTGGATGTGGAACGACGGGTCGAACGGCGGCAGTGACAACGAGCCGACCAGGGCGTCGAACGCCACACCCAGCGCGACGCTGGTTACGACGATGGACACGAGGTATGTCACCAGAAAGCGCAGCCCGAATTCCGCGCGCAACACCACCAGGCCGGCCGCGTTGGTCGCCGGTCCCGCCAGCAGGAACACAATGGCGGCGCCGGGGCTGATGCCCCCGGCGATGAAACCGGCCGCGACCGGAGTCGATGCGGTGGCGCACACATACAGGGGGATACCGATGGCCGCCATCACCAGGTACTGCCAGAAGACGCCGCCGCCCAGCGAGCTCGCGTCGATCGACGGAAGCCACATGCCGATGAGTGCCGCGAGGGCAATGCCCAGCATCAGTTGCAGGATCATGTCATCGAAGATCTCGACGAATCCGTAGTGCAACGCGCGCTTCCACCACGGATCGCGCGCCGGCGATTGCACCGTCGAGGCCGTGCCGTTGCCGCAGTGGCAGGAGTCGGCCACCGGCGGCGCTTGTGCTGCGGGCGTCTTGCGGTCCAACAGGGAATCGACCGCGAGACCCGTCCCCAGCGCGGAGAACACGGCGGCGATGGGGCGATAGATGGCCATCACCGGGCCGATGAGCGCGTACGTCAACAGGATGGAAACCACGTCGGTCTCCGGCACGGAGACCAGGAACGACGCCGTGGCGCCCTTGCTGGCGCCGTCGCGGCGCAGGGCCATGGCAGCGGGAAGCACGCTGCACGAACACAGCGGCATGGGAACGCCAATGAGCGCCCCGTACAGCACCGAGCGGCGCCCGGGGCGCGTCAGGCGCGCGGTGATGGCGGGGAAACGCGCCAGCACGACGTGCAACACGCCGGCCAGCGCGAACCCGAGGATGAGGTAGGGCGCGGACTCGCCAAGGATCGAAAGTATGGACGAAACGAACGCGTTCATGACTTTGCAGAGAATCTATGCAGCAAATATACCACCCGGCGGCGATTCGCGCCGGGGGCAATCGGGCTCAAAAAAAGGCGCCGCGCCCCGGATGGGACGCGGCGCCGTGGAAAGCAATGCGGCCTGGTCTAGAGCCCGCGGCCGATGACCGGCGCGAATACCAGCGCCACCACCGCCATGAGCTTGATCAGGATGTTCATCGACGGTCCCGAGGTGTCCTTGAAGGGATCGCCCACGGTGTCGCCGACGACGGCCGCCTTGTGCGCGTCGGAGCCCTTGCCCCCGTGCGCGCCCTCTTCGATGTGCTTCTTGGCGTTGTCCCACGCGCCGCCCGAGTTGGCCATGAAGATGGCCAGCAGCACGCCGGTCGCGGTGGCACCGGCGAGGAAACCGCCCAGTGCTTCCGCCCCGAGGCCGAAGCCGACAATCAGCGGCGCGGTCACGGCCAGCAGGCCGGGCACCACCATCTCCTTGAGGGCGCTCCGGGTGGCGATGGTGATGCACGTCTCCACGTCCGGTTCCGCGGTGCCTTCCAGCAGGCCCTTGATTTCACGGAACTGGCGGCGGATCTCCATCACCATCTTGTTGGCCGCGCGGCCCACCGCTTCCATGGTGAGCGCGGCGATGAGGAACGGCACCATGGCGCCCAGCAACAGCCCGATCACCGTGGTCGCGTTGGTGAGGTTGATGGTCTCGAGCCCCACCGTGTGCTGGTAGGCGGAGAACAGCGCCAGCGCGGTGAGCGCGGCGCTACCGATGGCAAAGCCCTTGCCGATGGCAGCGGTGGTGTTGCCGATGGAGTCGAGCTTGTCGGTCACCTTGCGCACCTCGGGCCCGGCGTGACTCATCTCGGCGATGCCACCCGCGTTGTCAGCGATGGGGCCGTATGAGTCCGTCGACATCACGATACCGATGGTGGACAGCATGCCCACGCCGGCGATGGCGATGCCGTACAGGCCCTTCATCTCGAAGGAGATCCAGATGGCGAGGGCGATGGTGAGCAACGGCGCCACCGTGCTCTTGAAGCCCACGGCGAGGCCGGTGATGATGTTGGTCGCGGCACCACCCTCCGCGCTGGAATTGGCGATCTCCAGGACCGGCTTGCCGGCGGTGTAGTACTCCGTCTCCTTGGCGATGACCAGCCCGCAAATCAGCCCCACGATGACGGACCAGTACACGGTGATATCGCCGGTGACGAAACGGTTGATCACGTACGCGCCCACGATGAAGATCAGACCCGTCGTGTAGGTCGCCCAGTTGAGCGCCGCCATCGGATTCATCTTCTTGTACAGATTCATCGACCAGATGCCGACGACCGACGAAACCAGCCCCACCGCAATCAGCGCGATGGGTGCGACCATGTACGGCAGCGGGTCGGTGAAGGTCGATGCGATGGCCAGCGCGGCAATGACCGACCCCACGTACGACTCGAACAGGTCGGCGCCCATGCCGGCGGTGTCGCCCACGTTGTCGCCCACGTTGTCGGCAATCACGCCGGGGTTGCGCGGGTCGTCCTCGGGAATGCCCGCCTCGACCTTGCCCACCAGGTCACTGCCCACGTCGGCGCTCTTGGTGTAGATACCGCCCCCAACGCGCGCGAAGAGTGCGATGCTGGACGCGCCCATCGCGAAGCCATTGATGGTGATGGGCATGTTTGCCGGGTCGCTCTTGAGCAGCAGGAAGGCCACGCCCAGGCCGATCAAGCCCAGCGATGCCACCGTCAAGCCCATCACCGAACCGCCCAGGAACGCGATGACGAGTGCCGCCGGTGCGCCACCCTCCTTCGCACCCCAGCACGTGCGCGGCGCGCAACGGGTGGATGCCTCCATGCCGTACCAGCCCGCCGCCATCGAGCACAGCGCGCCGCCCAGGTAGGCGATGCCCGTCTTGATACCGAGGACGAATGTGAGCGCGATGAACACGACCGCCATGAAGCCGGCGATGATGGTGTACTCGCGCTTGAGGAACGTCATCGCCCCGAGGTGGATGCGCCCCCCGATCTTCTGCATGGTCTCGTTGCCGGCGGAATGGCGGGTCATCGCCACGAAGTTCACCGTGGCCATCGCCATCCCGAACACCCCCAGCCAGGGGATGACGAGCAGCAAGGTGTCGAGCATGAAATCGGCCTCCTTGAACAGGTGTAGCCCTCAAGCGTTCCGCAGCGCGGACCGCGGGCCGTGATTCAAACCGTTTCCGTGAGCGTTATTGACGCGAGAGGTGTGACGTGGCGTCGATGTGAACGCGTCGGATCCCTTGACCGGCGCAACAATCGGCGCTGCGGCGCGCCCGAGGCCGGACTTGTCGGGGGAGTGTATCGGACGGGGTGGGCGGGGTCAAGCGGGAAGCGGCCCCGCAACGCGTTGTCTATGAACGCGTTGCGGGGTACGCCGCGATCGCCCGTCTACGACGACTGCTTTTGCGCTTCGGCGCCGATCTCGATGTAGACGGTCTCGTCCACCAGCACGCCGCCGGCCTCCAGCGCCTTGTTCCAGTTGGCCCCGTAGTCGGTGCGGTTGATCTGGAAGGCGGCGTCGATGCCGATCACCTGCTGGCCCCACGGGTTGGTGGCGGGACCGCTCAGCGTGAAGGGCAGTTCGACCTCCTTGGTGACGCCGCGGATGGTGAGGTCGCCGAGCGCGACCCACTGCTCGCCCTTCTTCGTGATCTTCTTGCTCTTGAACGTCAGCATGGGATGGGTCTCGACGTCCAGGAAGTCGGCGCTCTTGAGGTGCGCGTCACGCTTTTCGTTGTTGGTGTCGATGCTCGCCGCTTCGATGCTGACCTCAACCGTCGAATTCTCGACATTGGGCGCGAGCTTGATGGTGCCGGACACGGTGCCGAACGAGCCCTTCACGTTGGTCACCATCATGTGACGAACCTTGAAGCCAACCGACGTGTGCGCCGGATCGAGCGTGTAGATGTCCTGGGCGTGCGCGGCGGGTGCCGCTACCAGTGCGGCCATCGCCAGCACGCCGGTGAAGTTTCGGATGTGCATTTGGTCATTTCCTCCGTGCGTGAGAATCTTTCGCCGGCAGGGTGCCGGTCCAGTTCAGGATCCAAAATAGGCAGCGGGGTGACCCGCGTCAAATTCCATCGCGCCGGCGGCGTGGCGCTGCCCGTCGCCCGCCACGGCGTTCCGGGCCAAGCGCCCGCTCCCGCAACGTCTTGATGAACTTGTGGTTCGCCCTGGGGAAGGCGTAGTGGGCGGTTTCCTCGAGGAGGATCCAGCGGTGGTCGGTGGGCCCGTCCAGCCGCACCCGGCCGCCGGCGTAGCGGCACTCGAACACGTCGATCTCCACCTTGAGGTGGGTGTAGGCGTGCTTCACCCGCGCCACGCGTTCTCCCACCTCCACGTCGAGATTGACCTCTTCGCGAATCTCGCGGCGACACGCCTGCTCGGCGGACTCGTCCGGCCCGATCTTGCCGCCGGGGAATTCCCACAGCCCGCCCAGCATACCCGATTCGGCGCGCCGCGTGATGAGGACCCGGCCGTTGCGCCGTACCACGCCTACCGCGATGCGCTGCACGGGGACCGCACGCCTCGGGTCGCGGCGCGGAAACGCCTCCGGGGTTCCGGCGGCCAGCGCCGCACACGCGCCGGCAACCGGGCACGCTCCGCAGGACGGCCCCGTGGGCCGGCACACCGTGGCGCCCAGCTCCATAAGCGCCTGGTTGAAGTCGCCGGGGTGTGCGTGGTCGAGGAGTGAGTCCGCGCGGCGGCGGATCTCGCGCGCACCCGCCGGGCGGTCGACCGACTCCGCGGTGGCAAACAGCCGCGCGATGACGCGCTTCACGTTGCCGTCCACCACCACGGTGGGAACGCCGAAGGCGATGCTGGGCACCGCGGCGCCGATGTACTCGCCCACACCGGGCAGTGTGCGGAAGGCGTCTGCGTCGCCGGGCACCGAACCCCCGAAACGATTCACCACCTCGCGCGCGGCCGCGTGCAGGTTGCGCGCGCGGGCGTAGTAACCGAGCCCCTCCCACTGCTTGAGCACGTCGTCGAGCGGCGCGCGGGCCAGGGATGCGACATCCGGGAAGCGCGCGACGAAGCGCTCGTAGAAGGGAACCACGGTGGCCACCTGGGTCTGCTGCAGCATGACCTCGGAAACCCAGATGTGATAGGCGTCCCGGGTCCGCCGCCAGGGCAGGTCGCGGCGCGAACGCCGGTACCAGGCGAGGAGCTTTTTGGTTATCTTGATGTTATGGGGTTTCCCGGTTGAGCTCATCGTACGCGTTTCGGGCACTCGGTTCTGCTGCCGCGAGCGTCGTGCTCGCGGCGCTTGCGGGTTGCGAATTCTCCGGCACCAGCGTGGTGGAGACGCGGGTGGAACGCGTGGTGATCACCGACCAGGACGGGCGCGGCTGGGACGTCACCCAGGCGGTCGTCCGCTACGGTTTCGAGCCCCGCCGCTTCCTCTTCGGGCTGGGGGCGTCCAGGATCACGCCCTTCGTGCTCCCGATGATGGCCGCCCCGGCCGATTCCGGATACCCGGCGCCGGACGATACCCTCGCCGTGATCGGTGTGGACGGCTCGCCGGCGCGCGCCTATCGAATCGCCGATCTGCTGGACGTCGAGGTCGCCGACGATACGCTCGCCGGGACGCCGTTCGCGGTGGTGGTGCGTCCGCTCTTCACGGACAACGATCCAGCCGTGTATGTGCGTGTCCTCGACGGTGACACACTCACCCTCAGCGCCTCCGGCTGGGTTTACGATTCGCAGTCCGTCCTCTTCGACATCGAGAGCGGCAGCATGTGGTATCGCCTGGCGGGCGAGAGCCACCTCACCTGTATCGCGGGATCTCATTTCACCGGCCGTCTCCCGCCGCGCCCGTTCACGGTCCAGTCCTGGCAGCAGTGGCACGGCGCGCACCCCGGAAGCCTGTTCATGCTGCGTCCGCCACAGGCGCCGCAACCCGCCGGGTTCATGAACGGAAGATGGTCGACTCGCGCCGGAACCACCACGCCGAACCGTACAGGCTCGCCACCGCCAGCAGGGTGAGCGACGCATACACCAGGATCAGGTGCGGCGCCTTGATGGTGCCGGCCAGGATTTCCTTGGTTGCGAGCGATACATTGAGAACCGGAATCAACGCGGTACCGTAGCTCATGGTGATGCCCGGAATGAGACCGATGGCGGCGGGCAGGATCACGGCGATATTCAGGGGCGAGATCAGGCTCTGCGCCTCCTTGAAGGAACGCGCGGTCAGCGACACCGACAGCAGGATGCCCGCGAAGAATATGGTGAGCGGCAACAGCAGGCTGAAGAGCAGCGCAATGGTGTGCCAGCCGAAGATTTTCACGATGAGATCCAGGAACTCGGGGGGTATCTCCGGCGCCTGCTTGACTCCGATGTAGAGCCCCGCCATGGACACCAGCGCCGAAACCAGGCCGGACACCACCACCACGCCGAACTTGCCCAGCAGGATGTGGAAGCGGTTCACGGGTGCGGTGAGCAGCGTCTCCATGGTGCCGCGCTCCTTTTCCCCCGCGCCCAGATCGATGGCCGGATACATCGCGCCCATGAAACAGAAGATGATGAACATGTACGGCAGCATCCCGCCCACCGACTTGCCCACGCGCTCTTCCATGCTGGCCACGTTGTGGCTCTTCATTTCCACCGCGTCCACAATGGATGCGTCCATCTCCAGCCGCTCGAAGCGATCATCCAGCAGCTCGCGCTCGTACTCCTCCAGTGTCTCCTGCAGCCGGTTGCGCACGATGGTGCGGTCGTCGGTGGACTTGTAGTAGAAGTCCACGCGCCCCGGCTTCAGCTCCGCCACCTCGTCGTCGAACTCGGGCGCAACCACGAAGACGCCGTCCAGGCTGTCGCTGCGCACCAGCGCCAGCAGGCTGTCGAGCGGCAGGCCGTCCTCCAGTTCGATGTCGTCGCGGGCTTCGAGCATGGCGACGAAGCGCGCCGCCGCGCCGTTGTCCACGCACGCCACCTTCAGCACGCGGTTACGCGCCTTGTCCGACTGGGATTTCTCCACCGAGAACATCACCCGGAACAGAACCGGGAAGAGCAGCAACGGGATGACCACCATGAAGACCAGCGTGCGCCGGTCGCGCAGCGTGTCCACCATCTCCTTGCGAAACACCGTGATGATGGTTCTCATGCCCCCGCCTCGACCCAGCGGATGAACTCGTCCTCGAGAGACGGGGCCTTCATGTCCTTGACGAACTCGTCGTAGGTGCCGTTGAACAGCAGCCGGCCGCGGTGAATCAGCGCGAGGTCGTCGGAGAGCTGGCCCACCTCGCCCATGCGGTGGGTGGAGAACAGCACCGTCTTGCCGCGCTCGCGCGCCTGCCGCACCAGGTTCACGATGGATCGCGACGCTATCACGTCGAGGCCCGCGGTGGCCTCGTCGAGCACCAGCACGTCGGGGTCGTGGATGAGCGTGCGCGCGATGGACACCTTCTGTTTCATGCCGGTGGAGAGCTTGTTGATGCGCCGGTCGGCGTAGGAGCCCATGTCGAGGGTGGCGAAGATCTCATCCCGCCGCCGGGTGAACACATTGCCCGGGACGTCGTGCAGGTCGGCGACGTACTTCACCAGCTCGCGCGGGGTGAGGCGGTCGTACAGTTGCGTGGACCCGGTCAGGAAGCCCAGCGCGGCGCGCACCGACTTGGGGTCCTTCACGCAGTCGTGCTTGTCCACCAGGATCGTGCCCGCGGTGGGGCGCAGCATGGTGGCGATCAGGCGCAGCGTGGTGGTCTTGCCGGCGCCGTTGGGACCGAGCAGCGAGAATATCCGCCCCGGCTTGCAGGTGAAGGAAATGTCGGAAACCGCGTCCACGGTGTCGCCCTTGAACGCGCTGCCCATCTCCCGGCGTTGCTGGCGGGAGAGGCGAAAGGTCTTGGAGACGTTGCGAACTTCAATCATGGCCGCACAGGATAGCAGCGGCGAGCACGCGCGTGCAAGCGCGACCGCTACGGCTACGGATCCCACTGAAAACGGCTCATGTCCACCCGCTGGCCGCGAAACTGCACGCCCTCGGCCTCCAGCAGCCGGCGCTGGTCGCGTTCGCTGGATGGCGAATTGCGCTCGCTGATGGAACCGGCGTGATTGACCACGCGGTGCCAGGGCAGGTCCATGTCGTCGGAGACTTCGCGCAACGCGCGTCCCACCAGGCGCGCGTGGCGCGGCAACCCGGCCAGGGCGGCGATCTGGCCGTAGGTGGCCACGCGCCCGCGCGGAATGGACGCGATGAGCGAGTGGATGAGATCGAGTGTTTGTGCGGAGGTCACGGCATGCGGGCTACTTGAGCAGCAGCATGCGCCGTGTCTCCGACCGCCCCGAAGCGCGCATGCGGTAGAAGTACACCCCGGAAGCCACCTCCCGCCCGGCGCCGTCGCGGCCGTCCCAGCCCGCCTGGTGCAGGCCGGCGGGGAGCGCGTCGTCCACCAGCGTGCGCACGCGGCGGCCGGCCACGTCGAACACCTCCAGCAGCACGTGCCCGCCGCGCGTGACCTCGAAGGGGATGACGGTCGCCGGATTGAACGGGTTGGGCGCGTTCTGCGCCAGGCTGAAATCCGCCGCCCCGGGGACGCCGGCCGCAGGCGCGTCGGTCACCGAAAACGCAAACAGGCCGTTCTCGATGTCGCACACGTAGATGTTGCCGTCCGGCGAGTACGCGTAGCAGCCGATGGCACCCACGAAACCTTCGCCGGTGCGGCGCGAGGTATCGTACTGGCCGGCCAGCACGGGACGCGTGGGATCGGCGAGATCGAACACCTTCAATCCGGCGGAGTAATACGCCACGTACGCAAGATCGCCGACGACGTAGATGTTGTGCACGGTGGCGTCCGCGTCCGCAATCTGTCCCACGCGCACCGGGAAGGCGGGATCGGCGATGTCCCAGATGCTGATGTCGGCTCCGGGGTGGGTGATCAGTTCGTCGCAGAGGTACAGGTAGCGCTCGTCCGCGGTGACGTCGCCGCTGTGGTGGAAGCGGATCTGGGGGTCGTTGATGACGCCCAGCGTGTCCGGCGCGGCGGGGTCGCTTACGTCCCAGATCACCGTGCCGTTGGAACCGTGAAAGTCGTACAGGCGGTTTCCGCGCGGGGTGGAGTCGTGGCCCTCGCCGCCGGTCTGGTAGAGCAGGGCGGGCGCGGTGGGGTCGGCGAGGTCGAAGATGCGCAGCCCCGGAAACTCGGTGTACATCACGCCGGTGGCGGAAATCTGGATGGTGTGCGACGAGGGGAACCCGTTGGGCAGCACCACCGGATGGGCGGGGTCGGCGATATCGATGATGCGGCTGTCCAGCCCGCTCTGGTTGCCGTCGCAGGTGTAGAGGTAATGATCCCAGGTGCGCACGTCGAAACCGGGGATGGCGCCGATCTGTGCGGCGATGCGCATGTCGGTGGGGTCGGTGACGTCCACGATGAACACCTTCTCGTAGTCGTCGCCGAGGATCGCGTACAGCCGCGACGAGAACGGGTCGTCGTAGATGATCACATTGGTGAGAAACACGCTGTTGGGCAGGTTCATCCGCCCCACCAGGGTGATGTCCACCGCGGACCAGACCGAAGCAGCCGCGCACACGCAGGCCGCGGCGACGGCGGGCAGTATCAGGCGGCGCGCCAGCATGCGGCAACTCTACGCCAGCGCGCCTACTTGAGCAACACCATCCGCCGCGTGTCGGACCGTCCGTTGACCTCGAGGCGCGCGAAGTATACGCCCGACGCGGCCCCCGCGCCGGATGCATCCCGGCCGTTCCAGGCCGTGTCGTGCTGGCCGGCCGCTTCGCGGCCGTCGACCAGCACGCGCACCAGCCGCCCGCGTGCGTCGTAGACGGCGAGTCGGACGTTCAGCGGCTGATCGAGCTGGTAGCGGATGGTGGTCGCCGGGTTGAACGGATTGGGGAAGTTGCCCAGCAGGCGCGCGGCGGCGGGCCGCGGCGTATCGCCGCCGACACCGGTGGCGGGGCCGCCGTAACCTTCCACCGAGAACAGGAACAGTCCGTTGTCGAAGTCCGACGCGTAGACTACACCGTTGTCCGCGAACGGGTACACACCGAAGCATCCTTCGTAGTTCTCGCCCGTGAATCCAGATGTATCGTGGGTATCCAGCAGCACCGGGCTGATGGGATTGGTGGTGTCGTATACGCGGAACCCCGCCGAATAGTGCGACACGAACGCGAAGTCGTCCACGATGTACAGATTGTGAATGGTCGACGTCGGGTCGCCAAACGAGTTCATCCGCGCGGGAGACTGCGGGTTGGATATGTCCCATATACTCACATCGGGCCGCGGGTTGGTGGCCAGCTCGTCACAGATGTAGAGGTAGCGGCCATCCGGCGTGGGGCATCCGCTGTGGTGGTACACGATGTTCGGATCCGTGATGCTGCCGAGCAGTACCGGGCTCAGGCGGTTGCTGATGTCATAGAAGCGCGTGCCGGAGTAGCCGTGAAAATCGTAGAGCATGTCGCCCACCGCGTACGAGTCGTGCCCGTCGCTCAGGTCTGTGGTCCACTTGAGAATCGGCGCCATGGGGTTGGTTGCAATGTCGTACGCCCACAGTCCCGGCGACTCCGCGTACAGGTAGCCGTCGGGATGGACCGAGAAGTTGTGGTGCGACGGAAACACCAGCGAAGTAACCGGGTTCTGGATGTCGGAGATGTCGTACACGCGGCTGGTCGAGGTGGAGCCGCCGCCGTTGCAGGCGTACACGTAGTGCTGCCACACCTTGACGTCGAAACCGAAGCGCTGGTTGCCGATGATTGCCTTGGTCAGGAACGGATTGGCCGGGTCTTCCACGTTGATGATGTACACGCCGCCGCCAAGGTGGTTTCCCCAGTCGCCCATGATGGCGTAGTGGACGCCGTTGGGGTCGACGTATCCCCACACGTCGCAGATCTCGTCCATGCCCGCCGGGAGCAACTGCCCCAGCAGGGTGATGTCCCCCCTGGCCGCGCGCGCGGCACCTCCCATGCCTGCCATGATGAACAACGCACCGAGGGCGATGCGAACGAGCTTGCCGAATTTCATTGGCTCCCTTTCGTTACTTGAGCAGGACCATGCGCTTCGCGTCGCGGGTGGTTCCGGCTTCCAGCCGGCTGTAGTACACGCCGGACGCCACCGCGCGACCCGCGTCGTCCCGGCCGTCCCAGCTGACGCGGTGCGCGCCGGCCGGCTGTCTGGCGTCCACCAGTGTTCGCACGCAACCGCCCGAGACGTCGTACACGCGCAACACCACGCGCGTGGGAGACAGGGTCTCGTATTCTATCGTCGTCGCGGGGTTGAACGGGTTGGGGTAGTTCTGACCGAGTCGCGCGACCACCGGTCCACCGCCGTCAACGCCGGTTGCCTGGCCGGTGTGACCATCGACGGAAAAAATAAACAGACCCGAGGGATGATCCGCAACATAAACCGAGCCGGAGTGCGTGTAGGGGTACGCGTTGTAGGCGCCGTTGTATACATCCGGACCCGTCTCGGTCTGATACGGAGACGTGTCGTAAACATCCGCCAGGACCGGAGCCGCGGGGTTGGCGATGTCGAAGACCTTGAATCCGGCGGTGTAGTAGCCCACGAACATCAGGTCGCCGTCGACATACAACTGGTGCACGCGCGACGCGGGGTCGTTGATGCCGCCGATTCGCACCGGCAGTGACGGATCGTTGATATCGTAGATCACGATGTCCGGGGTCGGGGTCACCGCGTACTCGTCGCACACGTACAGATAGTTGTGGTTCTTCGATTCGTCCCCGCTGTGGTAGTAGAGCACGCCGGGGTCGTCGTCGCTGCCGATCAGCGCCGGTTGCGACGGGTTGCTCACGTCCCAGATGTTCATCTGGACCGCGTTGAAATCGTAGAGCCGGTTGCCGCGCGGGGTGGAATCGTGCCCCAGGTTGTCGATGTAGTAGAGCGAGTCGGGATTCTGCGGGTCGGCGTTGAGATCGAAGATGCGCACACCCACGTACTCCATGTACATCACGCCCTGGGTCGAAATCGAGATGGTGTGGCAGGAGGGCAGCAGCGCCGGCAGCACCACCGGCGTGATGGGGTTGGCCAGGCTGGTGATGCGCGTGTCGTTGCCGGCGGAGTTGCCGTCGCACGAATAGACGAAGTGATCCCACACCTTGAGGTCGAAGCCGGACACCCCGGTCACCTTGACCACCAGGATTGGGTTGGTGGGGTCGGTGGCGTCAACGATGTAGAAGCCGCCGAACCAGTCGCCCACCAGGGCGTACTCGCGGCCGGTGGCCTCGTCGTAGTACCCCCACACGTTGGTGATGCGGGTGGTGCCGGTGAGCGGCAGGAAGCCCTGCAGGGTGATGTCTCCGAACTCGGCGCGGGCGGGTGACACACCTGCGGCGCAAAGCAGGATGATTGCGAAGGTGAGTGGGCGGCCAAGCGGCATGACAGGCTCCTGGGCCGGACGGGGAGCGCTGGGGAAACGTCGCTCCGGGTCCGGCGGATGGCTTCAATGATACCGCCTTGCCGCAGGCAAGTCAAGACGCGATAAGGGATTACGTTCTGCGCCTCACTCGCCGCCACCGGCCGCGGAGGCTTTTCGTTCCACCGCTCGCACCAGTTCGTCGGCGGTGTCGCGAAGCGCGGCGGACGCGACGGGCCCGGCGGAATCATCCAGCGCAACCCACGCTACTGGCGCTGGAACGGTGGTGGTGAAGGTGGCGGCGGTGTCGTACAGCAGCAGGACGTCGCGAGCGGGCATCCCGGTGAGGCCGTCGCTGGCGGCAATCGCAGCGGTGGTGGTGGCGTCTGGGTCCCACAGGTAGACGATGCGCCGGTCGATGTGGCGCGCGGCGAGGTTGAGCGCTCGCACCCGCGTGTCGGTGCTGTCGGTCTGCGAAATGATGACGAAGGCGCGCAGCCGCTTGCTGGGGATGTCCCGCAGCAACGACGCGACCGCATCCATGCCCGCCTCGGCACCCGGGGCGGAGGGAGAGACCACGGCGACCAGGCGTACCGCTCCGCGCGCGAGATTCAGAACGGTGGCGAGTGCGGCGAAGTTCGTCAGGCGCGGGACGACGTTCTGCACAACCGCGGTATCCGGCGCCGCCACGGGTCCCTGGGCGCGGGCGTCGCGTGCGAGGCCCGCCAGCAGGATGAGGAATGCGAGTGAGGTACTGCGACGCATGACGACTGCCGGCTTCAAGGGGTGGGGGACCGCACAATTATACAACATTTCGGCCCGCTCCGGGGATGCAGGATCCCCGGAGCGAGCCGGATGCGTCACCATCCCACCGGATGGTCGGTGCCCATTCCCGGGCCCAGGAGCAGCGCGTTGAGCAGGAGCCGTTCGGTGCCGCGGTAGTAGCCGCGGAAGTTCGGGATCGACGTGAACAGGATGGCCTGGCCGGAGCCGACGCCATCCCGCGTCGCGTAGGCCGTCTCCGCCCAGCGCGTGCGCGCCTCCTCCCACAGGAGGCCGGAGAGTCGCAGCCGGTCCGCGGGCGCGAGCCGTGCGGGGACACGCACCGTGCGGGTGACGAAGGCACGGTTCCCGATCAGGAGTGCGGGCATGGTGGGTGCGCACCCGTACGCGAGCCAGTGCTCGGTATCCAGATCGATGGCGACGATGGTTCCGCGCGGGGCCAGCTTGCGCGCGATTTCGTCCTCGCGCTCGATGGCGTCATCGTCGGGAGCCGACTTCTTGCCCTCGGCGGTGGCTTCGGTCGGTCTGGCGGTCTTGACGGGTTTCGCTTCCCACAGGGAAAGGCTGTCGATCACGGGGCTCGACGCCATCTTCGACGTTTCCAGGGCGGCGCGGTACTCGGGCAGCTTCTTGAGAACCTGCCGGCGCATGCGCGTGGGGGAGATTGCAACCGAGGTGTCGGCCATGAACGCGGCGCCCGCCCCCTCCGCCACCACCGTGCCGCCGGCCTCGATCCACGACTTCAGGCGGTCGACGCCATCGTCGCCCAGTTGGCCCTGGTAGCCCTGCACGCCGCGGTAGTTGTCGGGGAGGAACAGAACGTTGTACCTGGAGAGGTCGGCGCGGCCCAGGTTGGCGATATCGATGGTGGAGGTGCGCATGCGCAGCCGGCTGTCCAGCAGGTGCCACACGGCGCCCAGGTTGTACTGGTTGATTCCGTTGCCGCCCACCAGTGCGATGCGCGGCTGCTTGAGCAGCGTGAACTCGTTGCCGCCCAGGTCCGCAAAGCGGCCCGACCCGATTCCCTCGTTGACGCCGACCAGGGTGACGCCCGCCGCTTCCGCCAGTTCGCGCAACCTGGCCGTATCCAGCCCGGGGTTGCCGGCGCGCCGGATAAGGTAACTCCCGCGCGGCATCTCGAGCGCCCCGGCACGGAACGGCTTGTTGGCGCACCATACCTTGATATCCGTCTCGAATAACCGTGCGAGCAGTTCGAACGCGCGGTCGTCGCTGCCATCGAACGCAAACCCGACGCGTGCCTCGGTGATGTCGAGCGATCCCGCGCGCGGCACAATGATGTAGGGCTCGCTGGCGACCCCGGGCACACCCGCCACGCGGTACGACACCAGTCCGTAGGCGAGCGGCAGGCTCCAGCCGGTGGTGTCGTACAGCCGCGAGTCGTCGCGTTCGAGTATCTCCTTCTTCTCCGTCTCGAGGAAGCTGGTGGGGATGCGCGTGTCGAAGTCGAGAATGGCCTCGATCAACTGGCGCAGGGGCTGATCGGTGCGGACCAGCGCGCTGCCGGCGGGGATGGCGACGTCGCGCACATCGCGGCCGTCCCAGGCGCGCGCGCGCGGCAGCTTGAAGTCCTTGTTCGCGCGCAGCACCTCGATCTTCTGGTGCTGGAGTGTTGCCACCAGCTGGTCGAGGCGGCTCTGGTTTCCGCCCGCGGTGAAGACGTAGGTGTCCGGCTTCGAACGCAGGTTGTCCGCCTTCTGCTTCTGGTAGTCCGCGAGCAGTTCCGCGCGCCCGGCGGCCACGGGGATGAGATTGGCCATGGAGCCGACGAACTGGTGGTGCACCGTCTCGCGGAAGGTCATCACCGTTCCATCCTGTCGCTTCACCTGCGAGCCATCCACGCCCGCCTGCTCGAAGAGGAACCCGACCGCGCCTATGTAGATGGCCCACGAGCTCCCGTAGCCCGGATACATCTCTTCGTTCCACTCGCGCGTGTAGTAGCTCCATCCCATGTTGTCGAACTGCTCCGCGTGCTCGGAGGCCACGCGCGCCCACCACTTGTGGATGTAGTTGACCATGTGCGGGTTGAACGGTTCGCGCGGCGGCGAGAAGAGATAGGTGTCGAGTGGCCCCATTTCGTGACAGTCGAGCAGGTACTGCGGCATCCACTCGAGGATTGCCTGCGTGCGCGCGCGCGATTCGGGGTGCACGAGCGAGAACCAGTCCCGGTTCATGTCGAACAGGTAGTGGTTGGTCCTGCCGTACGGCCACATGCCGGTGTGGCTGATGCTCTGTATGTCGTGGCTGGGAATCACCGAGTTCCACTGCGCGAGCTGGGTGAGCCAGCGCGTGCGCCCGTCCGGGTTCTCCACCGGATCGATGATGACCACGCAGTCCTTGAGAATGGCGCGGGTGGCGGTGTCGGTTCCGGCCACCAGCTGGTAGGCGAGCTGCATGCCCGCGTCGCAGCTGGAGAGTTCGTCGCCGTGAATGCCGTAGGCCATCCACGCCACCGCCGGCGTGCGCGCGATGACGTCCTGGACGCTGTCTCCCTTCGCCAGCAGGCGCGGGTCGGCCAGCTTGGCGCAACTCTCGCGGATCTCGCCGAGCCGCGCAGCGTTCTCCTCGGAGGACACCACCAGGTACACCAGGCTGCGTCCCTCGTAGGTTTCGCCCATGGTATGCAGCTCGGCGGTGGGCAGGCCGTCCAGGTACTCGAAATAGCGCAGGATCTCCTCGTGCTGCGCCGGCCGCGAACCCAGCTCAAAGCCGAGGAAATCGCCCGGCGAGCGCACCTCGGGCCGGTAGTTGGACCCGGGCCAGAATTCACGGTCGTAGTCGCCGAGGCCCGGCGTCTGGGAGGTGCGCATGGCCTGGAGGTCGGCGGAGGCGGGTGTGGCGGGCAGAATGGCCAGCAGCGCGACAATGACGAGACGGAGCAGGGTTGTCATCGTGAGCCTCGTTGGACTCGGGTGGCCGAGTCATCTTGTTACAGGCTATTGTCTTGGACGGTTGGCGGGGCGGCGGATCGCCCTCCCGCGGGCCGGACGGGATGTCGGCCACGATATCCAATCTGTCCCCCGGATGTCAATTCGGCCCCCGGGTGTAAACTTCGGGCCGCCCCGATCCGTCTGATCACTAGCGAACAGGGGCGCGGCGGGGTGCCGCGACGCGGGTGAACCCGGTAGCTGGATCCACGGGGTCCGAGGAGGGCATGATGCGCAGATTCACGATGGCGGCGTTGGCGGTGGCGGTGGTGCTGGCGGTGGCGCTGGCCGCACCGGCCGCAGTGGCGAAGAAGTGGAACAAGGTCAAGGAGGAGAGCCACCAGAGTTTCGACGCGGGCAAGAAGGGCAGCCTGTCACTCTCCAACATCAACGGTGACGTCACCGTCACCGGCTACGACGGCACAACCATCGAAGTGGATGCCATCAAGTATGCGAGCAGCCAGGAGCGGCTCGACGAGACCACCATCGAGTCGTCCATGAAGAACGGCCATGTGGTCATCAAGGTGGACATCGACGATCACGACGACTGGGATCACGACGGTAACGCCGGCGTCGAGTTCACCATCCGCGTGCCGCGCGGGACGCGTATCGACGAGGTCGAACTGGTCAACGGCGACCTGCAACTGGACGGCATCGAGGGGGAAGTGGACGCGTCGTCGGTGAACGGCGATGTGACCGCGACGCACCTTTCCGGCGCGGTGGCACTGTCGGCGGTGAACGGCGATGTCGAGCTGGACGTGACCGGCGCGGTGGATTCCATCCGCCTGCAGTCAGTCAACGGAACCGTGGAGCTCACGCTGCCGCGCAATGCCAGCGCGCGTGTGAGCGCCAGCACGGTGCACGGAAGCATTCGCGGGACCGGCGAGATCAAGGCCGACCGTGGCATCGTGGGCAGCTCCCTGAGCAGCGTACTCGGCAAGGGCGAGGGCACAATCAAGCTCGACACGGTCAACGGCAACATTCGCATCTATCAAGAGGGCGAGAAGGACAAGGGCTGATCCGCGCGTCGTCGGCGTTGTTCGAGCGGGTGTCGCCGATGGGGACCCCGCCGCGCCAGGCGGCGGGGAAATCGGCGACAGGACCCGCGAGCCGTGACGAAAGAAAGAACCTGAACGGATGCATGACGAGCGCGAACTGGTGCGGCGGATGCAGGCGGGTGACCGCGGTGCGTTCCGTGACCTCGTCGAGCGGTACAAGCGGGATGTGTTTGCTCTGGCCTATGACCTGTGTGGAAACCACCACGACGCCGAGGATCTGTCGCAGGAAGTATTCATCAAGGCCTATCGCGCGATCGGCGGTTTTCGCGCCGACGCAAAACTCGGAAGCTGGCTGTACAGGATCACCATGAACGCACACATCGACAGCAAGCGCAGAAAGCCGGTGCAGATTGTCAGCATCGACGCGCCCGTCGCGGGTTCGGGGCAGGACGACATGCCCGTCGTCCTGCCACCCGCGCGCGGCGCGGCCCCGGACGCGCTGGCGGGGGCGTCCCGCTTCCAGCAGGACGTCGAGCGCGCGCTGGACGTGCTCTCGGCCCAGGAGCGGAGCGTGTTCGTGCTGCGCCACTACCACGACATGCGCATCATGGAGATTTCCGCGTCGTTGTCGATCGCGGAGGGAACCGTGAAGAGCCTGCTGTTTCGCTCCGTGCGCAAGTTGCGCGACCGGTTGTCCGACTACCGGGACGAAGTGGGTGATCTGGCGTGAGTACCTGCAGGACCTATCAGGAATGGATGCCCGAGGCGCTGTACGACGAGCTCGAACAACCGCGCGCGGAGGAACTCGCCCGGCATCTCGATGAATGCGCGGCCTGTGCGGCGCTCTGCGGCGAACTTCGCACCACCCTGGAGACGATGAGCGCTCGTCGCCGGCCGGATCCGGGACAGGTGTTCTGGGACGGGTACTGGCGGCGGCTTGAGGAGCGGGTTGCGCGCGACACTGCTGCAGCGGACGCGTCCCGGTTCGGGCGGTGGCGGCCGGCTGGATCGTGGGGATTCCGCGTGGCCGCCGCCGTCGCCGTGCTGGCAGGCGGGGTGTGGATCGGCCGCACGATTCTCGCACCGCAACCGAACGGCGCCGCACACGACCCGGCCAGCGTCGTGGTCGCGCCGCCGGAACAGGCCGAACCGCAACCCCAACAGCTCGCGCTGGATTCCCAGGGCGGGCCGCCCGCGGGAAGCGAAGGGCGGCCCATCGACGCGCCGGCCGGTGAGGTGCGCGGCGATACCGGAGACAGCCACGACGCGGGCGCGGGTGTGGTTACCGCCGCGAGCTACACCAGCGAGGCGCAGCGTTACATCGGCCGCTCGCAGGTGGTGCTGTTCGCACTCCTCAACGGCGGGACGGACGAGGGCGAGGGCGCGGGTTTCGGCAGCGAGCGTGCGCAGGCGCGCGTGCTAGTGGCGGAGGGTCAGCGGATTCAGGACGACCTTACGCGCCCCGAGGATCGCCGTCTGCGCGACCTCGTCGGTCAGCTGGAGATGATCCTGCGCGAGATCGCCAACCTGGAAGCGGACAGCGACCTCGCCGCGGTGGAGATGATTCGCAACCGGGTTGACCGCGAGGGCGTCTTACTTCGTATAGACCTGCAACAGATGCGCGAGGCATCCGGGACGGACCGGAAGCAAGGCGGCCAGGGGAAGGCATTCGACTAGGCTCTGAGGAGGAGCTCTCACCATGAGACATCGCACGCACTTCATGACGACGATTCTGGCCGCGCTGCTTGCGTTGGGTGCGCTGGCGCCGATGACGGCACGCGCCGGAAACGAGGATGCCGCCGAGGCCTACGACAGGCTCAAGGACCTCATCTACGACGAACGCTACTCCCAGGCGTACGACGCCTCGCGGAAGTTCCTCGCCGATTACGGCGACAGCCGCTACGCGGAGGGCGCCGAGTTCTTTCGCTGCTATTCGCTGCAGCGTTCCACGCGTGACTACCAGCAGGCGTTCGACTGCTACGCGAAATTCCTGGAGGCCCACCCCGACGGGAAGTGGTCGGACGATGCGCGCTCCGAATACTTCAAGCTGGCCAAGCGCCTCTCCGATGCCGGTGATCCGCGCGGCAAGGCGGCGCTCGAATCCATGGCCGCGCGGCGCGTCGACGAGGACAGCGAGTTCAAGATGTCGGTGATATGGGAGATCATGGACCAGGACGGGGATGTTCCCTTCGACGTGGTGGCCGACCTGCTCACCAAGTCGAAGGACGCGGACGTGCGCCGCCACGTCGTGTACATGATCGCGGAGGTGGACGATCCGCGCGTGGTCGACCTGCTCATCCAGGTGGCCGAGACCGACCCGGATCCGGACATCCGCCGCCACGCCGTGTACGCGCTGAGTGAGTACGCCGACGAGGAGCGGGTGGTCAGCGCGATGGTGCAGATCATGAAGACAGAGAAGGACGCCGACATCCGCCGCCACATCCTCTACGCCATCGCCGAGACCGAGAGTGACGAGGTGACCGGCATTCTGATCAACGTGGCCCGGACCGACCCCGACCCGGACGCGCGCCGCGCCGCCACCTTCGCGCTGGCCGAAGTGGACGACGCCGCCGCCACCGCGGCGCTGGAGTCCATCGTGGAGACTTCCGACGACGAGGAACTGCAGCGGGCCGCGCTCTACGCGTTGATCGAGCGCGACGACGTGAACATCATTCCCACCCTCAAGAAGATCGCTCTGAGCAAGTCCGACTCGCGCGACGGGAGGGAGCTGCGCCGCGCCGCCGTGTACGCGCTGGCGGAGACGGACGACCCGTCGGTGGTGCCGGTGCTGACCGAGATCGTCAAGACATCCGGCGACAGCGAGGTGCGCAAGGCGGCGTTCTACGCGCTCGCCGAGCACGGCGGGCCCGAGGCGGAGGCGCTGTTGCGCACCGCGGCCATGGATACGAAGGACCAGGAACTGGCGCAGGCGGCGGTGTGGGCGCTCGCGGATGTACTGGACGACGCGGACGCCACCGAGTTCTTCATGGCGGTCTACCGCCAGTCGCCCTTCGAGGAGGTGCGGCGCGCGGCGCTGTACGCGGCCATGTCGGGTGCGGGCGAGGCCTCGGCGCCGGCGCTGGGGCAGATGCTGGAGGCGCAGGAGGATCCCGAGCAGCGCAAGGCCATCGTGTGGGCGCTGTCCGAGATCGACTCCGATGAGTCGGTGGCAATCCTGGCGCGGGTGGCCCGCACCGACCCCAACCGCGAGGTGCGCCGTGCCGCGGTGCAGGCGCTGGGCGCCATCGGAACCCCGGCCGCCAAGCAGGCGCTGCGCGATCTGCTCAACGAGCGTTGACGGCGGGTCGCGCGCGGCTCACCGGGCCGCGCGCAGCCGCACCACACGCATCTCCAGGTTGGGTGAGTGCGAGTACGCCGCCCACACCTCCCCCGTATCCGGATCGATGTCCATGTGGCGAATGAACGCGTTGCGCGTGGGGAGTTCGAACTCCGTCCACGTCCCCGAGCGGATGTCGAAGCGCGCGATGGCATCCGCCGCGCACTGCGAGACCCACACCAGACCCCGGCCCGCATCCACGCGCGCGCAGTAGGGAAGACTGTCGCGCACCGGGAGGTCGAACTCTTCGAAGCGTTCGGTGGCGGGGTCGAAGCACGCCAGCTTCCCGCCCGCGTACTCCGGAATCCACACGCGCCCGTCGGGACCGACATCGCAGCGCCGCGGCCCGCTGTTTTTCACCGGCAGTTCGAAGGCGGTCGTGGCGCCGCTCTCCGGCACGTGTCTTATGAGGCGGTTTCCGGCGAGCTCGGTAATCCATATCGTATTGTCCGGCCCGACCCGCAACTCGTAGGGGATCGGACCGCCCTGTTCCACCGGCATGGGGGTGGGAGGCGCCTCCAGGGTGCGGGTCTCGCCGCTGGCGGCGTCCACGTAACCAAACACAATCGGGTCGCGCGTGAAGTGTCCGTTGAACCAGGCGCGCTTCTTCGCATCCACACCCACGCTGTGCCCGTAGACGCCGATGTCAAAGGTGTCCCATTCCTTCGCATCCACGCGGTAGCGCGCGAGTTTGCGCGGGAATCCGAGCAGGATCCACCAGTCGCCGTCGTCGTCGATATCCAGCGCGCGCGGATTTGCGCCCGGCACTGGAATCGCCACCGTGGAGAAGTCGCCGCTCTTCGGGTCCAGCAGGTACATGCTGCCGCTGAACATCCCGGTGACGAGCACGTTGCCGCGCCCGTCGCGCATGAGGTCGTGCGGGAAGTCGCGCTGTTCCGGGAGATCCCACTCGGTCACTTCGTACGCGGTGCCCGGCGCGGGCAGCGGGGGAGTGCCGGCCACGGCGCGTTCGATGGCGCCGGCGGTCACGTGGCGCGCAAGATAGGCCGCGGTCGGCCCGGCGGTGCGGTCCGGCGGCAGGATGGGAAAGCCGGTGTCGTGCCCGGCGAAGGCGAGCATCTGGTCGACCGCCTCAGCCCATGCGGATTCGTCGCGCGGGGTGCCGTCCACGTCGAGGACGTTGGTGGCGCGCATGGAGTGGCAGCCCATGCAATCCACTATGAAACGGCGCTTCTCGTCGCCATCGGGGAGGATGCTGATGAAGGCGCGAGGCGGCGCGTCGGTGATGGCGTCCACCGCCGTGTTGACGTCGAGATCGGCACCTGCGCCGGGGGCCACCGCAACCGCGGCGGAGACGGCACCGCGAACGCGCGCCGTCAGAGTGTAGCTTCCCGCTGGAACCTCGAGCTGGTAGCGCCCGTCGCTGTCGCTGCGCACCGAGACGGCCAGGCCGGCCGACGAATCGCGCGCGGTCACGAAGGCGCCGGCCAGTGGCTTGCCATCACGGGTGACGCTGCCGGACAGGCTGCCGGCGGAGACGGACGAGGTACACAGAAGTGCGGCCAGTGCCGCGGCGAGCACGATACGCATGGGATCCTCCTGGACGGGAGTCGGGACGGTCCGGCGTACTACGTGACCCGGTGGCCGGCGGTTGCAGACGGTCGCCTCAGCGGTAGATCTTCGCGCCGCCGTCCTTGAACTCACGGGCCTTGTCCGCCATCCCCTCGGCGAGCACGCTCTCTTCGGAGATTCCCTTCTCGCGCGCATAGGCGCGCACGTCCTCGGTGATCTTCATCGAACAGAAGTGTGGTCCGCACATGGAGCAGAAATGCGCCGTCTTCATGTTGTCCTTGGGCAGCGTCTCGTCGTGGAAGGCGCGCGCCGTCTCCGGGTCCATGGCCAGGTTGAACTGGTCCTCCCAGCGGAACTCAAAGCGAGCCCGCGACAGCGCGTTGTCCCACTCCTGTGCGCCGGGGAAGCCCTTGGCCAGGTCGGCGGCGTGGGCCGCGATCTTGTAGGCGATCACGCCCGCCTTCACGTCGTCGCGGTCGGGCAGGCCGAGGTGCTCCTTGGGTGTCACGTAACACAACAGCGCGCAGCCGTGCCAGCCGATCATGGCGGCGCCGATGGCGCTGGTGATGTGGTCGTACCCGGGGGCCACGTCGGTGGTGAGCGGCCCCAGCGTGTAGAACGGCGCCTCGTGGCAGTGCTCGAGCTCCAGTTCCATGTTCTCCTGGATCAGGTGCATGGGCACGTGTCCGGGGCCTTCGATCATCACCTGACAGTCGTTCTCCCACGCCATCTTCGTCAGCTCGCCGATGGTTTGCAGCTCGGCGAGCTGCGCGCGGTCGTTGGCGTCGGCGATGGAGCCGGGGCGCAGCCCGTCTCCCAGCGAGAAGGACACGTCGTAGGCGGCCATGATTTGGCAGATCTCGCCGAAGTTTGTGTACAGGAAACTCTCGCGGTGGTGGGCGAGGCACCATGCCGCCATGATGGACCCGCCCCGCGAAACGATTCCGGTGGCGCGGTTCGCGGTCCAGGGAACGAAGCGCAGCAGCACGCCGGCGTGGATGGTGAAATAGTCCACACCCTGCTCGGCCTGCTCGATCAGCGTCTCGCGGAACACCTCCCAGGTGAGCTCCTCCGGCTTGCCGCCCACTTTCTGCAGGGCCTGGTAGATGGGGACCGTCCCGATGGGGACGGGCGAATTGCGCACGATCCACTCGCGTGTGTCGTGGATGTTCTTGCCGGTGGAAAGATCCATTACCGTGTCGGCGCCCCAGAGTGTCGCCCAGCGCATCTTCTCCACTTCCTCCTCTATGGAAGAAGCCACCGCGCTGTTGCCGATGTTGGCGTTGATCTTCACGCGGAAGTTGCGCCCGATGATCATGGGCTCCAGCTCGGGATGGTTGATGTTCGCCGGAATGATGGCGCGGCCGGCGGCCAGCTCGTCGCGCACGAACTCGGGCGTGATGTGGCGCGGGATGCGTGCTCCCATGGGCATCCCCGGGTGCTGGTGGTTTAGAACGTCGGAACGGCCCACCTGTGCGTGGGCCAGCGCGCCCTCCGCGCCGTTGCGTCGCGCGAACTCCGCCTCGTAGGCCTCGGGGCGGCCCAGGTTCTCGCGGATGGCGGCGTACTCCATCTCCGGAGTGACGACGCCGCGGCGCGCGTAGTGCATCTGCGTCACGTTGGCGCCGACGCGCGCACGGCGGCGCTCACGGTGCAGCCCGGGAAACGGGACCGGCCGGCCGTCGCGTTCGTAGTGGCCGTCGCGGCCGGCGTAGAACTCCACGTCTCCGCGCCCGTCGATCCACGCGGCGCGCACCGCGGGCAGACCCGCGCGCACGTCGATGCGCACGTCCGGGTCGGTCCAGGGGCCGCTGGTATCGTAGAGACGCAGGCGCGCGTTGCCGGGGGCGGAGCCGTCGGCGCGGCGGGCGCTCGCCAGGGCGACCTCGCGCAGGGGAACGCGCATGCCCTCGCGCGGGCCCGGCGCGTACACCTTGCGCGACGCGGGAAAGTGGTCTCCGTATCCTGTTCCGTGTTCCTTGATTCCGGCCATGTGTGACAACTCCTCGGCGCTTCGCAGCACGAAGCGGGTGTGCAGAGTCAGGTGCGGGAAATGAGGGCGGATGTTCAAGCAGTTCGCCCCGCGCCGCTGCCGGTGATGATACGGGCAGCGGACACGGGGCGCAACCAGGGATCGTCGCGGGGCGCCGGCGGGGCTACATTTCCACGCCGTGGGACCGGCGCAGGAAGCTTCCCTCGTCGTCGATGTTCTCGAGCGCCTCCGCCATGAGGCGCTCCAGGTGGCCCTTGACCCGCACCAGCACGAGCTCTTCGTCGTCCATCACCACCACGAACATCTCGCGCACGGAGTCGCCGTCGATGCGGTACAGAAGCCACACCATCTCGTCTTCGTCGCGCACGCGCACCGCCATTTCCCAGCCGTCGTCAATCATCTCCTGCAGGCGCGCCGGTGTTTCGATGGTAGCCGCGTGGACGTTGCCCTCGGTCTCGTATATGGCCACCTGCACCTTGCTCACGCCGCGAAGATAGGGGCGCGCCTCGCTCGCGTCCGGAATGAACCCGGTGACGGTCCGCGCCAGCAACATGGTCAACGGGCCGAGTGAGAGGGTGAGGTTCTTGCGAAAGGTGACATCGGGGAGTTGTCCCGCGATGTCGCGCTTCACTTCGGTGAGTTCCGGCGCCCACATGCACCCGTTGGAGAGTGCCAGCAGGGACAGGGTTGCCGCCAGGAACAGCGGGCTCGTCTTTCGTGTGTTCATGGAGCTCCTCCGTTCCGCGCGCTAGTTCTTGATCTTCTTCTCGATGTGGACCTTGTCCATTCCGTTCACGTCGAAATGCTCGCCAAGTTTTGCAACGTCCTCGGGGCGGATGGTGCCGACGATGTTGACAAACGCGGCTTCATTGTCGTCGCCCAGCGCGATCACCAGCACGCCTTCGATCCACTCCGCGTTGCTCGATGGCTTGAAGTAGACGTCGACGTGCTCTTCGCCGTCGCGTACGCGCACGATGCGCTCCCAGCCGTCCTTGTCCAGCCTGGTGGCGGTCTCCGACCCGGCGGCGAGCAGGCGCTCCACCGTGGTGGGGGTGATCTCGTACACGCGCACCCGCACCAGCTTGAGGCTGGATATGAGGTCGCGCAGCTCCTCGTCCTCGTCCGAGATGAACTTGCCCACCAGGCCCAGCATCGGGTCGCGCAGGTTGACCTCGACCTTGGCGTCCTGGCCCATCTTGTCCAGCATGGAGAAGTCGACATAGCCGGGCTGGGAACGCAGGGCGGCTTCCTTGTCCGTGCCCTTGGCGTTCTTGTCCTGCGCGTTGGCCGCGATGGTCGCACCGCCCAGCAGCAGTGACGCGATTATGATGGTCATGAGATGTCGCATTGATAATGCCTCCGTTGTTTGTCGTGCACCCTTAAGAGCGTTCGTGTTCCGGTTTGGTTTCAACAAAACCAGATTTTTCCAGCGCGCGGCGCAGGGAAGAGTTCCGGCGCGGGGCGATGACCCCGGTGTCGATGGCGCGCTCCACACTTCCCACCACGCCCCGCTCCAGCACCTCGTCGGTCACGATCTGGCCGGTCATGCGCGCGTAGCGGTTTACATAGGAAAGCGCGAGCACGGCCTCGCGGGTGGCGCGCTCCACGCGTGCCTCGGCGAAACCGCTGCTTACGGTTACGACCGGGTCCGACCAGCGTGCCGTAGCCACCACCACGACGATGCCCGCGGCTGCCGCCAGCGCGGGGAGCCAGCGCACCGCACCGCGCTGGCGTGCCCGCGGATGCGGTACCGGCACCGCGCGGTCGGCGGACGCAATGGCCGCCTCCGCGGCGGCCACCACCGACGCGGGGACCTCGTGGACGGGCAGGGCGCGCAGCGCATTGAGCAGCACGTGCGCCGCTTCGATCTCGGCCCGGCATGGAGCACAGCCCTTCGCGTGATCCTCGACAGCCGCGCGTTCGCCGGGTCCGAGTCCGCCCTCGGCGCCGTCGGAGAACTCGTCGATGCGCGCGCGCACCCACGCGCAGGTCACCAGGTCGCTATGGTGCTGCATGTCCCAGTTCCTTCCTGACGCGTTCGCGGAGCTGGCGGCGCGCGCGGTGCAGGTAGACCTTGATGGTTCCGAGCGGCATTTCCATGGCCGCGGCAATTTCGTTATAAGAGAGATCCTGTATTTCCCGCATGATCACGATGCTGCGATAGGGCTCTTCCAGATCCGCGACGGCGGCTTCCAGCACGCCGCGCAACTCGCTGCGCTCGGCGCTGTCGTTCCGGGGCGCGCGTGCTGCCGCCAGGCCGGCGACTGCCTCGGCGTCGGTGCCGTCGGCAAACACCGAGGCACGCATGCGCCGGCGCCGGCTCGAATCGATCACCAGATTGCGCGCCACCCGCATCACCCACGCGTGCAGGCGTGCGGGGTCCACGGTTTCGCGATGGCGCCACAAACGGATCAGCACCTCCTGCGTCACGTCCTCGGCGTCCTCCTGGTTACGGAGCGCGTGCAGCGCGAAGGTGTAGATTCGACCGCCGTGCTCCCGGGCCAGCCTGTGGAATTCGCGGTTCATGACGCATCAAGAGGACGTTCGGGGCCTCGGAAAGGTTACACATGTGTGCTACCATGATGCCCGCGCCGGCGCGCCGCCGCGGCTTGCGTCGTAATATGTTGATTTACAGGGGGTTATGATCCTGGCGTGATGCACGTCACCTACCTGGGCTGCGAGGGCGTGCTGGTCCGGTCGGACGCAGGCACGGTCCTGATCGACGGGCTCTTTGGAGCCGAGGCGATTCCGTTTGCGGTGCCGGCGCCGTCGGCACTCGAGGATCTGCGCCATGCGCGCACACCCTTCGACGGCGCGGACGCCGTCATCGCCACCCACTACCACGGTGATCATTTCGATCCGGGTGCGGTGGCCGACTATCTGCGCGCCAGCCCGCGGACCCGCTTCGTGTCGACCCCGCAGGCGGTGGGGCGCTTCATCGACCACGCCGGGGCCGCGTTCGTGGATCGGGTGCACGCGCTGCCCGCGGTGGACGGGGTGCGCGAGGTGGTCGAGGTGAACGGGGTGGGGATCGAAGGTTTCGGTCTGAGTCACGGTCGCGTGAACTACGCCGACGTCGAGCAACTCGGCATCGTCGTGCGGTTGGGCGGGCGCACGGTCCTGCACCTCGGCGACGGTATAATCGACGAGAAGTCACTGCGGGCGGCGGGTGTCGTGGATGAGACCGCCGATGTGGGGTTCTTTCCGTTCTGGTTCCTGACCTATCCGTTCGGGAAGCGCCTGCTGCAACGCGGTCTGCGACCGCGTGCCTTGTTTGCGGTGCACATCCGCGTCAGCGAGCGCGAACAATTGATAAACGAGATCCTGGCCGCGGGTGATGCGCTGCCGCTGACCGAGCCGCTGTCGCGCTTCCGCGTCACCGGCGACGGGCAGATATCCAGGGAGGAATGATCCATGAGCAAGCGAGGGTTGATCGGGTTGGGTGGGTTGCTGGTGGCCGCGTTGGCGATGGCGGGTGAGAATCCACCGGCGGAAGGCTTCGACAGCGCCGGATCCGGCGCGCGCGCGGTGGCCATCGCCGACCGCACCATGGACGCCATGGGCGGTCGCGCCAACTGGGATGCGGTGCAATGCATCGGCTGGACCATCTTCGGCCGGACCCATCTGTGGAACAAGTGGACCGGTGATTATCGCCTGCAGTCCGATACGCTCCTGGTGATCATGAACGTGAACAGTGGTGTGGGGCGCGCATGGAATCGCGGCCGGGAGATGGCCGACGACGACGACCGGGTTGCGGTCCTGCAGCGTGCGCGCTCGATATGGATCAACGACTCCTACTGGCTGATCATGCCTTTCAAGCTCAAGGATACCGGGGTGACGCTCACCTACGCCGGGGAGCGCGCCACCGAGGACGGCCGCCCCGCCGACGTGCTCACGCTGACGTTCACAGACGTTGGGGACACGCCGCACAACCGCTACGAGGTCTACGTGGATCGGGAAACCGCGCTGGTGTCGCAGTGGAGCTATTTTGCGGACGCGGGTGACGAGAAGCCACGCTTCACGCTGCCGTGGAACCAGTGGACGGACTTCGGCGCCATCAAGATCTCAACCGGCCGCGGTCGCACCGAGGTCACCGGTGTGCGCGTTTCCCTGGACGACGAGCACGCGGCGTTCGCAGGCCCCTGAGGGGCGTCTCAGCGGATGTACACGATGCCCTCGGGGCTCTCGCCCGCGGGGAAGGTCGACACCTGCTCGCGGGTCGCGGCGTCCACCACCGAGACACTGCCGGCGTGGTTGTTGGTCACGAACCAGCGCTTGCCGTCGGGTGATATCTCGACCACGAGCGGAAAGTCGCCCACCACCACGCGCCCGGTTTCCTTGCGCTGTTCGCGATCGAACAGGGCGAGCTGGTTGGTCAGCGCGCAGGTCACGATGGCGGTCGATCCGTCGTGGGTGAATCGTATGCGGATGGGATTGCCCACCGCGCTCATGGTCGTATCCCGCCGGGTTGCGTTGAACTTGATCACCGAAATTGTCTGCGACAGGCGATTGACCGACCATATCTCGCTGCCATCCGGGGCGGCGGCGATTCCCTCGCAGCCCTGTCCGCTCATCACCGTGCGGTCGAGTTCTCCGGTTTCCAGGTTGATGAAGGATACCGTGCCGGCGATGATGCTCGACGCGTAGATCCACTTCTCGTCCGGCGACAGGGTGAGCAAGTGCGCGCCGTAGTCGCGCATCGCGAACGTGCGCCTCACCGAGCGCGCGGCCGGGTCCAGTTCCACCACCGCGCGTGAGGCCTCGCAGGTCACGTACAGGCGCGTGCCGTCCCGGGTGATGCCGAATCCATGCGGTTTGTAGCTCGGCTTGACGTTCACATCCGCCACGCGCTGCTGCTTCTCGAGGTCGATGATCGACACGGTGTTGTCGAGCCCCAGATAGTCCGCCGTGTACGCAAAGCGCCCGTCGGGAGACACCGCCACTTCGTGGGGTTCGCCGGGCAGCTTGACCGAGAAGAGGGGCTGGTAGCTGGTGGCGTCGAACGCCTTCAGGGTGGCGTCGCCCCGGCAGACGACCAGGATGCGCGGCGCCGCGGCCGCCGCGGACGCGAGCAGGCTGCAGGCCACGGCGGCGATGATGGAGCGGGTGAGTCTCATTCGATGGATCCTCCGGGTTGAGCGAATCGAGCGTACCATTATACGACCCGCGCGCGAAAGCGATCCGCACCAAAACGGGTCTTTTGCCTCAGCGCGTGAGCACCAGTCCCACGGCGGCGGTGGTGCCGGCGGGGGCGTTCTTCGCCTGCAGGACGTGATACACCTCCGCGACGATCGCCGCCTCCGTGTTCAACTGCCAGCCCAGCGAGGCGATCAGCTTGAGCACGTCCTGGTTGGGAACGGCCACGGTGGACGACACGTCCAGTGGCTCCGGGTCCACGGTGGAATACCAGCCCTCCAGCAGCGCCTGCGCCGAAAAACCCCCGCCCGATCCGCCCAGCTGGGCCGCAAAGCCGACGTCGTCGGCCAGCGGGCCCCCGCGCACGCGGTATGCGGCCGACGCGGTGGCGTATATGCCGCGAGCACTCCTGCCGGCGAGCAGCGCGCCGGAGAGGTCGGCGTACCCGGTGCCGAGGGCGGGGGCGCCGTTGTCCGGGGTCGCATCGTACCCGAGCGGGACTTTGCCGGTCACCTCCACCGACACCGGCCAGCGGCCGGTGACGAGTGCCTGCCGCGCGCCGATCGAGAGGTCGCTCAGTCCCGCGTTGGTGGCATCGATCTCCCGGATCAGGTCCGCGATGTCGCTGATCTCGGTGCGCCGCGAGGTGAGGATCTTGAAGGGCAGGGTTCCCACCAGCGAGATGCGGTCGGTGATCCCGTACTCCACGTAGGCGGAGAGGTCGACCTCCCGGTAGGCCGCGGACTGCACCAGCGGGTTCGAGGTGAGCAGCGGGACCTCGTTGCCCTGGTAGTCGTACTCGGTGTCGGTGTAGAGGTAGCTCGCCGAAAACTTGGCGTAGTGCCCCCCCTTCGCGCGCGTCCAGGGCCCCCCGGCGGCGGGCCCGGCCAGGCCCAGCAACAGCAGCCCGGCCGCCACGCAGCGCCGCAAACAGGCGCTAAGCGCATGTCGATCTGATGGTTTGACCGGGCACACCCCGATGATTATAATGACTGGGAACCTGCGGCGCATGCCCCAATTCGGCCCGCCGCAAGAACGTGAACCAGGAACGCCGATTTCGCGAGGATTCGTCCGCAATGATTACCGTCACCGAAAACGCCGTACAGGCCATCCGCGACTGCATCGTCGCCGAGAAGAAGAGCCCGGATACCGCCTTCCTGCGGGTCGCGGTCAAGGGTGGCGGCTGTTCGGGGCTCATGTACAACCTGTCCATCGATGACAGCGCCGCGGACAGCGACGTCGTCATTGCCAGTGGCGACGTGCGCATCGTGGTCGACAAGAAGAGCAAACTCTTTCTGCACGGGCTCACGCTCGACTACACCACGGGCTTGAACGGTAAGGGCTTCGTCTTCTCGAACCCCAACGCGAAGGCCACGTGCGGTTGCGGCGAATCGTTCACGGTCTAGCCATTTTTTCTCGATCCGTTCTCGGATCCATCATTCCAGACTGAAAGAAGGAGGCACGCCATGCCATTTACGCTTCCCGATCTCCCATATCCCAAGAACTCCCTGGAGCCGCACATCGACGCGCGCACCATGGAGATTCATCACGGCAAGCACCACCAGGCCTACATCAACAACGCCAACGCCGCCCTCGAAAAGCACCCCGAACTGGGGTCGAAGTCGGCCGAGGAACTGCTCGGCAATCTCAACGCGGTTCCCGAGGACATCCGCGGCGCCATCCGCAACAACGCCGGTGGTCACGCCAACCATTCGCTGTTCTGGACCGTCATGAAGCCCAATGGTGGCGGCGCGCCGTCCGGTGAGCTCGCCGCGGCGATGGAGAAGGCGTTCAAGAGCTTCGACGCGTTCAAGCAGGAGTTCGAGACCGCGGCCAAGACGCGTTTCGGCAGTGGCTGGGCGTGGCTCTCGGTCAAGAAGGACGGCACCCTGGCCGTGTCCTCGACGCCCAACCAGGACTCGCCGCTCTCCGAGGGAATGACGCCCATCCTGGGCCTCGACGTGTGGGAGCACGCGTACTATCTCAACTACCAGAACCGGCGCCCGGATTACGTGACCGCATTCTGGAACGTGGTCAACTGGGACGAAGTCGGGAAGCGGTTCAAGGCGGCGCGCTAGCGCCGCGGGGCCGGGGTTGCCATGGGTGAACTGTCCTCGAAGCACTGCGTGCCGTGCCGTGGCGGCGTGCCCCCCATCAAGGGGGATCTGCTGCGCGTGCTTGCGCAGAAGCTCGGTGGCGGCTGGCAGGTGGTGGACGAACATCACCTCGAGAAGGCATACACCTTCGACGATTTCAAGCAGGCCCTCGACTTCACCAACCGCGTCGGTGAGATCGCCGAGCGGGAGGGCCACCACCCGGACATCCACCTGGCGTGGGGCCGCGTGGGGCTGACCATCTGGACGCACAAGATCGACGGCCTCACCGAGAGCGATTTCATTCTCGCGGCCAAGGCGGACGACGCCTACGGCGCATGACCTTCAGCGCGGAGTTCGATGTCCGCTTCGGTGAGATCGACCAGGCCGGCGTGGTCTACTACCCGCGCTTCTTCCACTACTTCCATCAGGCGTTCGAGGAGTGGTTCGGGCGCGCGCTGGGCGTGCCGTATCCGGACCTCGTCCTCAAGGAGCGGGTGGGATATCCGAGCGTGCGGGTGGAGACGGAATTTCTGAAGCCGCTCCGCTACGGCGACCGCATTCGCGTGGATCTGGAACTGCTGGACGTGGGGCGGACGTCGATCACGGTGGGGTATACCATCGTGCGCCTGGCCGACGGCGAGGTGAGCGCGCGTGCAACCATCAAGAACGTTGCTATCGACGACACCTTCAAGCCGGTTCCCATCTCGGACGCGTGGCGTGCGCGGTTCGAGCGGTTTCGCAAGTCATGACGGAGGATCCGTTTGAAAGCGATCTACTACGAGCGGCACGGCGGACCCGACGTGCTCCAGTACGGTGAGCAGCCGGCCCCGGCCATCGGGCCTGGCCGGGTCCGTATCGACATTCACGCCAGCTCCCTCAATCACATCGACATATTTCTGCGGCGCGGCATGCCCGGCATCAAGATTCCGTTTCCGCACATTCCCGGCTGTGACGCGGCCGGCGTGGTCAGCGAGACCGGCGCCGGGGTCGGTAACGTCAAGGTGGGCGACCGCGTGCTCATGGACCCGTCGATTTGTTGCGGTCAGTGCGAGTTCTGCGTGCGCGGCGATGCCAGTCTGTGCGTGAAGTACATCCTCATTGGAGAGCACGCCAGCGGCACCACCTGCGAGCAGATCGTGGTGCCCGCGCCCAACGCTATCTCCATTCCGGACTCGATGTCGTTCGAGGAGGCGGCGTCGATCCCGCTGGTCTTCGTGACCGCCTGGCGCATGCTCATCACGCGGGGCCGGCTGCGCGCCGGCGAGGACGTGCTGGTGCTGGGGGCGTCGGCCGGGGTGGGTATTGCCTGCATCCAGATTGCAAGAGTGGCCGGTGCGCGCGTGTTCGCGGCCGCCAGCAGCCCCGAGAAGCTGGAGCTGTGCCGCGAGCTCGGCGCCGACGTGCTCATCGACACCTCGCGCGAAGACTTTGCGCGCCGGGTGCGCGAGGTGACGGCCAAGCGGGGGGTGGACGTGGTGGTGGACTACGTGGGGCGGGACACCTGGCTGGGCAGCCTCAAGAGCCTGGCCCGGGGCGGGCGGCTGGTGACGTGCGGCGCAACCACGGGCTATAATCCCGAGGAAGACCTGCGCCACATCTTCTATCGGCAGCTGGAGATCATCGGGTCGACGACGGGATCGCGGGGAGAGCTCATGGCCGCGCTGAAGCTCATCTTCGAGGGCCGGATGCGGCCGGTGGTGGGTGCGGTGTATGACATGAAGGATATTGCCGCGGCGCATGCCGCAATGGAAGAACGGCGCGCGATCGGGAAGATCGCCATTCGCATCAAGGAATAGAAAATGAAGGAAACGCAGACAGGAATCGAGCGGGTTCCCTTTGGCACCCACCCCTCGCGTTACAAGCACTGGAAGCTGAAGATCGAGGGGCCGGTGGCGTGGCTGATGATGAACGTGTCCGAGGACGAGGGGCTGCGGCACGACTACAAGCTCAAGATGAACTCGTACGACCTCGCGGTCGACATCGAACTCGACGACGCGGTCACCCGGCTGCGCTTCGAGCATCCCGAGGTGTCGGTGGTGTGCATCGAGAGCCTCAACGACCGCATCTTCTGCGCCGGTGCCAACATCTTCATGCTGAGCACGTCGACCCATCCCCACAAGGTGAACTTCTGCAAGTTCACCAACGAGACGCGCATCAACATCGAGGAGGCCACCGCGAAGAGCGGCCAGAAGTACGTCGCCTCGCTCAACGGCGCCGCCGCCGGTGGTGGCTACGAGCTGGCGCTGGCCTGCGACGAGATCCACCTGGTGGACGACCGCAGTTCCGCGGTGAGCCTGCCCGAGGTTCCGCTGCTGGGCGTGCTGCCGGGCACCGGTGGACTCACCCGCCTGGTGGACAAGCGCAAGGTGCGCCGCGACCTCGCCGACGCGTTCTGCACCATCGCCGAGGGCGCCAAGGCCCGCAAGGCGCTCGACTGGGGTCTGGTGGATTTCACTCATCCCAAGTCGGCCTACGCGGACGCGGTTCGCAAGCGCCTGGCGGATCTCGCGGACAAGGGTCACAGCGTGAAGGGGCTCGAACTGGAGGACGTCGAACCGCAGATGGACGGCGATGTGCTGCGTTTCCGCCATGTCACCCTGGACGTGAACCGCGCCGAGCGCATGGCCCGCCTCACCATCGCCGGGCCGAAGGCGGAAGACGCCGCCATTCCCGACGATCCTGCAGCACGGGGCGCCGGCTGGTACGCGCTGCGCATGTGGCGCGAATTGCGCCGCGCAATTCTTGAACTGCGCTTCAACTATCCCGAGATCGGGCTGGTGACGTTCCACACCGAGGGCGATCCCGCCGCGGTGCTTGCGCTGGACGAAGCGCTCGCGGCGCGCAAGGATCACTGGTTCGTGCGTGAGACGCTGCTGCAGCAGGGGCGCACGCTCAAGATGATCGACGTGACGGCCCGCACCTTCTTCGCTATAATCACGCCCGGTTCGTGTTTCGCGGGCAGTCTCATGGAAGTGGCGCTGGCGGCGGATCGCGCGTACATGCTCGACGATCCCGATCGTGACAATACAATTGCACTCAGTGTGATGAACGCCGGGACGTTCCCGATGGCGCACGGACTCACCCGCCTGGAGAACCGCTTCTACGGTTCGCCGGAGTCGGTGGGGCACGTGCTAGAGCGCTGCGGTCAGGCGCTTGCGCCGGAAACGGCCATGGAACTCGGTCTCGTCACCGACAGCATCGACGATATTGACTGGGAAGACGAGATCCGGATGATTCTGGAAGAACGGCGCTCGCTCTCGCCGGATGCGTTGACGGGGATGGAGGCCAACCTCCGCTTCGTCGGCCCGGAAACCATGGAAAGCCGGATCTACGCGCGGCTCTCCGCGTGGCAGAACTGGATCTTCACGCGGCCCAACGCGGTGGGTGAGCGAGGTGCGCTCACTTCCTACGGCAAGCCGCATTCACCTGAATTCGACTGGAGCAGGGTCTAGGATGGACTACAAGGAGCTCATTCCCAACAACGTCGACCTCAAAGAGAACGTCAAGCTGTTGCGCGCGCTGGAACGCTGGCACCCGCAGTTCATGGAGTGGTGGCGGGACCAGGGTCCGGTGGCGTACCAGGAGAACGAGATCTATCTGCGCACCGCGGTGAGCGTGGATTCATCGGGCTGGGCCGTGTACGACTACGTGCGCATGCCCGAGTACCGCTGGGGCATCTTCCTCGCGCCGGTCAAGGGGGAGCGCAACATCCATTTCGGCGACAACATCGGCGCCGATTGCTGGGAGGACGTGCCGGGCGAGTATCGCAACGAGTTGCGCCGGCTCATCGTCACCCAGGGCGACACCGAGCCCGGTTCGGTGGAGCAGCAGCGCCGCCTCGCGCTTACCGCGCCGTCGCTGTACGACATGCGCAACCTCTTCCAGGTGAACGTGGAGGAAGCGCGCCACCTGTGGGCGATGGTGTATCTGCTGCACTCGTACTTCGGCAAGGACGGCCGCAACGAGGCGGAGGAGATGCTGGAGCGTCGTTCCGGCGACGAAGACTCGCCGCGCCTGCTTTCGACCTTCAACGATCCCATCGACGACTGGCTCGATTTCTTCTGCTTTGCCACCTACACCGACCGTGATGGCAAGTACCAGCTGGGTTCGCTGGCGGAGAGCGCCTTCACGCCGTTGTCGCGCACCACGCGCTTCATGCTCACCGAGGAGGCGCACCACCTGTTCGTGGGCGAGACCGGCATCGCGCGAACCATCCGGCGCACCGCGCAGCTGATGCGCGAGAACGAGAGCGAGGACGTGCGTCCCTTCGGCGGTATTCCGCTGGACATCGTGCAGAGGTACATTAACTACTGGTTCTCGGTGTCACTCGACCTGTTTGGCAACGAGGATTCCAGCAACGCCGCAAACTACTTCGCCCACGGGCTCAAGGGCCGCTTCAACGAGGCCAATCGCAAGCTCTACCCCGATCCGACCGGACGCGATGGCGCATACCGCTACGCGGTCTACGACGAGGAGCAGGCGCGGCTCAAGGAGCACGAGATCCCCATGCGCCGCGCCATGAATGCGGTGCTGCGCGACGCCTACATAGAAGACTGCGGCCGTGCGGTAGCCCGCTGGAACAAGATCCTCGACAATGAGGAGTGCCGCCAGCGCATCATGCTGCCTTCGGACCGCTTCCACCGCATGGTCGGCACATACTCCCGCGCGTCCTTCGATCCGGATGGGAACATGCTGTCCAAAGACGAGTTCGAGGCGCGGCGCGCGGAATTTCTGCCCACTCGCGCCGATCGCGACTATGTCAAGAGCGTGCAGTTCCTGGTGACGGACCGCGGCAAGTTCGCCAACTGGATCGCACCGCCGCAGCACGGCATCCACGGCCGCCCGCTGGACTTCGAGTACGTGCGACTTTAAGGAGAACAATGAAGATCCAGTGCACGAAGCTGCTCATCAACGGCGAGTGGATGGACGCGTCCGACGGCGCCACCCACACCGTCATCAATCCCGCCACCGAGGAGAAGCTGTGCGAGGTGGCCTCCGCCACGCCGGAGGACATGCACGCGGCGGTGGTGTCGTCGCGGGCGGCATTCGACTCCGGGCCGTGGCGCAAGCTGGACGGCGCGTCGCGCGGCAGGCTGATGTGGCGGCTGGCGGATCTGGTGGAGCGTGACGCGGACGAGATCGCGCGCCTGGAAACCATGAACCAGGGCAAACCCGTCTTCGAGTCGTCGAAGATCGAGGTGCCGTTCGTGGTGGAACTGCTGCGCTACTACGCCGGCTGGGCCGACAAGATCGAGGGCGAAACCATCCCCGCGCGCCCCGGGCTCCTGTGCTACACGTTGCGCGAGCCGGTGGGCGTGGTGGGGATGATCGTGCCGTGGAACTTTCCGCTGCTGCTCACCATGTGGAAGCTCGCGCCGGCGCTCGCCGCGGGCTGCGTGGCCGTCATCAAGCCGGCCGAACTCACGCCGCTGACCGCGCTGAAACTCGGCGCGCTGTGCCTGGAGGCCGGGATACCCGCCGGTGTTGTCAATGTTGTGCCCGGCAAGGGCTCGGTGGCGGGCCAGGCGCTGCTGGATTCGCCCGGCGTGGACAAGATTGCCTTCACCGGATCGACCGAAGTGGGGCGCACGGTCATGCGCTCCGCAGCGGGAACCATCAAGCGCCTGTCACTCGAACTGGGCGGAAAGTCTCCCAACATCGTGTTCGCCGACGCAAAACTGGAAGCGGCGGCGCAGGGCGCGTGTGGAGGCATCTTCTACAACAAGGGCGAGGTGTGCGCCGCGGGTTCACGCCTGTTCGTCGAGAATTCGGTGCACGACGCGTTCGTGGAACTGATCAAGGCCAAGATGGCCCGTTACACGGCGGGTGATCCCATGGACGAGAAGACGCGCCTGGGACCCCAGGTGTCGAAGTCGCACCGCGACGGCATCCTCGATCGCATCAAGGCGGGTGTGAAGGAGGGCGCCGCGGTCGCGGCGGGAGGCAAGGCTACCGCTGTGGGCGGCAAGGGGTTCTACCTTGAGCCCACCGTGCTCACCGGTGTGAACAACGACATGACGGTGGCGCGCGAGGAGATCTTCGGTCCGGTGCTGTGCGTGATTCCCTTCGAGAACGAGGAGGATGCGGTGCGCATGGCCAACGACAGCTGCTACGGCCTCGCGTCGGGCGTGTGGACGCAGGACCCCGGCAAGGCGCACCGCGTGGCCGCGGGGTTGCGCGCGGGCACGGTGTGGATCAACACCTACAACGTGTATTCGCCCTCGGTTCCGTTCGGCGGCTATCGCGAGAGCGGCTTCGGCCGCGAACTCGGCGCGGCTGCGCTGGATTTGTACCTGGAGCAGAAGTCGGTCTGGATCAGCCTGCGCTGAGGGTCGCGGGTTCGACTCGCGCGCGCCCCCCGCGCTACTCCGTCAGTTCCTTGAAGAGCCACGTGCGGGCGAATGACCAGCGGCGGCGCACGGTGCGTTCGCTGATGCCGAGCAGGGATGCGATCTCCGCCTCGGTCAGCCCGCCGAAGTATTTCAGTTCCACAATCTGACGGTCCTCGGTCGACTGCGCGTCGAGCCGTTCGAGGGCGTCGTTGAGTGCCATGAGGTCGAACGACGGCTGCGTCCCGTCGGTCACGTCGCTCAGCGTCACTCGCACCAGGTCGCCGCCGCGTTTGTTCCGGTTGCGGCGTCGCGCGTGGTCGACGAGCACACGCCGGATTTGCGCGGCCGCAATATGGATGAAGTGAATGCGGTTCTCCCAGTTGAGGCCGCTCTGCTGTGCGAGGCGCACGAAGGCTTCGTGCACCAGCTCGGTGGGCTGCAGCGAGTGACCGGCACGCTCGCGGCGCAGGTAGCCGGCGGCCACCGCGCGTAGCTGGTCGTAGACCATCGCCACCGCCTCCTCCACCGAACCGCTCCCGCCGGCCGACGTCTCCCTCAGAATCCTCTCCGCGCGTTCCCGGTTCATTCCCGCATTATATCAGGGTTGCTCGTCCTCGGCGGCCTCCACCGCCGCGAGCTCCTGGCGGTACTGCGCCGCCTGGGCCTCCTTGCCCTGCGCCTCGTACAGCTGCGCGAGTGACTCCGCCGCCCACTTCTTGCGCGAGTGACTCGCGTCCTCGGCGGTCCACAGCGTCGCGTGCAGGTCGAGAAGGAGCGACTCGGACTCGCCGTACTTGCCGTTGGCGGTGAGGACGTCGGCGAGGTGCAGCACCGCGCGGGTGCGGTGCTCGTGCAACTCGGAGAAGGCCTCCAGCGCGATCCGGTGGGCGTCGCGCAGCGGCGGTTCCGCGCTCCTCGTGTCGCCCATGGCGATGTACAGCTGGCCGATGAACACCAGCGTCCACGAAATGGTGTAGTGGTCGGGGCCGTGCGCGCCGCGCCGGATCTCCAGCGCGCGCGTGTAGTATTCCAGGGACCTGTCGTATTGCTGCAACGACTTGTAGAGGTGCCCCAGGTTCTGGTACGGGTACGAAAGGTGCGAGTGCCCGGGGCCAACGCTGTTCTCGTACGCCTTGATTGCGCGCTCGAAGTAGGGAACGGCTTCGTCGTATCGACCCATATCCTTGAGAATCGATCCCTGCATGTTGAGCGCGGTGCCGGTGTCGCGGTGGTTCTCCCCGAGCAGGCGGATGCTCATCTCTGTGCTGCGTTCCTGATAGGCGAGCGCCTTCTCCAGCTCGCCCATGTCGAGGTAGACGTAGGCCAGATTGCTCAGTCCGCGCGACACGTAGGGGTTGTCGCTGCCCAGGCGCTCCTCGTAGATGGCGAGCGATCGCTGGTAGAGGTCGGCCGCTTCCTGAAGGCGTCCCAGCCGCTGATACGCGATCGCCAGGTCGTTCAGCAACGCCGCGTAGCTCTCGTCGCGGGGCAGGTTGGTGGCGTCGTACTCGGTGAGCGTCTCCTGCATGATCCTGGCGCCCGCCTCGTAGCCGTCCCTGCGCATCGTCGCCATGCCGATGCGGGTCAGGGTGGCAAAGCGGGCTTTCGACGCGCGTGGCCGCTCCTGGTCGGCAATGGCCAGTCCGGCGTTGTAGCACTCCAGGGCGGCGTCGTAGTCGTCGCGTGCCTCCTGGTTGTATCCGAGCACGTGGTACGCGCTCACCAGGTCGTCCGGGTCGGCTCCACCCGCCAGCATGTCATCGACGGCGCGCCGCAGCAACGGCTCCGCCTGCTGGTAGTTCCCGAGGTGCTGGTACACCTCGCCCAGAACCTTCAGCGCGCGCGCGCGCACCAGCGGTTGCAGCTCGTCGTTGGAGAGAATGCCGTCGACGCCGCGGTCGAGTACTTCGCGCACGGTCACCGTGTCACCCTTCGCCTTGCCCGGGTCGATCGACTCGAACAATCCCACCAGCAGGTCCGACACCTGCCTGGCGCTCTCGGCTTCGGTGGCGAGGCGGCGCGCCTGGATGGTGGCGTTGACCGCGAATGCGACAATCGACAGCACGATGATCGAGACGATCGCGAGGGGTGTGCGGTTGCGCCGCGCGAACTTGCGGAACTGGTACACGGCGCTGGGCGGGCGCGCGGCCAGCGGTTCATTGTTGAGGAAGCGGCGCAGGTCGGCGGCCAGCTCGCTGGCGCTCGCGTAGCGGCGCTCCCGCTCCTTGGCCAGGCACTTGCCCACGATGGTCTCGAGGTCGGCGGGGAAGCCCTGCCCGGTGGAGCGCAGCGTCTTCGGGTCTTCCTCGGTGATCATGCGAGCCGCCTCGGCGATGACCTTGCCCTCGATGTCCTGCGGCAGCCGTCCGGTGAGCACTTCGTAGCACACCACGCCCAGGCCGTAGATGTCGGCGCGCGCGTCCACGTCCTCGTGGCGGCCCCGCACCTGCTCCGGGCTCATGTAGGCGAGCGTCCCGATCACCTGGCCGATGCTGGTGTGCATGGTGGTGGCCTGGAGGTCGGAGTCGGTCACGCGTGCCACGCCGAAGTCCAGCACCTTGGGCTGGCCGTCGCTGCGCACCACGATGTTGGCGGGTTTCAGGTCGCGATGAACGACGCCTTTCTGGTGCGCATGGTGTACTGCGTCGCACACGCGCGCGAGCAGGTCGATGCGCGCGCGGGTGCCCAGCTTCCTGCGCGCGGCGTACTCGCCGAGCGTTTCGCCCTCCACCAGCTCCATAGCGAAATACGGCTGCTCGCCGACGCCGGTGTCGGTGACCGCCGCTTCGAAGATGTGCGCGATGCCGGGGTGGTCGAGGCGTCCCAGCACCTCCGCCTCCAGCCGGAAGCGGCGCAGCGCGTTCTCCGAGGCGATGCCGCCGCGGATGAGCTTGAGCGCGACATCGCGCCGCGGGCTGTCCTGAACGGCGCGCAGCACCACGCCCATGCCGCCTTCGGCGATGACCTCCTTGATTGTGTAGCGGCCGATGCGCCTGCCCGACCACGACATGATGGGTGCCTCCAGGAAGTCGCCCGCGCGCTCGCGGGCGGCGAACAGGCGGTGCATCTCCTCGCGCAGCGAAGCGTCGTCTCCGCACTCGCGATCGAGGAATGCCTCGCGCTCCTGTTCCGGAAGTTCGGCGGCCCGGTCGAACAGGCTGCGCGCGCGGTCAAAACGGTTGTCGGTCATGACGCTCCCGGTTCGGAATGGTCCAGGTGACGCATTGAGGGCCGATCAAAATTCTAACACTTTTTCGGGCCCGGGGTGGCCGCCTCCGCCTGCAGAACGCGCAAACAGGGACAGAAGAAGCCCGAACCTGGAATACGCCCGGACCCCGTCGACTCGTCAAGGAGATCACGATGATATGCCCTGTACGCATGTTGCCTGTCGCCGCGTTGCTTCTGCTACTGCTGTCCCTTGGTTGCGGCGGCGATCCCGCCGGCGTTACGGATGACGGCGGCGACGGAGGCGGAAAAAACGGGGGAGACCTGAACCAGTCCGGTCCCTGGATGTGGGCCAACCCCACGCCGCAGGGCGATCCCGTGGTGCGCATGCGCTTTGCCTCCGCTACCACCGTCTATGCCGTCACCGGCGGCGGTGCGGTGCTCAAGAGCATCGACGCCGGCCGGTCATGGGAGGTGGCGTACGAGGCGATCGCCCTGCAGGTGGCGCCCTACGGCGGCCTTGGCGGCCTGCACTGTCTGGACGAGAAGCGGGTCTGGGTGGTCGGAACCACCGGGCAGATCACGCGCACGCGTGACGGCGGACACACCTGGAGCGATCATTCCATTGCCAGCATCCGGGAGATGCGCGACGTGTGGTTCATCGACGACGATCGCGGCTTCGTGGTGGGTGATGCGGGGGAGTTTCATCGCACCGACAACGGCGGCGTGTCGTGGACGCCGGTCGCGCACACGGCCGGGTCGCTCGACCTGACCGCGATCGTGTTTTCGGGAACCACCGGGTGGGTCGGCGGCGAGGACGGCACCATCCTGCGCTCCGATGACAACGGGGCCACCTGGACGAAGGTCACCGTCAACTGGAGCCAGGACATCGTGGTCGCCGACGCCATGTCCGGTGGTCTGGCCGTCTTTGGAACGAAAGAAGGCGCCACGGTTGCGATGATCTCGACCACCGCCTGGCGCTTCCTGCACGGTGGCGACACCGTTATGGATGTTCAGTTCGAGGACGAGAACAACGGGCAGGTGCTGTATATCGAGAACAACGCGTCCTACCTGGCCACGCGCACGGCCGGCATATGGGAGGAGCACGCGCTGGGGCTGCCGCAGCTCATCTACACGCTCGCCACAAACGGCGGCCGCTCGGTGGTGGCCGGATGGAACGGCTACATGGCGTATTCCGGCGACGGCGGCGTTACCTGGCAGTCCGGGTATGACATCACCGGCGACGCCAACCCGTACACCACGCAGTTCTTCGACGTCTGCTTTGGTGATGCCGGCAACGGCGTGACCGTGGGCAGCGGGGGCGCGGTCCTCTACAGCCGCGACGGTGGGCTCACGTGGAACACGGGGAACAGCGGTACCGGCGAGGAACTGCTCGGCGTCTGGCTGCACAGCTCGGGACGTGGATATGCGGTGGGCGAGGGCGGCACCGCGCTTCGCACCACCGACGGCGGCGCGACCTGGTCGCCCATGACGATGCCGGTCACCGTTGCGAGGTTTCGCGACGTGAGCATGTGGGACGAGATGAACGCAATCCTCGTCGGCGACGGCACCAGCACGCAGGAGACCATCCTGATCACGGCCGACGGCGGCGACACCTGGGTCAACCGGGGTCCGGACACCGCGCCGATTCGTGTTTCGGTGAGCGCGTGGGCGCTTGGCACCCAGCTCGCGTACGTGGGGCAGGGCCAGGGCGCCGTGCTGCGGACACCGGATCGCGGACAGACCTGGCAGGAGTTCGATAGCGGAACCAACAACGCCATTCACCAAATTCAGTTCGTCAACGACACGCACGGATGGGGCGCCACCACGCAGCACGACATGGTGTTCACCCAGGACGGCGGGCTCACCTGGACGCGCATCGGCCCCGGCACGCTGCCGGGCCAGGTGTCGCAGGTTCACTTCGTGGACGAGAACGTGGGCATCGCGGTGGGTCCCACCGGGGGCATGTTCCGCTCCGGCGACGGTGGCGCCAGCTGGACCGTGCTGCGTGGCGGCCTCACCACCTGGTCGCACCTGCGCGCCATCTGGATGACGTCGGCCACCGACGGCGTGGTCGTGGGCACCGAGAGCAAGATCCTCTACACGCGCTCCGCCGGGCTGCCGCCGCGGTAACTCCGGGAAAATGCCGCCCCCGTGTGACGCATCCCGCCCGCCGGTGTCCCACGGACAAGGGCACTCAGGTACTGGCCCGGGCGCCCTGCGAAGGCGCGGGGAAGGCCTGAGAGACGCCTGCAGCCCGTAGCCGCAAACCAGTCGCGGAGGTCCAACCATGAGATTCCCTCGCATTGCATGCCTGCTTGCCGTTGTCTGTGTTTCTCTCACCGCGGGTACGACGGCTCGCGCCGAGCTGCCACCCGTCTTTATTACGGCGTGGGGCGATTCCGGGACGGCCAACGGGCAGTTCAATGTTCCTTTGGGAATCACCACCAACGCGGCCGGCGATGTCTATGTCGCCGATTATCAGAATTTCAGGATTCAGAAGTTCGACAACGACGGCCTGTTCATCGCCGCCTGGGGAGACTCCGGGAGTGCTGCTGGTCAGTTCAGTTTCGCCACTCGTGTTGCGACCGATCTGAGCGGATTCGTCTACGTTGCGGATTACGGCAACAGCCGGGTTCAAAAGTTCAACAGTAGTGGCTCGTTTGTTCTGCAGTTGGGCTCGCCCGGGTTCGGTGACGGGGAGTTTCTGGGTGCTCCGAGCGTCGACATACATCTGACCACCGCATTCGTGGCCGATGGGGGAAACCGCATCCAAAGATTCGACAACGCCGGAAATTTCGAACTGGCCTGGGGCAGCCCGGGAACCGGACCGGGACAGTTCAGTTTGCCGTGGGACATGGCGGTCAGTCCATCGGGCAAGGTCTACGTCGCCGACTTCGGCAACCATCGCGTGCAGCGGTTCGACCTCGACGGCAACTACGAAACCGAGTGGGGCGCGGTGGGCATCTACGGCATCGAGACCGACATGGACGGCAACGTCTACATAGCGCAAAACGATACGCAGGCCGTTGTGGTACCCCAGATCGTCAAGTACGATGCCTCGGGTACCGTGCTTGCCCAGTGGGGTTCTCTGGGCGCGGGCAACGGTCAATTCGGCTATGTGGGCGACGTGGCGGTCGACGGCAATGGCAACGTCTTCGTGACGGACCCCGTCCATCACCGGATTCAAAAGTTTGGCGATGTCCCAACCACGGACCTGACGGTGGTCGTGTCGGCGCCGCCGAGGAGTGTGCTGTGCTCGGCGCAGATCAACGTGTCCGCCACCGTATCCAATCTCGGGAACCTGACCGCGGGCCCGTTCACGGTGACCCTGCGCGTGTCCCCCGACAACGTGATCGACGCCGCTGATTCGCTGCTGGCGTCGGCGGCATTCGACAGCCTGCCCGCGTTCACCGATTCCACCGTTGTGCTCGGCAACAACTACAACGGGCTGACCGGAAACGTGTACCTCGGGGTCACAGTGGACGAAGAGGATGCGGTGCTCGAAAGCGACGAGACCAACAACCAGATTGTCACTCCGTTCCAGTACGCGGTGCCCCGGATCAACACCGTGATCGACGTGCCGGGGGATCAAGGGGGCCTGGTTCATCTGAGCTGGTTCCGAAGCTACTTCGACGCGGTCCTGACCGGAGGCGAGATCACCGAGTACACGCTGTGGCGGGCCATCGACACCACGCCGCCGGCCGGGCACTGGGCCGACGTGGCGGCGGGCGCCACCATCCCAGGAGAGATCGGCAGCGTCATGCGCTTGAGCGCGGCAACTCCTCCGTACTTCTGGGAGCTCGTGGACACACAGCAGGCGTACTTCCTGCCGAACTACGCCAAGACCCTGCCGACGCTCTTCAACGTGACGGAGGCCGACAGCGGCTATCATTACTTCCTCGTGATCGCACACACGGGCGACCCGTTCACGTTCTACGTATCGTGCGTGGACAGCGCGCGATCCATCGATAACCTCGCGCCGGCGCAGCCGCAGAACCTGGTTGCGAGCCAGAGCGCCGCCGGAGAGCTCACGCTAAGTTGGAACGCGAATACCGAACCGGACCTGTCGCACTACGCCGTCTACCGGGGTGGCGCGCCCGAGTTCGTTCCCACGAGCGCCAACCGCATCGGCGCGCCTGCCTCCCCCGAACTGGTCGACGCGGGATGGACGTGGGACAGCGACTACCACTACAAGGTGACCGCCCTCGACGTGCACGGTAACGAGAGCGTGGTGGCGGTGCTGGGTCCGGGCGGTACCACCTCGGTGCTCGACCGGGTGCCGTCGCGAACCTACCTCGGCGCCAATCAGCCCAACCCCTTCAATCCTGTCACCCGCATTCGCTTTGGTCTCGAGCGCGCGTCGTTCGTCGAGCTCACGATCTTCGATGCGACGGGACGCGTGGTGCGCCGCCTGGTCTCGGGCCAGCGGGGCGCAGCCAACCATGTGGTGACGTGGAACGGAGCCAACGACCAGGGACAGCCGGTGGCGAGCGGGATGTACTTCTATCGTCTCAAGACCGGGCGTTTCAGCCAGACACGAAAGATGGTGCTGCTGAAGTAGTCCGCGGCCACAGGGCTCGTCCGCCCTCACATCCGGAACAGGTACTGGAACTTGACGAAGTAGATGCGATCGGTCTGCCGGTAACCGTCCTGGGTGATCTCGATCTCGCTGGTGTTGGGGTCGTCCTTGATCTCGGTGAACGAGTGTGACGAACCCAGGAAGAACACGGTGAACGGGTTGATCTTGTAGCTGATCAGGGGATCGACTGCGAACGAGCTGACGTCGTCCACGTACTCGCCGATCACGCGGAAGTACAGACGCCGGGTGAACTGGTAGGTAAGGCGCGCGCGGGAAACGAAGGTGTCGGCCACGTCCGGGCCGCCGTTCAGTTCGCTGATTCGGAACGACGCGTGGGTTAGCCCCACGAAGAACTGCGGCGTGGGTCGCAACTCCAGCCACGCGCCGTATGAGAACTGGTCGCCCAGGCGCGGGTTGTCGCGCTCACGGATGACACTGGGCCCCAGCCGCCAGTCGACGCCGGCGGACATGAACTTGCTGAAGTTGGAGTCGATGTCGACGTTCCAGCGCGCGATTCCTTCCACCAGTTCGCCGGCAAACACCTCTTCGCTCCACAGATAACTCGTCCACAGGTAGGTCTGGTGCTTGAAGCGCATCCACAGGCCGGGCTCCAGCCAGGTGTCCTTGAACTCCCCCGCGTAGTTGTACTTTCTCCCCACCGCGAACTGCGGCTCGAAGCGCTCGACCACCGGGTTGGTATCCCACTGGAACATGTAGCCGTTCCAGAAATTCGCGATGCGGTAGTTGTTGGACGTGATGAAGCCGCTTTCCGCGCGGAAGGTGGGCGAGAAATCCCCGTACCACAGTTCCGCGTTGTAGTGGCGCCCGTTGCGCGTCACCATGGTTTCGATGGCATGGCCGTAGAAGTTCTCGCCGTCGAAGGCGCCGGTGTACTCGTCGTCCTTGCCGAAGGCGATGTCGTTGAAATCGTCGGAGAGCAGGGTGTCCTCCGGTTCCTGCGTGTAGCTGCCGTGGACCTCGCCGAAGAAGGTGAAGTGCTCGTTGAGGCGCAGGCGGGTATCCACGCCTGCGGTGGTGTTGGAGCCGATACTGTCGCGCAGCCGGCGGTCGGTTGCGAAGAAGCCGATGAACGACTCCTCCATCACGTCGCGCTTGTAGCGCAGGAGGTTGGACCATGTGTCGCCCGCCAGCGCGCCGCCGCTCTGCTCCTCGAAGGGCACGATGTAGGGCGAGGTCTCGTCCATGGCGGTGAGAAACGTGAACGTGTTGCGGCTCGATTTTCCGGTGTACTTGCCCGCCGCGAGCGGGTCGTTGATGGACCGCGTGTAGACCACGTCGATCATGGAGCGGAAGCGGTCCGCGCCCTCCAGGAAGAAGGGCCGCTTCTCCTCGTAGAACAGGGCGAAGGTCTGGTTGGCATCGATCTGGGTGGCGTCCGCCTCGATCTGGCTGAAATCCGGGTTGTAGGTGACGTCGAGCGTGTGGTTGGGTGTCAGGCCGTACTTGACGCCGATGCCGGCCTCGCCCTCGCCGGGGTCGTTGCTCCAGTTCAAAGACGCATCGTCGAGGCCAGCCAGGTTTCCGGACTGGCTGGCGAGCACGTAGGGGAGTATCTCCAGGTTGCGGCTCTCGTTGATGTCACTCATGCCGTTCAGGGTGCCCGCCTGGCAGAAGAAGCAGTTGTCGTCGCGGGAGATCGGTGCCCACGAGTACTGCGCGCGGCTCTCGCGCGGGCGCGTTCGGAAAAAGTGAACCCCCCACTCCTGGCTGGGGCTGTCGGGAAAGCGGATGCTCCGGAAGGGAATCGAGATCTCGGCGGTCCAGCCGAAGTCCGTCAACTGGCCTCCCGAATACCACACCGCGTCGTAGCTGCTGTCCTCGTTGTTGCGCGAGCGGAACAGGTCTCCCTGGATGCCGCGCGGGTTTACGACGAAGAAATACCCGTTCTGCTGGTCGTGGAACGTGTCGATCACCAGCCCGGCCCAGTCGTCCGCGAACATGTTGTCGCGATCGGTCACCGAGGCGCGGATGGCGGCCGGGTTGTCGTCGTAGCACTTGAACCCGATATACAGGTTGTCGGCGTCGTAGGCGAGCCAGGCCTCGGTGTCCACCGGCGGGCGCGTGTTGTCGCCCGGTTCCACCTCGCAGAAGTTGCCGATACGCGTGGCGGACTGCCACATGGCCTCGTCGAGACGCCCGTCGATGTGGAAGGCCTGTCCCGCGCGCGCCACCGAAATATCGAGCTGGGTGTTGGGGGCGAAGGCCGCGCTCGACGCGTCCACCGCGCCACCGCCGGCCGGTGCGCCGGCCCGCAAGGGCGCCGCAATGGCCGCCGCGATGGCCGCCGCGATGGCAAGCAGGGAGATCCAGCTGGGGGGGCTGTGCGCGTTCATGGGTTTGGTGGCGGCCGGGAATTGTCCCCGGACACTTTCCCGGCCACCACCTTCTGCCTTAAGACGTATCCGGCGTGGGTGTGGTTTCCTGCAATCTCCACCCGGCCCCGTACGCGGAACGCACGGCGCCGAGGGCCGGGGCGCAGAGCGCACCCTTTCATAAGGTTAATAACAGCAATTTGTTACGATGATGGTGGAAAAGCCGCTTGTCCGGGAATGAGTATTGCACTAGAATTATTTTTAGTTATGACTAAAAGCACCCCGGCAGCAAGCGCCACCGCCCGGCTGACCCAGTCGATGGAGAACTACCTCAAGGCCATCTTCGAGATCGCCGAGCACGCCGAGCGCGCGTCCACCTCGTCGATCGCGGAACGCATGGGCATTGCGCCCGCGTCGGTGACCGCGATGGTGAAGAAGCTGGCCGAGCTCAACCTGGTCACGCACGAACCGTATCAGGGTGTGCAACTGACACCGGTGGGAGAAGTGGCGGCGGTGGAGGTGGTGCGGCATCACCGTCTCATCGAGAAGTATCTCGCGGAAGCACTGGGTGTCCCGTGGGACCAGGTGCACGACGAGGCCGAAAAGCTGGAGCACGTGATCTCCGAGGATCTCGAGGACCGCATCGCCACCGCGCTGGGTGACCCCACCGTCGACCCGCACGGCGCGCCCATCCCGTCGCGAGACGGCGCCATCGCGCGCGTGGCGGCGCGCCGCCTGTGCGACGTTCCCGCCCGCACGCGCGTAGTGGTGCTGGAAGTCGACGACCGCGACTCGGCCCTGCTGCGCTACCTCGGCCAGCGCGGCCTGTATCCGGGGACGGGGGTCGAGGTGCTGCACGTGGAACCGTACGGAGGGTCGCTGACGTTGCGCGTCGGCGACGGAGAGTTTTCAATCGGGCGAGAGGCCGCCGCCGAGATAAGGGTATCAACATGATGGGTTCGCCTCTGCTCAATCTGGTTCTGTTCGTCCTGGGCGGTGCCCTCGCCGCCGTCATCTTCTGGCCCGGGCGCGGCCTGTTCGCGCGCGGAAGGCGCAGCCGGCGGCTGGCCTCGCGCGTCGCCCTCGAGGACGCGCTCAAGCATATCTACAACCACGAGGTGCGCGAGGACACCTGCACGCTCACCAGTGTGGCGGGTGCGCTGGAGATCGCGGCCTCGCGCGCGGTGACGCTGGTGGAACGCATGCAGGAGCGAGGCCTGGTACGCGTGGTGGACGGACGTATCCTCCTTACCGACGATGGCCGCCGTTACGCACTCGAGGTGGTACGCGCGCATCGGCTGTGGGAGCGCTACCTCGCCGACGAAACCGGCGTCGATCCGCTCGAATGGCACATGCGGGCCGAGAGGCAGGAGCACACGCTCACCCAGGACGAGGCCAACGCGCTCGCCGAGCGCCTCGGCAACCCGCGTTTCGACCCCCACGGCGATCCCATTCCCGCCGCGGACGGTTCCGTGGTCGGCGATGCGCTGACGCCGCTGACGGTGCTGGAGCCGGGAGAGCGCGCGGTGGTTACGCATCTCGAGGACGAACCGCCGGTGGTCTTCGCGCAGATCATGGCGCTGGGTATCT
>Ga0224505_10000153_pt1 | contig 53093 bp, 57 predicted proteins | sample SF_Jan12_sed_USG_FD_169102 | JGI IMG/M metagenome (GOLD analysis project Ga0224505, IMG submission 169102) | Sediment microbial communities from San Francisco Bay, California, United States - SF_Jan12_sed_USGS_4_1 | ecosystem: Environmental > Aquatic > Marine > Sediment | place: USA: California...
CGCTCGACGGCCATCGTGCGGATGGTTTCCAGGGTGCCGTGATCCAGGGTTCGTCCGTCTCGCGTCATGGCGGAACGGATTATGACACACTCAACATGTGTTGTCTAACTTACTGACTGCTGAGTAATGCAGGGATCCAGACATTAGGTTGTGCGGCAGGCCTTGCCACGATCTTCTAATGAACGATCGAATCTGGATATGGCGGACGAAATAAATGTGGAAGATATTCGTGTTTCTTGCGGTAACACTAATTAATGTGCTTATTTGCGGAGCTTTTCTGGGGAGCATAAATTCTCCGGAGTCTTATGCGCATCCTGCCTGGTACCTTGATCAGGTGGTGCTTGGCATGGTTTTCGCCGGAGTGGGTGCCGTAGGGTTCGTCTTTCTCTCCATGGTAATTCGCTGTCCAGTCTGCAGGAAGAATGTGGGATGGCATGTATTGAGCACTGAAGACGCGAGCAAGTGGTTCAAAACCCTTATATCGCTCGATCGTTGTCCGTTCTGTTGAAGAAGAAAGAGGGGTACAGCAGAATTGCTGATGACTGTTGTAAATGAAAAAGAAGTAAGAGGTGCGGTGCGAAGCTCGTATGCTACTGAGTGGCGAGCGAACGTCTTGCCGTATCCCGTGTATCTCCATGACATGAATGGGCGAAAGCCGGGAGGTAACAACGGATTCTCCCGATAATCCGGATGCCGTGTTTGGTAGTCCTCTTGCTGCTTCTCAGCGTGAATAGCGGGAATGCGTTAACCTATCTCGATACCAAAGACAAAGACCACTCCAAGTGGTTCAGGAACATGGTGAATGACTCCATCCCGTTTTATGCTGGAGAACGAGTCGTGATTGTGACAAAGGGTGTTGTCTCACCGTGGGTGGTGGCGCTTCTTCGTCTGGATTATGAGGTTGCGCGGACGTATCTCGAAGAGGCTGTGCAAAAGGACTTTGGAGTAGAGGAAGTACACGAAGCGATAACCAATGCTGATGAGTTTAAGGCCATTGATATGAACATACCAAAGGATCCTTTGTTTGGCCGTGGTTTTGGGGGATTTCGTCACCTTGTTCCGAGCATGAAAAGTACCCGCGAGTACGCTATCGTTTCTAAGCAATACAATCGCATCGACAAAGTAGACGGGCACTCCGTGTCAAGATGGAGAGTTGCCGACGGTAGAGAAATCCTTGGAAAGCCATGGACAATCGTCGTCGTGGAGCGAGCCGACTTTTCTCGAGAATGGGCGCGCGATCATATGGGGCTACTGTGGCCATTTAAGACTTCCGGCAGCTCACGATTGGTTACGGAAACTGAGATCAGCTTGATTGAAAATAGTCTGGGTCAGAGACACGAACTGATTGATTATTTCGTCCCATATCCGGCCTATGAGACTGGAGCGGTGTTGGAACTCATGAACGCGATCTTAGAAAAGGCAAAGGGACAATAGACAAAGAATAGAAGAACTTCCAGAGATCGGGATTCTTTTCTGAGGAGACAGAACGAGTGAGACCTCATCCATGACGAAAGACCGGGGATGATGCAGATGGCGATCTCAAAAGTGCGGTCGGTCCTGATCTGTGTGCTGCTGCTCGGTGTGTTGACGCCGATGTCGGCAATCGCCGATCAGGTCCAATACATCTACGACGACCTGGGCCGGCTGTCGCAAGTGACCGACGGGCAGGGGAATGTAACGACGTACACCTACGATGCCGTCGGCAATCTGCTCTCCATCACGCGCAACACCGGTGGGGTCGGCGCGCCGACGATTACTGCCTTCACCCCGAACACGGGTAATGCTGGAGCCTCCGTCAATGTCTCCTTGACCGGCACGAATCTGACCGGCGCCTCGCTGGTGACCACCATCGCCGCCACCTTCCAGATTGCCTTTACCGCTGCTCCTGGCGCGGCGACCGTCACCGTGACCACGACCAACGACTCGGCCATGACGGCCTTTCCCGTCGCCAATGTATCGGCCTACGCCCACTGAGTAAAAAATGCGATAGTTTTTGACAGGTTTTCGACCCCCCAGTAGACTCCCTTCATAGTTCTAGTCATCCTCTACCACCGGCTCGGTGAGCCACAACAGGACGAAAAGCTATGGCTACGTTTGCATACGTTGGACGAAGTAGATCGGGTGCCGTAAAGAAGGGCGAACTTGTCGCCAAGTCTCGCGATGAAGCTGTAGAGCAGTTGCGCAAGCAAAGCGTCGTGGTGACCAGCCTCGAAGAAAAGGCCGCCAAAGCTGGATTCAGCTTAAGTTTTGGAAGCGGCGTGAGTGAAAAAGACCTGGTCGTGTTTACGCGACAATTCGGAACTATGATCAATGCCGGACTACCGCTGATTCAGTGTCTAGAAATTCTTTCTACGCAATCGGAAAATGCGGCGTTAAGGAAATCTGTGGGTGAGATTCGAGTCCATGTCGAGGGAGGCGCAACCTTTTCGGATGCGCTCCGCAAACATCCCAAAATCTTCGACGATTTGTACGTCAATATGGTCCATGCCGGCGAAGTCGGCGGGTTGCTCGATACCATTCTTGCTCGACTGTCCAAGCATATTGAAAAAGCGATGAAGCTCAAGGCGCAAATCAAGAGCGCGATGGTCTACCCAGCTTCTATCGTAGGAATTGCGGCTATCGTGATCACGGTCTTGATGATTTGGGTGATCCCGGTCTTCGAGAAGATGTTCAAGGAATTGTCAAACGGAAAGATGGCGTTGCCAGCACCGACGCAGATGGTCATCGATATGAGTAATTTCGTGCAAGGAAACTGGTACATCATCCTGGGCGTCATCATTGGAACCGTGGTAGGGATCAAGAAATACTACGCAACGCCTCAAGGTCGATTGGCGATTGACAAATTCGTTCTAAAGTTACCGGTGTTTGGAGACCTTGTTCGAAAAGCCTCCGTGGCCAAATTCACGCGGACATTGGGAACGCTCTTGGCGAGCGGTGTGCCGTTATTGGAAGCCTTGACCATTTGCGCGAAGACCTCTGGGAACAAGGTCGTGGAAGGGGCGCTGCTCGATGCCAAAGTCAGTATCAGTGGGGGGAAAACAATTTCTGAACCGCTCGCCAAGAGCGGGACCTTCCCCAAGATGGTCACGCACATGATCTCGGTCGGAGAGTCGACGGGTGCGTTGGACACGATGCTTGGGAAAATCGCCGATTTCTACGAAGATGAGGTCGATGAGGCCGTCGGGAATCTCACCGCGCTCTTGGAGCCTATGATGATGGTGTTTTTGGGGACAACGGTCGGCTTCATCGTCGTCGCGATGTATCTGCCGATTTTTTCGATGGCAAACGCAATCGGGTAGCCGATTGTGGATTCACGTCTGAGAGGCAGCTTGGCGATCTCCCTGACCAGGATGGCCAAGCTATCCACTTCGCAATGATTCCTGCATCTATTCAGAATTAGTCGGCCTGCTTCCCCGACATACTTCCCTCTATGGAACCACTGAAAGCCTCAGCAGCGGTGACAAGGATCGAACCTCGCTTCTAGCTGGAGTCGCATGTCGTGGGGGATATCAAAGCCAGAATTTATTGGTTGATGGGGTGGCGAGTCGTCATCGTGACCCTGTTGCTGGGACTCTCCCTCGCCTTCCAGGTTACCAAAGGTGAGCGGGTCGAGACCTTCTACGCCCTGATCGTGTTCACCTATGCGGTTACCATCATCTACGCATTGCTGATTAGGAAGCTAACCGATTCCGAGTTGCTCGTCAAATTTGCTTGGGCTCAGATCGTGGTTGATTTCTTGCTCGAGACAATTTTGATTGCACGGACGGGTGGAATAGAAAGTCCGTTCGCGGTGTTGTATGTCATCAGCGTGACGGTGGCAAGTCTCGTTCCACGTCGGCGCGTGGGCCTGCTGACCGCCAGTCTCTGCATCATCTTGCTTGGCATTCTCACCAATGTACAGCTCTATGGGCTAGCGGAGGTGTGGGGATGGTTGCCACACACTCGACTCAGCGCTGCTGAGACACTTCATGCGTTCGGTGTCTACAGTCTTGCATTTTTGGTGGTTGGGTTTTTAAGCGGTGCGCTCGCAGATCAGCTTGGACAGGCCGATCTATCGCTTCGTGAAAAGGAGTTGGGATTGAGCCACTTGCGGGCGTTCCATGAAAACATCGTCCACAGCATCAGCAGCGGCGTGTTTACAACGGACGATAATGACCGGATCACCTCATTCAATCCTGCGGCGCAGGAGGCCACAGGTTACAGCTTCGAGCAAGTCCAGGGGTGTCCTTGGCGTGAGGTGTTCAACTGGCACCCTAGCCAGCTAGACGATGATCGGACGCAGGATGTCTCTGCCAACATGCGATTTGATGTCGAATGCAAACGGTCAGATGGCAATCGATTGATTCTCGGGATGACGCTTTCACCGTTGCACGAGCGAGGGGAACAAAAAGGGCTGGTCGGAGTGTTTAAGGACCTCACACAAATACGGGATCTTGAGGAAGAGATGAGGCGCAAACAGTGGCTTGCCAGCCTCGGAGAAATGTCGGCGGGCATGGCCCACGAAATTAGAAATCCATTGGGTGCGCTGGCTGGTGCAATGCAAATGCTTCGGAAGGATCTGCAGGCCGATGAAACCAGTCAACGATTGATGGAGATTGCGGTTCGGGAGGCAACGAGGTTGGACGCGATCATCACGGAATTTCTGCAGTATGCGAGGCCGCCAGCCCTGAACCTGGCGGAGTGCGATTTAAACAAAGTCCTTGCTGAGACCCTTGATCTAGTACAACATGAAGCACGAATCCGAAAGGGGATTTCTATTAGGGCGGTTCCCTGTGCAGAGGCATTGTGGGCACAAGTCGATCAGGATCAGATGAAACAAGTGTTCTGGAACCTGGCCGTGAATGCCTTCGATGCCATGCCTCATGGCGGCCAGCTGACTATTTCGACGGGATGTCGAAAGGTAGATATCGCGGGGCGAAAGGCTGACGTGGTTGAAGTCTCGTTTCATGATGCCGGCGAAGGCATCCCGAAGCACAATCTCGATAACATTTTTCTTCCATTCTTTACTACCAAAAAGCGAGGGTCTGGGTTGGGGTTAGCCGCTGTCCACCGTATCGTGGATCTTCACGGAGGGTGGATTAAAGTGGACAGTCAGGAAGGCCAAGGCACGAGGTTTGGAGTCTGTCTCCCTCGCACGGCAGATTCTGGGATCCGACTGTGGCATGAAGGTAGGGAACCGTGGAAAAGATCCTAGTCGTTGATGACGAACAAAGCTTACGCGAAGTCTTGAGCATCATGCTCAGGCGGGCGGGCTATGCTGTGATCAGCGCCACAGATGGCGAAGACGCGATCGAGCTCATCCACAAAGAAATCTTCGATTTGGTGATCACCGACCTTCGGATGCCAAAAATCGATGGTCTGGAGGTTCTCAAGGCAGTGAAGTCTGCCTCACCGGAGACCGTCGTGCTGATCATCACGGCCTTTGCGACCGCTGATTCCGCCGTCGAAGCCATGAAGCAGGGTGCCTACGACTATCTGACGAAGCCGTTCCAGGTGGACGAAGTTCAACTGATTATTCGGAACGCATTGGAAAAACGACGTCTCACAACCGAAAATATGTTGCTCAAGCGTGAGATGGCGAGTCAATCCTCATTCGCGCAGTTGGTCGGTCAAAGCGAGGCCATGCAAAAGGTATTCGATGTGGTGCGGAAAGTCGCTGATTCAAAAAGTAACGTGCTCATCTGCGGAGAAAGTGGCACAGGAAAAGAGTTAGTCGCGCGTGCGATTCATTACAACAGTGCCAGGAGTAGCCATCCGTTTGTGGCCGTCAACTGCAGCGCAGTGCCGGAAACTCTGCTGGAAAGCGAGTTGTTCGGCCACATGAAAGGGTCGTTCACAGGGGCGATCTGCAATAAAGCCGGATTGTTTGAGATTGCGAACGGAGGAACCATCTTTCTCGATGAGATCGGTGACACCACGCCGACGATTCAAGTGAAGTTGCTGCGGGTCATCCAAGAACGCGAATTTCGACGAGTAGGTGGCAGTCAAGATATCAAAGTGGATGTCCGCATCGTCGCTGCTACGAATAAAGATCTGGAGAAGGCCGTCGCGGACGGTTCGTTTCGTGAGGATCTGTACTATCGATTGGATGTGATCCCAATCCGGCTCCCGCCGTTACGCATGCGAACTGGAGATATTCCGTTGTTGGTCAATCATTTTCTGGAGCGGTTTTCGAAAGAGAGCGGGAAGCCCAAGCCTGTGATCAGCTCCGAGGCCATGCATGTGCTCTTGGGGCATGAATGGCGCGGTAACGTTCGCGAGTTGGAGAATCTGATCGAGCGAGTTGTCGCCTTCTCAGCGGAAGGGCTGGTCACTGACGCTGACGTGCGTGGATGGCTCCATCGGCCGACGACACAGTCACAACAGTCGACCATGCCGCTGGATCTGACCGACGAAGGATTGGACCTTGAAGGGCTGATCAACGGCATCGAAAAAGATCTGTTGCTGAAGGCGCTTGAGCGATCGAAATGGGTTAAAAAGAAGGCTGCCCGAATGCTCCGCCTCAACACCAGATCATTTCGGTATCGATTGGAGAAGTATGCTATAAAAGGAGGTCGTGACTAGCCCTTCTCCTGAAGCAAGCGATCTCCCTGCCACGATTACAGTTTGCGCACCCGCCAAGATCAATCTCGTCCTCCGTATTCTCGACCGTCGACCTGACGGCTATCACAACCTGTGGTCTCTGATGCAGACCGTACGACTGGAAGACGAGCTCTCGATGTCCATCAATCACACCCACTCGGCCATCACCTTGCGCTGCGACGATCCATCCTTGAAAACGGATCATTCGAATCTGGTGTATCGTGCTGCGGTAGCGGTTCTTGAACGGAGCAGACAAACCGTGGGGGTGGACATCGCCCTCACTAAACAAATCCCGATGGGAGCCGGACTTGGTGGAGGGAGCAGTGATGCGGCTGCCACGATCATTGGGCTGAATCGGATCCTGAACCTAGGCTGGTCGCCCGAGGAGATGGCCCAAGTTGGTCAAACGCTAGGAAGCGATGTCTCGTTTTTCTTTTTTGCTCCTTCAGCGACGGTGGCCGGCCGGGGTGAAACGGTGATGCCAGTGCGAATGACAGGGAGCCGATGGATCGTGTTGGTCAATCCGAGCTTTCCGGTCGAAACAAAATGGGCCTATCAGCAGCTCTCCGAAAGTCGAACAGGGGTGGTCCCCGTTTCCCCTTCCCATGCGGCGCTGGAGACAGAGTCTGAGCTGAGCTGGAAACAGGTACTGGAGGCAGCCGAGAACGACTTTGAAACACCGGTGTTTAGCGCGTATCCTTTGCTGCGTCACATCAAACAGCAGCTCACAGTCAATGGGGCTGAGGTTGCGTTACTCTCCGGCAGTGGGGCAACTGTATTTGGTGTGTTTCGTGATGAGACGAGTGCTCGTCACGCCCAGGCATCCTTTCTGAATGAGCAGCCGTTCAAGGTCTTCGTCGCGGAAACCTGCTCGTATTTATAGCCCATCAGTGACGAAATATCGGCTGCCCGTTTGTTGACAGGAGCCCAGAGTTTCCGATACATTTTCAAACTTTGATTGGCTTCCCCGGTAGATCTGTGCAGCACGCGAGAGAGGTGGCATGAAAACCCACGTCGCTTGCCACACAGGAACCACGCGAGAATTCAGTCCATCGATACGCAAGACGATGTGCGCAGTTCATGAAAGTTTTAAATGAACAGAGAGCTGAAAATCTTCTCTGGTAACGCAAACCTTGCGCTTGCCCATGAGATTTGCGCCTATCTGGGACAGAAATTGGGTGAGGCGACCGTCTCTTCCTTCAGCGATGGCGAGGTCCGCGTCAAGATCGATGAAAATGTGCGCGGGGCCGATGTCTTCGTGGTGCAGTCCTGTTGTCAGCCGGTGAACGACTCGTTGATGGAGTTGTTGATCATCGTCGATGCATTGAAACGTTCATCAGCGAACCGTATCACCGCTGTTGTCCCCTATTTCGGATACGCTCGTCAGGACCGAAAAGATCAACCCCGAGTTCCGATCACTGCGAAGTTAGTCGCAGATTTGATCACCACTGCCGGCGCTGATCGTGTGTTGTCGATGGATCTTCATGCCGGACAAATCCAAGGGTTTTTTAATGTCCCGGTCGATCACTTGTACGCGCTCCCGGTCTTGCTGGACTATGTTGTGAAGAAACAAGTCGAGGACTTGGTCGTTGTCTCGCCCGACGCAGGTGGTGTGGAGCGGGCGAGGGCATTTGCCAAGCGTCTACAGGCAAACTTAGCGATCATTGATAAACGGCGTGAAGGTCCAAACCAAGCCCAAATCATGAATATCATCGGCGATGTGCAGGGGAAAAGCGTGTTGCTCCTGGATGACATGATCGATACAGGAGGGACGATTGTTCAAGGGGCTCAGGCCTGTCTCGATCACGGAGCCAGAGAGGTGATTACGGCCTGCACGCATGCGGTGCTGTCAGGTCCGGCTCTGGAACGATTGCAGGCGTCGTGTCTTTCACAGGTGGTCATTACCAACACAATCCCGTTGCGAGGGAAAGAGCTGGTTTGTCCGAAACTGCATCAATTGTCGGTAGCGCCGCTGCTGGGCGAAGCCATCAGACGCATTCATGAAGATGAGTCCGTGAGTTCACTATTTGCCTAGGCCTGTCCAAATGGGGCATCGTGCCAGAAGTCGAGGAGACGGAGGGAGATCATGAAATTCGATTTGACAGTGGCAGTGAGAGAACAAGCAGGAAAAGGGGCCGCGCGGTCTATGCGACGAGCGGGGAAGATCCCGTCGGTGCTCTACGGACAGGGAGACTGTCTTTTGTTGACCCTCAATCCCGACCATTTAGTCAAGATCCTCAAGTCGCACGCGGGCAGTACCGCACTGATTTCACTCACCGTCGAAGGGGAGAAATCTAAGCCGAATCGTACGGCTCTCTTGCGTGATTATCAGGTAGACCCGGTGACCGGGGCGTTGCTGCACGCAGATCTCTTTGAAATTTCCATGGCGAAGCCAATCCGGGTGAAAGTGCCGATTAAAGTCGTCGGCAGCATTCCTGCCGGCGTCAAAGAAGGTGGTGTTCTGCACCACAACATGCGTGATGTGCATGTTGAATGTCTTCCCGCCGTCCTGCCTGACCAGATCGAGGTGGATGCCTCATCTTTGACTATCGGTAGTGGCATCCATGTGAAGGAGCTCGGTGCGCGCGAAGGCGTCCGCTTCTTGGACGAGCCTGATCAAATGATCGTCAGCGTGGCCGCGCCGATGACGGATGCCAAACTTGAAGCCTTGCTCTCGAGCACCCCGGGCGCTGCGGGTGAGCCTGAGGTTCTAGCGAAGGGTAAGGAAGCAGTTGAAGGGGCTGAACCAGCCAAAGCTGGGGCGGCGGCTAAAGCTGGAGCCGCTGCGCCTGCCGGTGATGCGAAGGGCGGTGACAAGAAAGAGGCTACGGCTCCCAAGGCCGACAAGAAAGAAGCTGAAAAGAAGAAGTAACGTTGCATCTTCTCGTTGGACTGGGCAATCCAGGAAGAGCATGCGCCCAGACCCGTCACAATGTCGGCATGTGGGCCATCGAGCGGGCCGCCGCTCGATGGTCGATCCGACTCTCACCGCGTGGGACTGCTCTACGAGGGTCCGGGCGATTAGGAAGAGAATTGGTTGAGCTGGCCGGCCTGCTCGATTGGATGAATATCACCGGCCCTCCACTGAAAGGCCTCCTGCGAGAATTCTCGCTTACCCCAAGTGAACTTATTGTGATACATGACGATTTGGACTTGGAGCCTGGTCGGCTTCGTATCAAGTCGACCGGTGGCGACGGGGGACATAACGGGATCAAATCGATCATCGAGGCACTTCGGACTCCGCAATTCGTGAGGCTGAAGATTGGAGTCGGCCGGCCCGCGCCGGGCCAGAATTCGGCTGACTATGTTCTAGAGGCGGTTACGAAGGGCGAGGTGGCCGTCTTTGATCCCTGTCTGGAACGGGTCGTCGATGCATTGGAATGTCTGATTCATCGGGGCCCAGAAGCGGCCATGAATCAGTTTAATGTCCGTGAAAAGGCTGTTGACGAAGGAGAGGGCAAGAACTAATGGGCCTGTGTTGCGGTATGATTGGTCTCCCAAACGTTGGCAAGACGACAGTCTTTAATGCGTTGACCGGTGGTGGCGCCTTGGCGGCTAACTATCCATTCGCCACCGTTGACCCGAACACGGGCATCGCTCTGGTGCCGGACCCTCGTCTGATCAAGCTGACCGAGATCTTCGCCTCGAAGAAAACCACCTACAGCACCCTTGAAGTGCGAGATATTGCTGGGCTTGTCGAAGGGGCCAGCAAAGGCGAAGGGCTCGGTAATCAATTTCTCGGCCACATCCGAGAGGTAGATGCGTTGCTGCACGTGGTTCGCTGTTTTCAGGGAACGGATGTTGTGCATGTCAGCGGTGGGATCGACCCGCTCCGCGACATCGGCGTCATCGAAACCGAGCTCATGCTGTCTGATCTGGAGACGCTCGATCGGCGGAAGCAGAAAACTGAGAAGAAGGTTCGGGCCGGCGACAAGAAAGCCGCATTCGAAGTTGAGTTTCTTGCCACGCTCATTGGATTGCTCGACAAAGGCGAGTGGCTGGGTAATCGAGACTACTCATCGGAAGAACGGGCGATTCTCAGCGAGTGTCAACTGCTTTCTGCCAAGCCGGTGCTCTTTGTCGCGAACGTGTCCGAAGGGAAGCATGCCGACGAAGTCATGGTCCAGACTGTACGTGAATTTGCGGCGAAGCGCGGCGCTCGGGTTGTGACGATCTGTGGCCAGTTCGAAGCAGAACTGTCGTCGTTGCCGGAGAGCGAACGAACGGATTTCCTGCAAGAAGTGGGGCTGACTGAATCGGGGCTGGTCAGACTGACGCGCGAAGCCTATACCCTGCTGGACCTGATCACCTTCTTTACCGCCGGAGAGACCGAATCTCGAGCCTGGCCGATTCCGAAAAGCATGAAGGCGCCCCAAGCAGCGGGTAAGATCCACTCCGATATGGAGCGAGGCTTCATCCGCGCCGAGGTCTATCACTACGATGACCTGCTGGGTTGTGGATCAGAGGCGAAGGTGAAGGAGAAGGGCTTATTCCGGCTGGAAGGTAAGGATTACGTCATCAAAGAAGCGGATATCGTGTATTTTAGGTTTAACGTCTAGTCGCCAGCCGCAGGTTCTACCCACCGCGAAGCACTCCTCGTTATACCGCAGTCGTAAATTCAGGGGGATACGGCGGTTTTTCTTTGTGATGATGGTAATGTGTGAGCGGAGATCTGAGGAGTGATGTGATGCTCAGATCAACGCTGGGATGAGCTCTAAATCCTGAGCCAGCTCCTGAGACACTACTCGGTCCAGCCGGTGCCGGGTGATCGTCGGTAGGCGAATGAACTCAACGCCGAACGTGTTTTTGCAAACCCAACGGATTTTCGCCAACTCGATGAATAGAGAAGAGGTGGGATCAGGCAGCAGGACGCTCAGTTTAACATAACTTCCTGTGAGGACTGTTCGCTCGCAGGTGACGGAGCAGCCGGAAAGGGAAAGATTAGAGACCACCCCTTCACCTACAAACGGGGCACCTCCAAATATTACTGGATAGGCAACCGAAAGCCGATGATGGATCCGCCAGTTTACCGTTGTGTCTACCATTCTTAGGCCCTCCATGGACCCGCAGTGTATCCAGGTGACGAGCATAGGGCCATTCCTCAGAGGAGGGGCCAGCGATATACCAAATCTTGTCAGTTTGATGAATTACGGATGGAAATTAGAGGCCTTGGGAGATTCTGACCGGGGTATTTCTGGATTCCGTAGTTGAGGGGGCTGCGGAGAAACGATCTAGTACATCAGCCGGGGGGCGAGGATCACTATCCTTACGGCTTGACGATGGTTTCTTCAGATAAAGAAGGAGGAACGGTCGAGGGGAGTTCTAACCGCTCGAGCACATCCTGTTTAAGTTTTGTAGGTTCCTCGATGCGATTGTCTCGCTGTAGCGAATTGACATCTCTTGCTTTTCTGGCGTTCAACTCGATCATATCTGCATCGTCTCGAACGAGATGTGGAGTGAGAAACACAAGAAGGTTTAGCTTCTCAATCTGACGGTTCTGAGTTTTGAACAACCACCCGAGCCACGGAATATCTCCCAGAAGAGGAACCTTTCTCTCGCTGATGGTGATATTGTCGCGGACTAACCCTCCAACCACGAGGGTCTGTTTGTCTTGCGCAACTGTGGTTGTTTCCATCGATCGCTTCGTGGTTGTGGGGCCGACCGGGATGCTTGCAGTCCCGGATCCAATGGTTTGTGCCACATTTTCTGCGATGGCCGTGATCTCTTGCTTGATCTCGAGGCGAATCAAGTCATCTTCAAGGACCTGGGGGGTTAACTCTAATGTGACTCCGACGTCTTTCCGTTCGATCGTGACCAGCGTTCCACCAGTGATCCCTTGAGCTTGTCCAGTTGGGAATGGTCGATTTTCACCGACGACGATTTTGGCCTTTTGATTGTCTGCAGCAAGGACCTGGGGCGTAGAAAGGACGTTCGTATCGGTGAGGTTCATCAGTAAGTTCATAAAGGCACGAACGTTGACTGTGTTCAAGACGGTGACGGCCCCACCGGTTGCTCCACCCGCAGCGACGCCACTGATCGCCTGCGCTACAGTGGCGAGATCTTCCGGCGCTCTGTTGAATCCGCCGAGCACCTGCAAAAATCCAGACTTTCCTGCACCAAGAACCTGAGTGGGGTCAGTGCCGATTTGTCGCAAGCGGTCAACTTGAACTTCCAGGATGACGGCTTCCACAAAGACCTGCTTGCGCCGGATATCTAGATCATGAATCACTGATCGGAGGTGGTTCCAGGCGACTTTGGTCGAACTGATGACGATAGAGTTGGTTGCCTTATCGGCAAATACCTGAACCGGCGCTTCAAATTCCGTCAACGGTCTGATCGGAGGACGAGTGCCAGGAGTGATCTGTGCCACGGTTTGTGAACGCGCCACCAGATTGGTCAGTACGGCGGCCAGATCCGTCGCATTAGCGTGCTTGAGTTTATAGACAAATACGCCACGCTCAGGAGGAAGATCACCCATCGGTACGACTTGGTAAAGATTATCTCCTTTTGGGACCACGGCCATCCGAGCTGCTTCTAATGCGGCCACGAACATCTTGAAAGCCTGCTCCGACGAAACCTTGCTCGGAGAGAAGACCGAGATCTTCCCACCTTGTTTCTTAATCGTTTCATCCAAGACGAAATTTTTCCCGGTAAGCTCGCTAATAAAGCGTACGAAAACGGGGATCTCGACGTCGTTGAAATCGAGTGCCACTTTAGCTGGTTGAGCTGCCGAGACCTGTGACAAACCGTTAGAAGACAAGGCGAACGTGAGTATGAATAGCCAAGCTAAGCAGGCTCGGAGGCGTCTGTGGGTTTTCGATGAGGATCTGAAGCCTGAGGGGTTTTGCACGATGGATTCGTAATTCCGTGATATCAGCTCATCTTGATACTGACATTCGACCGTATCATAGGCATATCGAAAGACACAACCAGGATGAGGTTTTTCGAAGAGGATCGGAAACCAGTGCGCTTGAAACCAGTTGTTTCAATCTAGTTGGCCTACCGAGTATTCGACACCCACTGGGCTCCCCGTACCCGCTTAATACTCTCGCAAAAAGACCGATAAGAGAAGGAGATGTGAGGGAGAACTCACGGAATGGATCCCAAGCTCATACAAGATAAGGTTCTGGTTTTCTCTCAACAACTGCTCACTGAGGCGAAGGGAGATCCCATGCGGGCCCTAGGCTTGCTTGTCCTCGTGTTGGATGGCCCAGAGATACTCTCACCAGATCATGCCTGGCGCCTTCTAGGTGAGGTGCGTCGTGTCCTCATGCCTGATCTGCCTGATGAATCTCCCATACCCATTCAGCACCTTGTCGGTGATGCCTCATGGGAAGGGGAGCAACATTGCCTTCGTTGTGGAAGAATCTTGATGAAGCCGCTTCATGGGTCTGAGGAATCGCTTCTCCCTGGGTATGTGTTTGAAATCGGTTCACGTTTGACGTCTGAGCAGTGTGAACACTACCGAGTCTGTTTGTAGAAACCTGGCGACTGTCCGGTCGGGCTTCTTATCTCGCTTGGGAGCGGCATGGTTCCACGAGAGCCAGGGTGACTTGTAGATCACCTAGCCAGCAGACCTTCACCTGGGCTGTCGGGACGAGTCACGTGTCGTCCAAAAATGGATGAAGAAGAGATTTTCTATCGAGGCCGATTATACAACTTATTGATTGTAAAAGGCTTCGTTGCAATATCCGATATGCGATGGCGGCATTCAGATTGCAGTCTCTTCACAAGTTTCGCCTCCATGCGGGTGATCAATGGGGGAGGCGAGGATTGCTGAGTGGTTCATAGTCCGAGGCTCCACTGAGTAGAGATCTGCTAAGGTTGAAGCGTGCGCTGGAATAAGAAACCCCCCGTAAAATCAGATAAAACTCAGACTATCCGTAGTCACAAGCGTGGTGTGGTTGGCTACAGCAGGAAGACTGCTCTGCTTGAGGAAGCCATCACACAGATGAATGCGGGCAAGTATGGGCGATCATCAGCCGCGCTCAAGGAATTACTCGCGCTTGACCCCAATAACATGGAAGCACGGAGGTTGTTCGCCACATTACACCTTCGTCTTGGGAGTCTCCTCCCAGCAAAGCATGCGTTTGACTCGCTTATCGACGAAGCCTTTCAGCGTCAAGACTATTGGCTTGCGGAATCTTTACTCCGTGAATACTTAGCAACTGCCCAGCGGTGTGTTCCATTCTTGGAAAAACTTGGATCGATCTATCAGGAGAAGGGAGATGCTCTTGAAGCCGCAGCCGAATACGGCAAGGCCATCGATATCTTGATCGAGGATCCAGACGCTGAGAACCCTCAGCGTGCCGCTCAGCTCTACGCGAAAATTCGAGATCTCGCTCCGGCGAGTCCTGTGGCCTTCCGGCTGGCCTCATTCTTTGATGCGCAGACCGGCGAACTACTGGCCCGTCAATCGAGTGAAAACACAGAATCGATCTACACTTCCACAGCTGACGAAACGGCAGTGGGTTCAGAGGGCCAAGCTCATTCTGAACCAACAAATGGGGCGATGCCATGGGAGCTAACAAATCCTCATGACGTAACCACGTTATCTCACTCTTCACCTTCTCCCTCTCCAGGTGCGTCCGCTGATGTTTCCAGTAAGGAAGACCTGTCCCCTGAAGAACATGTACTGCCTATGGACTCACATGGTCCACGGCAGACGAAAGACGCGATCAGCGATGTAAAAGATGAAATGTCGGAAGAGATTCGCACGCTGGAAATTGCCACAACACCTTTCGAGCAGATTGCATCTGGAGGTGCCCTGTCAGAAGTATTGCAACCAGACGCTGTTGGAGAGGTCTCTATGACACAAGGAGAGACCGATCCGATTGTGCCACGAGGCGATGCAGCTGCAACCCAGGACCAGGGGAGTGTGTCGGGAGAGACTCGGCAAGAGGTTCTCATAGATGCTCTTGGTGCATCAGAGACTTCGGCACTTACGGACTCAACGAAGGATCTAGAACCACCGGGTGGTGCGGCAGTGCATGCTTCTGATAGCGAGGTCATACCTTCCTCTCAGATGGAAGAAGACTCTTCCTCCACATTGCCGCTAGCGGAGCCGGTGCCCACCGAGCTAACGGAGGCACAAGACACGACGACGTCCTTTTCGCGACCTATCGAAGTGGACTCTCGGGAGTTGATTCCAGCACAGCCATCGGGCTCCAGCGACTCATCAACAGAAGACCCAGTGTTGAATGAAACCGCTGAGCCTCCGCCGCAATCAGGATTCTCATGGAAGTCTGTGTTTGCCGGTCCATGGAAACGTGAGAGTCACGATTCCGGGAACGCTGCTCAGCCTGAGGAACACCCACCTTGCGTTGAGGAACTCGTCCCTGAAGCACCGTCGGTTTTCGCTTCCCAGGAGTCGTCGTCAGGAAACCCATCCCTAGACAGTCGAGAAGGCGATCAGCAACCCACACACAAAGATAAATCTTCTTCCAGACATTCAATCGCGCCTATGCCATGGGATCAGGTGGAGGAGTCCGATATCTCGATCCTTCCGGCGCCATTGGAGTCTCCTGTTGAGGAATCCACGGACTTGACGGTCGATCGATCAGTTGACGAAGCGACGTTAGACTGGACGCCAAGAGCTGATGTAATCGATGACCAAGCGCCGCCGTTCGGTACAACGTCTTCTGAAGCAGATTCCTTCTCGGTCGTTCGAGATTCTGAAGCGTCTCTGCTACCTGAATCGCCAAATCTTCCTGAGGACGATCGTACTGCTGCTGAGAGGGGTGCAATCCAGAGCGCAACTCCGCCTCAGCTCACTACGGATTCTCAAGAAAGGGATTCCTTCTCGATTGTTCAAGATTCCGAAGCGCTTCAATCGCCAGACGCGTCACTATCGCTTGTGGTTGACCATACCGCTGATGTCGGTGAAATTCGACCCCCAATGCCACCTCAGTGGAATACAACTTCACAAGAAGCAGATTCCTTTTCGATTGTTCAAGATTCTGAAGTGCCTCACCCGCAAGACACGCCAATCTTGCTTGAGGTCGATCGTACAGGTGCCGAGCTAGGACAAGCTTCCTCGGCAACGCAAGAGGAGTCAACCGTTTTAGAGCCAGAGCAGCAAGACTCCCGTGCGACTTCTTCCGTAATGGAGGGGGCGCCGACACCGGAGAATCCGACGACAGAAGTTGCGTCGTCACATCCTAGTGAAGGACCTACCCCCGATGATCAGGCGATGGTTCAAGACGAGGTTCATATCACGAGTATCGACTCTCTCTTAATATTAGAAGCTGAACCTATCCTGGCAGACCTTCAACCCTCAGCGCAGAACAGTCCTATAGAAACACCCTGGAATGCTACTCAACCTACTGATGGAGTGACCAGCGAGACGACTGGTGAACTCTCCTCTCTTTCTCCTTCCTCGTTACCGTCTTCTACGGTGCACACGAAACAGGACATCTGGGAGACAGAGCCTGAAAGTTCTGTATCACCATCAGTCGACACGGACGTGGTTGAGACTCGACCCCTGAAAAGTGAGTTGCCGAAAGAGGCTCTTATTGAGGCGCGAGCGCCGATGCCTGAGCCGGTGCCTCATCAAGAGGAATGGCCGAAAGTAGGGGAAGAGATTCGATTTGTTGAGGAGCCTCAAGCTGCTCCAATGGTCAAGGTTGCGCCTCCGGTTTCGGAGCCACAAGAAATGAATCGGCCTCTGTGTGTAGCAGCCAGGGCGGTCGAAGTTCTCTTTGAGCCGACCCTGGATCTCAGAAAGACGGAGACCAGGCAACGTGCAGCAGAAGCAACATCACACCGCAAACTTGGCTCTCTCTTCAGCCCAATCCACACTGCGATGGCAGGCTTTCTCCGCACGTGTTTTTCTACCACTCGTGCGATCGTGGCAACATGCATCGGACTGGCGGTGTTATCTGTGGTGGCTGTCGCCTTGGGTATTGGAGCGATCGGGCTGGTATGGATCATTATGGAGGAGCCGTCGTCCCCGGCTTTTCAAAGTCTCACGACGACTCCTCAGCGAACCTTGTCGGAGCCCAAGAACAACGGGTATCTGTTATTGCTCGGGATTGAAGCAGCGGAAGGACAAGATCCGGTACAGGCGGACTATGAGCGGAATTCTGATACCAAAAATGCGAAAGCAGCGTTAACCTGTTTTGGAGGTGTGGGGTCTGGGACGGTTGACCAATCGAATGCATCGGCCGATGTCATGCGGGGATGGTTCCGTGGATCAAACCCGACCGGTCAATTCATATCTCGTCAGGCGACCGTCAAAGAATGGGTTCGCGAGCATCAGCTCACACTGAATCGGTATGGGCAGTGGGAAAAACTGCCGTTTGAAGATTGGGGCTATGGTCAGCCCAGTAGTCCGCCCTGTGTCGCGATGGCATTTGCGCATCAACTGCACGTGGCAGATGGATTTGTGCAGAGCCTGGATCTTGGAGTCGATCGACTTGAGACAGATATGGAAGCCTGGCGAATCGTATTGAGTCAGGCAAGAACCCTTCCGGTGAAAATGTTGGCCCTACAAGCGATCAATGACGATATCGCCGTCGCCTCGGGCCTGCTTGTCCAGTCAGACTTCGATGGCACACATCTCGGACGAGTGACCAAGCTTCTTCGACCGCTCGACCAAGGAGAACTTTCACTACGCTGGCCCATGCAAAGCGAGCTTGTGACGGCCTCAAAAACATACGAAGAACAGTTGAAGGCAGCGCAAACGGAAGAACAGGCGGTTTCTATAACGGTGGCATCTAACCTCCCATTGCCCAAGCAGCGCCGGCTCAATGATTATGCGAAGTATTATGAAGCCTCTTACAAAGCCACCGGTGAAGGGCAATATGGCTCGCTGCCCAAGTGGAAGAACTATCTGCACTTTCCCGCATCCAGCTTCATGGATTACCTCATCAATCCAATCGAGAATATTGTGGGTCTTGACCCACTTCCACCGTGGGATCTTTACAATGGGTTAGTGGTGGATACCGATGCCCATCTTCGGTTGGCAAGTCTACAAGCTTGGCTGCGGCGTGGTCCCGCAGATAGCGATCTTCTTGCTCGTATCGCAAAAGCAGGGCAGAATTTCTATGACCCCTACACGGGGTTGCCGATGTTGGTCAATATGAACAAAGGTGTCTTCTACAGTGTTGGGCACGATGGTAAGGACCAAGATGGTGATCCTAAGCTGGATGTGGTGGCGGAGATTCCCATCGGATATACCACGACCACTTCAACGAAATCGGCAACTGGGTCATCCAAGGTCAAATAAGTCTTCACGATTTGCGCACCCCTCTGAATCTGCCCTGCAACCCTCGGCTTGACAGCGCACGTGCCATTCCACACAATCACCATCCGATCGTGAGCCGAGGAGGACTCATGGGATATTCCAAAAACCTGTCCAATGGCCGTCCCTCAATGAAAAAGGGTAAGACATTTCCCACGCCCATTCCGACGCAGATCGTCTCGAACGAGGAGTTTCAGCCTATTGGACAGACGGATCGGCAGAGAGCTGTCGAGCAGCTGGCTGCCACGATGGTGGAAAAAGCGACCGGTCGGCGAGGTGTCTCTCGTCGCGAATTCTTACAGACGACGGGCACAATGGCGGCCGGGTTCTTGGCCATGAATGCGTTGTTCGGGCGATTCTTCAATATCGATGGCGTTGAATTGTTCGAGTCGGCGGCGTTTGCCGAGCAACAGGGAGCCCCGTATTTTATTTTCGATGTGCAAACGCACTATGTCAGCTCCGGTTACGATCCGTCCGATGCCGAAGGCAATCGCAAGGGAGCGGTGTCAAAACAGGCCCTGCTCTCGCTCAGAAAACACATTCGCGAGGCAGGCTTGAATCCCAAGCTCGCAGGGGATCAGGGTTCCATCGACGATCTCTCGTGGAAGAACTTTGTGAAGGAGGTGTTTTTTGATAGCGAAACCAGCATCGGTTTGATCAGCACACCGCCGGGGCCTTACCCACAAGAAGCCGTCGTTCCCCCGAAAGAAATGGCGCACATCCGCGATGAGATCAATCGGTTGGCCGGTTCACAGCGAATGCTGGCACACGGTCTCGTGACACCTCAACTTGGTTCGGCTGATCTGGACTTTATGGCCATGCAGGCTGAAACACTCAACGTCGATGCATGGAAGTGCTATACCGGATCTTGCCCGAAGGGATTCGGCAGAGGCTGGTCTATGGATGATGAGCAGATCGCCTATCCGATGTTGGAACAGGCTCAAAAGCTTGGGGTGAAACGGGTCTGTGTCCACAAAGGCCTTCCCCTTGGCCCCGTGCCGGACTACAACCATCCGAGAGATCTGATCAAGGCAGCTAAAGACTTTCCTGATCTGACCTTTTTGGTGTATCACTCCGGACTCCGCGGAGTAGCCTCAATCGATCAGATATTTGCGAAGACCGGTGAAATCCCTTGGACTACGGAATTCTGTCGGATGAAGGAGAAGGAGCCGGGGATCTCAAACATCTATATGGAGCTGGGTTCGACGTTTGCGCAACTGGTGACCACCTATCCATTGATCTGTGCGCATTTGCTGGGCCAGATCATTCGTTCGTTTGGGGTCGATCATGTCCTCTGGGGAACAGATTCCATCTGGTATGGGACGCCGCAGTGGCAGATCGAAGCGTTCCGGCGATTCCAAATGCCCGATCACCTGATCGAGAAACACCACTATCAGCCCCTGACCAGGCGGACCAAAGAACGGATTTTCGGGCTGAATGCCGCCAAGGTTTTTGAAATTGATGTCGAAGCGAAGCGGAAGGCGCTGCCTGGCGATGCCCTTGGTCGACTCAGAATGAGCTACGTGGAGGAGGGACCGGAGCCGAGTCAGCGAGTGTATGGATGGGTGGCGAGGTAATGATGCGGGTCCTGTCAATGAGCGTTCCCACCCGTCCTCGCACCCCGCCCGGTGTGGGGACTCCGCTGCGGGCGGGTGGGGCCCTGCTCATTGCCACCCGCATCAAGAGAAAAGGAGAGGAAGGGAAAAATAATGAAAAGCGAGATCTTATATCCCGGTGCGTTTCCAATGGTGCGTGTGGAATTCGGGGAGGGCGAACACATCAAGGCGGAATCAGGTGCGATGGTGGCCTGCTCGCCGACTATCGACATTGAAAGCAAAATGGAGGGAGGGTTTCTGGGAGCCCTGTCGAGAAAGTTTCTGACAGGAGAGAAGTTTTTCTTCCAGACCTTACGCGCCAGTCGAGGCGCTGGCGAGGCGCTGCTCGCTCCGACTGTGCCGGGCGAAATCGTCGTGCTGGAGCTCGATGGTGTGAATGAGTATATGGTGCAGAAAGATGGATTCTTGGCAGGCGCGGACGGGATTGCCATTGACAGCCAAATGCAGAGCATGAGTCGCGGATTGTTGGGCGGCGAGGGGTTCTTCATTCTGAAAATGAGTGGAAAAGGGATGCTGGTTCTGAACAGCTTCGGAGCCATTCACAAGATTGAATTGAAACCGAGTCAAGAGTATATCGTCGATAATAGTCATCTGGTGGCCTGGTCGACCACAACCTCCTACAACATCGAAAAAGCGACCTCTGGCTGGGTGGCCAGTTTTACCTCTGGAGAGGGCTTTGTCTGTCGGTTTCGAGGGCCGGGAGTGGTGTATATCCAGAGCCGCAATCCTCGCGGCTTTGGCTCATGGGTCAGGCAGTTCCTTCCAGCCTCCGAGTAACGGCTGCTCACAATGGCCGCCATGTTCGCTGTCTTTTTGATCAGTGGCTTGTCACTCCATGGTTGATACTGCACCTAACGCGCTCTGTTTCGGCGATGGATTCCCTGCCACCGGTGTGCCCTGCGTCGTTCATGTCGAAGGGCATGGACTTACGATGGCCTTTCTCCATAACGTTCACGGAACCGAGAACGGTTCCGATTCTGTGCCGTTTTCGGATATGACCGTGTCTGCGGGTGGGTTGGATCACGATCAACTCGTGGTGAAATGGAATAGCCCGACGGAACAGCGGACCCTGTATCTCAAAAACCCTGACCTGATTCGGGCGTTCCGACAAGCGGCCCCGTCGCATTTGAGCAGCCCGCTTGAACGGGCAGCGGAACAAGTCCGTCAGGTGCGGAAGCGGCACCGCCTCGTCTGGGGTGTCGTCGGTGGGAGTCTCCTGGCGCTGGTGCTGGGGTTATGGTTTGGAAGCGACCTGCTGGTCGAACTGGCAGTCGATCGCATTCCAATCGAGTGGGAACAGAAACTCGGCGAATCGGCCTATCGAGACTTCCTTGGCGGGCAAGAGGTGATGGAAGAAGGTCCAGTCGTGGCGGCAGTTGAGGAGATGACCCGTCGTCTGGCCAACCAGATTCCGGATAACCCCTATCGATTCGATGTCACCGTCGTGAAGAGTGATGTCGTGAATGCCTTTGCTCTGCCAGGCGGCTCTGTCGTGGTCTTTACCGGAATGATGAAAAAAGCGGAACGTCCGGAAGAGGTGGCGGGGGTCTTGGCGCATGAGTTGAATCATGTCTTGCAGCGACATGGACTTGAGCGGATCGTCAAGCAACTAGGTTTCGTTGCTGTGGCTTCGATTATTTTTGGGAACCAGCAAGGCTTGGGGCAGATGATGAAACAACTCGGCGTGGAATTGATGACGCTGAAGTTCGGCCGAGCACAGGAAACCGAAGCCGATCTGACCGGCCTTCAACTGCTGTACCGAGCCAAAATTGATCCCTCCGGTATGATTACCTTCTTCGAGCGGCTGGCGGAAAAGGATGAGGGGCGGGTCGAATTGCTGTCCACGCATCCGATGAGCAGCTCGAGAGCTGAGCAGTTGAAAGCCGAGCTCGCAGCCATGCCAACAGTAACCCCTGAACCTTTCGTGTTCGAATGGGACAAAATTAGAACGTCACTTGGCGTTTCGACCAGTACAGGCTCATGAGTCGTCTCTGCTCGGTCCGTATCGGAGTCATTGACTATACCGCATGGTTTCTTCGATCCGGTAATTCCAAAACGTTTTCGTCACATCGATCGTTCCCTTTTGGGTAGAACGTATCTCAAGGTCGTTCTGTACTGAATGAGCCCGCTCATTGGACTTTGTTCGGAGCAGGTTGTGTCTCCCTTCGTTGTTGTGCTAGACGAGTGGGGGCATGATAGGTGCGACCGCTCAATTATACCTAGGTGCTTCGAACAAGGAGGAGATCATGGCTAATCTAGTTCGTCGTATGGTGATCGCAGTCGTATTGATGTGTTTCGTGACGGTGAGTACTGCCTGCTATGGTCCGTTTACCCTCACGAAAAATGTCTATCAGTGGAACAGCAACATCAAGGGCAGTGGTGAGGTCAACGACAAATGGATGAAGGAAATCGTGTTTTTCGGCATGCTGATCGTTCCGGCATATATGTTTTCGGCGCTGTTAGACACGTTTATCTTCAACTCAATGCATTTCTGGACCGGCGAAAGCCCGATCAAGGCGTCTAATATGGGTAGTGATGGCACACGGGTAACCACTGTAGGTGAGACCACGATTCGATGGACTCCTTTGGATGATGGAGCAAGGGTTGTCTATGAGCGTTGGGGTGTTGTCGAGCGCCGTGCAAAAATTGTGGCCAGTGAGGCCGGGTACCGTCTCATCGATGAGAACAATAGGGTCTTGTCTGAGATCGAGTACGACACAGACGGAAGTGTTCAACTTCGAGACGGCAGTGGTCGACTGATCAATCGCTGGAGCGAAGAGCAGCTTCATTCCATGGTACAGCGCTCGGCTGTACTGACGGTTCAGTGATAAAATGTCAGCAAACGGTCGGACAGTGTCGGCGGAGGGGTGAACTTCGTTTTCATCAGTATGAGGCATCGACTCCGGACTCAAGAAAAAGTTGTTGCGCTCATCTGTGATTTCTCTATAATCATCGGCCTCACTTGGTCGAAGCAGATAATTCATCTAACTAGAAGTTTTTATCAACATCCCTAGTGAATTCGGCTATACTTCGGGTCGGTGTTTTTGCAATGAGTAGTGGGTATTTATATTCAATCTAATGGAGGAGGACTTATGTCAAAGAAAGCGCTTGTATTTTCTATCGCTGTCCTGTTCGGTGCCCAGGCTGGTCTGGCAATGGCATCCAATCCAGACACGGGACCGGGCTGTGGCTTAGGGAAGTTGGCGTGGGGTGAATATAAGGGCCAAAAGGAAATCGCCCCCCAAGTGTTTCAGGCGACCACGAACGGCACCTTTGGGAGCCAGACGTTCGGCATTAGCTCTGGAACCTCCGGTTGCACCCACGATGGTAAGATCATGGGTGAGCACAAGACCACGATGTTTGCATCGTTGAACTTCGAGGCTCTCTCTGCAGAGATGGCTCAGGGACAGGGCGAACACTTGACCTCCCTTGCCACGCTGATGGGAGTTCCGGCAGATCGCCACGCAGAGTTCTTTGCCATGACCCAGGAGCGTTATACCTCACTGGTTCAGGCTGGGGAAGCTTCTCCAGTCGCATTGGTGAAGTCCCTCAATGATGCGATCGCGGGCCATCCCGTCCTCGCGCAAGCGTCGGTACGCTAAGCCATTCCAAGGGCCCTGGCAGAAATGTCAGGGCCCTTGTTGTCGCGATTGACACCGTGGTACTTTCCCTCCTTGCCTTCCTTGTTTCGTTGCTCGTCCCACTCTCTTCCAGCGCGCAGCAATCGGATCGTGACCCGTACCTCACGCAACTCATCGATCAAGCGAAGCAAGAGAAACTCGCGGACCAGCGTGAATGGCATCTGTTACTGCACTATCAGAAGGGCATCTTTGGAGGGTATGAGAGTGAACAAGACGATCCCGGGTTTTTTATGTCTACGACCGGAAAGACGGATCCGGCAGCTGAGCTGGCCGAGACTCTTGCACAATTCTTCTCTGCTGAATTAGTTGGCCGGTCACGACAGCCGGCTCAGTGTGCCTTTATTGCGCGGTATCAGTGGCTCAAGGAGCAACTGAAGTTTGACCCGATCCGCTTGCCTCCGCTTGCCTGCGAACGGTTTGATCGGTGGTATAACGATTTTGAGGCCGATTCTATTTCTCTCATTTTCCCGTCGGCGTTCCTCAACAATCCGGCATCGATGTTTGGGCATACGCTGTTTCGTGTCGATCAAAAAGGCCAGACAGAACAGACCAGGATCCTTGCCTATACCATCAACTTTGCCGCCGATGTTCCTCCTGGCGCCGGCCTGGCCTATCCCATACGTGGCATTTTTGGAAGCTATAAAGGGTATTTCTCGACGATTCCCTATTACTTGAATGTGCAGAAATACCGCGATATCGAAAATCGTGATATTTGGGAATATCGTCTGAACCTCACGGAAACCCAATTGCGACGGTTTCTGATGCATGCGTGGGAGCTGGGGAATGCCTACTTTGACTATTTTTTCTTCAAGGAGAACTGCTCTTACCACATTTTGGCATTGCTCGATTATGCCGATCCCAACCTGCATTTGACGGATGAGTTTCTGTTGTGGACCGTTCCGGCTGATACTGTCCGATTGATTGTGTCAAAACCGGACCTGGTATCGAACATTACCTATCGTCCTTCCCGAAGTACCGTTATCAAGCGCAAGCGAGAATTCTTATCTGGTGAAGAACGGGACTTGGCCCATCGAATCACGCAAGATCTTACGGAGCTCAACGCGCCGTTGTTCGCTGGACTGAATCCTCCACGGCAAGCCTTTGTCCTCGATCTCGCATCCGATTATCTGCGGTACCGAATCGACACGACCAATTCTCCGAAGCCGGAGTGGAAAGAACGAAACCGTGAAGTGCTGAAGACTCGGAGTCAACTCCGGATTCCATCTGAGGAGTTTACCGTACGCCCCTTTGCCAAACAGCCTGAGCTTGGCCATAAAATGTTCAGGGCTGCCCTTGGTGGAGGCTGGCGAAACAACGATACCTTTGAGGAGGCGACTTTTCGGGGAGGATATCATGACTTACTCGATCCGGAGATTGGGTACACGCCTGATGCTCAGATCGAGATGGCCTCGATCACGGTACGGCACTACAATAGAGCGGATCAGACACGCGTGGAGCGCGCGACACTTCTAAACCTGGTGTCGCTTTCCCCTATCGATGCTGTATTTCACGCTCCCTCCTGGAAGCTTAACATTGGGATGAACACCATTCGGCATAACGATTGTCAGCTCTGCAGCAACGGCTTCTTCAACAGTGGGATCGGCGGTGCGAAGGAATTGAGGTTGTTGAAACGTGAGGTTCTGTTCGCTTTCGCAGAAGCAGAGGCCAATGTCAGTGGGGCGTATGATGAACTGCACCGAATCGGTGGTGGTGGAACTATCGGGATGCTGGCCGATATCACCGAGCGTTGGAAGATGATGGCGACGGGATCCTATTTAAAATTTCCATTGGGTGACAAGTCCGACGATTTCCGGTGGTATGTTGGGTCACGTTTTACAGTGGCGAGAAATTGGACCGTTCGACTGGAGTACAACCATCGCGGCCACGACAATGACGTTCTCTTCAGTGTGCAGGCATTCTTCTGATTTATTGATTTTGGCAGAGTGAGTGCAAAGAGCCGACTCTTTCTTCTCTGAGGTTGATTCCGTTATGCTCATCCCGTGAGCTTCCTTGACCAATTCTTCGTCTATTATCCCGAGCCATGGCAAGATCGAGAGTGGGCACGAGAAAGCGGATTGCCGCTTGAAGATGTATGGTTTCAGACGTCTGACGGCGTCCGATTGTTCGGTTGGTATGTCGAGGCCGCAGCCGACCGTCCGGTCATGCTCTGGTGCCATGGGAATGCCGGAAACATCATCGATCGCCTTGACAACCTAAGACTCCTGTACCAGATGGGACTGTCGATTTTTTTGTTCGACTACCGTGGATATGGGAAGAGTCAGAATATCCGTCCCACGGAAAAAGGACTCTACAACGATGCCTATGCGGCGTACGACTACCTTGCACGAATCAGGAAGATTCGTCCCGAACGCATCGTCCTGTTTGGGCGATCGCTTGGGGCCTCAGTGGCAGGGGAACTCGCGGCCCAACGGCCTGCGGCTGCCTTGATCCTCGAGTCGTCGTTCCCCTCCATTGAAACGGTTGCCAAAGTGCATTACGGCGGATTCCCTGCCCACTGGTTCCTTGGGGCAGAGTTTCGATTAGTTGATCGTCTGCCACATCTTTCGCTGCCGAAACTGATTATTCACGGGGACCAAGACGATATCATCCCCGTTGAGTTGGGGCGCCAGGTCTACGATGTGGCGAAACCACCCAAGGAATGGTTTGGTGTTCCAGGTGCCAATCATAACGATACGTATGCGGTGGGTGGGATAGCCTACTTTCGTCGACTTGCAGAGTTCATCCGAAAAGCACTTGTTGTCTACTGAGGGGCATCGTCTTTGATTGAGAGGAATGGCGTTGGGTTACCGTTTCGCTTCCGGCGGCGGCCAGTTCATTTCAGTGTGCCGCCCGCAGTAGTAGCATAAGAGACGGTACCGTGCTTTGCGGCGGGGATTGGGCAAGGAAACGAAGGTAATGGGGGTTTCATCGAATGGGCAGGTCGGCTGTTCGTGGAGGAGATGGGTTTCCGCCATCAACGTGATGGAGGCGACATCCCAGGACGGAAGGTGTTCTTCCTTGCCGGTGATCTTCTCGACCATGTGGCAACGTTCACAGGTGGCTTCGTAGCTCTTGATGCGAGCGCTGTGCAGGGTATGATCGGCGACGTCCATTGGCCCGCCACAGCCGGGCTTGGCGCAGGTGACATGCTCATGCTGGAGGGCTTGGACGAATCGTCGATGGGCTTCACGTTCCTGCTCAGATCGCATAGTCCTTCCTTTCCTAAATTCCCCAACCACCGCTAATTTGGATATTGGCACCATTGACGTAGCGTGCCTCTTCACTGAGTAAATAACGGACGGCTGCGACGGTATCATCCACAGTGCCGATGTAGCCGGCGGGAATACGTTTGGTCATGGCGGCAAGTTCTTGGGGTGGAGCGCTGCCCGAATCGATGAAACCGGGCGAGATGGCATTGACGGTAATACCGTAGGGCGCCAAGAGTTTGGCCAACGTTCGGGTGAGGATGAGCACGCCGGCCTTGGCGATGTAATGGGCAGTCACATCTGGCTGTGCTTCCATCTGATCGGCATTGGCCATACTGAAACTGATGATATGGCCGGCTTTGCGGGCCTTCATACTTGGCGCGACGGCTTGCGCGAGATAGAAAATGGGATGGAGGTTGCCGGTGAACATCTCATTCCAGCCCTGAACAGTTTCGTCGAAGAGGTTGACTCGGTGATATGGTCCGGCTCCATTGATCAAGACATCGATCCGACCCCATTCTTGTTCGACTTGCTTGGCCATGTTCTTGGCTGCCACTGGGTCAGACACATCACAACGGAGCGCCAACGCCTGCCCCCCTCGAGCCGTGATCTCCTGAGCGGTTTGTTGTGCCTCTGCCTCGCTGGTTCGATAACAAAAGGCAATTTTCCACTGTCTGGCGGCAAGGTCGAGGGCGATACCTCGACCGATACCTTTGGCCCCTCCAGTGATGAGTGCAACGTGTTGGCTCATGTGGTTCCTCGTCTGACCAGTTGGTGAGGTATTATGCTCTCGAACGAAGTCGTTTGGCGAGTGTCTGTAGCACACCGGTCGTACGATCTGAAAACACCCGCTCGTTCTTCGGTTTTTTGGTCTCAGCGGTGCACGCTTCAATAAGCGCTTCAAGATCTGCACGGGTATCGACGTCGCGCCATGGTTGAAGCAAGGCAGTCTTAAGTCCGAGCTGGGCTGCTCGGTCTTGTGTAAGTCTCAGGACCTGCTCGGTTGACCAGGGTATATCGGTGAAGAGTTCTGGGATCGTTCGGTTCATTCCAATCAGATAATAGCCTCCATCCAAGGCTGGGCCGAGGGCAAGATCGTGGTTGTCCAGCAGAGTGAGTGTCTGTTTGAAATATTCAAGCGGAACAGTCGGCACGTCTGTTCCGATGAGGATAGTGCGGTGATAACCACGCGACAACATCGTTTCAACAGCCTGATGCATGCTTGCGCCGAGGTCATCTCCGACTTGATCGATCAACGTGACCCCTTGCCGTTCTTCCATGATCTTGAAAAACACATGGCTGGTAGATGGTGTGCAGGCGAGGTAGCGATCCATCGGCAATTTTAGCCTTCCGACAGCGGCCTTGGTCCGTTCAAGCGTATCGAGCACAAAGCTGCCATGGAGTGTGGCCGCTTCGTCGGGAGTCAGCGGTGGGCAGAGACGCGTCTTTACATGCCCAGGAATGGGGGCTTTGGCGAAGATGACGAAGGCGGTGCGGAGAGCTGAGTCCTGCCTGCCGGAATGAGAAGTCGACATGTGCTATCGCACCGCGTAGTAGACACGAGCAAGTTGATGGGGACTCACTCCTGTCCAGTACAGAAAGCGCAGCGTCCACATAAGGAGAATGGTTCTCAGCGGGCCTTGTGTGTCCCATCGTCTAAACGAGGTCACGACGGTGTCCCGGAGCGCCACAATGCCACCGGCTTGCTGTAAGCGTCTGCTGAATTCGATGTCTTCCATCAGCGGAATCTCACTGAACCCGCCGAGCATCTCGAATACGTCACGGCGCACAAAGAGGGCTTGATCGCCGGTTGCAATCCTCGTCAGGCGCGAGCGGCGATTCATAAAGGAACTGACAACTTGGCTCCACGGCGAAGAGCTATCGAATCGGACGTCGAAACGTCCCCCCACAGCGGATGAACTGGTTAAGGCCGATCCAATGATCCGTTCGGTTTGTGGCGGAAGTTGAGTGTCGGCATGCAGGAAGAGGAGGACCTCACCCTGACTGGCCATCGCCCCTTCATTCATTTGGCATGCGCGCCCCCGAGGTGACGTGATGACACGGGCGTTCGCCGTGCGGGCGCAAAATTCTTGAGCAAGGGCGAGCGTGCCATCGGTGCTGCCTCCGTCAACGACAAGGATCTCGGCGGGAGCAGAGGCTGAAAGACACGCAAGGGTCCGGGGTAGACTCCGTTCTTCATTAAACGTTGGGATGATGACGGAGATCGTCACCATGGAGGTCATGCTGTGGGTTTCTTCGGTTCGACGAACATGAAGTACATAACGATGATGATTGTACCCCAAAAGAGTATCTGCTTGTGCCAGAACAGGACTTCCCCATACTGAAAGAGGACTAAGGCTAAGGTGATCGCAATGCCCATGACTCCGTACCGGATGCTTGGAGTTTCAATGGCTGCATTGGCCCAGATTGTCAGACCTCCGAAATAGATGAGAAACGGGACCTCATTAATTTCAAACCCGCCGCTGATGGAGAGGAAGATATTCAAGAAGCCGATGAACATCAGCGCGGTCCCGATCATCAGGCCGATGACGTGGACCTGGTGCTCATTTCCGCCTTCGTGCTCTGTCTGTTTGGATGGAGGCGCAGGGCGCAACGGGTCGTTGTGAGGAGGTGGCAGATCAGATGCAGCCATAGTTAGACTTTGAAATGTTTGCTCAGTGTCAGGGTTTGTTGTTGGTAGGATGATCCCAACCGCGATCCATAGAGTTGCGTTGGAATTCCCAGCATCTTGTCATAGACGACTTTGAAAAAGGTCTGTCCATCATGGATTAAGAATGGCACGTCATGAGGACGAACTTCCAGTACGACTTGTGTTCCTTTGATCTCCCCCTTGGATCCATAACCAAACCCAGGGTCGAAAAAACCGGCATAATGTGTTCGGAGCTCACCACAGGCCGCTTCGTAGGCCACCATTTCAGCTGCATAGCCGGCAGGAACACGGATACGCTCCTTGGAGGCTAGGATATAAAACTCTTCCGGCTCCAATAGCAAGCTGTCATGTCGATGACGGCGAAGCGGTTCCCAAAAATCAGATGCGGCATAGTGACCGATTTTCGCAAGATCAATGACATGACTGTTCTTCTTCGCTCGGTATCCGATCACGCTCGTATCTCCCCGATCTGAGCCGGCAAGATCGATGCGAAGGAACAGGCCTCGTTCAGCACGAAAGTCCCGGCTCCCTACCGGCTTGCTGACGGCCGCGTTGTGATACAGCAGCGGAGTCTCTCGATGAAGCGAGTGGAGCGCTCGGTCTGATACCGCGGCTTCACCGGATACGAATCGGATTTGATTCAGTGATTGCCCCATGCGAACCTTGATGGCAAAGGAACGTGGGACGATCTCTAGGAACAACTGCCCCCGATAGCCGGTGCGGATTTCATCGAATCCGGCGGTGAGATCCGTGACGACGCGGGTGAAGACGTCCAGACGGCCGGTGGTACTTTTGGGGTTCGCGCGTGCGCGGATGGTCTTTGGCAGGACCAGTTGTTCCAAGAGCGGCACCAGGTACACGTGGCCCTTTTCCAGAATGGCACCGGCGGTCAGATCCATCTCGTACATGACCAGATCGGACTGATAAAAATCCAGCACGTTGAGTCGGGAAGAAATGGCCGACAACTCGGGCAAGAAACTGCTGATCAGCCGATAGGCTTTGTGGCCCAGGCGAAGGTCAAGGCTGGCCGGTTGAATTTGTCGTTCTTCGATCGCGGGAGAAGACGTAATGGCGTGGCTTGCGATCAGCTGTTTGATGTCCTGATAGGGGAGAATACCGGACCGGCGCGATCGTGTTGTCACAGGTTGTCCGAGTCTCCGCCACAGCTGTTTCCCCACGAGGTGAAGCCATCGCGATCAGGATAGCTGTCACTGCAGGCCGCATAGGCTTCTTCCTCTGAAGCATCACGCGAGGATCTGGCCACGACCATCGGTAGTTCACGTCCGGACTCAACCTTAGGCTGAGGATAGTGGAACGTTTTGTTCTCGTAATTGCGGAGGAGTGCGCCGTCTTCGTCCAGGTGCACCAAGTAATTATCCGGTAACAAGGGGATCTTGCCTCCGCCACCAGGCGCATCGATCACGAAATGAGGCACGGCCATTCCACTGGTGTAGCCTTGGAGGGCCTTGATGATATTCAAGCCGGTTTCGACGGTCGTCCGGAAATGATTCGTCCCCTTCGTCAGATCTGCTTGGTACAGATAATAGGGCTTCACACGTGCGAGGAGCAGTTGATGGACGAGGCGTTTCATGATTTCAGGATCGTCATTCACATCCTTCAGAAGCACGGTTTGGGCGCCCAAGGGAATGCCCGCATCCGCCAGCATGCCGCAGGCGGCTTTGACTTTGGGGGTCAGTTCATCCGGATGATTGAAATGCAGGTTCATGTAGATTGGGTGGTACTTTTTCACCATCTCACAAAGCTTGGGGGTGATGCGTTCAGGTAACGATCCCGGGACGCGTGAGCCGATCCGGATCAGTTCCAAGTGCGGGATCGTCCGAAGTGCCTTGAATATCCGTTCGAGGAGGTGGTCGGGGAGCAGCAGTGGGTCACCTCCCGAGAGAATGACATCGCGCACCTCCTGGTGCTCTCGAAGATACTGGATGGCGCGGTCCAATTCGCCTTTCTTGAGGAACCCAGGCTTGCCGACCAGTCGTTTTCTGGTGCAGAAACGACAGTAGATCGGACATTGATTGGTTACCATCAGGAGAACTCTGTCCGGATACCGGTGAACCAGGTGCGGCACCGGGCTCATCAGATCTTCTTCCAGCGGATCGTCGTCGGCCGCAATATCGTCTAGCTCCGCCCTGTCAGGAACGACCTGTTTCCAAATCGCATCTCCCGGAGATTTGATGGTTTCGAGTACGGTCGGCGTGATCCGCACGGGGTATGGGCCGACGATCGCTTCAACCTCTTTCTCGTCGAGCCCAAACCGTTCCGCCAGGTCTTTGGGCCTTACGAGGCTTTGTGCCAGGACTTGTCTCCAGTCTTCCATGAATGGTCCTTCGTTAAATTAGTTGATCCGGCAGGAGGGGTGGTCGTCGTCTTCGTCCAGCATGTCCGGCGTCGCACGGGCTTGAGACTCAAATGGTGTCGCTGCTGCGCCGCCCACGTTATCGGTTCCGTAGCGCTTATCCAGATACTCAAGAATGTCCTCGGTTTCCGTCAGCACGAGATCGCCGTCTTTGAGGACCGGTACATAATATTGGCCGGAGACGTCGTAGACTTGCGCCCGCATGCGTCTGCTGTCAGGCACGATGACATCCTGGTAGGACATCCGTAAGTCGCTCAGTTTTTGTCGGACCACGTGACAGTCAGGACACCAGTCGACATGGAAGAGAGTCAGCGCCACAGTGATATAAGGCTACCAGGAAAATGGAGAAAGTGATACGCCCATTTTACGTCCCCTGCGACAGGTGTGTCTCAGCGCGGGTGAACGGCACAGGGGACCAGTATCGCGTCCTTCATGCCATGGAGAATCTTCTTGTCGGCGGGGCAGATGGTCGCGAGGATGCCGGCGAGCTCTACCGTTCCTTCCGACACGAAATAATAAGGAGAGAGCCGCGCGCGGCCAGACATTCGGACCACCGCACCGGTGCCCTCGTCCATGAAGTCCATGTCGAACAAGCGGCCCTTATGAAACTCTTGCAAGATGTAGGGTGTGGTTGAAAACGATACCAGTGCGTTGTGCAGCGCGTCCACCCATTCTGCTTGCGGCATGTCATGTCCGACGGAGACGCCTCGGCTTCCCCACGCCAAGGCTGAAAATCCAGACGGCTTAATGACGAACTGTCGTTCCTTCTGCGTGGCTCTCTCGAGATCTCCCCAGCGTGCAACTGCGCGGGTACCGACGTGGAGGTCGGGAATCGTAGCGATGGCAGGAAGCGGTGCTGGGTCAAGCACCCATGTTTTCGGTATGACTCTCCTCAATTCGAGCATGCACTCAACTCCGAGTTCTTTTTCCCAAAAAGGGAGTAGCACGGGATGGTGGAACAAGGCAAAGGCCGATTTTTCTTCGAGCGCCGGTTTGTAGGGAGGGGTAACCGACACCCACCCTTTCTTGGCAGCATATTGCGTAAGCTCGGCCTTTGGAATGTTCAATAGGTCGAACAGCTCATAAAAACGGTAGACCACAGCAACGGCCTGTTCGCTACCTTCGACTTCGAGTCGAAGCCCTTCCTCTGTAAATCGAATCTCGCGAGGCTCGACACACCAAGCGGATAGTCCCTCCTCACGGAGTTGTTCGGCGAGCCAAGACATCTCCGGCCGATAGTCCTTGGATTCTTCTGAAACGAGGATAGCCACACATCCTGTACGCTGGACTTGGTAGGACCGCAGCGTGCGGGCAAAGCCTCGAACCATCCCATTCCGTCCCCCAATGATCTGTGCATGACCATCATCGAGGTCGTGATAAATGTGAGACAAGCAGGCCGTCAGCCCAATGCCTCCGGGAACAGAATCCAGCTCAGTGATGACCATGCCGTCTTGTGTCGGAATGATATCCGGCCTGATGACAGCCGGGACCTCGTCTCGAAACCGTTTCATGCGGCTGTACTGTCGTAACGATTCCGGTTTGCCTTGATCGAGGTAGCCCGCCACCCAAGCCGGCTGGAGGCCTTTGAGGCTCTCGCTGTAGAGACGATTCAGCCCTCGATAAAACGACAGGAGGTGCGGCCCTAGCGTCATGAAGAACTGGAGTTGGTTGGACGAGAGGAACAGCGGGCACGGACTGATGCGCCAGGATGCTCCAAATAGATCGGTACGGCCCAAGCGTGCTTGAATGGCCGTACAGCGATTATGCGCGGCTTCCGTTGAAAGTGTCGGGCAGAGGGTGTGCGTGTGTGTCAAGGAGACGTATCCCTTACCATCGTTGCTGCAGGCAGCACCATAAGGCGTGCGAGCCTGCAAGACGTCGGATGCTAGCATGCAGAGCCTGGAGCGACAAGGGCCCTGAACCTACATGAGTCGGTATGAGTCCGTCGAGATAGTGGAGGCTTTCTTGCTACCTTTCACCATGCGTCGTATGATTGGGACCCGATGGACCTCGTTACGGTGGATTCCGAACCAATGATGAGGGCGTTGCCTCAGCTGGTACCCGACTCGGCGTGTGTTCGTTGTGACGTCTGCTGCCGTTTCCCGGAAGCGGACAGTTTTCTGCGTCCGTACTTTACAGACCACGAAATTGCCGATGCCGTGGCGCATGGAGTCGCGGAGTCTTTCTTCCTGGACAAGTCCGGTTCGCAAGTGAATGTAGTCGAGAATCCGATCGGTGAGGGGTACGTGTGTCCGGCATTTGATTCAACATCCGGCCGGTGTGGGATCTACGACGTGCGCCCGTTGGATTGTCAACTGTACCCACTGGCGTTGATGTGGGACGCGTCAGGAGAAGAGGTGCTCCTGGGTTGGGACACCAAGTGTCCCTTCATGCGAGAAGCGCCTCCCAGTACGATTCGTGCGTATGCCGATCATGTTGCAAATATCCTGGGGAGCGAGGCTCTGGTCGAGAAGATTGTGGCTCACCCACGCCTCATCGGCCGCTTTCAGGACGATGTCATCGTGCTCAAGACGCTCCCTCAGCTGACGGCTCGTCTTGCCCCGCGGCGAGGCGATCCTCGGCTCCGGCCTCTCGCGGCCTCGGACGCGCCCTATTTTGGGCAGGCGATTGAGCAATCGCATAGGCGTTCTCCTAACACACCGGCCGCCTTTGCCTTTCCGTATCATTACATGTGGACTTCGCTGCTTCCGTATTGGTGGATGGAGATCCATGACACGGTGTTTCTGTTCGCAAAATCTCCGGACGGGTGGTTCATGCCGCTGCCCCCGCTTGGACCTGGTCCTCTGGAGAGGGCAGTCGATCACGCGTTCGCCCTGATGCATCAGTGGAATGGGCCCTCGCCGGTGAGTCGAATCGAACATGTAATGAACTCGCAGAGAGGACTCTTGCCAGTCGACGGGTACCAGTTTCAGAGGAATGATGGAGACTATCTCTATTCTGTCGCAGCCTTGGCTGCCTTGGCAGGAGACCACTATAAATCGCAACGGGCACTCTGTAATCGCGTAGAGCGGGAGCACAGAATCACGAGCGAACCCTATCGTTCTGAACATCAAAACGACTGCATGGCCTTACATCGACGCTGGGCAGGCCACAAGCGTCAAGGGAACATCGATGCCATGGGGAAGTTACTGCTGGAGGATGCGGAACTTGCTCATATGCGCGTCCTTCAAGAGCATGAACAGATTGGCTTGTCAGGGACCGTCATCCGTGTCGACAATGTCCTCGTGGCCTATACCTTCGGCTACTGGTTGACCCCGCAAACCTGGTGCGTCTTATTGGAGGTCGCGGACTGTTCCATTCCCGGTCTGGCACAGTGGGTGTTTCGAGATACGTGTCGGATAGCCATGGCGCAAGGGGCTGTCTCTATCAATGCGATGGAAGATGCCGGGCTTCCGGGATTGCGCGCAACTAAGTTGGCCTATCGCCCGACCGCGATCCTCGATACCTGGACGATCACAAGGGTGACGAGATGACCCAATCGGATGAGCGCCGTGCTTCAGCGGCGAGACGATACGAGTGGTTGACGTTCGTCATGGTCCTGATCACCTTGTTTTCTCTAGGGGTGGGCACCTATCTGCTCGGTCATGTCGAGCGGAGCATCGTGGCGGCGGTCTGGCTTCCACTCTTGGTATTGGTGCTCTGGTCTACCTCGCGCTTGCGCACTGTATACCGTCAGGCGCAACAGGAAAGCGCATGGGCACGAGCTGCTGAAGCGGCGTTGCTGCAAAGTCAGGAGCGAAACCGCGCCATTGTCGATACGGCGCTTGATGGGGTGATCACCATTGATGCGGCCGGAATCGTGACCGAGTGGAATGCTCAAGCGACCAAAATTTTTGGATGGACTCGCGAAGAGGCGATGGGGAAACCGCTATCTGAGACGATTATCCCTGAACGCGATCGGGAGGCGCATGCCCAAGGGATTCGTGAGTATCTCAAGGCCGGCGTCGGCCCTGTGCTGAACCGTCGTATCGAGATTGCGGCCCGCCACAGAGACGGGCATGAGTTTCCGGTGGAGCTTGCCGTGTCGCCGGCTCGCATCGGCGAGACCTACATTTTCAGTGCGTTTGTTCGGGATATTACCGACCGTCGCCGAGATGAACGTCGGTTGGCTTCCCAATACGCGGTGACACGCGTCTTGTCCGAAGCGGTGACGCTTGAAGAAGCGGTGCCGAAAATCATTCAGGCGGTCGGAGAGAGTCTCGAATGGGATCTGGGGGTCTTTTGGCGGGTAGACAAGCAATCGGGAATCTTGCGTCATCTCCATCACTGGCAAGTGCCGACACTTTCCGCCGATGCGTTTATCGCAAAGAATCAGCGGTTGACCTTCAAGCCAGGAATAGGATTGCCGGGTCAGATTTTGAAAAGCGGGCAGCCGCTTTGGGTTAGAGATGGGATACACGATGACGATTTCACCATACAAATGGCAGCCTCTGAGGTTGGCCTTCGTGGCAGATTTGGGTTCCCGATACGCATACACGGAGAAATCGAAGGAGTCATCGAGTTCTTGAGCCGGCAGGTGCGTGAACCGGATAGCGACCTGCTGAGCATGATCGCCGATCTCGCCCTGAGAATCGGGCAATTTGGCGAGCGCGCCAGGGCGGAAGAGGCATTGCATCAGACGGAGGCACAACTCCGCCAAGCACAGAAGATGGAGGCTGTGGGCCGGCTGGCCGGCGGTGTCGCACACGACTTCAATAATCTGCTGACGGTGATCCGTGGGTACAGCGAGTTGATTCTCAGCCGGTTGACGACGGAGGATCCTTCGCGTCGTGAGATTGAAGAGGTGAAAAAGGCAGCCGATCGGGCTGCCGGGCTCACGAGCCAACTGCTGGCATTCAGTCGCCGCCAGTTCGTGACAACCAAGATCGTCGATCTGAATGCGGTGATCATGAATATGGATGGAATGTTACGGCGATTGTTGGGTGAGGATATCGTCGACCTCAGTGTCGACCTCGATCCACAATTGGCATCGATCAAGGCCGATCCTGGCCAGATTGAACAGGTGATCATGAACCTGGCTGTGAACGCCCGGGACGCGATGCCGATGGGAGGGCAATTGACGATTGAGACGCGAAACGCCGTGGTCGAGACGGGTCCTCCGCGTGACATCCTGATGCTCAAGGAGGGATCCTACGTGCTCTTGGCGATCAGAGATACGGGACAGGGCATGAGCGAAGAAACCCAAGCTCATTTGTTTGAACCGTTCTTTACGACAAAAGAAAAGGGGAAGGGGACAGGGCTTGGGCTCTCCACCGTGTATGGTATCGTCAAGCAATCTGGAGGGACGATCGGGATCGAGAGCACCTTGGGGCAAGGAACCACTTGCAAGATCTTTTTCCCGAAGGTGGATGAGACGTCCCAGCCTGTGCCGGTCGTCAATGGGAGCCTCGGCAAGGCGATTGGGCGGGAAACCATTTTATTGGTTGAGGATGATCCCTCGGTGCGTGGCCTCGTGCAAGAAGCCCTTCGCCTGAGCGGCTACGAGGTGTTGGTGGCTCGTCACGGGATCGAGGCGCTCGTGACTGGCGCGAAACACCTGGGCCCCATTCATTTATTACTCACCGACGTGGCGATGCCGCAAATGAGTGGACCGGAGGTCGCCGAGAAACTGACAGGTGTGCGGCCGGGCGTCAAAGTGTTGTATATGTCGGGCTACCCCGACCATCCAGTGTTCGAGCAGGGTGGGTTTAAACGGGACACGGCGTTTCTCCAGAAGCCTTTCACACCGAACGTGCTGACCCAAAAGGTTCGTGAAGTCCTCGATGGGAAGAAGATGGGGTAGGGGAATTTCCTGCCGGTCCATCGCTTGATCTTCGCAGGTTCTTGTGTTTATTGTGACGGGGCACTGTTCGAGAGGAAGCCTACGGTCATGACCCAACCGAGCGTGAGAAGTTGATGCAATCGGTGCGCGAAATCGACGTGGCACAGTACCGCATCCTCCGTGAGCCGTTTTATGAGGAGGTCTGTGGAGAAACCGGCCTATTTACCATTGCCGCGGACCGGAAGCTGCCGGTCATGCTCAAGGGACCGACCGGGTGCGGGAAAACACGATTTGTTCAATACATGGCCTACAAGCTCGGCCGGCCGCTGATCACCGTCGCATGTCATGAAGACCTCACCGCATCCGACCTGGTCGGCCGGTATCTTCTGAAGGGGGACGAGACGGTTTGGATGGATGGCCCGCTGACCTTGGGTGTGAAACACGGGGCCATTGTGTATCTCGATGAGGTGGTGGAAGCCCGAAAAGACACCACCGTCATCATCCATCCGCTGAGTGATGACCGGCGAGTGCTGCCGATCGAAAAAAAAGGCCAAATCGTTGAAGCTGCCGACGAGTTCATGCTGGTGATCTCCTACAACCCTGGCTATCAAAGTGTCCTAAAAGATCTCAAGCAGAGCACTAAGCAGCGGTTCATAGCGATTGAATTCGACTACCCCAGTTCCGATATCGAAACAAGAGTGATTCAACGTGAAGCGGGCGTGGAGCTCGGAATCGCAGCGAATCTCGTCAAGCTCGGCCAAAAAGTCCGCAATCTCAGAAATCATGGGCTGGAAGAAGGCGTCAGCACCAGACTCTTGATCTATGCCGGTACATTGATCAAGCAGGGCATCCCGCCGGAACGAGCCTGTGATGTGGCGATCGCTCGTCCGATCACGGACGATGCGGACATGCAGTGCGCCATACTGGAATTGGTCAAAGCGATCTTTTAGATCTATCACGTCTTGTGGACTCCCTGCCTGTGTTTGTGCGTGACAGTGAACGTGGGGCGATTCTGACCGTCCATGTCCAACCCAACGCATCGCGGACCGAATGTGTCGGAGTGCATGGAGATGCTCTGAAGATTCGGCTGGCGGCTCGCCCGGTTGACGGGGCTGCCAATGATGAATTGATCAGATTTCTCGCAGAACAATGTGTGGTTCCGCGCGCGAATGTGCAGCTCCAGGCTGGAGCCGGAGCTCGGCGCAAGCGACTTTGTGTACAAGGGGTCTCGACGCAGGTGCTGTTGGCACGATTACTACCGCGACGGTGAAAGGAAATGGTGTTGATATGAACGGAATACGAATAGGCAGCGCCTTCTTGGCGGTGTTCCTGCTCTCAGCTTGTTCGAGTGCGCGACCGGTGCTCTATCCTAATGCCCATTTAGAATCGGTAGGGAAGGAAGGATCGGAACAAGACATTGAGGCGTGTAAGCAGTCCGCCGAGTCGGCTGGCGCAAAGGAAGGCGGCAATAGCAAGGTCGGGCGTGTTGCAACCGGGACGGCCGTTGGTGCCGGCGCTGGGGCTGCCAGTGGAGCCATCGGAAGCGTGATTGCTGGGGCATCCGCCGGGTTAGGGTCGATGATCGGTGCGGCCAGTGGAGCGGTCTGGGGCCTCCTGACTGGATTGTTTTCCGCTGTTGTCGGCCCGTCCAGTCAGCCCAACCAGGCCTACACGAATTACGTCAATCGATGTCTGCAAGAGAAAGGTTATGAAGTGACAGGGTGGCAGTGAGGGGGGCGACATAGACCGGATGGATGAACACTCGTGCTCGCTGTCCGCGCACGATCGGAATGTGCTCGGACAATGCGCGCAGTGGAGTGTCCACCCATCCGGTCTATGCGGATAGAAGAAGGGAGAACGTAAAAGAATAAGTGCCTGCGCGGCCAGAGGGAACTTGAGGTGCCGCGGCGCCGCAAGGGCGGGTGGGTGAGAATAGAAATAGCCCTCGTTGGATGCGCGCAAGGGAAACAACCTCGATGCCCAATCGAAGTGAGGATGAGGGCATGGAGGAATGTGGTTGGACAATGCGCAGGTGAGTGTCCTCCTGTCCGGTCTGCGAGAGAGAAGGAACGAGAAGATGTACGCAATTCAAAAATCCTCGACATTTACTCCAAAGGGTGAGAAGTGAAGCAAATACAAGAACGCACCCTGGGAGACTTCCGTGGTCACTCACTTATGGCAGCGGCTGATCGGCATCGTGCTGCTTCTCACTCTCGTTGCCTGCTCGGGACCTCAGCCGATTTTGCGGTCCAATAAGCACCTCCACGTGTCTGGCAAGCAAGTCGCTCAACAAGAGATTGACTCCTGCCAGAAAAAAGTTGAAGGAACTGGGCTGCGTCCAGGGGTTCACCAAAGTGCCAACGCGGGGTCCGGCGCAGTGCTCGGTCTTCTGCTCGGCGGTGCCATGGGCGCGTCGGCTGGGGTGATCGGGGGACTGCCCGGAATGACGATCGGGGCTGCCGCCGGGAGTGGCCTGGGACTGATCATTGGTGTACTCGGAGGCACGTTCAAGCCGCTGGAACCGGCCCCGCCCTATGCTGATGCCGTGACGAGCTGTCTGAAGGATAAGGGGTATGAAGTCGGTGGGTGGGAGTAAGGGCAAGAATCGCTGAGTGTCCACAGGCTGATGGCGGTACTGGCCGAAAGTTCAAAACTCATGTCTGGCCCTACGTAGCGTGACGGAACTCTCGTATCTTCTCCCTCATGTGCTTGGATTCTGATGCCTCCTGAGGTATGCTGGCCTTGTGAAAGTCAGCCAGGTTCTCGATCGATTGCGAGAAGATAGGTAGTATAGGTGGTATCTGGTTGCTACAAAGGGAAGTCATCGACAGTTTAAGCACCCCACAAAACCTGGTCGAGTGACGGTCGCAGGCAAACCGAGCGACGATTTACCGCCTGGGACGCTGAACAGTATCTTCAAACAGGCTGGGTGGAAGAAGTAGAGGGTCCATCATGCGCTATGCGATCGTGATCGAGAAGGCCGCCACGAACTATGCTGCCTATGTGCCGGACCTGCCCGGGTGTGTCGCGACCGGTGCAACGATTCAGGAAACTGAAGTCATGATCCGTGAGGCCATAGAATTCCATCTGGAAGGCCTTCGTGCCGACAGTCTGCCCATTCCCCCACCGAATAGCCAAGTAGAATACGTCGAAGTCTCTGCGTAACGAACTCCACTAATAGTCGCTACGCAGCCCACACCTTACCTGATTGACGCCTGTCGAGCAGACCAGCCACTTTGCATCGGGTTCAACGCCATGATACGTTAGGCACCCTAAGGAACGTCCTGTGAGGGTGGCGTGCCGGACGGGTCTTCGCATACCTACGATGTCTTCGTCAGCTATGCCCACGCGGATAACGTAAAACCGCTCGGCTCGGCCGCGGAATACAGCTGGGTCACGACGCTCGCCCACAACCTGAACACCGGGCCAGGCCACTACCGTAAGAACCTCTTCATCGACCACCGACTCAAGTCGGGCGATGCGTTTAGCGACGATCTTGTGGCGAAGGTTCAGGGCAGCACCCTGCTTCTGCTGCTTCTCTCGCAGAACTACGTCGACTCGACGTGGTGCGGGAAGGAACTGGATCATTTCATCCGCACGCACGCCAACGATCCCGAGAAGCCGACCGATGTCTTTGTGGTTGAACTGTTTCCATTCGACACGCTCGCGAAGGTCCCCGCCAATATTTAGAATCTTCGCAAGTGGCTCATCCATGCCAAGTTCTGGCATCAGCCGGCCGATGCCTCGGCTCCGCTGCTGGCCGGGGATCCATCTCCCCAAGAGAGCGGACCGGAAAGCGAACGGCGGTATTGGCGCGCGCTGTGTCACGCATGGCGCATCCCATCTTCAGGCGTTCTTCCCCGGTTCGTTGCATGAGCATGGCGCGATACCGCTCGTCGATGTCAGGCGGTGTATCAGTCATGACTGAACCTCGCGATAGAGGAATAAAGAGGGCGCACACCCATATAGCACGTGCGTCCTTCAGCAGGTTCAGGGGAAACGGAGAGTTTTACAATGATATCTAGTGAATCGGTTTTCCGTGGGTGAGCAGATACCCAAAGAAATTGGTGGGTCGGGCTTCGGCGAATTGGTTAGCCCCGTACAAGTGAAGTTCGACCAACTCACCGACTTGCCGTTCCACCTCCACAACCAGCGCCACCCTCGTCGCGGCATCCATGGTGTCGGCAGCCGGACTCACGGCTGCAATGTCGATATCGCTGTTTTCATCGGGAATGCCTTCCACCTGCGAGCCGAAAAGGTAGGCCTGTGTGACAGGGATTCGCTCGCGTAAGAGCGACAGTGTTCGGTTTGCGACGGTTTCTATCTCTGCAAGGTTTCGAGCCATTAGAGGAGCCCTTTGGTTTCTGTCAGTAGCCGTGCGGCCAGTTCTCTTGTCGCTTCATCTGCCAGTGTGCGCACTTCTTCCGGATACCGCGTCCCAATATAGTATTTTGTTAACGTTCTGAGAAACATGTCCTGGTCGTTGTCTGGCGCGATCTTGGCCACATGGGCCAGCTTGGTAAGATCATGGGTTCGGGGTGGGAACATGTCGCAGCGTTCAACGATAAGCCCTTTCAGATGTTTCTCGATTGCTTGTTGGCAGCAGAATAGGACGTAGAGATATCGGCCTGCCGCAAGCATCGCATCAGCCGTCCCAAGGTCATATGCCGCGAGCTCCCGCCATCGTTCGGCATCAGGATTCATGACGGCAGTATAGGCAGGATCTTCGGTCAATTCAACGAAACGCAAGTCTTGCGCGAATCGAGTAAAATTGATAGTGCTCTCAAGTTGTCTGCTCATGTAACGCGAGGAGATGATCGAGTGTGGTTGTATGGCTGGCGTATTGCAGCCCTTCACTTTCTGTGGTGATGCAAAGCCTGGCGAAAGAGGTGTTCCATGGCTATTCAGAGGCTCAGTAGTAAGAACCAAATTGTCATTACAAGAGAAGCCCGGCAAGCGATGGGCGTCAAGGGTGGCGATGAGTTGCTGGTGGTCGTGAAGGACGACCTGACGCTGATCATGCCAAAGCCCAAACGGTATGCCAAGGTATTACAGGGGCTTGCGAAGGGGACCTATCCCACCGATTACCTGAAGCGAGAACGCCGGTCGTGGTAGGGCTTTTCCTGTCGCACGGTCTTCCAGTCCAACTCCGAGTGCTTTTACGGAAATGATCGGGGTCTGCGGCGCGTCAAAGAGATTGAGTGTATCCTTGTCGAGGACCTAGTTTAGTCCCGCACCAGGTCGAGAAAGCGGATGGTCGCCTCCAGAGTTGAGCCGAGAGCGCCCGGGCTGGTCGGAGTGTTAATCAGGACCAACAGATCGATGTGTTGACCCATCTGTAGCATCGGCGCCTTCAGCCGGCTCTGATTCCTCCCGCATGCCCCTTGATCGACGATCACGATTTCTCCAGTATCATCTTCCAGCGTGAGCTTCGTTCGTTCGTGCGCTCGTCCACAGATCAGCCGATTCGTGATGAGCTCTGTTCGAATCGACGTGACGAGTCCGGCCAGCCGGATTTCCCGCATCTGATAGCGATCCGGATGGGCTTGGACGGTACTGATGGGAATCCGCTCGTAGGAAGCCAATGGTATTCTCAGCGGGCCGACGCGAGATGATCGGGGAAGCTCATCGGTCGCTGCTTCGGGTGGAAAGCAGGTGAAGCCTATGGCCACGAACAGCGTGGTCAGCAGAACGATTCGACTGCGAAGAATGTGCATAGGTATCTCGTCTCAAGGGTACCATAGGCTCTAAATAGAGGTGCCGACCATTCGGCACCGTGCCGCTACATCGCCACCTGCCCTGAGTCTGGTCGTCTCCTTGAATCTGCAGACCTTTCCTACCCAAGCTCTCCTCATTTCAGAAGAATTGGAGTTTCCATGCTACAGAAGCTGAGCTGGAATGTAAGTTGCGAAGAGTATATTCGTGCGTGCAGTCTCTTAGCTGGAAGGAGAGGTGGTTCCTTTACAATCAGGAAGCGTGACGCCATCATGCCGAGTGGCCAAAAAGTACTGGCCTTGAAGCTGGCCTTCAAGAAGGAAAGGAGGACGCATCATGTTTGTTGTTCTTGGTGCTACAGGGAATACTGGCGCGGTTGTCGCAGAAACTTTACTCGGTAAAAAACAATCAGTGAGGGTTGTCGTTCGTTCGCAGGAGAAAGGGGTGGCCTGGAAATCCAAAGGGGCGGAGGTGGCTGTTGCCTCGCTCGACGATGTGCCGGCGTTAACCAAGGCCTTTGAAGGGGCGAACGGGGTGTATGTGTTAGTCCCGCCAAATTACGGAGCTGAAGCCTGGTTGGCGGATCAACGAACGCGGATGGATCGGGCTGCGGAGGCGGTCAACAAGAGTGGGGTCAGCCATGTGGTTTTTCTCTCTTCCATCGGCGGTCAGCTGTCCGGCGGTACGGGCCCGATTCGTGCCCTCCACTATGGAGAAGGGAAACTGGCGGGTGCTGTCAAGCATGTCACCATCCTTCGTCCACCCTCATTCATGGAGAACTGGGCGCCGGTGATCGGAACGGCGAAATCGCAGGAGGTGCTTCCGACGTTCGTCGCTCCTCAGGTGAAGATTCCGACAATCTCCACGAGAGACATCGGTCGGATCGGAGCGGAACAGCTGTTGAGCGGGGGACAAGGGAGGAAAGTCGTCGAACTTGCAGGACCGGAGGAATATAGTGCAGATCAGGCTGCGGAAGCACTGAGCACCATCCTCGGTAAGAAGGTCATTGCGCAACATGCCCCATTAAGCGTCGTTGTGCCGACTTACAAGACCTTTGGATTTTCCGATGAGGTCGCTCACCTGTTTGAAGAGATGTATACCGGGTTTTCTCGGAACGCCATTGGGTATGAACATCCCTCGTCACTGGTGCGCGGCCACGTGACCTTAACCGACGCGTTACGGGCGATGGTGTAATGGAGGACATCATGGCAAGAGAGGCGGCCGTGATCAAGGACGTGGCGGGCATCTACAGGCCCGGATCAGCACATATGGTCGGTGACGGGTTTCCTGTTCGTAACCTGTTCCCGAGCAACGATCTTGACCGACAGGTCGATCCCTTTCTGTTGCTGGACTATGCCGGACCGCATCAGTTTCCCGGCACCGATCAACCGCGAGGTGTCGGGGAGCATCCGCATCGTGGGTTTGAAACGGTGACCATTATGTATCAAGGTGCCGTGGCTCATCGGGATTCGGCTGGCAACGCCGGCGTGATTGGGCCGGGTGATGTGCAGTGGATGACGGCGGCTTCCGGCATAGTTCATGAAGAAATGCATGAACCGAATTGGGCCACGCATGGCGGCACATTTCAGGCGATCCAACTCTGGGTCAATTTGCCCCAAGCGAAAAAAATGTTGTCGCCTGGTTATCAGACCCTTCTGAATGCGGATATCCCGACTGTGGAATTGGATGGTGGGATTGGCCGTCTTCGGGTGATCGCAGGGGCATTTCAGGGACGGAGCGGGCCGGCTCGTACTGTGACACCGATTGAGCTCTACGATCTGGAGCTTTTGGCCGATCGCCCTGTCGAGGTGCGCCTGCCGGATGGGTACAATACGTCGATCTTCGCTGTGCGAGGCCGAGTCGCCGTCAACGGATCGCACGAGGCCGGAGAGGCAGACTTGATTGTGTGCACGCGCAAGGGGTCTCTGATCACGATCAACGCGCAGGTCGAGAGTCGACTCTTGGTCATGAGCGGGAAGCCTCTCGAAGAACCGATCGCGCGCTACGGCCAGTTTGTGATGAATACCAAGGCCGAACTCATCCAGGCCGTTGAGGATTATCAGGCTGGACGGATGGGACACTTGTCATGACCGATCAGAGCCTTCAGATCGAGGTCTATTCCGATGTCGTCTGTCCCTGGTGCTACGTGGGCAAGCGGCGGCTTGAACGGGCGCTGCATCAGATAGGGGATGCCGGGAGAGCCCATGTCGTATGGCGACCGTTTCAGTTGAATCCGACGATGCCGACGGACGGGATGGATCGAACGGTCTATCTCGAAACCAAGTTCGGGAGTCTCGATACCTATCGAGACATGGAACATCGTTTGGTCGAGGCGGGAGGCACCGAGCGCATCTCGTTTGCCTTCGAGAAGATATTACGAACGCCGAATACCTTTCTGGCACATCGATTGATTTGGTATGCCGGGTCCCAGGGTCACCAAGATGCGATTGTCGAGTTGCTGTTTCAAGGCTATTTCGAAAATGGTCTCGATATCGGTTCCGTACCGGTGCTTGTCGAATTGGCCGATCGAGCAGGTGTGCACGCGGATCAGTTTCTCAAGAGCGAAGAGGGAGCCGCTGAAATCACAGCAGAGGAATCAGTGGGTCGCGAGTTGGGCATTCGAGGAGTGCCGTACTTTGTCTTCCAGAAGAGCTACGGAATTTCCGGTGCGCAACCGGTTGACGCGTTTGTCTCTGCTATGGAAAAGGCTCGAACCACCCCAATCACAGCCAAAAGATCTTGAAGGCTAGGCAGGAGGTACCCCGTGTCGGTTCAGGTGTACGGATGCAATCACGTCGTGATAGAAGTCACCGATGCTAAGAAGGCCGCGAGGTTCTATCAAGATGTATTTGGGCTGAAGATGTTACGTGGTGGGGAAGGAGCTGTCTGGTGCAAGCTCGGCGAGCATCAGTTTATGGCTATCTTCGAGGTAGACCAGCTTCAGCCTGACCGCACGAAGCATTTTGGGTTGATGGTCCGCGACGCGAAACAGATTCAGGAAGTTCGCAAGAAACTGACGAAGACGTATAAATTGAAGCTTCGCCCTGGCTTTCGCTGCGACTTTCGTGATCCATGGGGGAATCGCATTCAGGTCGGCGATCTCAGCGATGAATCGCTGGTGTGGCTCCTCCCCTATCAGGAAGTGCAGAAAGCTGGGATTACATTCACTCACAAATCTCAAAAGGAGAAGCAGGCATGAGCACAACCAATCTGCAACAGCGCTTGAACGATTTATTCGGCTACATCCGTGAGGGAAAAATTATTGAAGCGATGACCGAGTTCTATGATAAGGATGCGGCCATGCAAGAGAACGCCAATCCTCCGACCGTCGGCCAGGCTGCCAATATTGAGCGGGAAAAGCAGTTCATGAGCGGGGTCAAGGAATGGAAGGGATTCAATGTGGCGGCCTCGGCCGTGGGCGACAACGTGACATTCTACGAATGCAGTCTGGACTTTGTCGCCACTGGCGGACAGGCGGTGCACATGGAACAGGTAGTGGTATCCAAGTGGAACAACGGGAAGATCGTTCATGAGAGGTTTTACTATGACTCAGGTGCGAAATCATGAGGTTCTGAGAGCCGACGAACTGGATAAGCATGTTCCTCATCGTCGAAGGGGTGAACCATGCCGGACACACGGTGGACTGAGGTAGGACGTGTCGAAGATCTGAAGAAGAAGCCTTTACGAGAAGTCTCAGTCGGGAAGACAAAAGTCGCACTGACGTATAGAGATGGTTCGTTCGCCGCGATCTCGGGAGTCTGCAATCATGTGGGTGGTCCGCTGGGTGAAGGCACACTCGATGGCGACTATATCGTCTGTCCATGGCACTATTGGAAGTTCCATCATCGAACCGGCCACGGGGAATCCGGCTACGAACAAGACCAGGCTCCGTCCTACACGACCAAGATTGCGAATGGTCGCTTATATATCGACCTGTCATCCGCAACAAAGCGCAAGAAGCAGGCCCACAAGCCGCACCCCTTAGCTCGTCCCGTCATCCGCCAGCCGGGGCCGATCCGGGTTGTGGGCCTCTCCACCACCGCCATGACGCTCGACCATCCCCGCTACAGCGGATCGGATGCGTTGCTCGAAGCGGCGTTGGAACATGCGACAAGCAAGTTGCAACTAGAGGCTCAATGCATCAAGCTGCGGGAGCTGAACTTTCGTCCTTGCGAAGGGTTCTATTCGAAGTCCGCGCAAGCCTGCACCTGGCCCTGCTCGATCACCCAAATGGATCCCACAGATCAGCTCGATCGCGTGTACGAAGCCATCGTGCATTGGGCTGATGTGATCCTGATTGCCACACCGATTCGATGGGGCAATGCCAGCAGCCTGTATTACAAGATGGTTGAGCGGATGAACTGCATCCAGAATCAGGAGACCATCGCAAACAAACATCTGCTCAAGAATAAAGTGGCGGCGTTCATCATCATGGGCGGACAGGACAATGTACAGGGTGTCGTAGGGCAACTCATGACCTTTTTTTCAGAAGTCGGCTGCCAGTTCCCGCAGTTCCCGTTCATTGCGCACTCGAGAGGCTGGAGTGCGGAGGACATGGAACGGAACATTGTTGAGGTTCAGAACAGCCGAGAGCTGCGCGAAGGAGCGCAGGAACTCGTTGCACGCGCCGCGGATATGGCAAAGTTGATGGTCTGCGGTCAGTTGCCTGAGCACTCACTGGCTCGAGGTGGGCGCAAAGCGCATCAGCTTGATCGTGAATCGACCGGATAACGAGTACGGTCCCTACGAGGAAGCCAGACCATGCCGGAGCACAGCTTTAAAGAGAGCTCTCTGGATCATCTTTTTCAGGCTCTCCTCGGTCTGCACAAAGCGTTGCTCGACGATGAGCGAGTGGCCTATGAGCGTGTACACGGACGGATCCCGTCCAACGGAGCATTTTTGCAGCTAGTGCTGAACGATGCCTGGTTTGCTTGGTTGCGCCCGCTGTCTCAATTTATAGCCAAGCTTGATGAACTCAGTGAATCGAATGACCCGGCGCCCCGCGAGGGAATTCCCGTTCTGCTGGCGTCTGTGCAGATGCTCCTGATACCAACAGAAGCGGGCGAGGGATTCGGTCGGCAATATCACGACGCCTTGCAACGAAGCCCTGATGTGGTGCTGGCACATGCAGCGGTCAGAGCATTACTCATGCAGTCTGTTCCCAACAAGGGGTGAGCCGGATGAAAGCCCATTACCTCGGTCACGTCGTGTTTTACGTGAAGGATCTTGAACAGTCGCTCGGTTTCTACCGAGACTTGTTAGGGTTCACAGAAGTCGGGCGTATCTTTAACGGGGCTGCCGCTGCCTTGACATCCGGCCGAACGCATCACGAATTGCTATTGATCCAGGTCGGTGATGTCCCGGGACCCTCGGCCGGGCGGCGCCGAGGGCTCTATCACATCGGGATCAAAGTCGGGGACAGCCTCGATGAGCTGCGTCAGGCAAAGCGAGAGTTGGAGCAAATCGGGATCCCGATCGATGGCATGAGTGATCACACGGTCAGCCAGAGCCTCTATCTGAAAGATCCCGACGGGAACGAAGTGGAGCTTTATGTGGATGCAGACGAGTCGGTGTGGAAGCACAATCCCTCAGCGGTTGTGGCGCCCATCAAGCCGCTACAGTTATAACCCAGGAAAGGAGATCTATTCATGGCACAGCCACGCATTGCAGCCAAGGAACCGTCGGTGATGTCGCTGGAGCCGGGAACGTACTACTGGTGTTCGTGCGGACGATCACGAGATCAGCCCTTTTGTGACGGGTCTCATCAAGGAACCGGGTTCGAGCCTGTTGAATTTACAGTGGATGAAAAGAAAGAAGTTGCCTTGTGCCAGTGCAAGCACACAAAGACCCCGCCCTTTTGTGACGGGACGCACCAGACGCTCTGACGACAGGATTTGCTTCACAGGTCGTCGGCTCGTCTGTCGCGACATCTTGAGCTGTTGCCGGTCAATGGTCCATACTGACCGGCTATGGACAGACTTGGGGTCTCTCCCTGTGAGGATCTTGCGGAGCGGTACCAGGCGCTTCTGGAAGTCGCCCACGCAATTTCCGCGCAGCGGGACCTCGATCAGCTCTTTCGTGACCTCGCCCACCGCTTACCTCGGGTCGTGCAGGTGAATTTCGTCGACCTCTCCCTGCATGATCCCATCAAGAAAGCGATGCGCTTGCATACTATTCAGGCCAATGTTCCGGCGGACCTTGTGGGGGGGCACGAGGTCGCGATCGAGGATTGTCCTGCTGGATTGGTGTGGCAGGAGCAGCAGCCGCTCCTTGTGCCGAAGTTGACGGAGGAGCGTCGTTGGCCAAAAGTCATTGGCCATATGAGAGAAGATGGGACGGAGTCATTTTGCTTTGTTCCTCTCACGACGGCGCGAGGTCAGTTGGGCGCCATGGGGTTTATGAGTTTGCATCAGGAGGCCTATAGCGACGCGGATATTGAGTTTCTCCAACAAGTGGCTCAACCGGTGGCGGTCGCGGTCGAAAACGCGTTGGCTTTTCAGCAGATTGCTGAACTCAAGGATAAGTTGGCGAAAGAGAAGCTCTATCTTGAAGAGGAGCTTCGTCTTGAGCATGGGTTTGACGATATGATCGGGGACAGTGATGCGTTGAGGAATGTGCTGAAGCAAGTCGAGGTTGTGGCTCCGACCGATTCGACTGTATTAGTTCAAGGAGAAACGGGCACTGGGAAGGAACTCATTGCCCGAGCCATCCACCGACTCAGTAGCCGCGGGGAGCGGACGTTCGTCAAGCTGAACTGTGCCGCGATCCCAACCGGGCTATTAGAAAGTGAACTATTTGGGCACGAACGAGGGGCGTTTACGGGTGCGATCTCTCAGAAGGCTGGTCGGTTTGAACTGGCCGATAAAGGCACGATCTTCCTCGACGAAGTAGGAGAAATTCCGTTGGAGCTGCAGTCTAAGCTGCTTCGTGTCTTGCAGGAGCAGGAATTCGAGCGGTTGGGCAGCACGAAAACCCTTCGCGTGGATGTGCGCTTCATCGCCGCCACCAATCGGGATCTCAAAGCTTTGGTAGAGGCCAAGCAGTTTCGGAGCGACTTGTACTATCGGCTGAATGTCTTTCCGGTCACCGTGCCGCCGCTGCACGAACGCCGAGAGGACATTCCCATCTTGGTACGTTATTTCACCCAACGCTATGCGGCTCGGATGAAAAAGAATATCCAAACTGTCCCCGCCAAGACGCTGGACGTCCTCTCCCGGTATGCGTGGCCGGGCAACATTCGCGAATTGGAGAATTTGGTGGAACGTTCCGTCATTCTGACGAACGGGACTGATCTGCAGGTGCCCATTGGGGAACTCCGCACCGCGAACCACCGTACAGCCTCCATGACGACAACACTGGAAGATGCCGAGCGTGCGCAAATCTTGCGCGCCTTGCGTGATGCCAAGTGGGTGATTGGTGGCCCTGGGGGCGCGGCGGCTCAGTTAGGGCTCAAGCGCACAACTCTCCAGTCTAAGATGCAGAAGCTCGGCATTACCCGCTCATCGGGTCTCGACCACGCCTCTTCATAGCGCACTCACACAAGCATTTCAGAAAAGAGGTTGCCGAACTGTATCACTTGAACATTGTGCCGATCCTTCGGCATGGTGCCGTACGCTCGGCAGATGACTGCAATTTATTCGAGTCATTGTTCTCTTAGATGGAAACCTCTACGTTTGAATTCAATAGCTTCGATGCAGTCGGTCTAATCAACCAGGGCTGGAACATAAGTTGCGGAGTGAGATGGATGAACTCTTCAACAAGGGAGGGCACCCATGGCGACGATGTTAGAGTTACCAGAGAAAAGACTACACGCAAACGATCGAATAGGGCGAGAGCCCATCACTGGGTCCATTCATTGTTCCAGATGCAAAGGACTCATGGTCATCGAACAGAGTTTCGATTCTCTGATCGGCACCAGTGAGGCTGAGGCTTTGCTACGACGATGTGTGCAATGCGGCGAAGTCATCGATCCGGTTATTCTGCAGAATCGTCGATTGCAGGTCGGACATGACCTGAGTCGAACTCAAAGGTCAGCAGGTTAGGAAATCGAGTCCATTTTAAACGAGTCGCGTAGATTTCTTGCGTGAGCTCATAACAGGAGGAGTGTCCTAATGACATCAGCGAATCGGTATCTGACATCGTGGGAGAGTTTTTGGAGTACGACAACCGGAGCCCCTGGCGAAATCTTTTGGGATGCGGATCCTGCTTATGCAGCCCAGCAAGATTTGGCGCTGTTCAAAGGCGAGGCCGATCCGCAACTCCCGTTGATTGATCTGGGCTGTGGCAACGGCACACAAACGCGTTTTCTGGCAAAACATTTTTCCAGGGTGATCGGTACTGAAATTGCGCCCGCCGCCGTTGAGATTGCTCGGAAGAACAATGCAGCCCCCAACGCTTCATATCGGGTACTAGATGTCTTGAACCCGCAGGATGCGGACGCCCTTCACGCAGAAATAGGCGATGCCAATGTGTATATGCGGGCGGTACTGCATCAACTGTCGTCTGCTGATCACGCGACGGCGGTTCACTCCATCGAGCGGTTGCTGGGGAAGAAGGGAATTCTCTATCTGGTCGAGCTCTCCTCCGAGGCAGAACCGTTCTTCGAACGACTCATTCAGCAGCATGGGACGCCTCCCGGCCTTGCGCGGGTCTTTCAGTATCAGATTACACCAGGTTTGTTACATGAAAATAACATGGAATCATTGTTCCCATCGGATCGCTTTACTCTTCTTGGTACCGGCCCAAGTCATATTCGGACGGTCCACACGCTCCCGACTGGTGAAGTGGTGAAGGTGCCGGCCTTCTACGCCATCTTTCGAAGATGCTAAAGATCACCGAACAACGAGGTCCAGAGCAAGACTCGGTGTCCCTCGTACTCGAGGGACGACTAACCGGTCCATGGGTTGAGGAGCTGAATGCCGTTTGTCGTCAGATGCCTGTCCGTCGTCAGCGTTGCGCCGTCATCGACCTGTCCGGGGTGACGTTCATCGATGCCGACGGCAAGGCGCTCTTGGCTCGTCTGTGGCGGCAGGGGGCGAACTTGCAGGCATCCGGCTGTTTGACCAGATGTGTTGTTGAGGAGATCACCGGAGTCAGCAAACTCGATTCATCAAGCAAGGATTGCGACAAGCTTGCCTAGCAGTCTGCTGAAAAACCATCTTTCATGACGGAAGTTTCCGTTTTTCGAGATAACTACGCGTTATTGTTTCGAGGGTGAGTGGATTCTCTGTGCCGTATGAGGGCGTTTTGTGTTTTCGGACGC
>Ga0224505_10000154_pt1 | contig 53006 bp, 54 predicted proteins | sample SF_Jan12_sed_USG_FD_169102 | JGI IMG/M metagenome (GOLD analysis project Ga0224505, IMG submission 169102) | Sediment microbial communities from San Francisco Bay, California, United States - SF_Jan12_sed_USGS_4_1 | ecosystem: Environmental > Aquatic > Marine > Sediment | place: USA: California...
CGCAGACCCTGGATGGAGCGATGACAAACGATGAGTGATAAAGAACTGCGACGCTACTCTCGCGTAGTTGTTGACGGCGACGAACACGCACCCGGCCGCGCCATGTTGCGAGCAGTTGGATTCAATGACGACGATTTCAAACGTCCCCAGATTGGAATCGCATCGACCTGGAGCATGGTGACACCATGCAACATGCACATTGGCGATCTCGCTGAGGTGGCGGCCCGGGGTGCGAATGAGGCCGGTGGCAAAGCGGTGATTTTCAATACAATCAGCGTCTCGGATGGTATCTCCATGGGCACGCCCGGCATGCGCTATTCCCTGGTTTCCCGTGAAATTATCGCCGATTCAATTGAAGCCGTTGCGGGCGCCGAGGGATTTGACGGGCTCGTTGCGATTGGCGGTTGCGACAAGAATATGCCGGCTTGTGTGATGGCCATGGCGCGATTAAATCGCCCGTCAGTGTTCGTATACGGAGGCACCATACGGCCGGGTATCAAGCGCCGCGATATCGTCTCGGTATTTGAGGCTGTCGGTGCCCGCTCCGGTGGAAAGATATCCGCGGAGGAACTGCTCGAAATTGAACAGACCGCGATACCGGGTCCGGGGGCCTGTGGCGGTATGTATACGGCGAACACGATGGCATCAGCGATCGAGGCCCTGGGCATGAGCCTCGGTAATAGTTCGGCACAAGAGGCTGTGTCCGACGCAAAAACAGCCGATTGTCATCGCGCGGGTATGGCAGTGTTGCAGCTCATTCGAGAGGACATCAAACCACTCGACATCATGACGCGTGAAGCATTTGAAAATGCCATCTCGGTGGTCATTGCGCTCGGCGGATCGACGAACGCTGTCCTGCATCTGCTGGCGATGGCAAGGGAAGCGGAAGTTGAACTCTCGCTGGACGATTTTACGCGGATAGGCGCGTCAACTCCTGTGCTCGCGGATGTGAAACCCAGCGGTCAGTACCTGATGTCTGAACTGATCGAAATTGGCGGCATCCAGCCGCTGATGAAGCGCATGCTCGACAGGGGCATGTTGCATGGAGACTGCCTGACGGTCACTGGCAAGACGCTGGCCGAGAACCTTGCCAATGTTTCGGACTACCCGAAAGGACAAAAAATTATCAGGGATTTTGACGACCCGATCAAAAAGGACAGTCACCTCGCGATCCTGTATGGAAACCTCGCGCCGGAAGGTGCTGTCGCAAAAATCTCAGGCAAAGAAGGATTGCATTTCGAGGGACGGGCCAGAGTGTTTCATTCCGAGGAAGATGCTCTGCAAGCAATCCTGGGCGACGTCGTAAAGGCCGGCGATGTAATCGTTATTCGATACGAGGGCCCAAAAGGCGCTCCAGGGATGCGCGAAATGCTGAGCCCAACTGGCGCGATCATGGGCAGAGGTCTCGGCAAAGAAGTTGCGTTGATCACCGACGGCCGTTTCTCGGGGGGGAGTCACGGATTCGTTGTTGGACATGTCACACCGGAGGCAGCAGTCGGCGGCCCGATAGCCCTGCTGGAGGATGGCGACGCAATCCGTATTGATGCTGAAACCAAGGAAATCAGCGTCGCGATCAGCGACGAAGAGATGGCCGCACGCCGTGCGAAATGGCGCCGACCCGTGTCGGCCGTAACACGGGGCGCGCTCGCCAAGTACCGCAGTGCAGTGTCATCGGCGTCCGAAGGTGCGGTCACAATACCGCCGGCCTGGGACGAATAGGCCGCCCGTGAATCACCGCAGGCTTGACCTTTTCCGTGATTCCGGCTCTACTTCCGCGATGAATTCTTACGACACCCACGTATTGTGCCAGCGCATCGATAATCTCGATGCGATAAAACACATAAGAACTAAGGCGCGCCAGAGGTGCGTGGGTGCGCATGGCGATTGTACCGGCTAGTTAATAAAGCTCGGACATTGTCAGCAAACCCGCCAGGTTTTCCTAGCGGGTTTTTTTTTAGTCGAAGACATTGGTAATGATATACGGCAGGGCGAGGGAAATAGTCATATGAAACTTTACTGGGCACCGCAAACCCGTTCTACACGCGCTATCTGGATGCTGGAGGAAGCAGGCGTACCTTACGAAACTGAGCTGGTCGATATACGCGCGGCAGACCGTCACGACAGTGCAGCCTTCAGGTCAGCCAGTCCTATGGGCAAAGTGCCTGCGATTATTGATGGTGACGTTGAAATGTCGGAGTCGGCGGCGATCTGCATCTATGTTGCCGATCGTTATGCTCCCGGGACACTTGCGCCTGCTCTGGACGATCCGCTGCGCGGCAAGTTTCTCTATTGGACCCTGTACACGCCCGCCGTCGTCGAGCCCGCAATGTCGGAGAAGTTCAATAAAGTCGCAAGCAACCGCGTGCGCAGCGGATGGGGGGACTTTGACGCGATGATCGAGACGTTCGACAGGGCGCTGGACGGCAAGGAATGGATAGTCGGCGATCGATTTACGGCGGCGGATGTCATGCTCGGTTCAAGCGCTGTCTTCATGCGCATGTTCGAGATGCTTCCTGATAGCAGCAATCTGGGTGCTTACGCGGATCGCTGTCTGGCACGGCCCGCTTATGCAAAGGCGATGAGTATGTCGGCAGCCTAGCGGGCGGAATGGCGCGTGCGCAGCCGATCGCAGACTTCCTTTAGACCTAGATCCTGCGCGGCCAACAGCACGATCACGTGGTACAGGAGATCGGCTGCTTCATCGACAATCTCTTCCTTGTTCCCGGCTGTCGCAGCAAGCGCCAGCTCGACGCCTTCCTCGCCGACTTTTTGCGCGATTCTCTTGGTACCTGCCGCTGCCAGGCGAGCGGTATAACTTTCCTCAGGTGCTTCGTGCAATCGACTTTTGACAATGGTTTCCAGGTCCTCAAGAAAAGCGATATCGGAAATACTCATATTCAATCCTTATAGACGCATGCTGACATGCAATGCCGACAGGTAACGCTTCAGCTCACCAATTTCGATTTCGGCACTGTGAAAAACGCTGGCCGCCAGTGCTCCGTCCACTCCCGCGCTCGTGAAAGCATCGTAGAAATGTCGCATCTCGCCCGCGCCACCCGACGCAATGAGCGGCACCGTGCATCGAGAACGCACCACGGAGAGTTGCTGTATATCGTAGCCGCCCCGCACACCGTCCTGGTTCATGCAGTTCAGGACGATTTCGCCGGCGCCACGATCCTGCACTTCAACGACCCACTCCAATGTCCGTTTTCGTGCCGCCACTGTTTTGTCGGGGTCTCCGGTGTATTGATAAACGAAATAGTCCTCGTTCTCTTCGCGACTATCGATGCCGATGACGACGCATTGCGATCCGAATCGCTTTGCCAGCTCCGAAATGAGCTCCGGATTTGCGATAGCGGGCGAGTTGATGGAAATCTTGTCTGCGCCTTTGTTGAGAACCTCCTCCGCATCAGCAACGGATCTGATGCCGCCCGCAACACAAAAAGGTATGTCGATGACTGAAGCGACGCCCGAAACCCAACTCCGATCCACACTGCGCCCGTCAGGACTGGCTGTAATATCGTAAAACACGAGCTCGTCGGCACCTTCCCGGCAGTATCTTTCAGCAAGTGCAAGTATGTCGCCCACAACTCGATGATTGCGGAACTGGACACCTTTTACGACGACACCGTCACGGACGTCGAGGCACGGAATTATGCGCTTTGTCGGAATGCGACGACCTCCGTTGCCGAAATAGTGCCGTCCAACAGGGCACGCCCGGTGATCGCGGCCGGTACGTTCATGTCCCGTAGCTTCTGCAGGTCATCGATATTCCTGACACCGCCAGATGCCTGCAGCAAGAGACCGGGGTAACGCGCCAGTATGTCCCGGTACAGTCCGAAATTCGGACCGGCCATGGCACCGTCACGCGCGACATCCGTGCACAGAACATGACGGACACCGGCATCTCCGTACTGATCGATACAATCCCACAACGAAACCGAGGAATCCTTGGTCCAGCCATGGGTCGTTAGCATTGGAATGCCTGCGTGATCTATTCTTACATCAAGCGCCAGAACGATTGCGTCAGGACCGAATTCGCGTGCCCACTCCTGGACGATTTCAGGCTGGTTGATCGCGAGACTGCCGACCACACAACGCGCAACGCCGTTCTGCAACCAGCCTGCGACATCCTCACGCGTGCGAATTCCACCGCCCAACTGAATTCTCAATCCGGATTGAGATGCGATCTCTACAACGATAGCCCTGTTCTCCTGCGTTCCGGTACGTGCACCGTCCAGATCCACGATATGCAGGTCTTCGACATCCAGCGCCGAAAACTGCCGGCCTACTGACGCGGGATCTCCACTGTATTCCGTGGTCCGTTCGAAGTCGCCCTGCAACAGGCGCACGCACTTGCCATCCTTAAGATCGATTGCCGGAATTATTCTCATATGGGTGCGGCCAGAAAATTCTGCAGCAGCCGAGCGCCGCTCGCGGACGATCGTTCCGGGTGGAATTGCGCCGCAAAAAAATTCCTGCATCTGACTATCGCTGAAAAGTCATCTGTGTGATTTGCGGTTGCGAGAGTGTGTTCCGACACCGGCAGGGCATAGCTGTGCAAATAATAGAAATAGCTGTCGTTCGCGATGCCCCGCAACATCGGGTCATCTGCACGAAAATTTGTCTCGCACCAACCCATGTTTGGTACCGGGCAACGAGTGGTTGCAGATAGCCGGGTTGCGGTTCCGGGGATAATGCCCAGGCATTCGACGTTTTCTTCTTCGGACCCCTCGCAAAGGAGTTGCATGCCAAGGCAGATTCCCAGTACCGGTTGCGTCAGATCACGAATAACATCGACGAGACCCGCCTCATCCAGGCGTCGCATCGCATCTTTTGCCGCCCCGACACCCGGCAAAACGACCCGGCTCGTACTGCGAATCGCTTCGATATCGGTTGTCAGAATAGCTTTCGCCCGCAACCGATCAAAGGCATACAAGAGCGACGCAATGTTGGCGCCACCGCTGTCGATAATCGCGACGTCAGTCATTACAGAACGCCTTTCGTCGACGGCAATTCCGAACCGGATCTTGCTATCGCCTGGCGCAACGCACGCCCAACCGACTTGAAGCAGGCTTCGACCATGTGGTGGGTATTCTCGCCCCGAACGTCGATATGGAGCGCGGCACCGAGTGACTCTGCAAGCGAGCGGAAGAAATGTTCGACCATTTCCGTCGATAACTCGCCGACCTTGTCGCGAGGGAAGTCTGCGGCAAACTGAAACGCAGCCCGTCCTGAGAGATCCAGCGCGACCCTGGCTTCGCTTTCATCCATCGGCAACAGGAAACCGTAGCGTCCAATTGCGAATTTATTGCCCAGTGCCTCGCGCAATGCTGTGCCCAGGCAAATCGCCGTGTCCTCAACAGTGTGATGTTCATCGATGTGCAGATCGCCGTCGCACTGGACAATGAGACCGAATCCTCCGTGCCTGGAAATCTGCTCCAGCATGTGGTCGTAAAAACCTATGCCCGTGTCTATCCGGACCTGCTTGGCGGAGTCGAGGTTGACGGTAACTGCAATTCGGGTTTCATTCGTATTGCGTTCAATACGGGCAATACGGTCCGAATAGCACAGCCGTTCGACGATCTCAGGCCAGGTCATGGTCCCGTCCTTGCCTGATCCCAATAACAAGCTCTGTACGCCGATGCGCTCCCCCAGTTCCATGTCCGTGGCGCGGTCCCCGATTACGGCTGACAGTGCAAGCTTGATATCGGTGGCCGCAAGATAGCGCGTCAGCAAACCAGTGCGAGGCTTGCGGCAGTCACACAAGTCGTCCGGCGTATGGGGACAAATGAATATTTCGTCGAAGCTTATCCCCTGGCTGGCAAACAGTTGCAGGATGTGGTCCTGGCAAACCTGGAATTGATCCTCCGGGAATGTCGAAGTGCCGAGGCCGTCCTGGTTACTTACCATGACAAATCGAAACCCGTGCTCTGCGAGCTCGCGCAAGGCGGGTATTACGTCGGGGACGAGGCGAATCTTTTCGAGGGCATCGACCTGGAAGTCGGCAGGCTCTTCTACCAAAGTGCCGTCGCGATCGATGAATAATACTTTCGTTGCCATGCTCAGCCTTTCCCAAATCGATCGAGTGCTGCGAGAAGTGTGTCGTTATCCGATTGGCTACCGACTGTGATTCGTATGCAGTCCGCAAGATCGCCACCGAAATATCGCAGCAGAATGTTGTGTGATTTGCAGTGCTCAACTAATGCGATCGCGTCATTGACCCGGACCAGGAAAAAATTCGCGTCGCTGGGCCAGACTTTCGATACGAAGTTGAAGCGCCCGATTTCCTGCATGAGTCGCGACCTCTCGACAATGACTCTGTCTACGGCTTCTGCTGCGACCGTCAGCTGCCGTTCATGCAGGGCGTCTTCGACGCACTCAACGACCGGCGTAGCAAGCGCGTAGGGCGCCTGGACGGCGCTTAAACACGCAATAATCTCCTGCGCGCCAATTACCGCGCCGCAGCGAGCCCCGGCGAAACCCAGGGCCTTCGAAAGTGTGCGCAACACCAGCAGATTGGGGTACGCGCGCAACAGCTCGACTGCTGAGCTTTCCCGACCGAATTCAATATATGCCTCGTCAACAACAATCGCCGAAGAGCCTTTGCGCGCGTCCAGCAGACGCAACAGATCGGCACGGGGCAATGGTGTACCGGTAGGGTTGTTCGGCGAGCAGACAAACAGGACCTTGGTCGTTTCGGTGCAAGCCTCAAGCAGGGCGCCAACATCAATGGCGAAGTCATGCTCTGCGAGACCCCGGACTTCGATGACGCCGGCACCTTGAATCGTGGCGTAGTGGCGATACATCGAAAAAGCGGGCGTCGGCGTGACAATGTGATCCACACCTGCGTGGCAAAAGCTGCGAATGATCAGGTCGATGGCCTCGCTGGAGCCCCGAGTGACGAGTATCTGGTCATCGGCACAGTTAAATCGCTTTGCCAGTGTCGACTGTAAGCGTTGCGGCCGGACTTCCGGGTAACGATTCAGCGGCCGGCGAAAGTTTCCAATCGAGCTGATTTGCGGGGACTCATTCGCATTGAGCCGGATGGTGTCGTCGACCTGTTCAGCCGCATCGTAAGGGTGCAATTGCCGAACTTCGGAGCGGACGAGAGAGAGAATACTCATGGTTTTGTCGCCAGTCGGCGGCTTACAGCTGCGGCATGTGCATCGAGGCCTTCAAGGCCAGCGAGCCTGATAACGGCCGCACCCAGGTTTTCGAGACCATCGCGAGTGAGCTCCTGGACTGTCATCTGGCGCAGGAATTGATCGATGCCCAGTCCACTGTAAGTTGCTGCGTACCCGTAAGTCGGCAGTACGTGATTGGTGCCACTGCAATAGTCGCCCACCGACTCCGGTGTCCAGCGGCCGACGAATACGGACCCCGCATTGCGGACAGCACTGAGCGCCGCGCGCGGATTCTCGATTTGCAGGATCAAATGTTCGGGTGCATATCGATTACTGATTTCGATCGCTGCCGCGACGTCGGGCGCGACAATAAAAAGGGAGTTCTCGAGCGCCGATGCGGCAATGTCCGAACGCGACAGTGATTCAAGTTGGCGCGTGATCTCGACCTGTACTGATGTCGCCTGCGCAGCATCTGTCGTTACGAGGACGACCTGCGAATCAACGCCGTGTTCGGCCTGCGAGAGCAGGTCCGCGGCGACGAATTCGGGCGACGATACGGCGTCGGCAATGACGAGCACTTCGGAGGGGCCGGCAGGCATGTCAATCGCTGCACCATCGGGGTCAGCACTGACTATGGTTTTGGCACTCGTAACCCAGGGGTTGCCGGGGCCGAAAATCTTGCGAACTTTGGGGATGGTCGCAGTACCGTAGGCCATCGCGGCAATCGCCTGGGCGCCGCCTACTTTGTAGATTTCGGCAACTCCGGCACGCGATGCTGCGACGAGTACAGCCGGGTCCGCCGTACCGTCCGGACGCGGAGGAGTGCAAAGGATGATTCGCGGACACCGCGCGATTGTCGCCGGAACCGCCAGCATGATGGCCGCGGAGGGCAATGGGGCGGTTCCTGCGGGCACATAAAGACCGACCGAGTCGATGGGCTGGCTGATGCGCTCACACAGCACGCCCGGCATCGTCTCTAGCGAAACTGGCGCCGGCAGTTGCTGTTCGTGAAATCGCCTGATGTTCGCGATGGCGAGGTCGATAGCGGCCAGGTCCTCTGCGGCGAGTTGCTGCGCTGCAGAGGCGAATTCAGCCTCGGTCACGCGAAATTCGGTGCCGCCCGCGCCATCAAACTGCGCCGTAAACTCAGCCAGAGCGAGGTCGCCGCGCTGGCGAACGGCAGCGATGATTGCCACTGCGCTTGCCCGGACCGAATCATCCTGAGAAACAGCGGGCCGCCGCAACAGCAGGGAGCGCTGTTGTTCCGAGAGGTCCTGCCACTGGTGGATAGGAATATTCATCTTAAGCCAGCATTTTCTCGACAGGTAATACGAGCAGGGAGCTCGCTCCCGCGGCTTTTAGATTCTCCAGCGTTTCCCAGAACACATTTTCCCGGCAAACCGCATGCACCGCGACCCGGTCATCACTGCCTTCAAGCGGCATTACCGTCGGTGCCTCGGAGCCAGGCAGTAGCGCTCGTATTTCCGCGAGCGCCGAACGCGGCGCGTGCAGCATGATGTACTTGCTGTCGTGAACCTTCAGAACCCCGTCGAGCCGTTGCAGAATCTTGTCGACCAGGGCCTGCTTTGCATCACCCAGCGGCGCAAGCGTCTGGATAACCACCGCTTCACTTTCGAGAATGACGGCGACTTCGCGCAGCCCGTTGGCAGCCAGAGTTGAGCCGGACGAGACGAGGTCGCAGATGAAATCGGCGCGCCCGAGTTTGGGTGCTATCTCGACGGCACCGGAGAAATAGACCGCTTCGGCCTGGACATTATTCTTAGTAAGGTAATCTGTTAAGAGGCTAATATAACTTGTTGCAATCTTTGAGTTATTTAGCGTCTTTGGACCCTCGTACTGGACGCCCTGGGGCGCCGCAATAGCCAGCCGGCAGTGCCCGAACTCGAGCTCGAAGATCTGTTTGAATTGCCCCTTGGAACCCTCTTGTTCCAGCTTGAGGCGTTTTTCCTCGACCACGTTCAGGCCGACGATGCCGAGGTCGCATACGTCGTCACCCACCAGCCCGGGGATGTCATCATCCCTTACGAGCAGCAGGTCAATCGGCATGTTTTCGCCGTAGCAAATGAGCTGGTCCTTACTCTTCGTGACTTTCAGGCCACAGCGTTCGAGCAGGTCGATGGAGTGATCGGTCAGGCGACCGGATTTCTGCACCGCAATCTTGATGCGTTGCGTGGAAGCTTCCATGGCATTTTCCTCAGTGGGAGATTCGATCGATCGCCGTTCGGTAACCGCCGGAGCCGCCCGCGAGGCACCGGGCAACTCGCCCGATGGTGGTCACGCTGACGCCGGTGAGATCATGTATTTTTCGGTAGGGCAGTTCCTTCTGCAGGTATTCAACGACCTGCCAGCGATCAACCAGCGCCTGTAGCTCGGCCGGAGTGCACAAATCCTCAAAAAAGGACCGGACTTCACGCGTGTTTTCCAATGCGACCACGGCTTTGTACAGTGCTTCCTCCGCACGCTGTTGGCGGCGGCCTGATTCGTTTCGGTTGGGTTTCATTTTCTGCACCAATGTATTAACGCGTTAGCACACTAATACAGGGCGGGGTCGATGGCAAGCACTAATTCATAGTTACATTTGCGACTAAAAAAAGCGCACGCAAGTCCTTGACGCGCGCCGACAATGCCGCATAGACTTCGCGAAACTCATCGAGACCGGTCGAGGGATAGGCCCGACGACGCCGGGGCAACCATCAGAACTAACCATTCTGGAAAGGTGCCAACTCCTGCGATGCCAAGCTCAGTTATTGAGCGCATCGAATGATGAGGGTAACTGCAACCACCCGTTCGCGGGCGAAGGGCAGTACAACCCCTCCCTTGCGGGATTCGCAGGGTTCCGATGAGCAGAAAGCGCTATTACGGAACATCTTGTGGAGACCGACATGACTTACCAAGCCAGCAAAACGACACGAGCCGTCCGTGCGTCCATCGAATCGGACACGCAGCACGGTGCAGTTGTGCCGCCATTGCATCTTTCGTCGAATTTTTCCTTTGCGGGTTTTGGCGAGAAGCGCCAGTACGACTACACACGGTCCGGAAACCCGACACGAGATGCGCTTGCCGACGCACTGACTGAGCTCGAAGGTGGCGCGGGTGCGGTGGTGACGTCATCCGGGATGGCGGCACTGACCCTGCTGACGCAACTGCTCGAGCCGGGCGACACGATCATCGCGCCGCACGACTGCTACGGCGGCACCTACCGACTGTTCGATCAACAGTCCAGGAAAGGTCTCTTTGATGTCGTCTTTATCGATCAAACAGACATCGACGCACTCACAAAAGCCGCGCGATGCAGGCCAAAGATCATCCTCGCAGAAACGCCATCCAATCCCTTGCTGCGAATCGTGGATATTGAAAAGATTTCTGCGATTGCGAAGGCCGCGGGCGCACTGCTCGCGGTTGACAATACCTTTCTCTCTCCGGCGCTCCAGAATCCGATCGAGTTCGGTGCAGACCTGGTTATTCACTCAACCACAAAGTACATCAACGGCCATAGCGATGTGGTCGGTGGGTGTGTTGTCGCGGCTACCGACGATCTGGCTGAGCGTATTCGGTACTGGGCCAATTGCATCGGCGTTACAGGCGCACCCTTCGACAGTTTCCTTACGCTGCGCGGCATTCGAACCTTGCACCCGCGGATCCGGCAGCACGAAGAGACGGCGAGCCTGGTTGCGGAGGTGCTCAACAAACACGACCTCGTGGATCGAGTCTACTATCCTGGCCTGGCCACCCATCCCGGCCACGATATTGCGAAGCGCCAACAAAGGGGGTTCGGTGGCATGCTGAGTTTCGAAATTAGCGGCAACACCGATGCAGTTCGTGCATTCGTCGAAAATCTGCAGTTTTTCTCACTTGCTGAGTCACTCGGTGGCGTCGAGAGCCTGGTTTGCCATCCGGCGTCGATGACGCACGCCCCGTTGTGCGCGGAGGCACTGTCGGAAGCCGGTATCGGGCAGAATCTGATCCGATTGTCCGTTGGGCTGGAGAGCAGCGAAGATCTGGTCGCTGACATTCTGGCGGCTCTGGAAGTCGCGCGGTCCGCCAGAACACGAGCGTCCGTCGCCGTTGTCGGAGGCTAGGTAACAGGGCCGCGGCGGATATTGCCCAAGATCTCTGCGGTCATTTGGGCCGTGGACACGCGTGAATCGTCGTGAGTCGCGATATCAGCGGTTCTCGCTCCCGCAGTAATCGTTTCGGCAATAGCACGTTCTACGGCCAATGCCTCCGCCTCAAGGCCTAAACTGTAGCGCAGCAGCAGGGCGGTGCTGGCTATAGACGCGCAGGGATTGGCGATGCCCTTGCCTGCGATGTCCGGCGCAGAACCGTGTATCGGTTCGTACAAACCGGTACTTGAATCGCCAAGCGATGCAGACGGCAGCATGCCGAGGGATCCGGCGAGCATGGATGCTTCATCGGTCAATATGTCGCCAAACATGTTCTCCGTCACGATGACGTCGAAGGCGGCAGGGCGACTGAGAAGGTGCATTGCCGCAGCATCCACCAGCAGCGTTTCGACTTCGATGCCGGGAAACTCCGCCGCCATCAACCGGTTTGTCACGCTGCGCCACAAACGCGAGGTTTCGAGTACGTTGGCCTTGTCGACAGAACACAAGCGACCGCTGCGATCCGCAGCCAGTTTGGCGGCGACCCGGACGATTCGTTCGATCTCAACGACCGTGTAGGTGCAAAGGTCGCTGGCCGAATGCTCGTCGCGCGTCTTGGTACCAAAGTAAATTCCCCCGGTCAGCTCTCGAACCACAATCATGTCGACGCCTGCCAGGATTTCCGGCCGTAACGGCGAAGCACCGACCAGCTCGGGGTATATCTTGACCGGCCGAAGATTGGCGTACACACCGAGCGCGGCCCGGAGTGCCAGAAGCCCCTGCTCAGGGCGAACTTTTGCGTTCGGGTCGGACCATTTTGGACCGCCCACCGCGCCGAGAAACACGGCATCGGCAGATTTACAGCTCGCAATTGTCGCGGCAGGCAACGGTTCACCGACGGCATCGATCGCCGCACCACCGATCCGCTGTGAGTCGAATTGAAACCGGTGGCCATAGGTTGAGGCGACGGACTCCAGCACTTGCTGCGCGCTCTTTGTGACCTCAGGTCCGATGCCGTCGCCCGGCAATAGTGTGATCAGGGCTTCCAAGGACGGTTCTCCTCAAAGGCTTGGATTGCTGCCGCCTGGTTTTGCAAAAAGCCCAATTGGTCGACTCCCTCGAGCAGGCAATGGCGGGCAAATCCGTCCAGGGTGAAATTCACGACCCGGTCACCGGGCAAGGTGATCGTGTTGTTCTCGACGTCGATATCACAATCAACACCCGGGTTGCTCAACAGCCACTCGTGGGTTTCAGGATCGACCACTATCGCCAGCAATCCGTTTTTCAAAGCATTGTTGCGAAAAATATCGGCAATCTGGCTCGAAATAACGGCTTCGAATCCGTAATCGAGCAGCGCCCAGGGTGCATGTTCCCGCGACGAACCACAGCCGAAATTGTTGCCACCGACCAGGATGGAACAGCCCTTCGCGTCCGGCCGGTTGAGGACAAATTCGGGCTTTTCAGTACCGTCTTTGCCGTAACGCAAATCGTAAAACGCGTATCGACCGAGGCCTGTTCTGGAGGTTGTCGTCAGAAACCGGGCAGCAATAATCTGGTCAGTGTCGATGTCCCTCGTTGGCAAGGCAACTGTCCGTCCTTGTACTCGTTTCACCGGCTTCATGAATATACCCTCGGATCGGTAACGAAACCGGCGATTGCAGAAGCGGCCGCAGTCGCCGGACTGGCCAGTACGGTGCGCGCTCCGACCCCCTGTCTGCCTTCGAAATTCCGGTTGCTGGTACTCACACTGAGCTGACCCGGTTTTACGACATCGCCATTCATTGCAATGCACATGGAGCAACCCGCCTCGCGCCATTCGGCACCCGCGTCGGTAATGATTTTGTCCAGCCCGCGACGCTCGGCCTCTTTCTTGACCAATTCCGAGCCTGGAACGACCAGCATGCGAACTCCTTTCGCAACCTTGCGACCCTTGAGAATATTCGCGGCCGCTTCGATATCGGAAATTCGGCCGTTGGTGCAACTGCCAACGAAAACGACGTCAACCGGTGTCTGCGTCATCGGTTTTCCGGATTCAAGCTGCATGTAATCCAGGGCTTTTCGAAAGCTCGCATCATCACTCTGGGGGACAGGATCGTTGATGCCAATCACCATGCCGGGGTTTGTGCCATAGGTCACCATAGGCTGCAGCAAACTGGCATCCAGAGTGACGGCTTTATCAAAGACAGCGCCGTCGTCCGTACGCAAACGCTGCCAGCGTTCCAGCGCCGCATCCCACGCAGCGCCTTTTGGTGCACATGGTCGGCCCAGCAGGTACTCATACGTCGTTTCATCCGGCGCGATCATTCCCGCGCGAGCGCCAGCTTCGATCGACATGTTGCAGATCGTCATACGGCTTTCCATGTCCAACGATCGGATAGCATCGCCGCGATACTCGATGACGTATCCGGTTCCTCCATTGACGCCAATCTTGCCGATAACAGCAAGAATCAAATCCTTTGCGGTCACACCCGGGGCCAACTGGCCTTCGATATTGACCGCCAGCGTTTTGGGTTTGCGCTGCAACAGGCTTTGGGTAGCAAGAACGTGACCGACCTCGGTCGTGCCAATACCGAACGCAAGTGCGCCAAATGCACCGTGGGTGCTGGAATGACTGTCACCACAAACTATCGTCTTGCCGGGCTGTGTTGCGCCCAGCTCCGGACCGATCACGTGCACAATTCCGCGCCGACCACTGCCATAGCCGAGCAAATCAAGCCCGAAGTCGTCGCAGTTTCGCTCCATCTGACGCACCTGATTTGCAGCGCCTTCACCGGCCGCGAGCAGGTCCTCGTACTTGAAAACCGGCGTCGTCGGCGTCGAGTGATCGAGCGTCGCGAGTGTCAGGTCCGGCCGGCGCACGGGCAGTCCCAGCTCGCGCAACACCGAAAACGCCTGTGGCGTCGTAACTTCGTGCACGATATGCAAGTCGATATACAGGATCGCCGGCGTATGCGGCGTTTCCGGGACGACCACGTGGTCGTCCCAGACTTTCTGGAATAGGGTAGTTGGTTCGTTCATTGCCTGGTCAAAACGATCGAATACTCAAATGGTTGCGTGCACGGCCTGCCCATCGTCCTGGGGCCGATCCTCGCGCTGCCGGCGACGCAAAGTGCGGTTTATAACTTCGAGGCACGCCCGGCACCCGGCTTCAACGATGTCCACGCTGGTGCCGCGCCCGCGGAAACTCCTGCCATCGACCTCCACCGTCACGATGACTTCGCCCTGGGCGTCTTCACCGATAGATGCACTGTGCAACTCAAAATTTCGCAACACCATCGTCACGCCGGTTGCGGCTTCCAGTGCCTGGAAGGCAGCGGCAACAGGACCATCCCCGAGCGCCGATTCAGAGACTTCAGTCCCGTCCTCGCCAATCAAGCTCACGGTGGCGGTTGCAGGCTCATTGGTTTGTGTCTGGACTTCGAGGGTTTTCAATACCCACGGGCCAGAGGTCGAACTGCCTGCTGTCATGATGATCGACTCTATGTCGCCGTCATAGACGTCTTTCTTTTTATCCGCGAGCTTTTTGAATTCCTGAAACGCGCGGTTGATTTCGAATTCGTCCAGCTCAAAACCGAGCTCGGCTACGCGATCGCGAAACGCATGTCGGCCACTGTGTTTGCCCAACACCAGATTGGACTTGCTGAGACCAACATCTTCCGGCCGCATGATTTCGTACGTCGATGCATGTTGCAGCATGCCGTGTTGGTGAATTCCGGCCTCGTGTGCAAACGCGTTCTCACCAACAATCGCCTTGTTGCGAGGAGGGTGCATGCCTGTGATATTCGATACCAGGCGAGAAGTGGGATACAGGCGCGTCGTGTCGATACCGGTATCGAGCTGGAAAAACTCGGCCCGTGTCTTGATCGCCATTACGGCCTCTTCAAGACTGCAGTTTCCCGCGCGCTCGCCAATGCCATTGACCGTGCACTCAATCTGCCGAGCACCGGCGGACACGGCAGCGAGGCTATTCGCAACCGCCATGCCGAGATCGTTATGGCAATGCACGCTCAGTGTGATTTCGTTGATGCGCGCTACGTGTTCCTTCAGGTAACGAAACAACCGATCAAATTCCGCGGGTACCGTGTAGCCCACCGTGTCGGGAATATTCACGGTTGTCGCGCCGGCCTCGATAGCCGCAGAAACAACTTCCGCCAGGTAAGACAACTCCGTCCTTGACGCATCCTCAGGCGAAAATTCAACGTCACCACAAAGTTCGCGAGCCATCTTAATGGCACCAACAGCACTCCTGATGATCTCCTCTTTTGCCATCTTGAGCTTGTATTCACGGTGTATTGCGCTGGTGGCTACAAATACGTGAATGCGATGTTTTCTGGCACCCTTGACTGCCGCATGAACCTTTTCAATATCAGCCGCGTTGCACCGCGCCAGGCCACAGATCACAGGTCCGAAATCGCGATCCGCTATGGCCTTTACGGATTCGAAATCGCCGGGGGATGCTGCCGGAAATCCCGCTTCGATAATATCCACATTAAGTTCGGTGAGCGCCTTCGCCACACGGAGTTTCTCCTCCAGGGTCATACTGCAGCCGGGAGCCTGCTCCCCATCACGCAGGGTAGTGTCGAAAATGCGTATTCTGTTTTCCGAGCCAGTGTCAGACATCGGTCCCGTCCCTAAAGTTATGTGGCTTTATTCTTCCAACCAGTCCATGCGACCGCGCAGATCGGCGCCAACCTTCTCAATGGGGTGTTGCAGGTCGGCCTGCATCATGCGCTTGAACTCAGGCATGCCTTTTTCGTTCTCGGCGATCCAGTTTCGAGCAAAAGTGCCGTCCTGAATGTCGGCCAAAATGGCCTTCATAGCCGCGCGCGAGGACTCGTCAACGACGCGAGGCCCACTGATCATGTCGCCCCAGGCTGCAGTGTCGCTAATGTACTTGTGCATTTTTTTGAGACCGCCTTCGTGCAGCAAGTCAACAATCAACTTCAGCTCATGCATGACTTCGTAATAGGCCACTTCCGGCTGGTAACCTGCCTCGACCAGCGTTTCGAACCCTGCAACGATCAACTCCGTCGCCCCACCGCAGAGAACCGCCTGCTCGCCAAACAGGTCCGTTTCAGTCTCTTCCGCGAAACTGGTTTCGATGACGCCGGCGCGGGCGCCGCCAATTCCGGCTGAATACGCCAGCGCCGTCTTGAGTGCGTTCCCGGTCGCGTCCTGATGGACCGCAACGAGACAGGGCACTCCATGCCCTTCCTCATACTGTCGCCGCACCAGTCCACCGGGACCTTTTGGCGCGATCAGCGCGACGTCGAGGTCCGCACGCGGTTCGACCTGTTTGTAGTGAATGGCGAAGCCATGCGCAAATAGCAGCATCGCGCCTTTTTCGATGTCGTCGACGACACCGAGGTAGAGGCTTTTTTGGACCATATCCGGCGTCAGGAACATGACTATAGCGGCTCCTTTGACGGCCTCGTTTGGCTCCTGAACGGTCAGTCCGTCCGCTTCGGCTTTGGGCCAGCTCGCTCCACCCGAACGCAAGCCGACAACCACATTAAAGCCGCTGTCTTTCAGATTCAGTGCATGAGCGCGACCCTGGCTACCGTAGCCAAGGATCGCGACGCGGCGGTCTGCCAAACAGGAAGTATCAACATCGGATTCTGAGTACATTTGCATTGTGTTTCCTAGCCTTCGTGCAATCGAGATAAAAAAAACCCCACTGTCCTTCAGGAAGCGGGGTTGGCGTTGTTCTTTTACCGTCTACGCGTTACCCGCAATGCCTCCCAAGAAGAAGCAATTCGAATCGAAGCACGAGTAGGTCTTTGTGCGTGTTGAGGTGGCGCGTTTGGGTCATAGCGCCGCATGATGTTGGAACAGGGAAATGAAGTCAAACATTCTCTATACGGTTACGCGTGTTACTAAAAGTGATGGATTAATAATCCGAGCTAAGCGATTAATACATAGACTCTTTGTGAGACGAGGACCGCAAATTGCGCATCACCTTATATATACATAGCCGGAATGTCTCGCGAGTGAAGTTGAGCTGCACCACCCGGAAAGCACTGCATCGGCAACAGGTTTCGTAAATATTTGTCGCACTTACGCGCGGAATGCGGGTCCGAAATCTTATGTAGATGTTGGGCTGGCGATATGCAAACCGTGTGGTATTCTTGGCCCCAGAAGTAGTGGGGACCTGAAAACATAAAAGGAATAAATGGCGGGAAAGCCCGAACCAAAAGTCCGGGTAAGCCAACGAATCAAAGAGAGAAAAGTGGGTTCCAAAATTTCATCGCCGCGCGGCGAAAGTGGAGAGGGCCGCGTGCGCAATTGGGAATACATTCAGTATTGCCGGATTTCTGTTGTGCATGTATTCAACGGATACGTTGCATCCCTCTCCAAACACATAACTGAAACAAACGACCTTTAAGGAGCGTCCATGAAACGGTGCATAAGCAGCAGTCGGCGCATAACCACAGCGTTCTTCGCAACCGCGGTTATCGCAATCTCCGGCAGCGTCTTCGCCCAGACTGTCGATCAGGTACTTCAGGCTGATCAACGGCGGTTGAATCTGGCTCAGCAATCTCAGGAACGTATCAACACCGTTGTTGGTGCCACGCGTTCACTCGAGGACCAGTACAGGGCAATTAACAAGGAAATCGACGGACTTAAGGTCTACAACCGCCTAATGACCGCACAGGTGGAAGGACAACAGTCGGATCTTGAAGACATTGGTTTGTCAATGGATCAAGTCGACGTCATTAATCGCCAGATCTTCCCGTTGATGGAGCGCATGATCGATGGTCTTGACCAGTCGGTTAAGGTCGATGTGCCTTTCCTGATGGATGAGCGCACCAAACGAGTCAATGACTTGAAAGATCTCATGTCGCGCTCGGACGTCAGTGTTGCGGAAAAGTTTCGCAAGGTGATGGAGGCCTTCCAGATCGAGCTTGACTACGGTTCGACAATTGAGCACTACGAACAGTCATTGGAAATTGACGGCGGCTTGCGAGCATTCAATATGTTGCGCGTCGGGCGTATCGGCCTGTATTTCCAATCTGACGATACGAAGATCACAGGACGGTGGAACAATCTGACTAAAGCATGGGAAATTGACAACTCAGCTCGAAACGAAGTTCGCAAGGGCCTTCGGGTTGCCCGTCAGTTAATTGCTCCGGAGCTCATCAATATTCCGGTTTCCATTGCGGAGGGCGCGTAAATGAAGCTCATTAAACTGATTGTCGTTGCCGGGCTGCTTAGCCTTGGACTATCAACGGCGAATGCACAGCAGGACGAAGACGCCCGCAGCATGGCTGACCTGCTTCGACTGATCGAGCAGGGACAGGCACGCGATTCTCAGGAAGCGCGGCAGCGTGAAGCTGCATTCAAACAAGCGCAAAACAATCAGCAATCGCTGCTGAACCAGGCACGTGCCGAGCGCACTCGCCAGGAAGCCGTCAGCGCAAACCTCGAACAGCAGTTTGAGAAAAACCAGCAGTCCATCATTACTGCACGGCAGGCGCTCGACGAAAGACTTGGCGCCCTCAAAGAGTTGTTTGGTGTACTGCAAACGGTATCCGGTGACGCACAGGGACGCTTCAGCGCATCACTCACAAACATTCAGCATCCGGATCGCGGCGCCTTCCTCGTCAAGCTCGGCAACAAGATGGCCGGTGCCAGCAGCCTGGCATCCATCGAGGACATCGAGAAGCTCTGGTTAATGCTGCAACGTGAAATTGCCGAATCGGGTCAGGTGGTTCGTTTCAATCACCTGGTAACGAAAGCGGACGGCGAACAGGCGGACATGGAAGTTATCCGGGTCGGAACGTTCAACCTTGTTTCGAACAACGGTTACCTGGAATACGACTCAAATGAAGGCTCAATTTCCGAACTGCAGCGTCAGCCGGAAGGACGTTTTCTCGGTACCACCAGTGATTTGATGGATGCCGCTCCAGGCGACACCGTCACCTTCGGCGTGGATGTCACCAGCGGCGGCATTCTCGGCTTGCTCGTTGAGTCTCCCACGTTCAAGGATCGCATCGAGCAGGGCGGTATCGTTGGTCATTGCATCATCGCCCTCGGTATTGTCGGTCTCCTGATCGCATTCTGGCGACTGATTGGATTGTCCGGTGACAGTCGCAGAGTAGCGGCTCAGCTCAAGAGCGATACGGCGAGCACAGATAATCCGTTGGGTCGCGTGCTGGCCGCTTACGAGAGTAACCGTAACGCCGATACTGAAACGATCGAACTCAAACTCAGCGAGGCGGCACTGAAAGAAATGCCGGGACTGACGAGAGGCCTGTTGTTTATCAAGGTCGTCTCGGCTGTCGCACCTCTGATGGGTCTGCTCGGAACCGTTACCGGTATGATCAAGACCTTCCAGGTCATTACGCTGTACGGCGCCGGTGACCCGAAGATGATGGCAGGCGGTATTTCGCAAGCTCTTATGACAACGGTTGAGGGTCTTGTCGTCGCTATCCCGATGGTATTGCTGCACACCATCGTCAGTGGACAGAGCCGCAAGATCATCAATATTCTTCAGTCGCAGAGCGCCGGTCTCGTTGCCCAGCACTCTGAGCGGAATGGCTAAGGTCAGAAGGAGTCACCATGCTTTGGCTTTTTGATAGTGTTGAAGCCATTCGAGACTTCATGAGTTTGGGTGGCCCAGTGCTTATGGCCATCGCCGTGACAATATTTTTAATGTGGGTACTCATCGTTGAGCGGATCATGTTCTTCCGCTCTTCGATGAAGTCCATGTCACGACAGATTCATGATGACTGGGAATCGCGTAAAGAGCGTAAGTCCTGGGCCGCACACCAGATCCGCGAACTCATGATCTCGCGTTTCGAGGAATCGACCAACAAGGGGATCAACCTGATCCAGACCTTGGTCGCTTTGTGTCCGCTACTCGGTCTTTTAGGGACTGTTACGGGCATGATCAGCGTGTTCCAGGTAATGGCAGTGTCAGGGTCCGGTAATGTTCGGGCGATGGCTGCGGGAGTTTCGCAGGCCACGGTGCCGACAATGGCCGGAATGGTTGGCGCGTTATCTGGCGTGCTACTGGTTACCCTGCTTAGCCGACGAGCAGCTCGGGAAGTTCACTTTCTCGAAGACTCTCTGACGATGGACCACTAAGGAACCAAGATGCGAAGAACTGATCTTTCGATGGGGCAGGACGACGACGCCAACGAAATCAACCTGACGCCGATGTTGGACGTCGTATTCATTATGTTGATTTTCTTCATCGTGACGGCTTCCTTTATCAAGGAAGCCGGAATCGATGTGAATCGTCCGGATGCACCTGTTACAGAGACCAAACCTGAGAATGCGAATATTCTTGTGGTGATTAACGCCAACGATGAAATCTGGATCGATCGTCGTCACATTGACCCTCGGGCTGTGCGCGCCAATATTGAGCGTTTGCACGCGGAAAACCCAAAGGGAACGGTGGTAATTCAGGCGAACAAGAAGTCCACAAACAAGATGCTGGTTTGGGTGATGGATTCAACACGAAATGCCGGGGTGTACCAAATATCCATTGCGGATCAAGGTTGAGCGGGAACTCAATAGGAAACTCACATGCGAAAGAATCATTCACTGGGTCACGAAGAGGAAAGTGAGGAAATCAACCTTACACCGATGCTCGATGTCGTGTTTATCATGCTCATCTTCTTCATTGTTACGGCGACTTTCATTAAGGAAGCCGGAATTCAGGTTGAACGCCCCGACACCGTCACAGCTGATACGCAGGACGATGCGTCGATTCTAATTGCAATCAGCGCGACGGATGAAATCTGGATAGACCGCAAGCAACGGGCACCACAGGAACTTCGGGGAGTCATCGAACGCCTGCATATCGAAAACCCGAAGGGATCGATTGTCATCCAGGCCGATGAAGAGTCAACAAATGAACAGTTGGTTCGTGTACTTGCAGCCGCAAAAGCGGCGGGCGTTACTAACGTAGCAATTGCGTCAGACAACTAGTCAGGAATCTGCCTGCGGAACGAGCGCCTTAAAAACCAGGTTTGCCTGGCCAAGCACGGAGACTAAGCGGTTAAGCCCGCTGAGGAGATAGGGACCATGATAGGTCGATACGCATTTTCAATAGTAATAGGCACGGTTGTGACACTGAGCTTGTTATTCATCATGCAGCTGCTGATCGTATCCGGTAAGCAGGCACTGACAGAGCCGCGGGAACGGCACAAACTGGAATTCGTTCGCATCAAGCGGGACGAAAACGTAAACACCGAGGATCTGACGCCAGAAAAGCCGCCCAAGCCGCCGGAGACTCCGCCCGAGACTCCACCACAGGATCAGGAAAACATTGATCCGAACGCGCCGACGATCGATGTCGGCAGACCGGAGATTTCGGCCAACACGGATATTGGTGGTCCGGGTGGCATGAATATCGCCGAAGGCGACTACCTGCCGATCGTGCGAGTGGCGCCCGTATATCCGTCTCGAGCACTGTCACGCGGCCTGGAAGGCTTTGTCGACATGTCGTTTACGGTAACGACGACCGGAAGCGTAAAGGATCCGATTGTTCTGCAGTCGACGAGCAGCTTGTTTGAGCGTGCGGCAACTCAGGCAGTGCTGAAATTCAAATACAAACCACGCGTTGTTGATGGCGTCCCGGTTGAAGTACCGGGAGTCAAAACGCGGATTTCATTCGAACTCGAAGACTAGGGAACACTGATAACCCTCGGCGGGGAATCTATCCAGAAGGATAAATTTGTTATGAATACGAACCGTGGAATTTCACTGAAGTTATGCGCATTGCTACTGGCCGGGGTATTCGCCTCTGGCACTGCAGCAGCTCAGGGCAGTGGTCAGGCGGCTAAAGACGACGACACCAAGACCAAGCAAGCTCAAGCGGTCAGCAAAGAAGTCTATGAGCGCATTCAGAAAGGTCAGGAACTGGTCGATGCCAAGGACTACAACGGCGCGCTCCGGTTGCTGGAAGGCCTCTACAACCCGGACAAGCTGACGGAGTACGAGCAAGGTAATGTATTGAATTACATCGGCTTTATCTACTACAACATGGACAACATGCCGGCTGCAATCCGTACCTACGAGAAATTGCTGGCAATCCCAAGTCTTGAGCAGCAGATGGCCAAGCAAGTTACTTTCACGTTGGCGCAGTTGTACATGGTGATGGAGCAATACCCCAAAGCCCTGACGACGCTCGACAAGTGGTTCACGATGGAACCGAACCCGGCTCCCGAGCCATTCATTCTCAGATCCCAGATTCTCTATAACCTGAATCGTTTCGCCGAAATGGTAAAACCGATCGAGACCGCCATGGAGATCGCGCAGAATCGCGGTACTCCTGTTAAGGAAGACTGGTGGGGACTACTCAATTACGCCTACTTCAGTCAGGAGAATTACGTCAAGGTTCGCGATATCCAGAAGATCTTACTGCAAACCTGGCCGAAGAAGCGTTACTGGAAATCACTGGCGGGCGCCTATACGGAATTAGGCGAGGACGAGAAGCTGATTTACGCCTATGACGCTGCTTACACCCAGGGAATGCTGGACAGTGGTTCGGAATTCGTGACGATGGCGCAGCTGTTCCTGCAGGCTGAGGTGCCGTACAAGGCAGCGACTTTATTGCAGGAAAAAATTGATGCCGGCGTAATTGAAAAGAACGAGAAGAATTATCGATTGTTGTCACAGGCCTGGATGCTGGCCATGGAAGACGAGAAAGCCATTCCCGCGCTGAAGAAGGCGGCCGCACTTACTACAGACGGCGAGATGGACGCGCGTCTTGCCAATTCTCATCTCAATGTCGGTGATTACAATGAATGTGTTGCGTCTTCGAACACCGCCATCCGGAAGGGAGGCCTGAAGAGCCCGGATTACGCCTATATTTCCCTCGGCATGTGCTTGTATAACCAGCACAAATACGCAGAGGCTAAAGACGCTTTCAACAACGCCGCGAAAACACCCCGGTCCCAACGCACGGCCGGCCAGTGGATCACTGTTATTAACCAGGAAATCGAGCGCAACCGGCAAATCCGGTTGGCTGAAGAAGCAGCAGACAAAAAGCGCAAAGAAATCGAGGCCCGCAGAGCGGAGGCCTCACGCGCCTAGCTGGCGTCTCTATCAAGCTGATATTGCAGTAGCTTGTCAGGGCGTTGACCGCCAGCGGTCAACGCCCTTACTATTGCGCGCTTTTGAATTACGGGAAAAATTCATGCCGAAAATTATCTTTTGCACCCCGGACGGTACGCGCCACGAGGTTGAAGTCGAGTCCGGCTATTCGGTCATGGAAGCTGCCATCAACAACAACATCGGCGGCATAGTCGCCGAATGCGGCGGTGCCTGCGCTTGCGCAACCTGCCACAGTTACATCGACGACGCCTGGCTGGACAAACTGGCACCCATGGATGACATGGAAGACAGTATGTTGGACGCAGCATTCGAGCGTAGAGACAACAGCCGGCTTACGTGCCAGATAGAGGTATCGGACAAACTCGACGGGCTGATTGTGCACGTCGCCGAAAACGAGTATTGATCAGAATTTCACACAGGAGCGCTCAAAATGACCATAGCTGCAGGCGATAAAATGCCCTCAGGGGTTTTCGGAATCATGACGGATGCCGGACCCGGTGCCATATCGACCAACGATCTGTTTTCCGGCAAGAAAGTCGTGCTGGTTTCGGTCCCAGGCGCCTTTACGCCCACCTGTTCGATGAACCACCTTCCCGGTTACGTAGACCATGTTGCCGATCTGAAGGACAAGAAGGTCGATACGATCGCCTGTATGGCGGTAAATGACGTTTTCGTTATGGACGCCTGGGGCAAAGACCGCGGAGTCGGCGACGACGTATTAATGCTCGCTGATGGCAATGGCGAATACGCTGCCGCGCTCGGTCTCGAACTCGATGCATCGAAGTTCGGCATGGGCAAGCGTGGGCAACGATTTGCAATCGTCGTTGACGACGGAGTTGCTACTCACGTCGCCGTAGAAGCGCCCGGTCAGTTGGAAGTCAGCAAAGCCGAAGCTATTCTGAAAGCCCTCTAGTCGAGGGCTTTTGTCAGCTCGGGCACGGCGCTGAACAAGTCGGCAACAAGTCCTATGTCGGCAACCTCAAAAATCGGTGCCTCTTCATCCTTGTTGATTGCAACGATGGTGCCAGCGTCTTTGATGCCCGTAAGGTGCTGAATAGCGCCTGAGATGCCAATCGCTATGTACAGATCGGGCGCAATGATCTTTCCGGTTTGTCCAACCTGCAACTCGTTCGGCACATAGCCGGCGTCGACCGCCGCACGCGATGCGCCGACGCCGGCACCGAGCTTGTCCGCCAGTTTGTAAACCATTTCGAAGTTTTCTTCGCTCGCCAGAGCTCGACCGCCGGCTACCACTCTTGACGCGGTCTGCAGGTCAGGCCGGTCACTTGCGGCAGATTGCAGCTTGAGAAAACGAGTGTGCGACGGCCGAGCCGCGTTGACACGGGTGCTCACAATTTCCGCCGTGTTGCCCCCTGGGGCCGCACTGAAGGACGCCAGACGGACCGTGGCGACAACCTGAGACCCTGCCGGTGCCTCGACCCTTGCGACAGCGTTACCGGCATAGATGGGCCGTTTGAACGTATGGCTGTTTTCGACACTCATGATGTCGCTGACCGGGTTGACGCCCAAGAGTGCTGCAACACGCGGCATCAGGTCTTTGCCAAAAGTCGATGATGGGCCGAATACATGGGTGTAGCCGTCTGCAAGTTCGGCGATTTGCGGTGCGAGGACCGCAGCAATCGCTTTGTCATTATCGGCATGCTCAACCGTCAGAACGCGGGCAACGGAGTCGATCTGTGCGGCTTCAGCTGCCACCGAACCCGCCTCTGAAGCAAGCACCAGCACGTCGATGGTTGCTCCGTCGATGGTCGCTGCGCACGCAACCGTTTTTGCCGTGCTGGAGTTAAGCGCGGAGCCGTCGTGCTCTGCTATCACTAAAATCTTCGACATCAGACAAGTCCTTTTTCTTTGAGTGCTGCTACCAGACCAGCAACATCATTCACCATCACGCCCCGTGCACGCTCCGCGGGTGGCTCAACAGCAAGTACTTTGATCGCCGGACCAGCTTCGATCCCGAGGTCCGCAAAAGCTAACTGTTCCAAAGGCTTCTTCTTGGCTTTCATGATGTCAGGGAGTTTCACGTATCTGGGTTCATTTAACCGCAGATCGACCGAAATAACCGCCGGCAAGTCTATTTCGACGGTTTCCAGGCCAGCATCTACTTCTCGTGTCACCGTTGCCTTGCCAGCCTCAGTGGCGATTTGCGAAGCGAATGTGGCTTGTGGCCGATCCCACATCGCGGCGAGCATTTGCGCGGTCTGGCTGTTGTCGTTGTCGATTGCCTGTTTACCGAGCAGAACGAGATCTATTCCGTCACGATCTACTATCGTTTTGAAGGTACGGGCGATGCTTAGCGCGTCCAGCCCCGGGTCGGCCTCGACCAATATGGCTCGATCAGCACCCATCGCGAGCCCCGTACGCAGTTGCTGTTGGGCGTCTACCGAGCCGATGGAAAGAACGATGACTTCTGACGCCTCACCCCGATCCCTGATCCGAAGGGCTTCTTCCAGGGCGATTTCATCAAAAGGATTGATGCTCATCTTGACGCCATCGGTCTCTACGCCTGTGCCGTCGTTCCTGACCCGGACCCGGACGTTGTAATCAACGACCCGTTTCAGGCCAACAAGAATCTTTTCCACTTCAACACTCCTTTTCCCAAGTGGCGGGTATTGCGAAACTACTTTGCGGACGGCTATTGTCCAATACGTATTGACTGCATACAACAACCAAGTGTGGTAGTTGGTGAGGACAAACAATGATGCAACAGCGACAACTCATCGGTCCCATGGAACTGGCACAAAAACTGGGTCTCGATAATTGGCACGTCATCGATTGTCGCTTCTATTTGTCCAATACGAGCCAGGGAAAGCAGGAGTACACCGGCGGCCACATTCCGGGTGCGGTTTTCATGGATTTGAATCTTGATCTGGCATCTGCCCCGAGTCCGACATCAGGGCGTCATCCGCTGCCGGACGTTGCAGCTATCGCCGCAACTATCGGCCGGCTGGGCATGGATAATCAATCAAATGTCGTTGTGTACGATGCCGACTCGGGGGCTATGGCGGCAAGATGTTGGTGGATATTCCGCTGGCTGGGGCACACGAATATTCGATTACTCGATGGCGGACTTGCCGCCTGGAAGCGGGCTGAACTACCGCTTACATCGGTCGTTCCTTCTCCGAGACCGACAACATTTAACGCGCATCCGAGAGCTGCGGCAGTCGTCAGCACAGATGAACTTGCAGCGTTGATTGGTACCGACCATATGCCGACAGTTTTCGATGCCCGCGATGCAAGTCGCTTTGCAGGGGCACAAGAGCCTATCGATCCGGTAGCCGGCCACGTGCCGGGGGCCAGGAGCCTGCCTTTTTCCGAAAGCCTGGCTGCGGATGGCCGGTGGAAGAGTCGGCAGGAGCTCGAAGTGCTGTGGCAGTTGCACCTCGGCAAGAGAAAGGAGGCCACATGGGTAGCAATGTGTGGATCGGGTGTCACTGCCTGCCACCTGGCTTTATCGGCCCTTGAGGCGGGCTATTCGGAGCCCCGGCTGTATGCGGGATCCTGGAGTGAATGGATCCGTGACACGAGGCGGCCGATCGCGACCGGAACGGGCTGACCGGGATCTATTTTGGTGCGGGATTGTCCTAAACTTAACCCGGCGGGGGACGGGATTCGGGTAACGAACGGGGATTTTTGCCGCCCGGGACGGCTCCGATACAACAGGAAAGGAAGATCTTTTTTATGCTTTTTAAACAATTAGTTATAGTGATTTCTTCATGTTATTTAGTATCTTGTGCCGGCCATGAAGCCACTACGGAACCGACAAAAGCTGGCGCCGGCAGCGGCCGAACGGATTGCATCTTCAGATCAAGTATCCGAGGATATGCCGTACTTGATGAGGCGAACCTCATCATCGATGGATCGGGACGCCGCAAGTACCATGTCACTCTGAGACAGCGCGCCTACGGAATCAGTTCTTCCTGGGGCATCACGTTCGATTCGCCGACCAGCACGGTCTGCGCCGGATTTAGTGAAGTGGTGTTTGACGACCACATGGGTGGTCAATCGATTGCGATAGCTTCGATTCGAGAACTCAGTCCGGAAGATCATGAGGATCTTCTTATCCGCTTCGGGAAGAAGAAGCGGGAAATAGAACAAACGCCTGCGCCGGCCGAAGTAAAAGGCGCAGAGGTAGAAGAGCTGGACACAGCTGACACTGACGACAAGTCGGGCAACTGAGTCACGCAATCCGCAATCTCCGTGCGGACCCGCCCGGCCAACCGCGAGGTTGGCCGGGTTTTTTGAAGAGCAAGTAGATGTCGGCGCCACTTGAAAATATTCGAGTACTGGACATGAGCCGCGTGCTGGCTGGTCCTTGGGCCGGGCAGTTACTGGGTGACTACGGTGCAGATGTCGTCAAGATCGAGCGTCCCGAATGTGGCGACGATACGCGCCAGTGGGGACCACCGTGGCTGGATGATTCCGAGAGTGTGTCCGCCTATTTCCTGTCCGCCAACCGCAATAAGAGATCCGTTACCGTCAATATCGCTGCGGGCGCCGGCCAGGCGCTCATTCGTGAGCTCGCAGCAGAAGCCGATGTATTGCTGGAGAACTACAAGATCGGGACCCTCGCGCGGTACGGACTTGGGCCGGACGAACTGCTGAAGCTTAATCCGCGCCTTATCTACTGTTCGATATCCGCTTTTGGTCAGACGGGCTCGCGCGCATCAGAACCTGGGTATGACGCAATGATCCAGGCGTCCGCAGGTCTCATGAGTATCACGGGATCAGAGTCGGGCGGGCCACAAAAGGTGGGGGTCGCAATCAGCGACATCATGGCCGGCATGTATGCGACGACGGCGATACTGGCCGCGCTCAATGCGCGGGCTGAAAGCGGTCGAGGACAGCATATCGACGTGCCGCTATACGATAGCCAGGTGGCCTGGCTCGCCAACCAGAACATGAATTTCCTCATTAGCGGAACGGCACCCGCACGTATGGGCACTGCGCATCCTAATCTCGTGCCTTACCAGGCGTTCGAAACGCGTGACGGCAACCTGATGTTGACTGTAGGCAACGACCGCCAATTCAGAAGCTGTTGCGATGTTTTCGAATTACCACAAATCAAGATTGACCCGCGATTCGCGACAATGAAAAAGCGCATTCAGAATCGCGATTTGCTGATTCCGATTCTTCAGTCCAGATTAAAGGAGAGGGAGTCCAGCGAGTGGCTCGCTTTGCTGCTGGAACAGGGCGTGCCCGCCGGTCCGGTAAATGACATAGCCGAGGTTTTGAGCAACCAGCATGCGCGGGAGCGCAACCTTGTACGCCAAATCAGGAACAGCGAAAACATTTCGGTTCCGACGGTTTCGAACCCGGTAGAGTTTGCAGAGACACCGGTTTGTTACGAGCATGCACCACCGGCGCTGGGTGAACACACGAATGAGGTTTTGCGCGAATGGTTGGGTTACTCTGACGCCAGGATCGACGCGTTGAGGAAAAATGCAGTTATCTAGTTCCCTGGCAAAGCCGTTGCAGCGCAGCAGAGTATTGCAGGATGTCCGATACGAAATTCGCGGGCAACTTGCGAACCACGCTCTTGAGCTCGAAAGGCGTGGCTACGAAATTATCTCCCTGAACATCGGTAACCCGGGCCTGTTTGGTTTTCGCACGCCTGAGACCATGCGCCTGGCAATGATCGAAAATCTTGCGCAGGCGGAACCCTATTGCCATCAAAAGGGCATATTCCCGGCGCGGGAAGCTGTCGTCATGCAGCAGCAGAACCGGGGCATACGATCCGTTACGGCGGACGAAGTGTTTATTGGCAATGGCGTCAGCGAACTCATTGACCTCTCCCTGCGGGCGCTCCTGAATCCTGGCGACGAAGTCCTGGTGCCGAGTCCGGACTACCCCCTGTGGAGTGCCGCGGTTGCTTTGAACGGCGGCAAAGCCGTTCACTATCGGTGCGCGAGCGACAATGGCTTCCAGCCAGATATCGCACACATGGAGAGTCTGATCACGAAGCACAGTAAAGCGATTGTTGTTATCAATCCGAACAACCCGAGTGGAGCGGTCTATGGTCGCAATACGCTCGAGCAAATAGTCGCGCTCGCGGCAAAACACAGCCTGGTCGTCCTCGCAGACGAAATTTACGATCAAATGGTGTACGACGAGGCGGAGTTCGTGCCGCTTGCGACACTGGCGGCGGATACGATTTGCGTCACGTTTTCGGGCCTCTCAAAAATCTATCGGGCCTGTGGTTATCGTGTCGGTTGGGCCGTATTTAGCGGTGATCTCGATCGCGCGTCGGACTATATGCAGGGGATGGAGTTATTGTCGGCGCTCAGACTCTGCAGCAATGTGCCGGGTCAATGGGCCGTACAGACCGCCCTGGGTGGATTTCAAAGTATTCAGCAACTGGTGACACCGGGTGGTCGCCTGTACCAGTCGAGGCAGTCAGTCATCGAACGTGCCGCCGCGAGCAAGTACCTGCACCTCGAAAAGCCGATGGGCGCGATGTATGCCTTTTTGCGGCTGGACGAACGTTTCCGCGGCAAACTCGACGACCAGTCATTCGCTCGGACTCTTTTGGAAAATCACCATGTCCTGGTTGCACCCGGCAGTAGCTTCAACACGCCATACGCCGATCATTTTCGAATCACCACACTGCCCGACACAGCCACGATCGATATCGTGTTCGACCGAATCGAAACGTGTCTGGAGAGTTTTTGCTGATCGATGTACGCCTGGCTATCCGAAGCACTCGGCAATTCCGGAACGGTAGTCACAGCCAATCGCCGGCTTGCGCGGGCGTTAATCGATCAATTCGCTAAGGACCAGCTCGCAAGCGGTGCAAAAGCGTGGCGAACCCCTTCAATACTCGCCTGGTCAGACTGGCTCGTCTCACTTTGCGATGGCGCCATCCATCCTGAGGATCTTCCGACCCAAATTAACGCGCAACAAAGCCAGGTACTTTGGGAGCGATGCTTGCAGAAGGAGTCGTACCAGGGCCCAGGCCTTGCAGCGTTAGTTCGGCTCTGCAGGGAGACCCGCCAGCGACTGGCCGACTGGCAGATACCCATACGGGACGTGGCGCGCATGGCGCAAAGCGAAGATCATCGGCTGTTTGCGTCCGTCCTGGGCCGTTACCTCGGCTTACTGGAGCACGAACACTGGGTTGACGATGCGGGTCTCGGTGCACTTGTGCTTCAGCTCCTCGCGGAAGAGAAGATTGAAATCACGGGACCTTATACATTTGTCGGTTTCGAACGCATGTCGCCATTGTTAAAGGCGATACACGAAGCCATCGTTGTAAGCGGATCGGCAGTTGAAATTCCCGCAGAGCCCGAGCCCGGGAAATCATGCGCGGTAACAAGTTTCGATACGAGAGCTGCCGAGTTGCGATCCGCCGGTGCGTGGGCGCGCAAATGCATAAAGACAAATCCGGGTGCACGAATAGCGATCATTGCCGGCGAGCTGGATCAGGATGCGGAAATCATTGCTCGCCACATTCGCGAAGGCGCAACACCCGGGTGGCAATTCGGTCATTCATCGCTATTCGACGCCATCAATGTCTCCCATGGGCAGCGTCTCTCAAGCTACCCGGCCATTGCCAGTGCGCTTTTGCTGCTGCGCTGGCTGGTGGGCGAATTGACATCGACGGAAGTCGGTCTCTTGCTGAAATCACCGCTCCTCGGCGAGATGGAATTGGCGGGACGTCATCGCGTCGAGTTACGTTTCCGGGAACTGCCGAACCGGAGTTGGACGCCGTCCATGATTACTGCCGAGTTACGTGGCCAGCGGGACGCAAAATATGTCAGCACATGGCTGGGAAGGCTTGCAGCGTTCAGCAAGCAGAGGCGGGAATTACCGAAATTCGATTCACCGGCAACCTGGGCTTTGTTATTCGATGATGTATTGCGCTCGTTTGTGTGGCCAGGAACCGACACACTCGATAGCGCCGAATTCCAGCTGATCAACCGTTGGCGTGAGCTCCTGAATGAATTCGCTCAGCTGGGTCTGGTAAGTTCGTCCGTGAGTCCCCAAGCCGCGGTCGCCAGACTCGACGCGATGGCCAGTGAGGTCATCTTTCAACCGGAAACGCTGCATGCATGTGTGCAACTGATCGGTCCGCTTGAAGCCTCAGGATTAAGGTTCGATGGCACCTGGGTAACCGGGGTAACCTCCGCAAACTGGCCTCCGGCAGGTACGCCCTCAGTCCTGGTTTCCAAACGATTGCAGGAAGAAAGAGGTATGCCGCATTGCACGCCGGGAGACACCCTGCAACACGCGCAGCGAATTTTGAACAGCCTGATCGCGTCCGCAGGGCAGGTGATCTGCAGCTATGCACTGAGCGAAGATGACGCTGAACAAACGCTCAGCGATCTCCTTGCGCCGTCATGGACCGGCGCGACGGTAGAACAGCTTGATCCCGGTTTCCTTGCCACCAAAATGATCGACAGAGTTGTGGCTGTGCCGGTTCCTGATTGGATTCCGCCAGTCGCAGCCGGTGAGAAAATATCGGGTGGGGCAGGAACGGTTCAACGTCAAATCAATGACCCCATTTCCGCTTTTATTTGTGGACGAATGGGGGCACGAGTTGTCAATCCGCAGGCGTTGGGAATTCCTGCACCGATGCGCGGCAAATTAATTCATGATGCGCTCTACAATTTGTACAACGACCTGCCGGCGAGCGGCGTGATTCGCGATTGGGGTAGCGATGAATTGTCAACCCGTATCGGGCGCGCCGTTAATTTTGCATTCACACGGCATGAGAAGAATGCCGATGCGGTACTACAGCAATTGCTTTTTCTTGAGCGCGCAAGAATTTCGGATCTCTTGCGCAGTTTTGTCGCCGTGGATTCGGGCCGCGGTGATTTCACGGTCGCCGCGCTCGAAGGCGATCTCGAGTTCGTATCCGGCCACATTCGACTGCCGTTGCGATTTGACCGGGTTGACCGGTTTGATGATGGGCACATAGCCATACTTGATTACAAGACCGGCTCGGCCAAACACCTGCTAAGCAAAACCGGCGACATTCAGGAAATTCAGTTATTCGTTTATGCGGCGGCTGCGGAGGGTATGGTATCTGCGCTTGCGCTCGTAAACGTGGATAGCCGGGAAATCGCATTCAATGGTGTCGGTCGCGGCTATTCGCATGCCGACGAGTGGCCTGACCTGATACAACGTGCCAGCGCACAGATCACAGCGGCGTGCGACGAAATGTCTAATGGCGACGTGCGCGTCCACATCGAGCAGGGCGTCACTTCTGCTCGTCCATTAAACCTCCTGACGCGCTATACCGAGTTACGTCATGACAATGGATGAGCGTTTGTTGCAGGCGGATTTTGATGCGCGACTCGAGGCGCTGGACGTCACACGTTCATTTATCATCCAGGCGCCTGCTGGTTCGGGAAAAACCGAGTTGCTGATCCAGCGATATTTGAGTTTGCTGGCAGTCGTAGCCAATCCCGAAGAAGTCATCGCGATTACTTTCACGCGTAAAGCTGCCGCGGAGATGCAACTAAGAGTGTTGCAGGCACTGCGCAGACGGAACAGCAACGACGTTCCCATTGAGGAACACGAACGAAGAACCTACGAACTCGCAGGAGTGGCACTGGCGAGAAGTGAATCCCTGCAGTGGAACTTGCTCGGCAACCCGCGCAGGCTTCGCATTCTTACGCTTGATGCGTTAAACGGTTCAATTGCGCGCGCCAGGCCATTGACCGGTGACGGCATAGGTGCACGTATTGTTGTTGGTGCCGAGCAATCGGCGGCATTTAAACTGGCAGCTGTCGCGACGCTGGATTGGCTGGCGGAGGAGGGCGAGTTTCATGAGGCCACTGTCGAGGTACTGCAGCATGTGGATAACAATACGTGGCTGTACACCTCCTATCTGTCGCAGATGCTGGCCACGCGCGATCAGTGGTTACCATTCGTTGGCAGCGGGCGTTTAAGCGCATCAGACGCTGTTTTGCTGCGAGAAAAATTTGAAGAGAGCCTTGAGTTTGCAGTAACAGAGCACCTGCAACGTGTTGCCGGCAGTTTTGAGTCGGATGCGCGGCGAACACTCGCCGACCTGTGCGACTATGCTGCGACCAACATGATTAAAGCCGGCTCTGACGGCAGTTGCATCGTCGAGCTCGCGGGACTGGCCGAACTGCCGCCAGGCATACCGGATTCCATATCGCAATGGAAAGGCATTGCAGAACTGTTATTGACACAGCAAGGGCAATTCCGAAAACAGGTCGACAAGCGGCAGGGTTTCCCGCCCGACAACAAACCGAGAAAGGAGGCGATGCAAAGCTTGCTGCATTCGCTCGCCGCAAACCCGGGGATCGCCGATGAGTTGCATGGCGTGATGAGCCTGCCGCCCGTACGTTACACCAGCGAGCAGTGGCGAGTTTTATTGTCGTTGTTTCGCTTGCTGCCACTGGCCGTTACCGAACTCCAGCGCATTTTTGCCGCGCAGGGAATAACAGATCACATAGAGATCGCACTGGCGGCCGGCAGGACGCTCGGCACTCCTGAAAGCCCCGGCGACATCGCCTTACTCCTCGACTACCAGATCAAGCACCTGCTGGTTGATGAAATGCAGGATACATCGGCGGCACAGTATCGCATGCTGGAAACACTGACAGGCGGTTGGAGTCCCGGGGACGGACGGAGTCTTTGTTGCGTTGGGGACCCCATGCAGTCGATCTACCGTTTTCGAAACGCCGAGGTCGGCCAGTTCCTCCTGGCACGCGAGTTCGGCATTGGCAACGTACAACTTGAGCCGCTGTTGTTACGCCGGAATTTCCGATCGGGTGAGCGGCTGGTGAACTGGTTCAATAAGGTGTTTCCGGATGTACTTGCCAGGAATGACGACCCACTGCGGGGCGCTGTTTCGTATTCCGAGGCTGTTCCTGTTCCACATTTGCAGGGGCAGGGCGAATGCGTCGTGCATCCGGTCTTCGGCGCGCTTGCAGATGACGAAGCCAATATGGGCAGCAAGCTCATCACCGACATACTGACGCAAAATCCCGACGACGATATCGCAGTCCTGGTTCGAGGCCGATCGCAACTGCCTCAGTTGCTTGCACAGCTGCGTCAACTCGGAATTGCATACCGGGCCGTGGATATCGACCGTTTGACCGACCTGCCGGAGATTATCGACGTTCTTGCAGTCACTCGGGCGGCTGCTCACCAGGGGGATCGCATCGCCTGGCTGGGATTGTTGCGTTCGCCCTGGATAGGCCTGCAGTGGGGTGATTTGCATGCGCTGGTACGTAACGATAGGAACAGTACGGTTTGGGAACTCCTGCAGGATGAAGAACGCCTGGCGTCCCTGTCAGATTACGGCCGACGCGCTATTCGGGACGTGTTCCAGATTCTCGCATTGTTGACGAAACCGCGACCTGCCCAGAGTCTTCGGGACCTTGTCGAGAAGGTCTGGCTGGCGCTTGGCGGACCGGGAATTTTGTCCGACCATTATGCGGTCGAAAACGTCTATCGCTACTTCGAGGTGCTGGCTCGCATCGAGCACGCCGGCACCCTGATCGATGTCGGTGAGCTTGAGGCGACCCTCGATCTTGAACTGGTCTCAAGTAACGATCCATCGCGGTTGCAGATCATGACTATGCATCGCGCCAAAGGACTGCAGTTCGATCACGTCCTGTTGTATGGTCTGGGTCGCCAGCCCGGCCATGGCGATCGCCGGATGATGTCGTGGTTCGATTTGCCGGTGCAACACGGTGCAGAACGAAAAATCATCAGCCCTGTCGGCCCTCGCGCGGAAGTAAGTAACGATCCAGTACATCGCTACATCGAATTAACTGAGTCACGGAAGGACAAGCACGAACAAGCACGCCTGCTATATGTTGCCTGCACCCGCGCCAGAAAATCGTTGCACATCATGGGTAATACGGCCATCGCAGCCGATGGAGAGTCATTCAAACCTGCAAGAAGTGATAGCCTGCTGCACCTCATTTGGCCTGCCGTCGAGGAAGATTTCAGCAGCCGATTCGATGCCAGTAATAAATTTCGGTCCGAAAACAGCGCAGCCATCTGGGCGATGCCTGAACTGCGTCGATTCTCTTCACCGTGGACATTGCCTGATGTAGAACTGCTCGAAGGCCAGGTGAGGCCTGATGAAGTTGGGAAGTCCGGTGACGAAGTTGAATTCTATTGGGTAGGCGCCGATGCACGGATAGCAGGAACTCTCGTTCACAGGTGGCTGCTGCTGTTGGCGAACAGGCGCGCTACAACGGAGGGTCTCGAAGGGCGTCTTCGCAGCGTGACTGCGCGTTGGCTGAAAGAAGCAGGTATCGTCGGCGATGCCGCTGCGCTCGTTGTTGACAGAGTCGAGGCTGCAGTCACTGCAACCCTGGCTGATGAAAAGGGTCGGTGGATTCTGGCGGGCGAAGGACATGCGGAGCTTGCCCTGACGGGTCTGGCTGACGGCGAAATTGTGTCGGTGATTCTCGATCGGGTTCGCATTGACGAGGACGGTACGCACTGGATAGTCGACTACAAGACGAGTTCACACGAAGGCGGCAATCTACAGGGTTTCCTGAAAGCCGAAACCGACCGCTACCAGGCCCAACTCGCGCGGTACGCAGACATTTATAAAGAGTGGTCGGGTGAAAAAGTCAAATGCGCGCTGTACTTTCCGTTGCTGAAGTCGTTCGTGGAAGTAACTGTCTAAAGCACACCTTCAAACCGGATTTCCTGTTGGCCACGCGCGTTCGGTGGCGGCAAGAAACGCATTTGCTCGCGCAAAGCTTGCGGCGTTTGTGGTGTTGGCATGACCTGGCCTGTGAACTGGTATGAACCGTCGGATTTGAGCTGAAAACTCCCGGCCAGATCGACGGCGCCATCGGTATCCTCAACGCTCGCCGCGATACCGTCGTTCTGTGTAAAGAATTCTGCCGTATAACCGCCCAGCGACTCGCGACTGATGATCGGCACCATCAGATTGGCGATCTGCAATTTGCCATCCGCCGCTGTCGCCAGCCCGTCCACAATCGTAATGCGCTCGAATGCCAGGCTGGCGTTGCCCTGCAATCCGCGCAGGCCGGCAGGTCCTGCGACCAAATCGAGTGGCAGCGCGGCCGTAAGATTCGACAACGTCAACACGCGTCCGAATCCGGCTGTCACATCCGACTCAAGGAAGCCCGATACCAGGCTTGCATTTATCCGGTAAGAAATCTCGCCTGTAAATATTCTTAATGGTGCGATGCGCCAACGGACATCGCGAACATAGATGCCCTTGAAGGAAGCCTCGCGTGCGCCGCCATTCCAGGCGCTTCCGTGAATTCCGCTGAGCGTTGCGACGTTCGGCACAAAAAAATGCACGGCGACTCGCGCCGGGAACATGATCGTTAACCCCAGCAGCAGGGTCAGAAATCCAATCGCGATCAGGCCCCGCTTTGACCGAATCAAAGAGCACGCTCCAGCGTTATGGTCGCGTTGATACGTCCTGCGGCAATCTGCGGCCCCGTCGAAAAACTGCCGGCCTGGACATGCATTGCATATCGATCGTTGAGTTCGCCGAGCCACAAAACAAGTTCGTCGAAAGCGACGTTTTCAAACTCAACCCGAATTCCGTTGCTCGTAGTCGGCTGGCTGCGCCGACGATACCGGTCAAGTCCACGGCCGCTCAGGGTCTGGTCCACGATAATAATTGGCGACTGTTGAGCGCCGGTTGCGCGTGCCGAGTTCGCTTGCCCCGCTGCATTGGCGCGCGACATTAATGGTCGCAAATCGGCCAGCGATTGCTGCCACGCATTCACATCAGACCTCAACGCCGTATGTTTTTTGTCGAGTGGCGACCAGACAGCCCCGTAGAGCAGCGAACAAACGACAATCACAGCGCCAACGGCTACGAATATTCTTTCGCGCGCTTCGAGGGATTCAAACCAGTCTTTCACGATCCGGACTCCCTGATCTGTATGCGGCCGTTTATCTGGTCGGCAACCTGGTCCGTGGACTGTATCGACGCCTGGAACCGCCCCGAAGCACTGACTGCTTTCTGGATATTATCGAGAGTCGGCACATCCGGCGCTGTCAGCCGCAAATCAATAACACCCGCGCGATAGCTTATCGCTTCAACTTTCGCCGCTGAGTTCGCAGCCAGCGCGACGCCAAGCTCGCGTAGCCCCGGCAGGAAAACGTCAGTTGCTGCGGACCCCCCCAGGCTGCGGCGCAACGAATCAACCATTGCCTGCGGATCCGCCACCTCTCGTGTGTCATCCGGACGAATCTGCCGATACACTTCAGTGAACTGCGCCCGCAATGCCGATTCGTCCTGCGATAAACGGTAGTAGTCAACACCCTTCATGGTCATCGCGATGACACCGAGCGCGAGCAGCAACGCTGCGGCCATCTTCCAGGGTTTAAACAAGGCGGCGTATTCGGTGCGTTTTCCGTAGGAGCCCTGCAATAGATTGACTCCATATCCGGCGGCAACCGTGACAGCGAGTTTTGGCAATACGCCGTCGGGCAGGACGTTGACGTCAACGCTATCGAGTTCGCTACGCAAAGCGATCCAGTCATGCGACAGTTGCTCGTTCTGCTCTGCAGTGCAAAACGCAAGCAGATGTTTGGGTTTTTCGGCACCATCCTTTCGCGTGTCGCCAATGAGACCTGCAATTGCCAGCAAGTCGCTAGGCTTCAAACCCTGCATGACAAACTCGGCGTTCGCGCCGTCATTGAACATGAGTATGTCATTATCAACCAGAATCGACAGTGTGCCGGGAATCTTCGGCAGACCATGATTCTCTGCAAATAGTTTCGTCGGCTGAATGCCTGCTTCGTGCAGTTGACCTAACCACGCCGACATTTTGGCGTGCGAAACGACGACGACTGGCAAGCGATTATTCTCCTGCCGGACGCCCGCGGCGAAATGCAGTCGTTCGACATCCTCCGCCAGGTTTTCTTCCAGTGCATAAGGCAACGCGGCCCTGATTTTTGCATGGGAACGCACCGGGATCTCTGCGGTTGTGGACAGGAGTTCTTCCGACGGCACCAACGCGATGACATCGCGGTCACCGCTCGCCGCTGCGGCTTGCTCGAGGCTGCCTGTGCTGACACCGCTGCGACGGGTGCCATCGCCATCGGCCAGTAACCACTCGACGGGTTGATGTTCGCCGGCCAGTCGGATTACGAGGTATTCTTTCATGCTCAAATGGTTCCCAGGCTGCGAACTATCGTGGTTACGGGTCCGCCACCGGGCGCCCGCAATAAGATGCTGAAATAGGTGACACGAACCGTATCAATCTGCACGACAGCCTTCAATTGAAAATAGCTGCTCGAATCCGTGATTTGATCAAACATTGCCGGGTTCGTCAGCAATGTCGAGAAGGTCTGCACATAGTCCGCAAAACCGCCTGCTTCGCGCTCCGCCAGCAGGGACTCGACCGTCGAGTCATCCAGATTGGCATCCAGTGACCTCAGCACTGCCGGAGTGGCGGTATTGACGTTGATCTGTGTCCGGTCCGGCAGCGCAGCGATATGCGGCAGGAGCAGGTCGAAACTGGCCTTATCCATGCCCTCCAAAGCTGCCAGTTCGGAGACATTGACGATGTGGCGATTGAAGGTTCGGTAAGGCGGCATAAAACCCGTGTAGATCGGGTCCTCCGCGCCATCCGGAAACCCCGCATTCTGATCCAGGTCTATCCAGTCGGCCGTCAGGCCCGCGAAACGAGGATCGAGCCCGAGAATCTGGAGAAGCCGCTTGAACTGCTCCAGTACATTCTGATCCAGCTGGCCGTACTGATCGATCAGGTTATTGACGTTAAACCGACCTTGCAGGTCGACGATGTTTCCCGTCACCGCACCCTGTACGGAACCGTTGTCGACCGGTAGTCCGGGCAATTCACTGGCCCACAGTTCGCCGAGGTGATCGGTCTGACTATCGATGCCGTCATCGCGAAGAATGTTCCGAATCCAGCTTTCTGCTCCGAGCGCGACCTGCATGCCCTGTTCGTGAAACAGGAGAACCGTGGTCCGGCGCACGTCGAGCGCATTATCCCATGCCAATCCTGCAGCCAGCGATCCTGTCAGCGCGGTAATGAGCATTGCGGTTAACAAGGCCACGCCTCTGACGCGCGTCACCGCCTTCATGATGCCACCTCGATAATGCGACGAATCTCGCCTTCGTTTTCCAGCGTCAGGATAATTTCGACGGCACGCGGGCGCAGGCTGTCGCGACCGGCGCCGGACGCTCCGCCGGGTGGCCATTCGTTCGTCGCTTCCCCGTTATCCTGGACCAGGCGGAACTCAAGACTCTCGACACCGTCCAGTATCTCTGTCGATATCGCGTCGTTGGAATAGGTGGCATCAAGCACGGTGTAGTAGACGCGAATCAACTTGCCTTCATTAAGTAAATAGACGCTGCGTTGCAGGGTGCTGCGGGGTAGTCCAGCCGGGTTGCTCCATCCGCCGTGCGTGACCGCCAGCGCAAAATCATTCGCTCGCGAGACCATGACCGCTGGCAGGTAGGTAACGCCGAGTTCATCGCGAACTGGACGCGGCGCGGCCGCCGTAAGGTCGTTCCCGAGGTAACGCATCGTCCGCTGAATAGCCTGCAACCGATCCATGCGATCCGTGAGCATTTCGGAGTTCGCCAGCGTTTGTGCCAGAGCCATGTAAGCGAGGATCGTCAGCACACCGAATATCGCCATTGCCACCAGCACCTCGATGAGCGTGAAGCCTGTGGATTTACGCTGTGTCATTTATCCACTCCCGACCCCGGGGTGCCAGGGCTTTGCTGCAAGCGTTGCCAGGCGCGATTGGCTTCGCCGGGAGCTCCGGGCGGACCGACAAAACCGGTCACCGTTCGAATGATGTCGTCGCTGCCCGCGAGTGACACCGATACATCGATCCGGTAGAGGTCATCAACACCGGTTTCCGATACCACCGAGCGCCAGGACCACTCGGTATTTGCATAGTCGATCTCACCGTTACTGGCACCGACCTTGGGTGTTGCCGGCGCCAGACGCAACTCGGCGATTCGATTCTGCGCAATCCAGCTCGCGTAGGTTCGATCCTTCATCGTTTGCGCCGCATCGATCATTTGGCTCATGCTGGCGGTGACTGCGGCGAGGGACAAGGCAACTATTGCGAGTGCGACCATCACTTCGATCAGCGTAAATCCTTTATTTAGCGACCGCATCACGACTTACTCCTCATCACGACTCACAATCTCGACAATGCCAAACGCGTCGCCACGAAGCACCACACGCTGATCGTCGAAAGCGCGCAGGATACGCAACTCGAAAGGAGTCGCATCGCCACTCGAGAAAATTAACAGATGCGGCGCGTAAGGTTTGTTTGAAGTCATCCCACGCCTCTCATCCGGGTCCTCGAATTGCGCCGGTTCTTCATCGAGCCGGATGCGCTTGTCTTCAATATAGAGCTCGAACTCCTCGTCTTCCGGCAGACTGCGAAGCCGCAAGGTGTCGTCGCCCGGCACATCAGCCCATCGTCCCGCAAGTCCGTCGTATTCGACGAATCGATATGCGCCCGTCATGATTTCAATACCGAATTCCCGGCTTTGCATTGCCGCTTCATCGCGAGCCATTTCGACCAGCGAGGCAAAGCGCCGCGCCTCGGTTTGCAGCTCGCGGTCAGTGCCGAGTACCCCGAAAGACAGCATGGCAATCGAAACAACTGTGCCAACAATAACGACGACGACCAGTATTTCGACCAGCGTAAATCCTGCGGCAAATCGCGATTTCGGCATGGTCTGCAAGCAGTAGACCCCGTGACCGAGTCTACTCGGGCTCCCAGTTTCCGATATCGGCATCCGGACCTTCGCCGCCTGGACGGCCATCACGGCCCAGCGTGTAAATATCGACTTCGCCGTGGTTACCCGGATTCAGGTATTGGTAAGGATTGCCCCACGGATCCTTCGGCAAGCGCTCGAGGTAGCCGCCGGACTTCCAGTTTTTCACATTGGGGTCGTTGGGTTTGTTCACGAGCGCCTCGAGACCTTGTTCGCTGGTAGGGTAGGAAAAATTGTCGAGCCGATAGAATTTCAATGCTGAACCGATATTGCTGATCTCAGCGTGTGCCTTCGTAATTTGCGCATCATCCACTCGACCTATTACGTTCGGTGCAACGATAGCAGCGAGAATTCCGATAATGATGACGACGACCATGATCTCGATCAGGGTGAACCCGAGTTGCCGACGATTGCGTATCTTTTCTTGCCTCACTGGCTGTGCTCCGAAACGGTGGATTGACTCGCTCTTTGAATAAACGTCAGTATAACAAACATGGGGTTACTCGAATCGAATGGTGTCATCGAAAAAACGCCCGCGGCAAGCTGGGTAATACCTGCCGTTATCATCGCGCTTTCAATGCTGATTATGCTCGGCGGAAGCGCGGCAGGCGAGTGGCTGCGTTACGACCGGGTATGGATAGGCCAGGGGGAAGTTTGGCGATTAGTCAGCGGCCATGTGGCGCACCTCGGCTGGTCTCACCTCGTTCTGAACAGTGCCGGCTTATTGCTCGTCTGGTTTTTGGTCGGCGGCTCGCAAAGCATTCGTGACTGGATGCTGATCATTGCGGTCGCCGTGACCACTATCGATATCGGTTTTTGGCTGCTGCGTCCAGAACTGCTCTGGTACGTGGGAATGTCGGGTCTGCTGCACGGAATACTGGCCGCCGGACTGGTGCCGCGACTGCGGCATATACAGCCCGAAACTGCCGTTTTGTCCGCGCTACTGGTCGCAAAAATTGCCTGGGAACAGGTCGGCGGCCCCTTGCCCGGCTCCGAATCGACGTCTGGCGGACCCGTCGTGGTTGCGGCGCATCTGTATGGCGCCGTTGGGGGCGTTTTGGGGGCTGTCCTGGTAAGGATTAGAGTCAGGCTGCGGGCAGCTATATAATGCCCGGCCTGCGTCAAGGCGCACACGGAGACAGGTATTGAGCATAGCGATGGTTTTTCCGGGTCAGGGCTCCCAAGCTGTAGGTATGCAGGCTGATCTGGCAGCAAGTTACCCGGTAGTACAGCAAACCTACGAACAAGCCAGTGAGATCCTGAATTACGACCTGTGGGCGCTGGTGCAGGGTGGCCCTGCCGACAAGCTGGCCGAAACCGTTGTGACGCAGCCGGCGATGCTCACGGCCGGTATCGCTGCCTACCGGGCCTGGCGCGCCGCTGGCGGCCCGGTTCCGCTGCAGTTCGCGGGCCATAGCCTGGGGGAGTACTCCGCGCTGGTGGCCGCTGAGTCCGTGAGCTTCGAGGACGCGATGGCCGTGGTGATTCGGCGTGCCGAGCTGATGCAGGGTGCTGTACCAGCCGGCGTTGGCGCCATGGCCGCGATTATCGGGCTGGACGATGCTGGGGTGATTGCCGCGTGCGATGAAGCATCGAGCATCGGCATCGCGGAACCCGTGAATTTCAATTCGCCAGGGCAGGTCGTCATTGCCGGTCACAAAGAGGCCGTGGACAACGCCATTGCCCATTGCAAGGCCGCGGGGGCAAGACTTGCCATGCCGCTTCCAGTAAGCGTGCCATCCCATTCCTCCCTCATGATTGGCGCCGGCGAGGCCCTGACGGAGGCATTGGCAGCGGCCGATTTTTGCACGCCTGCAATCCGGGTCCTTGCGGCGACCGATGGCAAAGCCTATGGCGACGGTGACGATATCCGCGCGCGCCTGTCTCGCCAGGTTTATAGCCCGGTGCACTGGGTTACGACGGTAACCGCGATGATCGACGGTGGCGCTACTGCCTTCGTCGAATGTGGACCGGGCAAGGTCCTCGCGGGCCTTTGCCGCCGCATCAACAAAAGCGTCCCGGTCCTGGCCGTCGACACGAATGAAGGTCTGCAAAAAGCCTTAACCGCCTAAACGAAAAAGGGATCAAACATGACAGCCATTTATAGTTCGGACGCCTTGTCCGGCGAGATCGCCCTCGTAACCGGTGCCTCGCGAGGTATCGGCGCCGCCATTGCAAAAGCGCTGGCCGCCGCCGGAGCCACCGTCATCGGCACAGCGACGAGCCAGGGCGGTGCTGACGCCATTTCGGCGGCGCTGCATGGCAAGGGCAGGGGTATCGTCCTGAACGTAGCCGATGAGGAATCGGTACAGGCGGCACTGAAAGACGTCCAGGACAAGGAAGGCAACCCGGGCATCCTGGTCAACAACGCCGGTATCACCAAAGACAACCTGCTGATGCGCATGAAACAGGAAGAGTGGGACGACGTCATTGCGACTAACCTGACCGGCTTGTTCCGGCTCAGTAAAGGCTGCCTGCGCGGCATGATGAAAGCGAAGCGTGGACGCATCATCAATATTGCTTCTGTCATTGCCGTCATGGGTAACGCAGGGCAGGCCAATTACGCCGCGACCAAGGCTGGCATGATCGGTTTTTCAAAGTCCCTGGCCCGTGAAATTGGCTCCCGTGGCATTACGGTCAATGTCGTAGCGCCCGGCTTTATCGACACGGACATGACCAAAGTACTGCCGGAGGATCAAAAAACCGCCATGCTCTCGCAGATCCCGCTGGGCCGGCTCGGAAGTACCGACGATATTGCCAATTCCGTGGTCTTTCTGGCCTCTCCGGCGGGCGCCTACATCACGGGTGAGACCCTGCATGTCAACGGCGGCATGGTGATGGACTGATCGGGTATAGATTGCATTGACCGATTCACATACAATGGCCACCGACGAACGAGGCGCCCTGCCAATTATTGATCAAATATCAATGAGTTAGAGCGATTTCGAGCGTAACTAAAAGCGGCATTTCAAGCCAATAACGGCAGGCTGTATCGACAATTTTAGTCTTTTTAGGAGTAATAAAGACGATGAGCAGTATTGAAGAACAAGTTAAAGGCATCGTTGCCGAGCAACTCGGTGTAAAAGAAGACGAAGTAACCAATAATGCTTCGTTCGTCGATGATCTGGGCGCCGACTCGCTGGACACCGTCGAACTCGTAATGGCGCTCGAAGAGGAATTCGAAACGGAAATCCCCGATGAGGATGCCGAAAAGATTACCACCGTTCAGCAGGCGATTGACTTCATCACGGCTCGCCAGGCCAACGGTTAAAACACCCGGCGCGGTGATACTCACCGCGCCATCTTTTTTTCGGTACAACACGGCATTCTGCCACTTCAAGACGAACCTACCTTGAGCAAAAGACGCGTTGTCATTACCGGGATGGGAATCATCTCGCCGGTCGGTAGCAAGCTTGAAGAGGCCTGGTCTAACGTCTGCGAGGGCGTTTCCGGCACCAGGCTCATCGACGAATTCGATACCAGCAGTTATCCGACGCGAATTGCCGGCATAGTCAAAGGCTTCGATGTCGATGCCTACCTGTCCCCCAAAGATCAACGCAAGAATGATCCGTTCATCCATTACGGGATCGCCGCAACGGTCGATGCAATCGCCGATTCGGGCATCGAAATCACCGAGGAAAACGGGCACACAATCGGGATAGCCATGGGCGCCGGCATCGGTGGCATCAAGAGCATTGCCGATAATCATTCCAGGATGCTCGAGGGCGGACCACGGAAAGTGTCGCCGTTTTTTATACCCGGTAGCATTATCAACATGACCTCCGGTCTGGCCAGTATCATGCAACACATCACCGGCCCGAATGTCTCGATCGTTACGGCCTGCGCCACGTCGACCCACTGCATCGGGATCGCGTCCAGGATGATCGAGCACGGTGACGCCGAAGTTATGCTTGCGGGTGGCTCGGAATACGCGACTACGCCGCTCGCAATGGGTGGTTTCTGCTCCGCCAAAGCGATGTCAACCCGAAACGACGATCCGGCCGGCGCTAGCCGGCCCTATGACATCGATCGCGACGGATTTGTCCTGAGCAACGGCGCCGGTTGCGTGGTTCTTGAGGAACTGGAGCACGCGAGGGCGCGCGGCGCGCGCATATATGCCGAGGTTATTGGCTTTGGGATGAGCGGTGACGCTTACCACATCACATTGCCCCCGGCCGACGGCGAAGGGGCGCGCAAGTGCATGACGGCGGCGATTCGCGATGCCGGCATCGATGCCGCCGACATTGACTACCTGAATGCTCACGGCACCTCTACGCCTGCCGGAGATATCGGCGAAACCCACGGCATCAAACGTGCCTTTGGTGCGGCTGCGAACACGTTGGCCGTCAGCTCGACGAAATCAACGACCGGCCATTTGCTAGGCGCAGCGGGCGCTGTTGAGGCCATATTCTGTGCCCTGGCAATTCGCGACCAGGTGATCCCGCCGACCATCAATCTTGAGAATCAGGATCCCGCGTGCGATCTGGATTACACGCCGAATGTCGCACGCGATGCGAAAGTTCGCACCGCGATTTCAAACTCGTTTGGATTTGGCGGCACGAACGGAAGCCTGATACTTCGAGCGCTTGACTGAGACTTTGCCCGGGATAACCGGACCTGATGAGCTGCGACGGCTCAATCAGACCTTTCCCTCGCGTTACCCATTCCTCCTGCAAAGTACGGCCCGTGGCGGCGCGCTCGGACGCTTCGACATCCTGTTTGCATTTCCCGGTGAGAGCATTGCGCTCGACGCCGCAAGGGGATTGACAGGTCGCTGCGGCAGCCAGCATTCGGAGTTTCTGCCAGCACTGGACGAGTGGTGGGCTGCAGAGCGCACACCACCAACTAAAGGCTATCTGCCTTTTCGCGGTGGATGGTTCCTGTACCTGGGCTACGAGCTCGCTGCCGAAATCGAGCCGAGCCTTTGCCTCGTTGCCGATCCCTTGTTGCCGGTCGCATTCGCAGTACGTTGTCCTGTCGCAGTGATCTTCGACCACGATAGCGGCGTCTGTCACCTGGTTTGCGAAAACGAAAGCGAGCCTGCCAAAGCCCAGCTGGACGCCGACATTGCTGCTTTGGCAGGACAGGATACACAGGCGACAATTCGTTCCGTTGCCGTATCAGAGGACGAGCCGACGCAATACCTGGACGCCGTTCTGGCGGCCAAAAGATACATAGAGGCTGGTGACGTATACCAGGCGAACCTCTCGCGGCAGTGGACGGTGAAGGTCGATGGCGACTTGAGTTCTGAACGCATTTACGCGGCGCTTTGTCGTGCGAATCCGGGCCCCTTCGCCGGAATTGCGCGTTGGCAGGACGTCGCAATTATTTCATCATCGCCAGAACGGCTTTTGAAGATTCGGGACGGCATAGCCTCAACACGGCCGATCGCGGGGACACGACCGAGAGGTGCCAATGACGAGGCTGACAATGATCTGTTGAGCGAACTGTTCGCGCATCCGAAGGAACGCGCGGAACACCTCATGTTGATCGATCTCGAGCGCAACGATCTCGGACGTGTATGCAAAGCCGGCACCGTCGAAGTCGACGAGTTGATGGTCCTGGAGACTTATGCACACGTGCACCACATCGTGTCCAATGTCAGGGGACAGCTGCGCGATGACGTCAGTCCGGGAGCCGCCATTGCCGCCGTGTTTCCGGGCGGCACGATCACTGGCTGCCCGAAAGTACGCTGTATGGAAATCATCGATGAACTTGAAGTCACCGCGCGCGGCGCGTACACGGGTTCATTCGGTTATCTGAACCTTGATGGAAGCCTCGATCTGAATATCCTGATCCGTACCATGGTAAAGCGCGGCAACGAGATTACCTTTCGTGCCGGTGCCGGGATCGTCGCGGATTCGGATCCGCAGGCGGAACTGCAGGAAGCGCGGGCGAAAGCCGAGGGCATGCTGAGGGTGTTTGCCCATGTCTGACTGGTTCGATGCAAAGGGTGCCATCGACGCTGTCGAAATTAGCGAGCGCGGCTTTCAATACGGCGACGGACTATTTGAGACCATTGCTATCCGGGACGGTCAACCGCGGTTGTGGAACTATCATATGGACCGAATGGCCGCCGGTTGCGCGCGCCTCGCGCTGCACAAGCCGGCAGCAGAGGACCTCTGGGCGGGTGTCGAGACTGCTCTGCAGCAGAGTGGGCTTGCCGAAGACCGATGCGTGGTGAAATTGATCCTAACCGCGGGCGCGGGAGAACGCGGCTACGGGCGATCGGCTGTCGATGTGCCGTCGGTCTATTACGGTGTATATACCGCCACGGCAGCGAGCAAAGAATCCTACCGCAACGGTATTGAAACCCTGGTTTGCGCCACACGGCTGGCTATCCATTCGGCGACTGCCGGCATGAAGACCCTGAACCGGCTGGAGCAAGTGTTGGCAAGATCCGAACTGGCCGGCACTGGCATGTTCGAAGGGCTGACGATGGACGCCGAAGGCGAGGTCATCTGCGGTACTATGAGCAACCTGTTCGTTGTGCATGACGGCAGACTCTCGACACCGTCGCTGGCACGTTGTGGCGTAGAGGGTGTCATGCGCAGGCACGTGATTACATCATTGGCAGAGCAGGGTATCCAAACCGACATTCGATCGATCACACTGGCGGATATGAACGACAGCGACGAAATTTTTGTATGTAACAGCCAGTTCGGCGTGCTGCCTGTGCGGCGTTGCATGGAAAAAATATGGCCGGCAGGCACGGTCACAAAAGAGGTCATGGCAATACTTGCCGACTCGGGTATTGCCGAGTGCCGTTTATGAATCGACTTTTCGTTGCCGTCGGGATCCTGCTGCTGATCGGCATTGCCGGACTTTTGACGGTCACGTGGCAGACCAATCGTTTCATGGCAACCCCGCTGGCGGTTTCGGGCGAGGGCATGGCGCTCGATATTCCGGCCGGCAGCTCGTTTTCGACCGTATCCGAGAGCCTGGTTGCTGCGAATCTGATTTCAGGCGATTTCTGGCTGCGACTGTATGTGCGCTGGCATGGCAAGGCAGGCGCAATTCAGGCTGGCCATTACTGGGTGGAGCCGGGCGCAACGCCCTTGTCCCTGCTGGAGCAACTAACCAAGGGCGTGGTGCGCCTGTATGCCTTCACAATCGTCGAAGGATGGAACTACCGCGAGCTCATGAAAGCCCTGCAGGCGAATGACGCGGTGAAAGTGACCATGACGGATGAAGACTGGCCAGCCCTGCTGGAGTCACTGGGAGCCCCGTACAACCACCCTGAGGGTCTGTTTCTCCCGGAAACTTACCGATTTCCGCTCGATACCAGCGACCGGGACGTATTAGCGCAGGCCTATGCTTTGATGCAGGACGTGCTGGCCGAGGAGTGGGAGAGCCGCAGCGCCGACACACCGGTGCATTCTCCGTACGAAGCCCTGATCCTGGCGTCCATCGTTGAGAAGGAAACTGCGCGCGCCGATGAACGACCACGCATAGCCGGCGTTTTCAGCCGCCGCATCGAGCAGCGCATGCGCCTGCAAACCGACCCGACGGTGATTTACGGTATCGGTCCCGCATTCGACGGCAACCTGACGCGCAAGCATTTGACGACAGATACGCCCTACAATACCTACACCCGTCATGGCCTGCCCCCGACGCCAATCGCGATGCCGGGCAGGGCAGCCATTAATGCGGTGCTGAATCCGGCTGCGGGCACAGAGTTGTATTTTGTCGCGACCGGCCTCGGCGATGGTAGCCACCAGTTCTCCACAACCAAAGCCGAGCACGATGCCGCCGTTGCCGAATACCTGCGCCGCTTGCGCCAAAAACGACGCGAAGGCGGCTCCTGATGAAGCGAGGGCGTTTCATTACAGTCGAGGGAATCGAGGGTGTCGGCAAGTCCAGCAACATCGATACCCTGGTCGCGCACATTGAGTCCGCCGGCATTGAAGTCCTGACGACGCGTGAACCCGGAGGGACACCGGTGGCCGAGGAGATCCGCAACCTGCTGATGCATCACGGTGACGAAGCTGTTCCGGAAATCGCAGAATTGCTGCTGATGTTCGCGGCCCGCTCGTTTAACGTCAGGAACGTTATCCAGCCCGCGCTGGAGGCTGGCAAGTGGGTAGTTTGCGATCGATTCACTGATTCGAGCCGCGCTTACCAGGGAGGCGGTCGAGGCTTGCCGATGGATATCATCGACCAGTTGGCCGAGTGGGTGCACGGGGACGTCAGACCGGACCTGACCCTGCTTTTGGATGCGCCGGTCCAGGTGGGCATGGCAAGAGCAAACCACAGGGGCTCGCCCGATCGCATCGAGAGTGAGCAGCACGAGTTCTTCGAGCGCGTGCGCGAGTGCTACCTGAACCTGGCCGTCCGCGAGCCGGGGCGCTTTGTCGTTATCGACACGGCACGCAGTCTCGAGGAAGTGCAAGCCGATGTCGGCCGGCTCGCACAGCGTTTGCTTAGCGAGAATTAACATTAATAATCTTTTCCAACTATTTGTTTTATGAACTTAATTTGGCTAAATGAATTCTCGCAATCCTGGCTGGACTGCAGTCGCCAGAATCGGGTGCCACACGCTGTGCTGTTGCTCGGTCCGGTTGGCACCGGCAAACGGGCCGCCGCTGCCTGGATGGCAATGCAGCGACTCCGGCCCGACCCCCTCAGCGAGCTGCCAACCTTTCCCTACAAGGTTCTCCAGCATGCGGATCTGCGCTGGATCACCACGCCCGAGGACAAACAAAGCATCGGCATCGAGCAAATTCGCGGTCTGGTCGCCGAACTCTCGCTCACCAGCTACGAGGGCGCAGGCAAGGTCGCTGTCATCGAGCCTGCGAATGCGATGACGGTCAACTCAGCCAACAGCCTATTGAAGACACTGGAGGAGCCACCCGGTGACACTTTGCTGATTCTCGTCGCCGATCGGGTAGGGCATTTGCCCGCGACTATCTTCAGCCGCTGTCAGCGCATCGATTTCCCCGCGCCAGCAGAGGACCTGGCCCTGCAGTGGCTGGATCGGGTGCGCCCCGGGGCCGCCTGGATCGAGGCCTTACGCTCCTCTGGCGGAGCGCCGCTCGCTGCGCTGCAGGCACTTGATGAACTCGACACGCACGCTGCGATGGGGCGCGACTTGCAGGTGCTCGGCAATGGCCAGGGCTCGGCCATCGAGATCGCGGCGCGTTGGGCGAAGCTCGACCCCGGATTTGTCCTGAACTGGTTGTCGCAGCAAGTTCGGCTGGCGGTCCTGGGGCTCTCGACAGGCCGGGACACCGCGCCCGGACTCACAATTGACGATTCTGTGCTACGCCGCATGGACACGCGAAATCTGTTCTGCTATCTAGACATAATCAATCGTCTGCGCGGACAGCCTGGCGGATCATTTAATGTTCAGCTGAGCCTTGAGAGCCTGTTGATCGATTGGGCAAATGGACTGAAGGATTGTGGTCTTACGCCACCCGTTGACGGAATGGAGCTGATGCTGGCCCACCGTAACCCGAGATGAGTACCTTATGAGCAAACCTGGACTACTGACACTGACGATCAAAGACAAGAGCGCCTTGTACCTTGCGTACATGCCATTTGTCATCAACGGTGGGCTCTTTATCCCGACTAACAGCTCTTATCGACTCGGCGACGAGGTCTTCATGCTGCTGAATCTGATGGGCGAGGAAGAAAAAATACCGGTAGCTGGCACGGTCATCTGGATGACACCGAAGGGTGCACAGGGCAAGCGCACTGCGGGTATCGGCGTACAGTTCTCCGACCAGGACCAGGGCAACACCCAAAAGAAGATCGAAACCTATCTCGCCGGCGCGCTGGGTGGCGACAAGCCCACGCACACAATGTAGTCAATCAGACGGGGATCGGCTCAGGCAGTATCGCGGCTGATTCCGCCTCGCAGCACATAGGCCTGGTAACCACGTTCGCTCAATATGTAGGCTCCCGCCGAACTGCGTCGTCCTGTATCACAACAGACGATGTACCTCTTTTTGGGGTCCAGGGTATTTATCTTCAGGCGAATGAAGTAAAGCGGAATGTTCAGGGCTTTGTCGAGATGCTGGTTTTCAAATTCGCTCGGCAATCTCACATCCAGCCACTGTCCTCCGGCTCGAATGATGTCTTCCGCTTCGGCCATCGATACCCAGTCGAGCATCGGCTCGTTCAAAAGCTTCTTGAAGTCGTCTTTGCCCAGGCGCATCACAGCGCCGTCACTTCGCATGGTAACAGTGGCGTTGCGCTTCGCGTCCGATATCAGGGCTTCTTCGCCAAACGTATCGCCAACTGAAAGTTCGGCCAGTTTGATCCCTTCCTTGCTCAGCGGAGTCTCACGCGTAACGAGTGCTGTGCCGCGAATCAAGACGTAGAAATAGTCTCCTTCGGCGCCTTGCTTCAGGATCACGTCACCAGTTCGGTAATTGATCTGCTGCATGCGCATAAAGATCGCCTGGATGTTCGCCGGCGGAATCTTGTGAAATGCTTTGGTCTGTAACAGCATCGTCATCCAGTCTTCACTGGATTGGTCGGATTTCCCAGCCAGTTCAGATACTTCGTAAGTACCGGTCTGGTCCCAGGTCAACATGACGTCGAGCAGGTCGCTATCGATCGAAATAAACTGCACGCGATCCCTTGCTCGACCCGATACGCGACGGGGAAAAACCGGTGCAATCGGATTGCGCGACATCTCGCTGCCACCCTGGACAGTGCCGATAACCTTGCCGTTGTCGATCAATTCAAGAATGCCGGACACGACGTACAGGGTCCGTTTTTCGGTGTCACCTTCCTTGAACAATAATTGCCCCGGCGACATCTCGCGTATTTGCACCTTGCGCGCGAGCGCGGCAAGGTTGTCTCGCTTCAGTCCGTCTAGCGGAGAAAATCCTCTGAGCAGCTCTGTGCTTACCTGCTCACTGGCCATTATTCATCCTGTTTTCACTCGTGTTTCGCTCATGGGGCGGCAGAGCCCCGTCAGTTAAGTATTCTACCGTTAATTCAAAGACTTCGGATACCGCATAATGCGCGCATCGTGAAGCGGCGCACAGTTTGTCCGATCCCCCGAGTCCGGGTGAGACTTTGATCACAGGCCGATCCACCCACTGTGTGGCTGAAAGCGTTCGCCGTGGGCTTCTGCCAGTTCCTTCAGACGCATGATCAGTGCAGTTGTGCCACGTTCTCTTGCGTAATTCAGAGGACCACCCCGGAAAGGCGCGAAGCCAGTCCCGAAAATCACTCCCGCATCGAGCAGATCGGCATCCGCAACAACATTCTCATGCAGGCAGGCTACCGCTTCGTTCACCATGGACAGGATCAGGCGATCTTCAATGTCTGCTTTTGAATGGGCTGACGAGCTATTCGGGCCGTGATGCTCCTTGACGGCTTTGCCATCCTTCCAGGCGTAGAAGCCCTGGCCGGACTTGCGACCCAACAGCCCTTTATCGACCATGGCCTGCAGTGCGGCGGGCACGGGCCGGTCCATTGCCGCTCCCAATACCTTCGACACATGCAGCGCGACATCCAGGCCGACACTGTCCGCCAGCTCGACGGGGCCCATCGGCATTCCGAACGCAACCGCAACGGAGTCTATCTTTGCCAGCGGCACGCCTTCCTCAGCGAGATGCATCGCCTCGCCCATGTACGGTGCCAGGATCCTGTTGACGACAAATCCCGGCGAGCTTCTGCATTCCAGCGGCAATTTGGATATGCCCTTGGTAAAGGCAAACCCGATGTCCAATGCGCTTTGCTCGGTATCCTCGCAGCGGATGATCTCGACCAGCGGTAACATCGCGACCGGGTTGAAAAAGTGCAAGCCAATGAAACGCTTTGGCTCGCGCAATACCGTGCGCAATTCTTCCAGCCGAATGCTGGACGTATTGGTGGCAAGCAGCGCTCCGGGTTTCATCTTTTCCTGCAGGGCTTCGTAAAGTGCCTGCTTGGCTTCAAGGTTTTCGTAAATTGCCTCGATAACCAGATCCGCTTCGCGCGCGCCGGCACCTTCGACAT
>Ga0224505_10000155_pt1 | contig 52694 bp, 53 predicted proteins | sample SF_Jan12_sed_USG_FD_169102 | JGI IMG/M metagenome (GOLD analysis project Ga0224505, IMG submission 169102) | Sediment microbial communities from San Francisco Bay, California, United States - SF_Jan12_sed_USGS_4_1 | ecosystem: Environmental > Aquatic > Marine > Sediment | place: USA: California...
CGCTCGACGGCCATCGTGCGGATGGTTTCCAGGGTGCCGTGATCCAGGGTTCGTCCGTCTCGCGTCATGGCAGAACGGATTATGACACACTCAACATGTGTTGTCTAACTTACTGACTGCTGAGTAACTTGCTATCTACAGCCTTTCCTGCGAGCAGGTTCTCATGAATCGTGTATTCACGTGACTTTGTGTTTCTCCATATCGCTTCGAAGATAGTCATTCAAGGAATCATCCGGGTTTCCCGATAGGCTCCGTTGAATCATGCCTTTGACATCCGGCGCCATATTCACAGGATAAACATTGACCCCTGGATGGTCACCTCGATAGATACGGAACACCTCATCGGCAAAGGCTTGCCCAATGGAGGTAATGCCTTTGAAGTCGAGGATCACCTCTCGAAATTGATCGATGCGAGCCATCAACCGCTTGGCCTGAGAACGAGAAATGAGCTGCTCTCCCTCGTATTTGAGCAGCACGAGAGGGATGTTGGTCTTTGAGAAGCCAAATTGGTCGAATTCTGCTCGGTACTGATCAAAGATCTCCTTGGTGGTGTGACTCGCATTCGTGGCGATCTTCATCATGACATCCGTACCATGCTTCGGGGCTTCCTCTGATTCAAACAGCCAATCATCCGTTCGGCGGAGCCTGATAAACAGCAATGTCCCCGAGGCGATACTGAACTCATCAAACATTCTGGAGGTAAAGAAAATCCCTTCACCCGTATGCCTTGCTTGATCGGTCGTCAGTTTTCCTTTGGCCAACTCAAGAATCGCATGTTGAGGATCGCTGAGATTCAGCGCCTGTTGAATTTTGTGAAAGATCCCGACTCCGTAATCACGGATGGTGATGGTGATGGTGGCCGCATCACGCGACACACCAATCGTCGCCGTGGTCGACTCAGAGTGGTCAATGACGTTGTTGACCATCTCCGTGACACCGTGAGCACAGATATCCAACACATTGGTCGGCACACCGAGCAGGGAGGGTTTCACGTCACGAAGCCACACCTGGTCTTCCGTCAGCCCAGGAACGATCTGCAATTCCTTATGATGGCTGTTCAGCACCGTGAGGGTATAGCGTCGAGCCTTGGTCTTTCCTTCTGCTACGAGGAGGCCGGCTTTGATGAGGGCCCCTAGGCGATTAACGATGGCCACCCGAGACAGACCAAACGTTTCAGCCGTCAAGCGGCCGATGTCCGTTGGATGACTCCCGACATTGCGGATGATAAACTCTTGAATTTCTTGAGATGTTTTATTGTCGACAGACACAGAACATTCTCCAACTATTCATTTATAACAACATGTTAGTTTATTGTAAACATGTTTATTACTATTTTTAACTTAAGATCAGTGTCGGGAAGCGGCGGAGAGAAAAAAGGCGAATCGCAGGCTAGCAAGGGAAGAATATTCAGCTAGCGTCCAATCGACCACTGAATTTGAGCCGCTCGCCCAACGTGAAGCGACGCGAACGGGGGAACTTATCGAGCTGCGGAATCAGCCACAGCAGCAGCTCATGGCACGATTGCACGGCCTGGGGAACTGTTGCAGGCATCACGTCACTCCACTACCTCTCGAAGACTGCACTCGCCCGGCGGAATCGGAGGCAAAGGGTCAAAGAACAAAGCGCATAGGGTTAGGGAAGGTCCTGGGCAAGACGGAAGCCAAGGTAGCTGGCCCCGACGTCGGGCGAGCCTCCCTCTCGGGCAGAAACACGAAGGATCCCCGGATCATGATCAAACCAGGAACCGCCCCGGCCCACGCGCCGGTCGCAATCACCACTATCCGCTTCGAGCCATGCCGATCCGTCCGTTGGTGCTCGTTCATAGGTGTAATGCCAGCAATCCTCGACCCATTCCATAACATTGCCGCTCATGTCATATACACCGGTCCCACTGGGTTTCTTGCTGCCAACTACCTCAGTACCATGAGTATGCTTGTAATACACCGCATAATCATGTAGCTGCTCCTCATCCGAAGTTCCCGCCCAGGTCTCATCTTTCCCCCCACTTCGGGCCGCATATTCCCACTCCGACTCTGTTGGAAGACGATAGCGTTTCCCCGTCGCTTGTGAGAGCCACTTCGCGTAGGTCACAGCGTCATTCCATGAGACGTTGATGACTGGACGTTTCCCTCGTCCCCATGCTTGATCGTGTGGTGATCCACCACCTGTCAATTCCACGTACCAATCGTACTCTTGGAATGTCACTTCATACTTTCCCATGGCGAACGGTTTGATCGTCACTTGTCGGACAGGCTGTTCTTCCTTGGACCCTTGACCTCGAATATCTCCTTGCCGATAGCTCCCACCCGAGATTATGACCATTTCCGGCTCCGCCACCGAGACCAGATATAACCGAGCCATGACTACGCTCGTGGCGTATTTGACGGTCACTCTTTGCTTTTCCAACCAAAGTAGCGTCACACCAACTACCACAATCCCACCGATTGCCGCAGTGAGCCATCGGCGACGCAACACACGCGTCTTGCTGGCCATGACAAACTGGCGTTCCCGCGCGGAGAACGAGTCCGGCTTTTTCTTCAGCCATTCCAACGCCTCGGTGAGGGGAAATCCTCTGAGAAGAAGGTCGGAACTCTTGTGATTCTCTTCGTACTGATCGACCACGATACGGAGGCGCTGCTGCCACAAGAGAAAGCGACGATCGGCATCCACCCAGCCCTTGAGTCGATCCCAATGCCGAATGAGCGCCTCATGCGACACCTCGATGGTCTCCTCTCCACCACCGGCAACCTGCGAGGTCACCAACAACCGTTCGTCGGCGAGCTGCAGTGTCAGACGATGGTCCTCTGCCCCCACCTCCCCAAGCGTCGCGCGTCGCCTGGTGTCCGCCTCACCCTCACCGGGTCGTACCAGGTGAAGAAAGATCTGTTGGACCTTTCGTTGGTCCTCATCACTCAGCTTTGAGAACAACGCCTCTGCTTTTTGTGCAATAGCCCCCTGCAATTCACCCATCGCCTTGTAGGCCGCATGATGCAGCTGGCCACCCTGCCGATCCTCCCACAGGCGCCTGAGCACGAACTCCACCAAGGGGAGATGGCCCGGTTCATCGCCCACCTGTTCCAGAATCAGATCAACCAAGCCCGCTTCAAACGTGAGCCCAACCTTCTTCGCCGGTTCCTGGATGGCCAGGCGCAACTCCTCCCGCTTCATCGGGCCAAGATTCACCTGGGCGCCTTGCACCCGGTCGGACAATGGTCGATAGTCGGTAATGGCTCTGCCGAAAAAGTCTCCCCGTAGGGTGAGCACTACGCTCAGTCTTGTGTTCGCCGTGGCATCAAGAATGTTGTCGATGAAGCACCCCCGGGCCTTGTCATCCTTGCAAAGCGTAAACAATTCCTCCCACTGATCGGCAATGAGGAGCAGATGATCTGTACCGGGCTGTTTCGCGAGCACGCGGTCCACAACCTCGCGCAGCTTGACGGTTCGACTGAGCAGCGCCTCGGCCAGCTTGTTCGTCTCAATCAACCGATCGGTTTCTGTCATGTCCGGCTCCAGGAACGGCATGAGCACTGCCGCCAAGGCATGGACCGGACGATCGGTTGGAACAATTGTCGCAATCTCCCAGACACAATCACGGGCCTTGCGCAGTTCCGGCACGAGACCCGCTCGCACAACCGACGATTTGCCACTCCCCAACGCGCCCACTACCACCACGAGATGGTGCTGCTGCACCGCACTCGTGAGCTGACTAATAGCCGCTTCACGCCCAAAGAAGAACGGCGCATCTTCTTCTCGGAAGTAGAGCAGCCCACGATAGGGACAGATGGTGGCGAGTGTGTTGCGGACAGTGTCTTGGGCATCCGGACCGGGCGGCCGGCCATGAATGGCGTTGACCAGTGTGTTCAGCAGAATTGGATCGTCGACACGAGCACGGAAATCGACCCAGGTATTCTGACTCAAAAATCCCAGCGGCGGTTCAGCGCCTGGCAGCAGAACGGGGATAACGGGAAAGGTTTGGCCTTGACGTTCGGCGGCCACCTGGCGTTCCAGTGCAAGATACTGCTCGCGCTGCTGCCACGGACCCATCTCACCCTGGCCGATACAAACCGCCACGGTTCGACAACGCGCCAGGGTCTCTTCCAATGCCTTGGGCCACGATTGCCCCGGTGTGAGATACCACCGGTCGAGAAAGACGGTGAGACTCTGCTCGCGTAACCGTGTCGCGAGCGCCTCGACGTGCGCATGGTCACGCCAGTGGTAGCTGAGAAAGACATCGAACTGGTTCGACATTTGATCCGCCATCCAAGTCACATGCTCCGTATGGAAGCCTAGGTGGCGCATTCTACCGTTTCGTCAGACAAAGGCAACCTTTCGACTGGACGTTCCGAGCTTGCCGATGAACTCATGGTTCGCCAAGCTCACCACGAACGTATTTTGGAGACACTACACCACAAGTCATTTCAACCGCCCCTGTTCCATCATTGAACCAACCATCAGCAGTTGCTACCATGCTAGGTCATCCTGTTACGGGAGCGAACACTGTGCCCAACCCTTTGCCCCCCAAACCGTCAACCAATCACCTCATCATCGAAGGTGCGAGGCAGAATAATCTCAAGAACGTCTCGCTGCAGATTCCGCACAATCTGGTGACGGCCATTACCGGCGTGTCAGGGTCCGGGAAATCTTCGCTGGCGTTCGATACGATCTTTGCGGAAGGTCAGTGGCGCTATGTCGAATCCCTCTCGACCTATGCCCGCATGTTTCTCGACAAGGTGGCTCGTCCGGATGTGGATCGAATCCTCAACGTACGGCCGGCCATTGCGATCGAGCAGAAAAATCAGGTGCGTACGGCACGCTCGACGGTGGGGACGACGACGGAAATAGCCGACCTGCTGCGCCTGCTCTTCGCCAAAATCGGTAAACCCACCTGCCCGGATTGCAAGCAGGAAGCTCGCGCCTTTCATCCCAATACCGTGGCCGACGACCTCCTTAATCGATGGCGCGATACGCGGGCGATGGTGCTCTATCCGATTGCGACTCCCTCGGCCAAGGAAGAGGCGGCGTGTATCCACTCGTTGCTCACGCGCGGCTTCACTCGAATTAAGACGAATGACGACGTACTGGATTTGCATGACGCTGGACAACCATCACTCCACACATGCTCCAACCTCTTCATCGTCCTCGATCGCCTCGTGATCCGGGAAGACAATCGCACTCGTCTTGTCGAAGCCATCGAAACGGCGTTTCGCGAAGGAGAAGGCCTCTGTTCGATCGATATCATCAACCATGGCCGACAGTCCTACAGCACGAAATTTCTCTGCCAAGGTTGCGGGCGCACTTTCGAATCCCTGCGGCCGATTCTCTTTTCGTTCAACCATCCGCTCGGTGCCTGCCCGGAATGCAAAGGGTTCGGCAATGTCCTACGGTATGATCCCGAGCTCGTCATCCCCGACCACACCAAGTCCCTCGCCCAGGGCACCATCGAGCCTTGGAGCAAGCCCGGCGCTGATTGGTGGCAGAAGCAGATGCTCGTCGCCATGAAACGGCACGGCGTTGACGTAACCGCTCCGTTTACGTCGCTTTCCAAAGACACACAACGGTTGCTCTGGGAGGGCGAGAAGTCCTTCGATGGCATCAATGACTTCTTCGACTACCTCGAAGGCAAACGCTATAAGCTGCATGTCCGCGTGATGCTCAGTCGGTATCGCACCCCCTTCGATTGCCCCAGCTGCCATGGCACTCGCCTCAAACCGGGTGCGTTGTTCGTCAAGATTGCCGACGGCGATATTCACACAACGATGGAACGAACCGTGGAAAGTCTTTCAGGATGGGCAGAATCTCTGCCGCTGCGCCAATCCGAGCAGGAGATTGCCGCAGATATTCTTCGGCAACTCAAGGCGAAGCTGGAATTTCTCCAGCGTGTCGGCCTTGGATACCTCACACTCAATCGGCAAACCAAGACCCTCTCCGGCGGGGAAGCGCAGCGCGTGGCGCTCGCCAACCAACTGGGTTCCCGACTCGTCGGGACACTCTATGTCCTCGATGAACCGACCATCGGTCTTCATGCACGTGATACGGATTTATTAGCCGGTATCCTGCGTGATCTGGCTGCTGCCGGCAACACCGTCGTCGTCGTTGAACACGACCGCCGGATGATTGAATCGGCTGATCATATCGTCGAACTTGGCCCTCATTCCGGCGAAAAAGGCGGCGAAATTGTTTGTGCGGCGTCAACTGCTGAATTCAGGCAAGACCGGCGCGCCACCACAGCCAGATATTTACGTGGCGAAGACCACATTCCCCTCCCCTCGAAACGACGAACTGGCAATGGGAAAATGCTCGTGATCGCCGGTGCCGCCGAACATAATTTGAAAGACCTGTTCGTGCGCATCCCACTCGGCATGTTGGTCTGCGTCACCGGGGTCTCAGGCTCGGGCAAGAGTACGTTGGTTGAGGATACTCTCTACCGGGCCGTCGCCCGCGCGTTTCGCATGGAATCCCTTCCCATGGGCCACTTCAAAGCCATCAAGGGCATCGAGCACCTCAAAGGCATCAGGTTGATCGACCAGCAACCAATCGGACGCACCCCGCGATCCAACCCCATCACATACCTGAAAGCGTTCGACGACATTCGTCAGTTGTTTGCCTCTGAACGCGATGCCCGTAAGCAAGGATTCACGCCGGGCCACTTTTCTTTTAATGCCGTCGGTGGTCGATGCGAACGCTGCGAAGGGAGCGGCGTTGAAAAGCTGGAGATGTACTTCTTCGAGGACATCTACGCGCCCTGCGAGATCTGCGAGGGCAAACGCTTCAAACCGGAGACATTAAAGATTCGTTACCGTGGCAAGAACATCTCTGAGGTCCTCAATATGACCGTGGAGGAGGCGCTCTCCTTCTTCACCGGGACGACGAAGCTGCAGGAGCGGCTGCATCTGCTCACCTCTATCGGCCTCGGCTATTTGCGCCTCGGTCAATCCGCAACGACCCTCTCCGGCGGCGAAGCTCAACGATTGAAAATCGCCGCCGAGTTGAAAGACGCCTCCGCCAAAGATGTGCTCTATATCATGGACGAGCCGACCACCGGTCTGCATTTTGAGGACATCAAAAAGCTCCTCGCCGTCCTCCAGAAACTCGTCAATGCCGGCAACACATTGGTGGTTGTCGAACACAACCTCGACGTCATCAAGTCCGCCGACTGGATCATCGACCTCGGCCCCGAAGGCGGCGCCGGCGGCGGACAGATTGTGGCCGAAGGACGGCCAGAACAAGTCGCGAAGGTGGCAGCGTCCCATACCGGACGATTCTTAGCAGATGTGCTCCGGCCACTTGATTCCAACATCAGTTAGAAAAGCCAAACAAGTTTGCAGCGCGGTAGGCATGGCTCATTTCTTTGACATCATGCTGAAACCAGCTCGATAGCCAATTCTGATAGGTCAGCGCACACACCTGTGCGTCCGCTCCATCACACAGACAGCAGATCGCTAAGCGGGCCGCCATCATCCCCGACATGATCGCCCGTAAGACACCGTGCGACGAAGAGGGGTCGAGCACCGCCGCCGAATCCCCAGCGAGGAAATAGCCAGGCCCAGCTACAGTCTCCGCCATTCGCCATGTGACATCCGCACTACGAGACGGTTCGGCCTCAAGCCCTTGAAGACCATCTGGAATCCATGTGAGGTCTGGTCGATTGTGTGCTTCGGTGACGCGAGTCCATTGAAACCGATTCGGTTCGACCTCGGCAATCCAGGTCCACCCATCTTGGTCTGAGCGAATCGATGGCGATGGATCATCAAAACAACCGGTGGCATACCCAAATCGCGCCACCAATTGAGGTGAATGCCTCACAATTGGAATACGAAGCTGCCGTGCAAGTGTATGAGCGCTACCGGTGCAATCGATCACGTAAGTTGCAGCGACTGGTCCTTCGGATGTCATGACGCCAGCAACCTCATTGGACGCGTTGAACAACACCTCTGACACTTTACCTGCCAGAATCTGTGCCCCACGCGAACGCACACCGTCCAGTAATCGCTGGTCGAAATCTGCACGAATCGCCTGATAGCCTCGCCATGGGCCATTCGTATCCGTGCCATACGGCACGAATTGCATCGCTCCGCCCCATCCTGACCACACACCCAAGTGTCTCACGTATCCGGCTGACTCTAGCTGGTGCGCAACACCCAGCCTGGCTAACAGTGGCTCAATCCCAGGATGCAATGTTTCGCCAGGACGAAACCGTGGGAACGGCTTCTGTTCAACGATCGTGACCGGGATCTGCACATCCAAGAGAGTGAGTGCGGCGGCAGCCCCTGATGGACCGCCGCCCATGATGACGACCTGCATCACACACGCGACCATACGGCCTGACTCGACCGTTTACGAAGCGCCGTATCGGTCCGTGGACCGACCAGAAAGACTTGTCGATCCTGGATCGGGAGCAGGCCGCGCCGGAAATCACTCGGATGCGGCTGTTCCGTCTCCTCCCCTCCTAAGATCATGTCGACTCGATAGACCTCTCCAATCAAAACCGTTGAGGTATCCAATTGTGCGCGCTGTAATTCCGGATCGCCCGCGCTGACTTTTCGGAACGATGCGACAAAGCGTAGATTCCGATCGTCGCCTACGGTGCGGTAACATTTTGCGATAGCCTCCATCCGCAACTGATACTCTTCGCTTGAGACTTGCGTCGTGAGTCGCGGGGTGAAACGCCCCTCTAGCGCATTTTTGACATAATCCACATGCAGAAACTTCTCACAATCCAGGAACTCCACACCGCCGAAGGTACTAATCTTTGGCCCCACGACGCCATCCCACGGGAGCGCCCCCGTTTGTCCGATCTCCTCGTCGGTCAGCGGTGCCACGGTGGCCCGCAAACCTGGGTTTCCTGTGTTCGGCGACATGGCTCTGGACGCATCCGGCGCTACGGCAGGCCAGAATGTGCTGAGCGCCGCACAGAGTTTCGCATCTTCGGGAAATGGGCTTCCCAATCCGTACGCAGCCAAGTGTTGCACCTGAGCGGCCGACACACGTGTGCGATCGGTGCTGACATCCCAACCAGGCGCAAAGACCCCGGCACAATCGTCGGGCAAGCACGAATGGCGGTCGGCATCAAACGACTGAGGAATCGTGATGCCTGTCGGTGCCGGTCCTACAAGTGCCACCACCGCCGAGATGGTCTTTTCCTTGGCGCTAAACAGATTTCCCGGCATCTGGAGATTTGCAGGAAGACGCGTATCGCAGAGCGGCACCGGCGGCACACCCCACAAATCATCGGGGACGCTTTCAAACAATTCACGCTGACCCGCTGACGTGAAGAAATCAGGAGCTCCGACCAGCGAGTAACAGGGAACCACCGCCGGAGCGACTTCCGGTTTCCCGGTCAGCGCGGATACTGTCGCACTAATCTGACCGTCCCCCGTGAAATCCACGTAGTGAAGTGCTCGATAGTTACCGGTAGAAACGGTGTCGTTCACATCAGGCCTAGCAGGATCATTATTCAGATCGATCAACACACCGTTCCGCACCTGCGTTCGGGCATGGACATAGGCAGGCGCTGGACGGATTTCTGATCCATCAACACCCGAAACCGCGCCAGGCTCCAGGGCAGCAAACGCTTTTTGTCCAGCCGGCACCCGGTAGGTCAATAACCGTCCATTCACCGTAGCCGGCTCTACAAGCCTGGGATGTGGCACCGGCATGACGATGCCTTCGCCCAATGAAACATCAGTGGACAACTCCGCAATCCCTGTCGAGAATTGAAACGGCGCAGTGGTAGGGACTCTCGTCATTCGTAGCGTGACTGCACGGGTCCGTCGAATTTTATCGTTGTAATGAAATGCTGACAGCTCGACCTTCAAATCCAGGCCGGCAAGGCATTCGGTGCCGTTGAAGAGCTTATGGATCGGGGCCCAGAAATCACGGGTCGTATCGCCCGCCCTTGCGCGCATGACCGTAAGGTCGCTCCCTTTCTTTTGTACCGCAAGAAACGCCGCGAACCGGGCTGGGCATACGCGAAAGGCAAAGGGATCATCGTCAACCTCTGCCCGAAACCCACGAGACTGAGCGTCATACCGAGCAGGCCTAGTACCCACCCGTGAGACACCGGTTCGAGAAAACACCATATCGGCTTGTCGTTTTGTACAGGTATCGCGCGCTGGTCGATACTCATACGCAAATAACACCACCGACAGGCGCTGTGAGCTGGTCAATCCGACCTTAGTCCTCAGACTCCCAAGTGTCGGCGGTTGAACGCCAAACACATAATTTTCTACCGTCTCAATTTCCTTGAGAGTGGGAAATCCACTGAGACCTGTCGTCACATTCGGCGACGCCAGTGCGTGGTATAACAAGCTATCTGCGGGAAAGCCTGCCGTAATCGCTTTTGTTCCAGAGAGAGAGAAGTCGGTAAACCCCGTCTTGGTTCGATCAATAGTCGTGAGCGTTTTCGTAAGCTCCGTCTTGAGTGCGGCACTCGTGGGCTTCACCATATCGAGTCGCCCTCCAGTAACGTTCAGCAGCAAGTCACGCCATCCCAGCGGGGCCAGTCGATCGCACAGGGCTTTCACATCGTCGATCAGCGCCATGTTGAAACCCTTTCACAGTGAGTCCAGACGCAAGAGGCGACGGCGAACTAAACGTCCGCCGTCGCCTCACACCGGTTAGAGACTTTTATTCGACAACTTTCTCCATCGTATTGATGCTGACATGCGGCCATTTAATCTGACCTGGGCAGCAGCCGGGAGGCAAACCATCCACGCGTGGGAAGAAGTCCAGCATGACCAACTGTGAATATTGCAGACGGAGCTTCGGCTTCTTATACTTATCTTTATCCGCCAATTCCTGAATCCAAAATGTGGACTTCACGACAGTCGCATTGGCCTGTCTCACGACAAAAGGAATGTTCACAACGCCACCCGTCGGATGCGTCGAGTCAACATCGAGGACCGTCGTCTTCACAATCTCCACCCCTTGATTTGCTGCTTCAAGGAGATCATTCGGGCTCACGGGGTTGAACAATCCTTTAAAGAAATTGTCATTAAAATGTTTGTATGGTGCCAGATAAGGGTTCTTGAGGTCTTGATCAACCCCAATTGGCAGGCCACTGATATCAGGAATGGATTGTGCACCCGAGTGTTCACTGCTTCGGCCTAAGGCCAACACCGAGTCACCATGGGGAATGGTCGCGAGCCGCCCAATATTCAGGCCGTCCGTAATGCCGTTAATCATATGCAACCACAAGCCGGGCTCATGGTGAATGGTGCTGCCATCTGGAGGTCTCACTGTACTTTGGGGGAAATCATCAGAAGCAATTTGCGTGATCCTTTGCTGATAATCCAACGCCACTAGAAACTGATCGGTATTAGCAGGAGTCCCAGGGGCGAGACGGACGCCACGATTCGGCACGGCCTTATCGACGAGAGTAAACTCTAGCTCTTCGTTGTATTGATTGACCAGCAACCGATAATTGAGAGGGAAGGGAACACCCGGCGGAGGCGGAGCCACAAAAGGCAATGCAATCATGTTCCACCCACGGCCCGGCAAGTTTGGCAGGTTGGCCCACTTTCCGGGAAGAAGCTGTAACGGTCCAAGTTCCGGGTCATTCGTCTTAGGTTTTTCAAGCCTTCGCGTTTTATTCTCGAGCTTTGCCGGTTCCGTTTTCATCGTCTTAAAATCTGTCATCGTAGAATCCCCTTTCCGTTATGATGTAAGTGAATTACCTTCCGACCACTGATATGTGCCGATCCATGGTCTGAATAGTGAACCGCATGATGAAACATGAGACCGCTGTACCTCCTTTCCGCAATTCACTTAATCTGATATGGACGACGCTTGAGCCGGCAGGTATTGTTCGCAGCTCGACTCGCTAACCCACATCCGTCAACAGCAAGTGACATGCCAGTGGGGAGTAAACGCGGCGAACAACCGTTGACCATCTACGACTTCTTTACTTTCATCACGATACGTACCGTTTAGTAAGAAGACGCGCGCCACGCAGATTGTCTGATCACGCACTCCTGTATCGAAACAGATTCACGAGGTGTATCCGATCCGATCCGATAATTTCAAAGATGGTTCATGGTTCATTGAGTTGTTTTGATCGTACAACAATGAAAATAACTTGAGGTAATGCCAGTAACCCATCTAAGCGCCTCCCAGTGATCCACTGCTTGTGAAGCTAGTACACACCCGGTGTACATACACCGTTGAACTAGCGTCAAAACATAGATGGGATGGTATGAATATACGAAAAAGACGGGACGGTATGTCGTCAGCTTAAACGAGTAGAGCTTCTATAGCAGGATTGTACAACTGCGAATCGATATCGACGGTGGGCTATTCTTTCAGCTTTTCGGCTTTTGATGTCGGCCGCTCTTCCGACAACTGCTTGTGCAAATACTTTTTACTGAACGTCGTCACGGCGAAGGCAAGCCCAATGGCGACGGGGACGAACACCGCCGAGGCAATATTCGCATTCGTGAGCCAGCCCATTTCCTGAAGGCCTTTGAAGACATATCCGCCTAAGCCCGCGAGGTAATACGCGATGACGATGACCGACAAGCCTTCCACGGTGTGCTGAAGAAGGACCTGGCTCTTGGTCGTCTTATCGACACTTTGGAGCAGTGCAAGGTTCTGTGCTTCGACAATCAAATCGATGCGGGTACGAATGATCTCGATGATGCCCTCGAAACCGCCGCGTAGCGTATCAATACGTCGCAAGAGTTGCTGATATCCTTCCGCGACACCGGTAATGCCACTCAAGACATAATCTGAGATCGGACGATAGAATTCCATCCGCTGTTCACCGATCGATGCCAATGTCGCGTGCACGATCTTATCGTACGGAATCGCCGCCGACAGTTCGAAATGTAATTTGCCGGCTATGCGATTGGTTTTTAATAAATCCTGGGTCAGGCTGTTCAGCCATCGCTGCAACGTCTCTGAGTTCGCGTGCCCGATATGAGACGTAATGATCTCCCGCTGCTCCAGATGCACCTTCTCGAATTTATAGACATGATCGATTGCGGCGGAGAACAGCGGCTTCTGCATCAACAGCAAATGATAGTAGGTCTCGATCCGCACAATGGCATCCACGATATCCTTCAACCGTGAGGCCTGCGACTTCGGCCTGAGACTCACCCAATACCGTTCACGCCCTAGTTCGTCCGGAGTGAAGCTGGTGACCAGGCTGGTCGACTCGTCGAAGACCCGGCTGCCGTAGAGCACCGGACCGGGAAATAACGACTCCATCCGTTCACGTGTCGGCAATGCCTCCTCCATAAGCAGAATATCGAGCCGACAGACTTCATTCCCGAGCGGCGCAATTGCAACTTTGTACTCCGGAAAGGTCAACGCGCCGAACGAGACCTCCGGATTGGCCGGGAGATGCCAGATCTGATAGTTGTAATATTCTGTATGAGCCTGCCAGACAACGATAAGTCGATCGCCGCCGGCCGATTCCTTGATGCCATACCCAAACGTTTCCTTGAGTACCGTTGACTCCGCCGCCACCTTGAGCGCCGCAAGCAGGGACTGGAATTCTGCTCGACTAGCCGGCCGCTGCACCGGAGGATCGGACATGCGAAACGCTTTGAAATGCACATGGGCCGGCGCACGCAGCCACCGCCCAATCGGCTGGTGTGGGCGTTCATGCAACTTTTTCAAGAACAACTCGGTGTCTGCCCCCGATTCGCTCACGTGTCCCCTCTTCGTTCGGTGAATGAGGTCTGACCCTAGCACTCGGCGCGACGAGCTTCAACGGTGAAGTGGAATATCCCTGGAGAACAGCACCGAGGGGACAGGATTCAGTTACAGGACGGATCGAACGGCATTTCTGCGTATGGACGGTAGGCCTCACCCAACGTGAGCAGAATATCTGCCCAGACCCGTGTTGGATCGTTCTCAAACACCGCCTGCGGTTCAGCTGGTAAGGTGATCCATGACCCGGTCTTCATCTCATTTTCCAATTGGCCAGGCGCCCATCCGGAATAGCCGAGGTAGGCGCGAAACGCTTCCTTCGTGTCGGATCCGGTAAGAATGCGTTCGACCATGCCGACATCACCCCCAAGACAGACTCCATCGAACACATGGTGCGCATTGTCCGGAAACGTGTCACCCCGGTAAAGCAACATGACTTGATTCGTCTGCACGGGACCACCGGCGTAGAGAACATGGCCAGCCCCCTCAATCACCGGCACTTGTGGCAGTGCCTCCGAAATGGACATGGCCGTGGGACGGTTCACGATGACACCGAGTGCCCCTTCCGGTCCATGCTCGCAGAGCAACACAACGGTTTGTCGGAAGTTGGGGTCGCGAAGGCTCGGCGCCGCGATGAGAAAAATGCCTTTCCGGATCTCGGTACTCATGAGAGAAATCCTACCGTGCTCCTGCGACTTGCGCAAGCACTCCGCTTCTCTTGCCAGCCGGTGACACTGAACGTTACAGTTTGTACAGCAACGCACGACGGTCGCGAAACAAGTCGTTGTAGCGATTCAAGGTCTTATCGCGAGCCTCGGCGGGGTCGATATCAACGAGGGTCAGCTCTTCCTGGTCACGAGATGCCCGATGGATGATTACCCCTTTAGCTGTAACGACTTCACTCTGGCCGATGTAGGTCAACCGCTCTTTTCCACCACGGGCCTCGGTTCCGATGCGATTACATGTCACGGCGAAGACTCGATTTTCAAGGCACCGTACCGGCATAGAATCCGGGCAGTTTGGTAAGACCAGGTTGGAGGGATGGCAGATGATGTCTGCTCCCTGCAAGGCTAAGGTCCTTGCAGCCTCAGGGTAGTACCAGTCAAAACAGATCATCACCCCGATCTTCGCCGGCCCAATATCCCATACCAGAAATCCCGAGTCTCCAGCGGCAAAGAACTGCGTCTCCTCGTAAAAAAGATGGGTCTTTCGATAGCAGCCCAAAAAACCAGACGGTCCCACAAGCACGGCGGAATTGTAACAGCATGTCCCGGATCGTTCGGGGAGGCCTGCCACAAGATGCATCTTGCGCCGCTTCGCGAGCTCCACCAAGCGACGGACCGTTACACCATCGGGGACCGGCTCGGCCAACCGCTGTGCCTCCTCTTGAGACGTAAACTGATAGCCCGACGCAAACAGTTCTGGTAGCACAATAAGATCGGCATCCGCCTGCTCCAGCTTGGCCGTGATAACTTCGAGATTCGTGGCCACTTCGCCAAACTGGGGATCGAACTGGTAAAACCCGACACGCACGGCACACTCCGTTTCATATAAAAGCGGGCAGGGATTGTATCCTTGCCCGCTTCAACAAAGGCACCTTGCAGCAGCCGTGGCTGCTTCTCGTCGACTACTTCTCTTTCACTTCAACCAGGTGCGTGGCCGCCACATCGGCATGTTCGGTACAGGCGTCTGCATGCCCAGCCTGTCCATGTTTAATGGCTTCCATTAGGTGCTTGACACCTTCATCCAAATGCGGGCTCTTCGCTTTCGCACCCTTCGCATGGTTGAGCGCTGTTTGTGCATGTTCGACACAGACATCCGCGTGTCCTTCTTTGCCGTGCGACACGGCGGCCTTTGCATGCTCAACCGCATCACGAACATGCCCGGCGAGCGCCATACCGTTCAGCATTGGTATCCCGACAAGCGCCCCTACTGCAGCCAACACCAACGCATTTCGACGGATCGTGATAATCATCGTGAGCCTCCTTCTTGTTAGATCGCCACTCTCACACGGAACAGATCAATAGTCACTTCACCTTACACAGCGCTCCTTGGCCTGTCAAGAATGCTTGGCGGCAGGATCGATTCCAAGAATTTTTTGGAGCGCGTGCAAATCTTTCTCGACTGGAGCCGCAAAGTCCCGACTCCACTCCCACCACGATCCGGGATAATTGCTCACATTCGGATACCCCACCAGTTTCAAGATGAAATAGAGCCAGGCCGATCGAACACCGCCGGTGCAATAGCAAATCACGTCCTGTTCGACTCGAACCCCCTTCGCCTGCAACATTTCCTTGATCACGGAGGGATCCTTCACCGTCGCATCCTTGTTCAGAAATCCATTCCACGCCACATGGATGGCCGAGGGAACATGCCCTGGACGCGGAATACCGGACACCTCTTTCCCGAGATATTCCTCGACGCTACGAGCATCCAAAATCGCCGTTTGAGGATGCGGAGATCTGACGATCGGTTTGAGGTCTTCCTTCAGCGTCAGCAAGGGCTGTACCGGCCGAGCCTTGAAGGCGCCCACCGAAGGAGAGACGGCGCCGTGTTCGAACGGTCGCTTCTCGGCCGTCCACTTCACCCACCCTCCATCCAAAATACGGAGGCGTGTGTGGCCAAGGTATTCCAACATCCAAAACATCCGTCCTTCATCCCCCCAATTGTCGAAGGGGTTCGAATAGATGATGACGTCGCTGTCGTTGTTGATCCCGAGACGACAGAGAATTTGCTCGATCTGACCCAGATCAGGATTCAGCAGTCCCTTCGGCACAGCGTTGGGATCACTGTAGTCATGCCACGTTGAATGGACAGCGCCGGGGATATGGCCGCCGAATTCATAGGCTGCTTTGCCACGAACATCGATGATGACGAGGCCCGGTCGGCCTAACTGCTGTTGAAGCGACTCGGTATCGATCAATAACGGATGGATCACGGTGCAGTTCCTCTCAACATAATTCCGTAGTCAACGGTCACCTGTCAGCCACGCTCTTTACAACTGTTCGCCTCATGTGAGCCCTCGCGGCTTGGCGAGAGATCCCCCTCCTTCGCCCAGGCAAAGTTCAAATCGCTGGACAATGGGACATCCCGTTCATACACAACGAAGTGGTAGGGATCATCCCCGGTAAGACCGTATTTCGTTTGTAGCATCGCGTGCTGCGCATCCGTCAAAATGTGGTACCGCACTCGTGTCCTGAGACGCAGTCCGTCTATTTTCTCCGGCAACCGATAGGCAAACTGATATTCTCGGCTAGCCAACGGCAACAATCTATTATCATACAACTCCACAATCGCCGGCTGCCATAGAATCCACCGTCCCATCGTCGAGCTCTGCTGCTCTAATACCGTTCCCTGTTCATCCTCTACTGAAAACTCCACAGTAAAGAATCGGTCAGGGTCTCCCGTCGGAATCTTGTGCCCGGCTCCAGCGTTGATAAGCGTGAGTGTCACGCCAATTCGATCGCCCGGTCTTGGGGAAGCGATATCCGCTTTGACCTGCACCGCCAGCGCCCGTTTCACCATATCCGGGTCATGCCCGCCACGCCACAAATGCTGACGGCCCCTGCGCACTGGCCCACCCGGAGCAACCGGCCGATCGATCTCGGGCATGTGGCAACTCTGACAGATGAAACCACGTTCTTGCATGAAGAACTTGCCCTCATATTCGGCATAGGTACCGCAGGGCCCCACGTTGTAAAACTGTGCCGGCCCGGACACCACATTGTGGCAGCGGTAACAGGGCTGTGCCGTTCTAAAATTAGGGTCGTATTTAGTCGGGTGCGGGGCAACGGAATCCTCGAATGGCCCGTAGATCACGCCGTCGCGCACGTGACACACCGCACACGTCACTGATTCCTTTTGATACTCAGGGTCGTATCGGGGGTTGGGCTCTTGAACCGCTTTCTCGACTCGTCCGCGTGGGATCTCTTTTATCAAGGTGGGCTGCTGATTCTCGAGTGGGGTATGGCAATTGAGACAAACCCAAATGTTCTTGTCCTTCTTCCAGTAGGCTTGAAAGAACGGATCCTCATAGGCATGGGCATGGATGCTTGTCTTCCACTCCTCGTAAATCTCGCGGTGACATTGGCCACAGGCCTCGGCCTTGAGGCTGGCCAGTCCTTGCGGGACGTTCTGGAACGGAATGGCATGCGCATAGTCCGAGCGTAACCCGAAAATCACGACCGGTTTGATTTCGGTGTAGTAGAAATAGATTCCCCCGGCAAGAGCGACGGCGAGCATGGCGATGATCGAAGTTCTGCGCATATGTTGCAATCAACTCACCTGGTCGGCTTCCACGTGAACAGGTCCCAGGCTGTCACGTCGCTACTCCTGACAGTCTCGTCAGCTTGTCGCCTGTGAGCGTGTCAGCACAGCATTCAACAGGCCACTAACGCCTTGACGTGGGCCTCCACGGAGGCGGCGAGGGCCGTGAGGTTGTACCCACCCTCCAGAGAGGAAAGGATTTGCCCCTTCGCGTGACGTTTCGCAATCCCAGCCACGATGCGTGTCAGCTCGCTGTACCCGGCGTCGGTCAGGCCCATACTCGCCAACGGGTCATCTTTGTGCGCATCGAACCCCGCTGAGATGATGACGAACTCCGGCTTGAACTCATCAGCTGCCGGCACTAACGCCTTTTGAAACACGGTGCGGTATTCTTCGTCCCCTTCGCCTGCCTCCATCGGCACATTGATCGTACACCCCTCTCCTGCTCCCTTCCCTCGCTCAGTCCCTCTGCCGGTACCCGGGTAATGGGGAGACTGATGGGTACTGAAGAACAGCACAGAGGGATCGTCCTCAAAACTATGTTGGGTGCCATTTCCATGGTGAACGTCCCAATCCACGATCAAGACTCGGCGAAGTCCGTATTTTCTTTGAACATAGCGTGCGGCAATGGCGACATTATTGAAGAAGCAAAACCCCATCGCTCGCCCCGCTTCGGCATGATGACCTGGTGGCCGGACGGCACAGAACACGTGATCAACCTGGTGTGCCATAATGGCATCGACCGCCGCCAGCGCCCCACCTGCCGCCAAGTACGCAGCCTCCAATGAACCAGGCGACATCGATGTGTCAGGATCCAGAGACACACGCCCACTCGAAGGAGCCTCTCGAGTAAGCGTCGCCACATAGCTGGGAGCATGAATCTGTGTGACCCACTCATCCTCCGCTCGTCGCGGGTCGATCCGAACAAGGCGAGCGGCCGTCCCACTCTGGTCCAACCGCTGCATGATCGCACGCAACCGATTGGGAGACTCAGGGTGCCCTGGTCCCATATCATGCTCGAGATAGGCTGGATGATAGACGAGACCGGTCTTGCCCATATGCGATCAGATTAGCACGCAAGAATCAGCATAGACAACGCGCGGAAACGCGTGATACGGTCGACTCGATACGAACATTTCTGGAGCACCCACATGCCCAATCCACGAATCGAACCACTGAAGAAAGTCCTCGCCATGGATCCGAACGATGATGTGGCCTGGTTCGGCTTAGGGAAGGCCTATATGGACGATGGGAACTTTGAAGAGGCCGCTAAATCGCTGCGCCAGTGCGTGACGGTCAAACCAACCTATTCAGCCGCCTACCTCGCCCTCGCACAGTCACTCCAGAAACTCAGCCGCCTCGATGAATGCCGAACGGTATGTGCCACCGGCATCGATGTCTCAACGAAGAACGGTGATGCCATGGTGACGAAGAATCTTGAAGTCTTGAAGCTAACGCTGGGGTCATGAAGACACGCTTTCCCCCCATCCACCCCGCCTTCCAACTTAATAACCTCTTTGCACCTAAAGAAGTTACAAGGTTTGCCTGATCAAGGCATCATGAGATTCGGAGAGCGAGGCTGAGTCGGCTGATGTCTGGCTCGCTCAATCATCTCTACTATTCGCAAGCCTCACCGCCCCTCTGGAAGGAAGTGGGTCGACATCCCATATCGAAATGACGACCACTTCCACGCGAGCATCGGTCCCAAGCGCTCGCCTCGAAGATGGGGGACCAGCTTGCACGTCTTTTTCGTACGAAACCGTCCCATGGTTCACTCACCCTCTGCATCACCTTCATGATTCGACGTCAGCCTCAACGCCTCCGGGTGCCGCTTGGCAAGTTCATCGTAGACTTCATCCAACCATCGCCCGGCACAGCTCAGCACTTCACGAACTAATGGCTCCGGTTGCCCAGTTCGCTTGATGGTCCACTGAGAGACATATTCTAAAAGCGCCTCCCGCTCGAAGGACTGAATCGAACTACTCGTCAGCGACGACAGCTTCGCAAAGCCCGTACGGAGAATATCCCTCACGGTCTCGCGTGCATACGACGTGCTGGCCGTCACATATTGGACCACTCGCTGCAGTTCGTGATCGTTCATATTGGTGCTCGTTCAGAGCCATCTTTGCATCCGACCGATTGACAGTCAATGCAATCGAGCTCCCTTCATGGCCTGACAATTTTCTCCACTGGCGCCATCCGCTGATGATAAAATCACCTTCCCGTAGGTATGGAATCAACCTAAAGGAGATGTTCATGGCCGCTCAACGCCAACCTCGTCGTAAGATTTCTACACCCATCGCACGCAACCGATGGGATCTCAGTGATCTCGTGAAGAAGCCACCGATCGATGTGGAACGAAGCCTGGTTGAGCTGGGGAAACTTGTGGGACAAGTCGAATCGGCGCGGCCTCGATTGCAGGCGACCATGGCCAGTCCAGATTTCTTGGCGATCCTCAAACTGACCGAATCAATTGCCGAGATCTCAAGCCGACTGGGAGCGTTTGCCTATCTCTGGTTCTCGGAGAATACGAAGGATGCGAAGTCCCGCTCGCTCAAATCCCGAGTCGAGGAGCGCCTCACCGCATTGAACAATCGCTTGCTGTTTTTCGATCTCTGGTGGCAAGGCGTCGATTCGTTCAACGCCGAACGATTGATGGCCGATGCTGGCGATCTCCGGTATCACCTAGAAACCATCAGACGTTACAAATCCCATACGCTCTCGGAAGCCGAGGAGAAAATCATCAACGTCAAGAATGTCACCGGACGCAGCGCGGTCAACACGCTCTACGATGTTGTGACCAACGGACTGACATTCACCCTGACGGTCGATGGGAACAGACGCACGATGAATCGCGAGCAACTCATGAGCCACGTGCGGAGCCCCAAGGCTTCAATTCGGCAGGCTGCTTACCAAGAACTCTACCGCGTGTTCGTAGCTCAGCGCGATCTGCTCGGCGAAATGTATCGAACGCTCGTGAACGATTGGAAATCGGAAAATGTAGAACTCCGAGCCTTTAGCTCTCCTATTGCCACTCGGAACCTCGGCAATGATGTGCCGAACCAGGCCGTTGATGTCCTACTGGCGACCTGTGCCAAGAATGCTGATATCTTTCAAACCTACTTCAAACTGAAAGCCAAAGTCTGCAAGATCACGTCGATGAACCGGTATCATATCTACGCTCCTCACAGGACCGAAACAAAGAAATATGGATACGACGACGCGGTTGGGATGGTGCTCGAAGCCTATCGAGGTTTCTCGCCTCAATTGGCTGATCTGGCTGAAGAGGTCTTTCGAGCGCGGCACATTGATGCACCAACGCGCCCCGGTAAGCTCGGCGGAGCCTTTTGTTATAGCGTCGGACCGGGCTTAACCCCCTACGTGATGTTGAACTTCACGGGCGAAGCTCGAGACGTGGCCACCATGGCGCATGAACTCGGGCATGCCGTCCATGGCATGATGGCAAAAGACCATTCGGTCTTCACCTTTCATTCAACGCTTCCGCTGGCGGAAACCGCGTCCGTTTTCGGCGAACGGATTCTGTCAGATGCTCTGATGTCCCAGGAACCGAAAAAGACGGTCCGACAGGGACTGTTGTTAGGCCAATTGGACGATATCTACGCAACCATACTCAGGCAGGCCTATCTTGTCCGGTTTGAAAATCTGGCTCATCAGATGACTGCGGACGGTGGAACAGGCGATCAGCTGGCGCAGACATATCTTGCTGAACTCCGGCAGCAATTCGGCAAGAACGTGAAGGTGCCGGATGAGTTTCAATGGGAGTGGCTGACCATTCCCCATATCTTTGCCAGTCCGTTCTACTGCTATGCCTATAGCTTCGGGAACCTGCTCGTATTGGCCCTCTACCGCATGTACAAAGAACAAGGTGCGTCGTTTGTCCCGAAGTATCTCGAGCTACTCGCAACCGGCGGGTCTCAATCACCGAATGACATTCTAAGCAAGATGGGCGTCGATATGACGTCAGAGGCGTTCTGGCAAGCAGGCTTCGATACGATCCGGGAGATGGTCAATGAACTCGATGTCACCCTCTCCTAGCCGCCAACAGCTGAACATCCAGCCTCAATTCAAGCATCCCCAAACGCCCTCATTGCGAGCTTGACACAACACCCTGACCGTGGCATGCTGAGAATGCTTCTCATAATCGTCATATCGGAGATCAAGGAACGAGATGTACGTTTGCTTGTGCAGAGGAATTACGGAAGCAGATGTCCGTGAGGCGGGACGGGCGGGGTGTGTCATGCCCTGTCAGCTCAAGGCCAAGTTTGGCCTCAAGCAAAGCGGTAGTTGCGGTCGCTGCGCGAAGAACATCCATGAACTGGTCGAGCTTGCTGTCCAAGGGACTTCAACTAGTGCTGTGGAACGATAAAAACCTTCCCACCTCCACATGACTATTCGTGCCATGTGATTCCCTCGTATGTTCAATGTGGCCCAACACTGTATCTTATTGCTCGGCCCCCCGCCTGATGAGTTTCGTCACATCGGCCACACGGCGGCCTAATGCCTTGGCACTCGCAAGCTCTTGATCATCAATCCCTGGACTGTCACCTTCGGTAGTCGCCGACGCCCCAAGCGCTCCGCCGTCACTCACCACGATCATCCGATTTTCAAGCATCGCGGCGAGAATCGTCAGCATTGTGACTTCTTTCCCGCTTGAGACTTGCCCACCTGTGGCAAAGGCCGCCCCAACTTTGTCTTTCATCTTGTATTCCGGGAAGACTCCGAACTTGAACTGCCAGTTATCAAAGAAGGTTTTCACCTCTCCTGACATGTTGGACCAATACACCGGAGAGCCCACGATCACAGCATCGGCGGAAAACAGATCATCTGCCGTCACGTGGCCGACACGTTTACGGATAACCTGCGTACCAGACACCGACCTGGCTCCAGCCACCACGGCATCCGCCATGCGTTCAGTATTTCCTGAGAGAGAATGGTAGGTGACGAGAATCTTGATCGATGGCGAGGCATCGCCTGCCCGTGACAACGCCACGCAGCCCGTACTTAGACTGACACACATAAGCGCCACAGCTAAAAGACGCCGCAATCGACTGAGAGATTGGCTTTGAGCAAGGTGGGCTGACACGACCTTAGAATTCGACACAAGCTAAGTAAGGTGAGAAACTAGCGTCGAAACGTCTCTTCCTCCATATGCTCTTCAACCGACACTTCCGTCAACGTTCCACGATACGTACAGCGATGGCAGCGAATCCGCCATTCTTCGATCCACTTTTCCTGAACGTAGGATTGACGACATCCAGGGCACACGAACACACCTTTTTTATAAAGTACTCGCCGCTTTTCTTCCATGATATCCTTTTCTCCGCTCGAAGCTGAGAATGGCACAACAACTGACAGGATTGCAATATTCCTCGCACCGTCACCGACTCATTTTTGCGTTTCAGGACGGCTACCTTGACTAGAGAAAGCTCGACCATTACGATGCGTTCATGCCCCTGAAACCATCAATGTTACGCGTATGTTTCACCTTAGTCATAATGGGGATGTTCCTTGGCTATCCGCCGGCTCTTGGGGCGGCCGATTCAGAACTTATCTCAATTCGCACACCTTCGGGCGTGACCATTCTGGCTGAAATTGCCGATACACCGCGAAAGCGCGCTCAGGGCCTCATGTACCGAGACCACCTGAAGAAGGATCACGGGATGCTGTTTTTTTTCAGCGAGCCCCAGGCCTGGACCTTCTGGATGAAAAACACCAAGATTGCGCTCGACCTCATCTGGCTGGACGACAAGAAACGAGTCACGCATATCGAGCGAAAGGTCCCCATTTGCACGAAGAGCGACGACTCGTGTCCTCAATATCGGCCAAACAGCAACGACGCCATGTATGTGCTCGAGATTACCGGGGGGACCGTTGATGGATACAAGATCGAGAAGGGAACGAAGCTTCAATTCGGCCAGCCTTAACGCCTCATAGTGAAAACCATCCTCCTAGGGTTTCCCCCGCCAAGACCTCAGACGCCGCGCTGTGATGATGCCTTCCACACGTTCGATCGCTTTCAGCACTCGATGGAGGTGATTCGTGTCGGCAATCTCTACCACGAAATGTAACTCAGCCTTACGATCCTCTCTCGTCGTAATCTCAGCACGGCTGATATTCGCGTCAGATCCGGCGATCGCCGAAGAGACATTCGCCAACATCCCGGTTTTATCTTCAGCAATGACGGCGATGTTGACCGCATGTTGACCCGGTGTAGCCGTATCCCACTCGACCTCGACAAGACGATCTCGATCATAGTCCAATGCGGCTAAGTTGGGACACTCGACGGAATGGATGGTGAGCCCTCTCCCACGTGTGATGTATCCCAAGATCTTGTCTCCGGGAACAGGATTACAGCACCGCGAGAGTTGCATCAGGAGATCACGTCCTCCCTTGACCTGAACGCTCGCCTCCTCCCCTCTCCCGCTGGCGACTTTTGGAACAAGACCAGACGCGGAAGGAGTCGCGCTTCTCTCGGTTGCCGGAGTCATCAACCGTCCGACGATCTGAGCCGTCGCGATATGGCCGAATCCCACGGCTGCAGCGAGCTCGTCAATCGTCGTATAGCCTTCCTGCTTAGCAAGTTCGAGCAGCGCATCCGACTTCGATACCTGCGAAGGAGCCAATCCATGGCGACGGAGCTCTGCTTCGAGCAGGCGTCGCCCGATTTCAAGACTTCGCTTCTGTTCCTCCGCCTTAATCCAGTGCTTGATCTTGGCCTTCGCCCGTGACGTTCGCACGAACTTCAACCAGTCCTTGTGTGGAGTCTGGTTTGGCGAGGTCAAAATTTCTATGGTATCACCGCTGGACACCTCATGCCTCAGCGGAACGATCTTCCCGTCGACTTTCGCGCCCACGCAATGGTCACCCACTTCCGTATGAATCGCATAGGCAAAATCAACCGGCGTCGCCCCCTTAGGCAGTTCTTTCACGGTCCCTTTCGGGGTAAAGACATAGACGACATCATGGAATAGCTCGAGCTTCACGGAATCCATGAACTGGCGGTTGTCCGGGAGGTCCTGTTGCCATTCGATGAATTGTCTCAGCCATCCGAATGCCTTGCTGTCTTTATCCTGCACACGCCCCTGCTCTTTATATTTCCAATGAGCTGCGATGCCGTATTCAGCGACACGATGCATTTCTTCCGTGCGAATCTGAAATTCCACGTGCTCGCCTTTCGGTCCGACCACGGTCGTATGCAGAGATTGATAGAGATTGGACTTCGGGATGGCGATATAGTCCTTGAAACGTCCGGGAACCGGGCGCCATAGTGAATGAATGATGCCGAGCAAGGCATAACAGTTCATCTTCGTATCGGTAATGATCCGCAACGCGGTGAGATCGTACACCTCTTCGAACGAGATCGATTGTTTCTTTATCTTTTGATAGATGCCATAGAGATGTTTCGGTCTCCCATAGACTGCACCGACCAAACCATTTTCCGCCAGGGCTTTCTCAACAAGCGTTTGCACCTCCTGAATATACTGCTGTCGATCCTCATCGCGCTTTGCCACGCGCACCCGCAACGTCTCATACACGTCCGGATTGAGATGCTTCAAGCACAAGTCTTCCAATTCGTTTTTCACCCAACCAATCCCGATGCGATTCGCTAGAGGCGCATAGATCTCCAACGTCTCTTTCGCAATTTCGTGCCGCTTGCTCTCTTTCAGATGTTCCAGGGTACGCATATTGTGGAGTCGATCGGCCAACTTGATGATGACCACGCGAATATCATCAGCCATCGACAGCACCATTTTTCTAAAATTTTCAGCCTGCCTTTCTTCTGAACTCCGAAACGTAATTTTCCCGATCTTTGTCACACCGTCGACGAGATGCACGACTTCCTGTCCAAACTCCCGCTGAAGCTCGTCGGTCGTCGCAACCGTATCTTCCAGCGTATCGTGGAGAAGCCCGGCCACGATCGCGGTGACGTCGGTTTTGAGAGACGTCAGCACGCCGGCCACTGCCACTGGATGCTTCACATAGGGTTCCCCGGATCGGCGCGTTTGTCCCTCATGCGCTCTTACTGAAAACTCGTAGGCTTTCCGCACCATCCCCAGGTCCGCCTCCGGCTGGTAGGCCTGCAGACGAGTCAGCAGTTGATCGATATCCGTCACGGTTTCGTACATCATTCGCTACTCACAACCTGCTGCACGAATATCTCGGATGCGCAGCTGAATCCGGTCATAGCCGTTCCAATGATTCAGCTCCGGTGTGCAGGCCACATCAATGGGTGCGTTCGGAGACAACCCGTGATCTTGGAGCGACTTCATCCCAAACCCTATGCTGTCAAACGGCGAGGATCCGCCCTGGCGGACCGTCATCTTCAGATGCTTGTCTCCAACCACCCGAGCATTGATGACGTTCAACCCTTTGACGACAAACGTCGGTTCAGGATTCCCTGCGCCGAAGGGATGGAGGGTTTTGATTTCACGAAGCAGAGATAGCGTAATCTCGCTCAAGCGCACTTCTGAATCCACATGAAGAATGGGAGTGCTTTGAGTATCCTGGATCCACTTTTCAGCAATAGTGGAAAAGCGATCGGAAAATACGGGCAACTGCGATTCCTGAATGGTGACGCCGGCCGCGCTGGGATGCCCACCAAAGGCTACGAGCAAATCTCGACACCCTGCTAAGGCCTGATACAGATCGAATCCCGGTACAGTCCGAGCCGACCCCTTTCCAATACCGTCCTCATTCACCGCGATCACGACGGTAGGGCGATGGAACCGTTCCATAATACGGGCGGCTACGATTCCTACCACTCCCAGATGCCATCCCCGCGCGTACAAGACAATCCCCCCGGATAGTTTTTGTCGCTCCGCCTGAGCGACCGCCTCTTCCAAGATCGTACCTTCAAGCTCACGGCGAACCTGATTCAACCGGTCAAGTTCTTCAGCCAACGCGTTGGCTTCTCGTTCAGATTCCGTGGTCAGTAACGTGACGCCCTTGATGGCCTCATCTAGCCGTCCTGCTGCGTTGAGTCGAGGGCCGAGTTTAAACGCGATGGTCTCCGCCGTGCATTCGCGAGTGATACCAGCCACGTGTTTCAAGGCCCGTATGCCACAACGCGCGCCTCGTGAAATCTGAGTCAGTCCTTCTCGGACAAGGAGTCGATTTTCATCCTGCAGCGGAACGATGTCGGCAATCGTGGCAAGTGCGACGAGATCCAACAGCGACTCCAACGGCACTGAGCCGGGTCCGTATTTCGCTTCATAGGCCTGGGCAACTTTATAGGCAAGGCCACCGGAACACAGCCCATGAAAAGGGTACTGGGCCCCTTGCCGGTGCGGATTCATGACGGCGAAGGCCGGCGGCATGTCCGTATCCGTTTGATGGTGGTCTGTGACGATCACATCAAGACCGAGTTCATTGGCAAGGCTGATCTCGTGGTGCGATGTGGTGCCACAGTCAGAGGTGACCAACAGAGACACCCCTTCTCGCGCCAAGGTCCGAACAGCAGACTCATTAAGCCCATAGCCCTCACGTAGACGATGAGGGACATACGCCCTGACGTTGGCCCCGAGTGTGCGGAAGAATGACAAGTAAATGCTGGTGGCGGACATGCCGTCCACATCGTAATCACCATAAAAGCAGACTTGCTCACGCCGTTGCATCGCATGATGCAGACGGTCAACTGCGCGCTCCATATCGGGAATCAGGAACGGATCATGGGTTTGGATCGGGGACATCCAGGCGTTTGCCTGATCTAAGTTCGTGACGCCACGATTGAGGAGCAATGAAGCCGTGGCCGGAGAGATGGATAAGGCCTGTGATAAAAAACCGCGTTGAATGGGATCAACTTGACGAATGACCCAGAGCTTGGACTGCATTCCCGCCTCCTTAAGGGCCTGGGCCGTATCTACGTTGAAGCGACGCATTGAAGGGAAACGAGCCAGACTGTAATAACTCGCTTCTTCTTTGTCAAACCAAGGAGCGGGAATGCGGCATGGAGTAAATCGAGTGAGAGTGGAGAGTTGGAAGCGGCGCTATTCTCCTCCTTTCTGAACGTAATTCTTGACGAATTCTTCGGCGTTCTTCTCTAACACATCATCGATTTCATCGACCAGCTTGTCGATGTCTTCCTTCATTTTCTTGCCCGCCTCGACGACCTTGGGATTGGCCTTGACCTCCTCTTTCCCTTGCGGTTCGCGTCGCGGCTCTTGCTTACGTTCCTGCTTTTCCATTCGAGCACCTCCCGTACATCTGGGGAAACTCTCACGGTTAGTCAGCAACTTGTACCGATGAGCTCACCATACTCCACGGCAAGGAAACCCGTCAAGACAAGGCCAGAAATGACAAGCGCCGTTTCCCGGACGGGAAACGGCGCCATCACTCGATCTCCAATTGTCTATTAGACGATCAACGAAACAATAAGCAGGGCCACAATATTGATGACTTTGATCATCGGGTTCACCGCCGGTCCCGCCGTATCCTTGTATGGATCGCCGACCGTATCGCCGGTCACCGCCGCCTTGTGCGTATCGGTGCCCTTCAACCCCTGCTCTTCGATAAACTTCTTCGCATTGTCCCAGGCTCCACCGCCGCTCGTCATCGAAATCGCGACGAACAGACCGGTCACGATGCTGCCGACCAGCACACCGCCAAGCGCTTGCGGACCAAGGATCACACCCACCAAAATCGGCGACACCACCGGTATCAAGCCGGGGATCATCATCTTTTGAATGGCCGCTTGGGTCACGATATCGACGCAGGTGCCGTATTCCGGCTTCCCCGTACCTTCCATGATGCCCTTAATCTCCCGAAACTGCCTTCGCACCTCTTCCACAATCAAGCCACCCGCTTCGCCCACGGCCCTCATACAGAGCGCACCAAATATGAAGGGCAACATGCCACCGAGGAATAAGCCGACCAAGACCTTCGGATTCGACAGATCGAACGAAGCCAGCGCCGGATTAATCGCCGCGACTTCCCTAGAGTATTCAGCAAAGAGCACCACTGCCGCCAACGCAGCCGACCCAATCGCATAACCTTTCGTCACCGCCTTCGTCGTATTGCCGACCGCATCCAATGGATCGGTGATATCCCGCACTTCCTTACCCAAATGCGACATTTCGGCAATGCCGCCGGCGTTGTCCGTGATCGGACCAAAGGCATCGATCGCCACGACAATCCCAGCCATTGACAACATCGAGACCGCCGCCACCGCCACGCCGTACAACCCACCGGACCCCGCGCCGCCGCAGACCCAGAAGCTGCCCAGGATCGCCGCTGCAATCACCACCACCGGCGCCGCCGTCGCCTGCATGCCAACCGCCAGCCCCGCGATGATGTTGGTCGCATGGCCGGTTTCGCTCGCTTTGGCGATATATTGCACCGGTTCGTAGTTCTTCGACGTGTAATAATCGGTAATGAACACAAGCGCCAGCGTCACCGCCAATCCCATCAACGCTGCGATGTAGTAACTGAATCCACTGACGCCCCCTACCCCACCCATGATCATGAGGGTGACCGGTAAAAATGCCACAGCCGCGATCCCGCCGGCCACAAACAGTCCCTTGTAGAGCGCTGTCATGACCTCCTCACCCGGGCTCACCTTCACGAAGAGAACCCCGGCGATCGTCGCGAAAATCGTCAGGCCTCCTAAGACCAACGGATACAGGATTGGGGCAGTTGCTCCCTTAAACATCGTAAAGGCCAGCACCATGGCCGCGACCGTCGTCACCGCGTAGGTTTCAAACAGGTCCGCCGCCATGCCGGCGCAGTCACCGACGTTGTCACCCACGTTATCCGCGATGACGGCGGGATTCCGCGGATCGTCTTCCGGAATTCCCGCTTCGACCTTACCGACAAGATCCGCGCCCACATCCGCCGCCTTGGTATAGATGCCGCCACCAACGCGGGCAAACACCGAGATCAAGCTGCCGCCAAATCCAAGGCTCAGCAAAGCGTGAATGGCCTTTTCTTGCCCAGCTATTGATTGCGCAATCATATAGAAGGTCGTAATCGCCAACAGTCCCAGACCGATCAACAACAGACCCGTCACCGCACCCCCTCGAAACGCGACGGTCAAGGCGGCATTCATGCCACTGTGCGCGGCTTGCGCTGTCCGCACGTTGGCGCGCACGGCAATGATCATCCCCACATAGCCGGCAATCGACGAGGCTCCCGCACCGACCAAAAACCCGACCGCCGTGAGTAAGCCAAACTTGTCGGAGACGGCCCCGGCCATCCAGAGCACGACGAAGAGCACCGCGGCCACATAGCCGACGGTTTTGTACTGTCGATTCATGTAGGCACTGGCACCTTCCTGAATAGCCTTTGCAATTTCTTGCATCTTCGCATTGCCAGCGTCGAGCTTGAACACCCACATCGCAAGATATAACCCATAGCCAATACCAGCCACGGCGGCTATGAGAGCAAACGTAGTAATCGCTGAGTCACTCACGGGAAAACCTCCTGCTGGTTAAACGGACTCCTTATGTCACACGGCTCTCCGTGGCTTCAACCCATCAAAAGTACATGCGCAAGTGGGTAAATCCAGGGCGGGCGGAGTCGAACTCGAAGCTAACCACCCGAAAAGCAGCGTCATTCTATAGAGTCGAACTGATCGGATCAAGACAAAATACTGCCCCCTTCGCAAGCAGTTTTCCATCCACGTTCATAGACTCGGGTTGCGCTGAGACTTCGCAATGCCTCCCTCTGAGCTGAACCTGTCGGCATTAGCTGAACTAAGGATTTGCTACCTGATGGGATAATAAGGTATGGAGTATCTATCAGGTAGAACAAGGGGTTACACATGACATCGGTGATCCTCAGAACGATCCTTTGTGTATGTTTCACCGGCCCCCTTGCCGCCTGTGGGGAAGAAGGTGAGACTCAGGACACTACCCCGACCGCAACCAGCCTGAAGCTCCAACCCATTTCGAGTAACCTGAGCTCTCCGGTATTCCTGACTGCTCCCCCTGGGGATATGAACCGTCTGTTTATCGTAGAACAGCGAGGCACCATAAAAATTCTTGATCGGACAAGCGGGACGGTGCTGTCAACATTTCTGACTCTGACCGGGATTACGAGCGGCGGAGAACGAGGAGTGTTGGGTCTGGCCTTTGACCCCAACTACACGGCCAACGGACGGTTCTACGTCCACTATACCGACGCCAATGGCGCAATCACCGTCGCTCGATTTCTTGTCTCATCGACGGATGCCAATGTAGCTGCCCAAAATTCAGAGGTCATCCTCGTATCGATTCCCCACCCAACCTTTGCGAACCACAATGGAGGCATGTTGGCATTCGGACCAGAGGGTTGTTTGTATGCTGGAGTCGGAGATGGGGGAAGCTCGGGCGATCCGAACAACAATGCTCAGAGTCTCGCCAGTCGGCTGGGGAAAATTCTCAGAATTGATCCGACTACCCCAGGAGCGGCCTGTACCAGCGGAGGTGTGAATCCTTTTGTCCTCACCGGAGGTAATCAGCTGGTGTGGGGCTACGGACTGCGGAATCCCTGGCGCTTTGCGTTTGATGGAGGCAATCTCTACATCGGCGACGTTGGACAGGCCGCCAGGGAAGAAATCAACGTATCACTAGGGCCTAATGCCGGACGCGGGCTCAATTACGGCTGGCGACTGATGGAAGGGTCAGCTTGTTTCAATCCAGCCACCAACTGCAATAATGGAACACTCACGTTGCCGATTCTTGAGTATCCACATGAGAATGGCGCTTGCTCAGTCACGGGTGGATACGTCTATCGAGGCCAAACCGTACCGGCCATCCAAGGCACCTATTTCTACGCTGACTTTTGTACCGGCTTCGTCCGTAGTTTCCGCCTCAACAACGGGTCGGCTCTCGACCGAACCGAATGGCCGTTGCTAGCTGCCTCTTCGATTACGAGCTTCGGCCAAGATGGTTTGGGAGAGCTCTACATCCTGACCCAAGGTGGCACCGTGTCTCGGATTGTCCCAAACTAGAATGTCTTCCAATATGCGAGATGGCTTGACCTCTCTCCTCTTCACTGGTTTACGGCTGCCATTTACTTTGCTATAGTTCGCCAGGCAAAGGACCTATGGGACTCGAACCGAACTATATCGTTATCGACGGACAAACCTTTACCCAGGCAAAACTCGCGCTGGACAATCACGTCTATAAGAACTGTCAGATCGACGACTGCGATCTGTACTACAGCGGCGGGCAGTACGAACTGCTCGATACCCACATCACCAACTCTCGCCTCATTCTCAACCATCCCGCCAAGGGCATCTACAACGCCCTGCAGATCTTCAAGATGAAATCCCCGGGTTCCCGCATCGTCTTCGAATAATCAGTTTCTTCATGCCCTACACGTACGACTACACCAGCGCTGCTGCCGTTGACGAGAGTGCATCCAGACGCTATTGGCGCTTCGCTACAATGACGCTGACCCGCTGGACGAGAACCAAGACCTTCGTCTTCAACGGGCGCACCTACCTCTACCTCTATCACTTCTGTAACAAGACCTGGAAGAACGAGCGGGGCGTCGAGATTCCGATTTTCCGAGAGCTCCTGCTTCGCCATCAGGAGGCGCGCATTCTTGGACTCAGTAACGTACTCTCGCACTATTTCCCAATCCATCACGACGTGGTCGATAAGTACGAGGTCGCTCCTGGAGTCATCAATCAGGATATCGTTGAGTACGCTCCAGTAGAGCGTTACGACCTGACCCTCAGCATCTCGACGCTGGAACACGTTGGATGGGATGAGACTCCCCGCGAGCCAGCCAAGATGCTGCAGGCCATCGAACACTTGCCAAACCAATGCCTCACCCCATGCGGACAGATCGTGGCCAGTTACAACGATTTTTTCGACGGACTGCTCCGGGACGGCAAGAGCCCCTTTACCCAGCAGCACTTTCGCAAACGGGTTTCAAAGCGGAACTATTGGATGGAGTCGGACTGGGAGCAATGCCGCGACGTCCCGTACGGCCGGTTCGTTGCTCACGCCATCGTGATTGGGACGATCCGAACAGTGTGTGCAGGTAGAGCCTGACGAAAGCGGCGTGGGACTGACTCATCAACCAGCAGGCGCATGCGCGAAGAGACGCTCCTTCGCCACTTCAAGCACGGCTACCGCTGCTTCTCTGGAAACTGTAGGGAAGTCCTTCAGAAATTCCTCCAACGACGAGCTCCCCTCCAGGTAGTCAAACAGAGATTGAACCGGCACACGGGTTCCTTTCAAACACAGGGTACCGCTCATGATTTCCTGGTCACGTCGCATATATTGGACTTCCATAAGCACCCCCGTTGGAGACCGGTCAATCATTTTGGCGTCAGCTCACGACACTGTATGGTAAGTCTACTGGCAAGTCCGATCTGGATTCAAGACGAACTACAGCGGCATCCCTGTTCTTTTAGCCTCTGAGTTTGTGCGCCTACTCACACACCGATACGCCCATCAAACTCCACTTTCCGAGAGGCGGGAACACTGGAGCAGGCTCACAATTCAGTGATGCACAGTACAAGATTCGACCCAAAATTTCATGCTCTGGAACAGAAGGGAGGCCTCACAGCTTAGCGATGCACAATACATGATCCGACCCCACAGATTGCAAGGATCTTGATTTTCACAAGACCTTGTTTCGGAGATCCGCTTTGGCAGTCTCCCAATCGGCGAATTGAGATTGACCTTCGGCGAGTTGTTGGCGGCGCTTATCAAGGATGTCTTTGTGCTAGGCAGGGGACTCAATGGCTTCCCACAGAGACTCCCATCGCAGCAAGTTTCTCATGGAGACTCGTATCTTTGAGAGGGAGTTAGAGCCGAATAAATTCAAATCCAGCAGACTTCAGGCCTTACCTTTTACTTTTCACGCCTGCCCAGCTACTTACCAACAGGCACATTCTCCGTGCGCTTCACGATTTCGATCGGCTGGAAGACTGGATCTTGTGATCCCTGAGAGGACTCGGCTTCGACACGGTGGAGGCTGGCATTGTGAGAACAAAGATGAAAGGCCCCCCTTCAATCAGAACCTGGTTTGGCCCTGACCGACGGGCTTCATGCTCCTGTTTACCTCCCCGGTCACTCCCGGCCCACCCAGTACATTGGTCGACGCTTCAGATTCATTACTGCAAGCACGCGCACCCGATCCGATTTGATGGTATAGAGCAGCGCGTAGGGGAATCGGAGAAGGAGTCGGCGACGGATGGTCTCTGTGATCAGCGGACCAGCTTCCGGGAAATTCGCAATGACCTGCGTACAACGCTCAACTTCATCAAGAAACGCACTTCCGAGTCCAGGACTTTCTGACTCATAATATTGGGCGGCCTCGTTCAATTCGCGGCGGGCCAATCGATGATAGGAGACGCAATCCATTCACTGTAGCTTGGCCCGAGCTTCCCGAAATACGTCCTTCGCAGAAGTGGATGAGTCTGGCTGAGTATCCATCTCCACAGCTCTACGCTCAGCCTCCTCAACCCACAGTCTGGTATTTTCCTCTTCGGAGAGATTTTCCAAGCTCGCCAGTAATTTTCCCGCCAGGCGGGCTCGTGCCTTTGGGTCGAGCTTCAATGCTTCGGCTTCAAGTTCCTGGATACTCATAGAGCCATTCTACTCCAAACCCGATTATTGAGCCAAACGATATCGCTCTGAAGTCTAGCGGATCATGTTCTTGAGGGGAAGGTAGCACTCAACATGCTTGGTATATCAGAGCCCAACAGCTTCAGATCCATCAGACTACGTGTCTTACCCATTACTTCTCATACCTGCCCAGCTATTTACCAACAGGCACATTCTCCGTTCGCTTGACGATCTCGATCGGCTGGAACACCGGATCTTGTGAGCCTTGGGATGATTCGGCTTCGACCCGCTGGAGAAACGGCGCGGGGCCTGAGATGGCCCCATGACTGAGACCAACCTCAACATCAAATGTTTTGGTATCTTTTGGTGTCGGAAACGTGAAGGTTTCTTCTCTCGTCTCTTCTGGTTTCAACACCGTATCTTCAGCCACCTTCACGGCTTCGAAGTCAAAAATCGTCGGCTGTCCCTTGGCATCCAGATACGTCCGACCGTAGACGCGTTTATCAGAGAACACGGTTTTGAGGTTTTTCCCTTTGATGTCCAGATTCAAAACCACCCTGGCCCAGGCCGGATGGGTAGCCGGCAGATTGTGAGGCACCAAGCTGTAAACCTTGACTGTCACCGTCGTTGTGTCACCATCGATCTTGGTCTGCACGTCCAACTTCGCCGCTTCTTGACGAAGCTTGCCGATACGCCCAGGGAAACTATGATTGGCGATCGTGCGCTTCTTTTCCCCATTGGCCGACTCCCCAACTTGCTGCGGCATATGGCACGTCTGGCATTCTTTGCCTGACTTGACTGCGCGACTTTGGTCCCAGTTTCCGAGCAAATCATTGGCCTTGCCCAAGTTCGTCGCTGAGGGCACCGACTGATGGCAATTGAGGCACAAGTCAGACTTCTGAAATAGGCTCAATTCCATGGACTGATGCGCGAGGTTCTGAACAAAATCCTTATATGGCCCATAGAGCGTCTTTCCACCGATCTCATATTTTGGCTCAGGGGGATGCTTGGCCCGGTCCACCTGTTTGATCAGGTGACATTGGCTGCAGGCAACGCCGTCCAATGAGGGATCGCCCGCTTTCGCTTGATCGATAAAGAGCTGCACATGGTCCGAGAATTCTCTCACATGTGGAGCGTGGCAGCGGAAGCACAGCGTTTTATCCTTTCCCCCGGCCGACGTCAGGTAGGCATCCAGCGAAGCACGAAACGCGGGAGAATGGATAGACTTCGCTAGCGGCGAGGTTTCCCACTCTTCATAGACCCGTTCATGACATCGCTTACATTTATTGGAATGGGGAAAGGCTTTCTCGATCAACGACTGATTCGGGACAGTCTGTGCCCAAACTGGTGTGAAGGCGCCAGTGAACAACACAGCTACGCAGACGAGTATCGCCAGGACGCACCCGGCCATGATTCTGGCATGCACAACATCGACCGCCGCTGGGTTGCTAGGAAAGAGGTTTGACACGATACGTCAGAAAATGCCGCTGTGAATATTCTTGAATGATCTTCTTCGCCTCTTCCCGCTCTACCTCAGTGTCTAGCGTCGCGAGATACTTGTGCTGTAATTCTGGTGCAGGCATCGGAATAAGCGCGTACGTCAGCACAGCTTCAACCGACGAGGCAGCAGCCCCGGCGGGAAGCGTGAGTGCAAAGGGAACCTTTCTTGTCGTACCGCCTTTTACAAAAGGATCGGGAATCGGACCGCGAAGGATCTCGTCGTATGACAATCCAAATTGCTTCGTTTCTTCCGCTAACGTCTCGCCTTTCGCATCCTTCACCGTGAGAGTCAGAAAGAACTGTTTCAGGACCGGATCGCCATCGGGAAAACTGTGCGGCAGGCTCCCGACCTTCACCGCTGCAATTCCTTCAATCATCGATCCGGCTTTCGTCACTTCGATGTCGATGCGAGGCATCCACTCAGCTTGGACATTCCGGTTTTTTAACATCGTCCCGGAGACGACAACTCCGCGAAACCAGTGACGTCCGATCGGTCTGGTCATCGCCCCGCGTCGAGAGATAGAACTCCCGGTCGAAGGCTCCATGTGGCAATCTTGGCAAACAGTCCCTTGAAGAATTTCTCCGGGTAGGCTCTTCCGGGCCACATCTTTCACTTTATCGAAGTGGCAGGAGGCACAGAAGCTGACTTCACGAAACTGATCCGACTGCGCAGCCTGGTGGACAAGATTCTCTTCTGGATTGGGATAGGGCCCATACAGCGTCTTGCCGGGCTGCAATTTGAAAGTCGGATGCGAGTGCGCGTTGTGATCGATTCCGTTCATCAAATGGCAGGCCGTACAGCCGATCCCTTCCACTCGTGACTGACCGGCAAGGACGTCCGCCACGATCTTCTCGGCATGCTGTGGGAATACGGTCACGGACGGCACATGGCACGAGAGGCATCCACGCTGTTCGTCGGGCGTCGGGTTCGTCTGTTTCCAAAGCCCCAAGATGGTTCGAAAGACAGGGGATTCCAACGATGTGCCATGCAGAAGAGCCGCATCCGCGCGGCCAAAGGTCTTCAGGTCCGGCGTCTGCTCTCTGGCCCCCTTCCACTCTTCATAATGGCGGGCATGACATTGCTTGCAATCTTCCGACCGAATAAATACTTGCTCGATTTCCGCGATCCAATCCGCAGATGTTCGCCCCTCTTGGCTTTGAGCACTTGCGCCCTCATCACACAAGACGCTGAGGCCACTCAACATGACCACCGCTCCAATGGTGCGCCTGAACCAGGGTGGTATCATGTCGATCGACTTTCGCTCCCTAATCTCGCTTACAGCCGACAAAGTGAAAATTGACGCCCCAGCTCACCGGCTCGCCCGGTTCTGCCGGCTCATAGGTTCCAATGGTAAAGTTGCATGCGGTCACGGCTTTCTTCAAGGCTCGACCAAAATCCGCCATGTTTCGAATCTCCTGCTTGTCAATTTCCTTAATGACGGATCGAACCTTGATCCCGGCATAATCCGCTCGCGAATTCCCGATCACTTCGAAGACCGCGACGCCCTGTGGTCGTTGCAACTTCAGTTCCTTCTGGATTTCCTCATCCACCGCCCCCACCACGAGGCCAAACTCCTCTCCAAGACTCGATGCCTCTTCATCCGTCATTGAACCGCTCTCGGTGGCTGCACGTGCACTCTCCTGCCCGCAGAAAACGAGAGCGCACACCAGCACGATTCCCACTAGGATCGGTTCTTTCAAAATTCTCCCTCTCCGACCAGCAAACAGCCTCACATCTCGAAAAACGATGCTGACTTTCTACGGTTATGTCATTGGGTCGAGACGGAGATGAAACCATGGGGCCACGGCCTTCTGTCCATTTCGCTCTTTATTTTCCCCATTCCAGACAGAGAACGAAATGGCCTGGACGCGACCCGGAACAAGTTTCGCTTCATTCTCTTGTTCTTCGCTCTGAAGTGGACGACGCATCACCACATGCCAGACACCGTCCTTCCAGAACGCATGCCCCTGCACTCGTCCCTGTTTTTCCTTGGTGGTCAAGGTACTGAATCCTCCGCCGATCAGATCCTCCACAGAGGAGGCCCGTCGCGGAATAACTTCAAACGTCCGCACACCGCCTTCTTTCTTGTCCGAGGTCCGAGCGGCACGTCGATCGATATCGCTTTGCCAGTCCGCCTTCCAATGCCAGATGTTGATGTAGTGATCCAGCTGCCCCATGCAGAAAAAAGCCGGAGCATCACCGAGCGGAAGGCCGATCGCCACTCCATCTCGAAATGTACCGGGAGTCAGGCGATCGTTTTTCGTGTTGTCTTGCCATTCCAGGAGAAAGGCGATATCGGTGCCATTGTGTATGGACCGCACCGTCAATGCACGCACCGTCGGCTCAGGCCACACCGGCCGGGTAATGACTTGCCCGCTCAGAGGAATAGTGATCGATGGAACCGTTTGCCACGCTGCATCATCGGCGGCATTCGGTAGATCCTCATGAACCACATAGGACCTGATCGCCATCCCCTCGGAACTGACCAGGGGAATCCCGAATGCACCGAGAACGCTGGCGAGGACGATCAGTACGGAGAGAAATCCAACAAGGTGATAACGAGAACTGCCGATCGACGTTATTGGCACCGTACAGTACTCCGAGAACACATCGAGCTCAGAATACCACAAAACGGTGGTGAGACACACGTGACGATGATGAGGTGTTGACTACGAAAGCTTCAATCGGCGGATTTTGTTTTCTCCGCGCTCACAGATATAGAGATGGCCCTGCGAGTCCAAGGCCAGACCGACTGGAGAGTTCACCACCGCTTCGATCCCGAGCAGACCGTCGCCGTGTTTTACCATTCCGGCCGATTCTTTGGCGACAAATCGAGCGGCGCCGCAGCCGCCGATATTCTTGTCTTCATACCCACTATCCCCATTCCCTGCCACCGTCGTGATGACGCCGGTCTTCGCATCGACCTTACGAATCCGATGATTCATGGTGTCGGAGATATACAGATGGTCTTCTCGGTCAAAGATCACGGCTTCCGGAGCGTGGAGCATAGCTCTGACCGCCGGCTTGTCGTCGCCATCATACCCGTATCGACACACCCCCGCGACGGTCGAGATGACTCCTGTCTGCGCGTCGATCATTCGAACGCGATTGCTCCCCTTGTCGACGACGTACACGTTGCCCTTGCCGTCTACCGCGAGACCGACGATGTCGTAGAGACGGGCCTCCATCGCCGATTTCCCATCGTCCAGGTACATCGACATGTCCAACCCATCGGAACAGACCGGCATGAGCCAACCCTGATCGTCGCTGAAATCAATTCCGATGGCATCCCCGGACAGCACGACCAAGTTCCTCGCCACTAACGGTTGGTCGCGTGCTTCGTCCTCAGCCGTCCAGGTCCCCGCAATCGTCGTGACCATCCCGGTCCTGGAATCGTAGCGCCGAACTTTATGTGCTTGAGTATCAGCGATATAGAGGACGTCGTCTTCGCCGAAGGCAATCGCTGCCGGCCACGTCAGATTGACCTCGAGCGCCGGCCCGTCCCCGTTGAAACCATGCTGGCCGGTACCAACCACAGTGGTGATGACACCGGTCTCACGATCGACCCGTCGAATCCGATTGCTTCCGGAATCGCAGATGTACAGATTGTTCAATGAATCAAAAGCGACAGCTAGCGGAAGATATAACCCGGCTTCTCCGCAAAGACCCTCATCGCCGCTGTAGCAAGTCTCACCGATTCCGGCAAAATTGTGAAGCGTGCCTTCCTGCAGATGAATGCGGCGGACACGATCGGATCCCGATTCGGCGAAGTATACCCACTGCTCATTCTTGTCGAGGGCGACGTGGTGCGGGAGCGGAATCCCCGCCTTGACTGCGCGCTTGCCGTCACCCGTGCTTCTCGCCTTGCCGTTTCCGGCAAAGGTTTCGATATAACCCGCGGCCAACTCTAGTTCGGTATCCATCGTGTGCGCTGGTTAGGACCGCTGAGCCGGCTGGGCGGTGGCTTCAGCCGGCTGATTCAATGACGCATTCTGGGTCGACGCTGAGGCTACGGCTTGAGGCGCAGTACCCTGTTGAGCAGCTGCTTGTGCTTCGGCCTCAATCGCCTCCGCTTCGTGCACAGACTTCTTGAACCCCTTAATCGCTTTGCCGAGCCCTTCGCCTAATTGTGGAAGCTTCCCCGCACCAAAAATGATCAAGACGATCATGAGGATGAGGATGAGCTCCGTGAACCCTAAGCTACCAAACATAGTGCACCCCTTCCTATAAAAAATCAGGACCGAGGATGGTCTTTTGCCTTTTTGGCAAACCGATCTTTTAGCCGCTTGCGAGCCTCTTCTGCTTGTTCGAACATCTTACACTTATCGTAGACACTAATCAGATTATAGTACGCAAGAGGTTCATCCGGATTGTGCTCGACTGCGCTTTCCATGACCCGAATCGCCAAATCCGTTTTCTTGTGGTTGAGGGCGATTTCCATGAGCTTGAAGCTCGACTCCAGATGCTTGGGGTCAAGCTCCAACGTGCGAAGATAACACTGAATTCCCATATCGATCGTGTTGTAGTCGGATACTTGAGGATTATCCAGTTCGACATAGACCCCAGCGAGGTTATACCACGCGATCGGATCGTCCGGGGTGATCTCGACAAGACGCTCGTAATAACTCTTCGCCTCCATGTATTTCTTCTTGTCTGCGTAGAGCCTGCCCAGGTTGAACAAGGCCAACACATCATGCGGGAAAATCTCCAGCGCATGCCGGAATTCCGCCTCGGCCTCGTCACTCATGCTTTTGGTCGCGTAGATCGTTCCGAGGTTTGCATAATACATGGCCAGCGAGCGATTCATCTCCGCGCGAAGCGCTTCGGCCATCTCGATCGATTTCTTGACTTCCGCCAAGGCATCGTCCAGTCGCCCCTTGCTGAAATACAATTCGCCGAGGCGACAACGTGCCTGAAAGTCATCAGGTTCACTCGCCAACAGCTTTTCGATTTCGGCAATTTCTTCGTCCGGCGCAAGAGGGAGATCCCCGGGATCAACCGCAATGTCTGTTTGGGATGTCGTCGGTTCAGGTGTGTCCATCACACATCTCGTTCTTTGGTTTATGCTTGCCCTGTCATAAGTCTCTCCGCTGCAGGCATCACGGAGCTTCTGGTCGTCGACAATGCTTCCGTCGTGCTCGCCTTCGCTCGATCAAGTGCGAACAGCATGACTCCAAGGACGACCATCAACGTAAGGTTCGAGAACAACAACGCGTAGCCGGCGATGAACATCAGAGCGATTCCATAACCAGCCAATCGCCCCATCATCAACAATTTCACAACCGTATAAGACCAGCACAGCAGTCCACCGACATAAATCGCGAAGGGCAGATAGAACGTGTAGCCCATACCGAATTGGAAGATCCAGCCGATGCCTTGCGAGGCCTGCCGAAAGGCTGAGGCAAATGCTGGGCTATACAGATCCAACAGATAGTCCGCGACCAACATCCCTGAGAACAGGATCGCGGTGGTCGCCCAAAACCAAATGGCTCGGCTCAGTTGCCGTCGATTCTTTGTACGGAGCGATAAACTCTTGCTCTTACCGTAGGCCACAAAAACCAGATAACTGGCCAGCAGCATGAACGCTTCACCCGCACGGTGCGATTCATACACCAATGGAGGCGCAGCGAGCGCCCCAGTCCAACTGTAAAAGGTCGACACGATCTGATAGTACAACCATCCGGAGACCCCTAGATAGTAGACGGCTCCCAACACTCGTTGCGTCGACTCGCGATGGGTGATCCAATACTCCGACATGAATGCCGTCAGAACCACGAGCGTCAAGCCGTTGTAGATGACCGCGCCCAGCATCCCCGGCTGCACGATGAGGAACACGATCGTCAGTAGTAACAACAGGACGGTGCCTGCGATTCCTCCCCGGACCAGCCAACTTGTGTCATGGTCTCTCCATTGGTTGACTATCGTCAACGCAAGAGCCAGGAACAACAACACGGCAACGATGTTGATCAGCCACGTCCCTACTTCGGTTAATGCGGTAAACGTCGGCGTAATCCATGGATGATCCGCTGCCATTTTACTCAGATGCATTCCGAGGCGTGAGAGCAGACGATAGAGCACCAGTTCGAGGAATGACGTCAGTAGGACCAATTTGACGGTATACTCGAACAACGGGCCGAAGTCCGAAATCCTTCCCGTCAACCGTTCGCCTCGTGCGGCTACGTTCATCACTCCACCCATAACAGACTGCATTATAGCGGCCGAAAAAAAATCGGGTCAACGTGCGGCCAGTGACGCCTGCTCAGCACCCTCCTTCGCCCGTGAGATGTACAATAATCCGTCCGCCATGGCATAGTTGAACGGGAGTTCGCACACCACCTCGCTGATCCGCTCATACACATATTGATAGAGCCGTTCCGCTTCGTCGGGCGTCATCCCCTCTTGCACCTCGTAGAAGAAACCAAGACTGAGGTCCTCCGCAGACGGCCGCATGATGCGCCGAATTCCGTATCCGCCAGGGTCGCTCATGATCGGGGCTTCTTTTTCTAAATCGAACAAGCAGGGCTGACAAGAAAATCCGTATGACTGATGCAGTTTCTTGTTTTCGACGATGAAGTTCATCGTTTCGAGCGCTTCTTCTTCTTTTTCCGTAGGGAACCCGACGATGATGTAACAATGCACCGCGATCCCAAGCTCAACGCAATCATTTGCGATACGCCGGACCCATTCTTGTTTGATCCCCTTTTTCATGAAATCCATGATGCGCTGGTTGAAGGATTCCAATCCGAAGACGATCTTCAAACAGCCGGCATCCCGCATGGAGGCCAACAGCTCACGAGAAAGATTTTTCTCGAACCGCATCTCGCACGTCCATTTCACATCGAGGTGTTTCTCGATCATCTGCTGGCACAACCGTTTCGTCGGCGCCAGCGCGAAGCACTCGTCTGTGAAAAAGAAATGCCGTACGCCGTAGCGTTGCTTGAGCCACTGCAACTCTTCGATGGTCCGCGCTGGGTCTTTCTGACGGAAATTCTGGTGATCGAGGGTGAGTGCGCAGAATGCGCAATCTTTATAATAACAACCTCGAGAGAACTGGACGGGCAGCACCGGTTCCGGTGATAAGTAGCGGTCCAGCGGGAACCCGTCATAGTTCGGCGCCGGGAGCTGATTGACATCTTCTGAGTAGAATGGCTGGTTGACGGTGATTTTCCCATTATTCCGATAGATAAGGTTCGGAACCTTGCTGTAATCCTTCTTGCCTGCCAGCTGATTCACCAATTCCAGCAAGGCCGTTTCCCCTTCAAACACGACGATATCGTCGGCTAACTCGAACAGACTCGGACAGCGACGGATGTTGTCTACGAGACGAGTAAAGATGCTGCCACCGATGGTCACGTGGAGATCGGGAGCGGCCTCTTTGATCAATCGACAGAGTGTCAGGCCGGGAATGATCTGCGAGGTCGCGGTGATTGACACCCCAATCAAATCTGGGCGGCTGTCGACGATTGATGGAATGAATCGGTTCCGAAAGAGGCTGAGAAAGGGATTCTGCGTTTCGTCCCGAACGACTTTCATCAAATCTTTGGAAGAATAGATTGAGTAGTTTCCAAACTGATTATCCACCACCGTGAGTCGAGTCGGAAAGTACACGGCGGAGATGACTTCCAACCATTTGTCGATGATGAACAGGCTGGCTCGATAGGCATCCGGATCGTAGAACCCCTCACTGCGCAATGTCTCTTTGGCGAGCTCGATACGATCAACGAGATAGGAAAATCGATCGAGAGAATCAGTCACTTTTGCGTAGTGTTCTCGACTTCCGGCACCGGTCTCTCCGGTCTGGGACCTCTCAAGTTCACGCTGCTTGGCGATCAACAGTTGATGTACCTCAGCCGCATAACTTCGAGTCAGTACCGTATCCAGCAATTCAATGCCGAGATCGCGTTGTGAAACGTCTGAAACTCCACCCTGATGCAGAAATCCTGTTAGGGATGGCAAACTGAGATAGGGTTGAGAAGGATGCCATGTCGGCGGGAAAAGCAGAGAGACTTTCATGGCAAAGTAAGTCCTTTTATTCTGAAAAATCAGTGATTTCGATGAATGTTCTTCTTATACTCCCCGCAGTTTGTGAAATGCAATCCCACAGGCCGACCATTCGTCCAACGGTCGATATCATCTAAAAAAAGAGCCTCGGACCATCCCTTCCTGAAAGGAACCGATCCGAGGCTTCTCTTGAACTACCTGACGCGTTCAATTACAGCAACTACACCCACGCCGCCTGAGTCATTAGAGTTTCAGCGTGAACCAGGTCGACAATGACTTCATGCCGTTCCGTTCGATATTGGCCCCATCCCACACCGCAAAGGCAATGGGGACCGACATCCCGGACTTGAACTGGACGTCATTTGCATCACCATTTTCCAAGGTCCGCTTCACAACAACCCGCCAGGTTGGACCGGTGTACCCACCGCCTTTGACGGATCCAGACGGTTCCCACACACCATTTCCGATGACATCCTGGTGCGCTTGCGTCGTAAGGGTGCTGAAACCATTCGCGCTCAAATCTTCCACTGAACTCACGCGAAGCGTCGGGTCAGACATGATGTTCCCCGACCAAATTCCTGAGTTGAAGGGCCCTAGGCTCCGGCCAATTCGGTCCGGATAGGTCACGCCGCCGGCAGGCTCTTCAAAGTAATAGTCCCAGAAAATGCCTGGGTATTGATCGTCCACGTCCCAGATACCGGCGCTGTCCTTGCCGATGTCCTTCTGCCATTCGGCATTCCACCGCCAGATATTGGTCGTCCCACCGGATTGCCCCATGCACTGGAACGGCGGAGCCCCGGCCGTGTTGACAGGAAACATCACCGCCACTTGGTCGCGGAAGTCCTGCGGGCCGATCGCCGTGTCATTCTTCGTCTGGTCACTCCACTCCAACCGTAACCCGACATCCTTCCCATTGCTCATGGCCTTGACGAACACCGACTTTACCGAGATGTTGGGGTGCATCGGTGTTGTAATCAACTGCCCGCTCAACGGAACAACGACACCTGGAACACTTTCCCAAATAGGGTTGGCGCCGTCCATGGGAATCGGGCCCTTGACCGTCTTCGCCGGAATTGTGACCGGTTGACTGACGGCCAATGGTACTCGCCCTATCGTCAGCATCAATCCGACGGTGAGGGCGGAGAGAAGAATGGCAAACACCAATTTCTTGTTGGTCGTCTGCGCTACTCTCATGTTCTAATTCCTCCTCTCGATGATGGTAAAGAAAACGTTCCTTCAATAACTGTTGTCGATTCAGTCGTTTACGCAGTTCCTGCAGGCCCCTCCTGCTCCATATCCTTCTCTTTGTCCTTCACGTCCATATAGGATTGCGCACCCACCTCGTTCAGCAACATGCTCAATTCATTCCCTTGATCTTGCGCACCACATTCATACGTCTGCCCTTCCGGAGAGCTGAACGTCGCTGGACGGTAATCGGTTTCCGTATAGGGCTGTGGCACCACACCAAGAAACATGGCCTCAAACTCCATCCAGTCGGCCGTCAGATCGGCGATCAACTTGAATGGACCGGAATCCGCCTTCTTGGTCAGCATGCGACAGAAAAGCGGTACCCATCGGCCGATATGGTTCTTGACGAACTTCTTCTGGGCATCGACCACGATCTGTGTTTTTTCGATACCGTCATGGCAGCGTGAGTACGATTCTTTGTAGGCGAGAAAATGCATGAACTCGAATTCGACACTGAGGTGGTCGAGTCGCTCGTGAATATCTTTGGATAGCTCGACTCCAAAGGCCTTGTAAAACCCTGAAATATCCCCCATCACATGGGATTGTGCAAATACGTGGTCATTCCCGAAGAGGGTTTCATAGGGAGGACAATCCAGCGTGATGACATTGCTAAACACTCGGCGATGTTCAGATTGGAGATCGCTGAGTTGCCAATTGACACATTCTGATGCAACCAAGTTTTCGATCAAGGCCATCTGCTTCCTCAGCGCGCTTAACTTTCCCTTCGCTCGCTCACCACCGTCTGAGCCAAGGGCAACTTCCAGCGCATCGAGCGCAGCCCTACCATCCTCCACAAACTCTCCGCACCGAAGATAATCAAGAAATTCTTCATCTTCCGGGTACAGAAGACTCCAGGAAATCAAAAGGTAGATCTTACTGCGACCGAGCGCGCGTTCAACGGCGGGGGAATCCTTGATGGCAGAGGGACCTGGCATCGTGGCGCTTGCTACGGGGGACAACCCTTTGATTGGTTGTTGGCTTGTCACAGACATCGCCTCCTAGCCGCTTCGGTGACCACACACGTCCTTACTATGGTCGAATAACGAAGCCATGTATGTATATGAAAAGGCTTGCACGAAGTCAAGGGTGAATTGGTTTGACCATGGTCGTCGAATTTTTCTCTCGGCGAGTCGCATCGTTGGGATGATGGTATCATGGGCCGATCTCCGCTAAATGCCGCACAGGCACCACTCGAATCGCCACGTGATCGTTGACGGTCTTGCAGATCATCTCACACATGCCGCATCCGACACAGGCCTCCGTCGCCACAGAGAGACGTAACGACTCAACATCCATAGCGAGCGCATCGGTTGGGCACTTCGAGACACACGCGTGGCATCCTTGGCCCGCCGTGCAGAGCCGATGTGAGACCGTGGCGATTCCCATGTGGACCCGGCTGCGGTGCTCAACCGGCACGAGCGCGTCTGTCCCGCAAGCTGTCACGCACGGAAAGTCCTCACACAAGAGGCAGGGTGATTGATCGGCATAGAGAACCGGTGTGCCGTCGTTCGGATGGGTGACAATGGCGTGAGGCGGGCAGGCCTTGACGCAATCGTTACATGCTGTGCATCTCTCGAGAAAAACCGGCTCTTCCACTGCACCGGGAGGGCGCAACCAGTCGAGACGAACCGGAGTCGGGGCTTGCTCTTTGTGGAGGCCATCTGCCTCTTTGACGAACGCTTGCGCGGCTTTGACGGTGGAGAGAACAGAATCCTTCAGAAAATCCCGCCGACCGTATGAAGGATAGGTGGCCATAATGTATAGGATAAGGTTCCAGCCGAGATCAGGATTGAGAGGGAGTTACCTTCCGCTCGGAGCCTCTCCCCCTTACATCACTCCATCTGCTCGCAATTTATAGACTTCCACACAGCGATCGCAGGCTCCGAATTCGGTATCCCACCCCGGGTGATTCTCACGGATGAAGTCAAGCACATACGGCTCTAATTTCGTGTCCATGTCCTCCACCCACGAGTAGGTCGGAAACCGACACAACGGGCAAGGGAACCCCGGCATGAGCATGACCTTGTTTTCCGTCTCCGGTACCTCGCCACCTTCCACGTCCACGGCTCGATCCATCACGCGGAGCGTGTCGGAAGCCATTTCGATCAACTCGGAATGGGTGAAGTATGAGGTCTGCCACAGCCCCTCAAACACCGACTTCAGTTGAGGGGGTGGAATCTTTCGATACCAAGACCGAAACTCCTTGAATCGATCCTCCTTACTCAACATCGGCTCCTTGCCCGCCGCGACGAGCCGACTATCCACACTCAAACTCCAGAGCACACGGTAGCGCTGCAAAATCAAGGTCTCTTCACCTGGGTTGAGTCCCATTTTAGTATCCGGATCGTAGCCGAATTGCAGGTCGATCATATCGGAAATATGCATCAGCTCATGGCGGCAATAGCGAGTCAATGCCGGATCGTAAAATCGACGAGGAATCAACTTGATCCCAACGCCCTTCAAGCCTTTGTCTTCAAACTCTTTAGCCAGATCTTTTTCGACCGACCCCCATTTTCTCAGAATATCGACGCCTTCCTGATCTTCCTTCAGCACCCCTTTGACCAAAACGATTCCCACCTTCTGCTTCAAGATCGGATACTCGTTGAACGAGTCGCGCACGATATCTGAGAACCCCCAAATGCCGAAGAGATATTGATACAGTTTCTTGAACTCCGCCTCCCGATCTTCGAGGATGAACTTCTCGTAAATCGGGTCGGCATGCTCATGAAACTCCTTGTAGTAGGTCGGATCGCCTTCTCGTTCCGTCTTCTCGACGAACGAATCGATCACTTCCTGAAGCAACGCTGGTTGGAATCTAATTTCCATTTAAAGAACTCTCCGCGGCGAGAGGGATAACCGTGACACAACGTACGCGACTCTCTCCAACACCATGGCGCCTGGAGCCGGTTGGCGCTTCGACACTGTCCTTGAACAGACTCAGCGTCAACCCTGAGCATGTCCCCCCCTCACAGACGGAGCAGTCGAAGGGTTGACTTGGCCGCGAGGCATCTCTTACGATCCGAACGACCGACGGAATTATACTGGCCGGTCTGTCGACCAATCAAGAACCAGACGGCCGAAGAAAGACGCGACCCCATGCCGGAACCTCTGATGTCCCAATCGCTCTCGACCGTCTCTACGGAATTATCGCCGTCATCGACACCTCCTTTCGACTTTTTGGAGTATTGGAGTGCCGACTGTCGGGAAGTGAAGACGTTTCGCGGTCACTCGCACGGAGTCTGGACCGTCGCATTTTCACCGGACGGATCCATGCTCGCCAGCGGCGGCGCTGAACGCCTCGTACGCATGTGGGACATCGAAACCGGTCGGTTGCTGCGCTCCTTGCGTGGCCACACCCATGACATTCGTGCACTCGTCTTCACCCCGGACGGACAGACCCTGGCCACCGGCAGTGAAGACCGCACAATCCGCCTCTGGAACGGCAAGACCGGCGAGCCGATGAAGCTGTTGTTCACACGGTACGATCACAATGTGTGTAGCCTCTCGCTTTCGCCCGACGGTCTCATGCTGGCACGCGGCAGCCATAATAAAGACATCAAGATTTGGGAAGTCACTACCGGCACCGAGCTGATGACCTTACTCGGGAAGGATGAGTACGATCACCACTGGTCGGTCTGCATCGCGTTTTCTCCGGACGGTATTCATCTCGCAAGCGGAACAGACATCGGAAAGATCAAAATTTGGGAGGTGCTCCCAAGCGGCGAGGAGAAGGTGCTCCATGACGGCCATTGGCGGCGTGACCAGGAAGATTCCACGGAGACCCGTGGCTACTTCATCGAGGATGACGGCGGATTCCAAAAACCGATGGACTACTGGATCGGCGCCATGGCCTTCACCCCCGATGCCAAACTCCTGATTACCGGCAGCCGAGACACCACCATCAAGCTCTTCGAGATGCCGAACGTCGTGGAGAAAAAATCCCTCACCGGCCACAAGGGTTGGGTGCGGAGCCTTGCGGTCTCTCCGGATGGGAAAGTCTTGGTCAGCGCGAGTGATGATCACACGATCAAGTTTTGGGATCTATCGACCGGCCGCAACTTCCGGACGCTCAAAGGCCATAGTGGCGGTGTGCGTTGCCTCACCTTTTCTCCGGATGGGAAACGCCTTGCCAGCGCTTCGTGGGACCGGACCGTCAAGCTGTGGGAAGGCGGAACGAGGACGGAAGAATAAGTAGGCTCAAGATCCTTTGTCCTTGCCGTCTGAACAGTTCCGCTCCATGGATATAGGGATTACTCGCCCACTTCCTGCATCCCATTGTCACTGAGAAGTCACTCGCTTTCTATCCACTCCTTGTTGAGCAGCTTCTCTAACTCTTCACGCCTCTGGGACACCCAAATGCACGAGCGCAACTAAGGAGCTGTTCAATATCGAATCTTGCTGCGTCCCGTACCGTTCCCGATGTCTTGGCAGTTGATCGCCAGCAGGCCGCTTGACCTTGACCAGGTCACTGAGCCATGCTGACCACCATGGCCATGCCATCCGCCATGCTTCCTCTCGGCACTCCGGCTCCTTCGTTCGAACTCCGCGACGTGGTGAGTGGTGAAACCTATTCGGTCAATTCATTTGCCGACAAGACCGCGCTCTTGGTCATGTTTATCTGCAAACACTGTCCCTATGTGGTGCATGTCGAGCAGGAGCTGGCGAAACTCGGACAGGACTACCGAGACACCCCCCTCGGCATTCTCGCGATCAGCAGCAATGACCCGGTTGGGTATCCCGACGATGCGCCGCCAAAGTTAAAAGAAATGGCGCAGCGGCTCGGCTTTACCTTTCCATTCTGTCACGACGAGACGCAGGAGGTCGCGAAAGCCTATCGCGCAGCCTGCACCCCGGACTTTTATGTCTTTGATCGTGACCGTCGGCTCGTCTATCGTGGGCAATTGGACGACAGTCGTCCCAGCAATGGCAAACCGGTGACCGGTCGCGATCTACGATCTGCCATCGACTCGGTGCTCGCAGGGAAGCCCGTCACCGGTGCTCAACGGCCTAGCATCGGCTGCAGCATCAAGTGGAAGCCAGGTCATGCTCCGTCTTATGCATGACGTCTTCACCCCAACGAGAAGCGCACAAACTCGACAGCTCCGCTCTCATGCCTCCCGCTGAAATCGCCACAGGAAACACGACAGACACTTTGATTGCCGAGTAAGTCTGCGAGGTTAGAAAACTTTCAAGAAAGTCGGCGGACAGGTGCACGCAGAAGTCGATCTTGGCATGGAAATTCTCACTCCCCACCTTCTGTGGGTAACCATGTTGACAAGTCTCATTCTTGGCCAAAGCACGCACCAATGGCGCGTCTATTTATCAAAGTGCCTACTTTTTAGGCATCTGCACTGCATGGATGGAACCACAACTAATAGCGGTCAACGCGATGATTCCGAATGTTTTCACGCATTCCTAGCAATACCACTTGACACCGCACGATCACGGCTGCGCGAGCCTTTGCTAAAACCACCATTCGGATTGCTGTCCACAGGTTTCAAACTTTTCTGTGGATGGTGTTCCCTGCGTCAGGAGCGGAGGTTCGTATCTGTCAAGGGCTTGCGGCCAGAAAAAAGCCTCCAAAAATGGCGAGATAGATCTAGGGAAGAAATTCTGGAAGCCAGAGCCAATTGGAGGACCGAGGCACGCGATTCGGAGTCATCATGCGAGATCCACTCGGAGCATCGCCAACGTACCTTCGACCATTCTCTCACTGTGTTTCATGCTTATGTCCTTTCTTCACGAACGCAGCGCATCAGGAAGACCCATCATCGCGTAAGCGTACGAACGCCTTCCTGACGCCCCGTCCCTCGATCAATGCACCCTAGCCGACCTGAATCTCAATGGCTTTCGGTTTCGCTTGCACGGATTTCGGAAGATGCACATGAAGCATCCCGTCTTTGAAATCTGCGGTTACCTTGCTCCCATCCGCATCCTCCGGAAGTGAGAAGCTGCGCACGAAGCTCCCATAGGCGCGTTCGACTCGGTGATATTTTTTGCTCGTTTCTTCCTTCTCGAATTTCCGCTCGCCGGAAATCGCCAGGACATCGTCCTCGACCGTGAGGCGCACATCCTCTTTCTTCATGTCCGGCAATTCAGCCTTGATGCGGTATTCCTTCTCATCCTCCATAATGTCCACCAACGGCGACCATTGGGTCACCGTCAGGGCTTCCTGTCCCCCGTTGCCCGTCGCCTCCCGACCGGAAAACAGTGTCGCCAAGCGACTTTCCAGTTCATCCCGATTATTGGAAGGATTCCATCGAGTTCTGCTCATAGGATCCAAGCGTAAGATTGTGTTCATGGCTTCATCTCCTTGTTGTCATCGAAGTGAACGTTTCATACTCACGGATACCTGTCATGATTGACCAACCACGCCAATCAGTTGCAGTTCCGCATTCAACCAGTCTTCAAAATCCCGGCCTTCTTGCCGGCCCCGTTGTTCATATAATTCATAGGCCAGCTGCGCAATGCGGTCGTGCGTCAAAGCTCCCTTCGATGTCTGTCCAGCAAGACCGGTCTTCTCACCAGCTGAACTAGTCCTGGGCGTACCGACCGACAGGGTCGGCGTCGCTTGCTGTGAAACTCTTTCCTTGCCCATCGCACACCTCCTCTTGTTGCCAAGTTTATGACTGTGAGTTATTGAGTGAGAGGCTCTCCTCGATCGATTTCGGTCACTGGATCTTTTTCTTCGTCTTGTCCGACGGAGCTTTGTGGTACCACTGATCCGCCCACTTCATCAGCTCACGCTTTTTATCGCCATAGCGCTCCTGGGCTTTGGCGACAAATCTGTCGTAGTTCCCTCCGATCTCCTGGAGATCGTTGTCCGTAAACTTGCCCCACTTCTCTTTCAGTTCACCCTTGAACTGCGTCCATTTTCCTTTGAGTTGCTCAGCATTCATGGCATTGCCCTCCTTATTTACAACTGAGATTGACGTGGAGACCTGGCCATCATGGCGGAAACCACCAAACAACCAGATAACCCTCGGTCACACCGTTCGAGTGGTGCGCCCCGTGATGAAATGAAACACCAGAAACATCAGTGCGTAATAGAGCATGGTTGCTCCTCTCTGATGGAATGCGGATGTGAATCGATGAGTCCTCTGCGGCACGGACGGCGTCCTGGCCGCCTCCATCAGCAGGCCATCGCACCAGACGAGCAGCAAGTCAGAGAGACTGTGATGTAAACGCGGCGGAGACTGGGGAATCAGTCACGCTGGGAATGATCAGGAAGCGCGAGGGATAGGACAGCCAGCGGGGCTTCACACCTGACACCATCACCCTGGGCGCAATGAGGGCAGGAGTCAAGCGGTATATATTGCGGAGAACCTTAGACGTGAATGGACAACGGCTGTGGGAAGCGACAGGCAGGTCGCGACCCAAAGCAGAAGTACACGACTGACCGCTATCAGAAGGGAGCTTACACCGATCCGCATAAGAACCCGGGATACCTGGTCGCCAGAGTCGCAACTCATTGAAGCGGCAACGGTTATGGCGTATTG